>Ga0302324_100003077_pt1 | contig 37813 bp, 34 predicted proteins | sample Palsa_T0_1_FD_201949 | JGI IMG/M metagenome (GOLD analysis project Ga0302324, IMG submission 201949) | Peat permafrost microbial communities from Stordalen Mire near Abisko, Sweden - Palsa_T0_1 | ecosystem: Environmental > Terrestrial > Soil > Palsa > Peat permafrost | place: Sweden: Abisko... | reverse complement strand
TGAGCCACTTCCTCGGCGATGAGCCCATACTGGATCGGCTTTTCACCCGAAGCGTCTGCCTTCTTGTAGCGGAACTTGACCGGCCGCAGCTCAAGCAACCGCTCGCTCGCGCTTTGAGCAACGCTGCCTGCAGCTGTCGCTTGAGATCCTGCACCTCTGCCCGAGTCGCGAACCGCTTCTGCTGCTTCAGCTCACGGATTTGTGCTGCCTGCGCAGCAATCTTTTGCTCTTCCTGGTGCGCTTGGTTCAACAGCATCGGGGCGAGTTCTTCATAGCGCACGCCGTCAATACGACCATTCTGATCGCGGATCAGAAGCTCCGGATAAACCTGCGCCACCTCCTCGGCAATTGCAACGGACATAAATGGAAACAGTGGGACACTTATCTAGTTCATTTATCTTGATTTAATAGAAATGGCAAAACTTATTGGAACGCCTTGGACGTGGAATCGGATTTACACGTTGAATCGAAAATGCATCACATCACCCTCGCGCACGATGTATTCCTTCCCCTCCAACCGCAGCTTGCCGGCGTCGCGGGCCCCCGCCTCGCCCTTACCGGCAATGTAGTCCGCGAAGGCAATCACTTCGGCACGGATGAAGCCATGTTCGAAATCCGTATGGATAACTCCGGCCGCCTGCGGCGCGGTCGCGCCGGCGCGCACCGTCCAAGCGCGCACTTCCTTGGGGCCGGCCGTGAAATAGGTCTGCAGACCGAGCAGTTTGTACGCAGCGCGGATCACCCGATTGAGTCCTGGTTCGGCAAGGCCGAGTTCTGCCAGGAACTCGGCGCGGTCCGCTTCCTCGAGCTGCGCGATCTCAGCTTCGATAGCCGCGCAGACTGCCACGGCAACGGCGCCTTCGGCGCGCGCGCGTTGTTCGATAGCGCTCAAATAAGGATTGTCGGTAAAGCCGTCTTCCGCAACGTTTGCGACGTACATGACGGGCTTTGCCGTCAACAGATGCAGGTCGCGCAGATCGCGGCGCTCCTCTTCGGTAAGCGGCATTGCACGCACCGGACGGCCTGCATTGAGCTCCTGTTTGACGCGCTCGAAGAGCGTCTTCCTGCGCAGCACATCCTTCTCGCCGCTTTTCGCAGCTTTCGCCGCACGGTCGAGACCTTTTTCGAGCGTCGCAAGATCTGCGAGCGCAAGCTCGGTGTCGATCGTATCGATGTCGGAGAGCGGATCGATGCGCCCTGTTACGTGGACAATATCTGCGCTATCGAAGGCCCGCACGACGTGCGCGATCGCATCCACTTCGCGGATATGCGAGAGGAACTGATTTCCCAAGCCTTCGCCCTGAGATGCGCCAGCGACCAGCCCGGCGATATCAACAAACTCAACTGTCGTTGGTAGGATCTTTTCAGGCTTCGCGATGGCCGCAAGTTCAGCCAGGCGCGGATCCGGCACGGGCACAACGCCGACATTCGGATCGATCGTACAGAACGGATAGTTTTCTGCGGCGATCTGCGCACGCGTCAGAGCGTTGAAGAGCGTTGACTTGCCCACGTTGGGCAAGCCGACGATGCCGCATTTGATGGCCATCAGGCGTTCTCGCGGCTCGTATGCAGTCGGTGCATCGCCTGCTGTGGGCCTTCCGCGAGAAGTATCGGCATGATATCGGCGGCGGCGTCGATGCTTTGACGAATCAAAATGTCTTCCTCAATTGACGGGCGGCTGAGCACGTAGCCCAGCACTTTGTCGCGGTGGCCCGGATGTCCGATTCCCAATCGCAGCCGCCAGAAATCTGCTCCGAGCTGCGCAATCACGTCGCGCATGCCGTTGTGACCGCCCGCGCCACCGCCTTCTCTCAGGCGCGCAACGCCCGGCGGCAGATCCAGATCGTCGTAGGCGACGAGGATCTCCGCGGCCGACGCCTTGTAGAAGGCGGCAACGCTCTGCGCAGCGCTGCCACTGCGATTCATGAAATTCGTCGGTTTCAAGAGCCACAGGTCCGCGGCACCGATCCGGATGCGCGCGAGTTCCCCGTGGTGACGCGACTCAAGGCGAAACGCGCCGCCGTGGCGGCGCGCCAGCTCCTCGACAAACCCGAAGCCCGCGTTGTGACGCGTGCGCGCGTACTCCTCGCCGGGATTGCCGAGGCCAATGATGAGCTTGAGCGACAGGCCCGGCATGGCAGAGTCGCAGCGTTACTTCTTGCCGCCCTCCTTCTTGGCGGGCGCAGCCTCCTTTTTATCCTCCTTCTTGCCTTCTCCCTTGCCCTCGACTGCGGCGGGCGCCGCACCGGCGGCAGTCGCGGCGGGTGCGCCCTCGGCTCCAGGCACCGCAGTGGCAGCGGCGGCCGCTTCGACCGCAACGGGCTCGGGCTCGGCCGCACGCGGGCTGTGGATCGAGACGACCGGAGCATTGCGCCCATGGCCGAGCTCGGGGATGAGGACTCCCGCGGGCAGAGGGATGTCGGAAAGGAACAGAGTGTCGTTCAGGTTCATGTTGGACAGATCGATCTCCAGGAACTCCGGCAGGTCCTTCGGCAGGCAGGTCACTTCGACATCCGCGCGCATGTGCGAAACGATGCCGCCTTGCGACTTGACGCCGGGAGCTGCGGCCTCGCCCTTGAAATGAATGGGCAGCCGCAGGCGGATCTTTTCATTCTCGACCACGCGCTGCAGATCGACGTGCACGACCGCGTGCCGCGCGGGATGCATCTGCACGTCCTTGACGATGGCTTCCTGGGTCTCACCGCCAACATTGATGCGCACGATCGAGGAGTAGAATTTTTCGCTTTCAATCATCGTCAGCAGATTCTGCTGATCGAGAACGATCGCCTGCGGACCCAGCGGGCCGCCGTACAAAATGGCCGGAACCTTGCCCGTGTGACGCAGGCGGCGGCTCGCACCTTTGCCTTGCATCTCGCGGGGGTCCGCGCCGAAGGTGAATGAAACACGCATGATTTTCTCCAACAACAGTTACAAACAAGACGCCGCCCCGCGACCAAGGCAGCGCCACCTCAAATCAGTCCACGTACAAAGAGCTCACCGATTCCTCATCGCGGATGCGCCGGATCGTCTCGGCGAGCAGCGCCGCTACGGACAGTTGGCGGATGCGCCCGCAACGCTTGGCAGCCTCCGACAGCGGAATCGTATCGGTCACGACCAGCTCATCGAGCGCGGACTCGAGGATCCGCGGGACCGCGCCGCCCGAGAGCACCGGGTGCGTGATGTAGGCGATGACCTTGATTGCGCCCTCATCCTTCAGTGCCTGTGCCGCGCGGCATAACGTGCCGGCGGTGTCGACCATGTCATCGACGAGCACGCAGGTCTTACCGGCCACCTCGCCGATGATGTTCATGACTTTCGACTCGTTAGGTCGCGCGCGCCGCTTGTCGATGATGGCAAGCTCGGCATCATCCAGCCGCTTGGCAAAGGCGCGCGCCCGCACCACCCCGCCAACGTCCGGGGACACGATGATGACGTTCTGATAGCCCTGCTTCCAGGCATCGCCCAGGAGCACCGGGGAGGCGTAGACATTGTCGACCGGGATATCGAAAAATCCCTGTATCTGATCGGCATGCAGATCGATGGTCAGGAGCCGATTGACCCCGGCGCTCGATATCATGTTCGCGACGAGCTTTGCCGTGATCGCCGAGCGCGTGGCGCGCGGGCGCCGATCCTGCCGTCCGTAGCCAAAGTACGGGACGACCGCCGTGATACGCGCGGCGGAAGCGCGCCGGCAGGCGTCCACCATGACAAGCAGCTCCATCAAACTGTCGTTGGCGGGCGGACAGGTCGGCTGCACGATGAAGACGTCGCGCTCGCGCACGTTCTCCATGAGCTCGATATTGACCTCGCCGTCGCTGAAGCGGCCGACGAAGGCACGCCCCAACGGCGTCGTCAAATAACGAGCGATGTCGTGCGCTAACCCCGGGTTGGCATTGCCCGCGAAAATCGCGAGTGTGTCGCTCGTAGTCACCGCCGCATCTCTCCCATGGCGCGCATGGCGCCTGAATCCTCAAATGGCTGGGGTGGAAGGATTCGAACCTCCGTATGGCGGGATCAAAACCCGCTGCCTTACCACTTGGCGACACCCCAGCAAAGTCGCTCACGCACGGGGGAGGTATTCAACCCCCGTGCGACGAATCCCGTCCAGCGATCCGGCACGCGCGCCGCAACATCCGCAGCGGCTTTCGCGCTCGTGAAGGCTGCGAAGATACAAGATCCCGTACCCGTCAAATGCGCAGGTGCCGATTGTGAAAGCCACTCGAGCGCCGCGCGAACTTCCGGGTAGCGCGCGCTCACCACCGGCTCGCAATCATTGTGGCCGCCCGACTCGAAAAAGCCGCGTATTGTGATGAGCGGAGAATTTCGTGTCAATTCAGGAGCCTGGAATACGTCGGCGGTGCCGACCGACACCCCCGGGCGCACGACCACATACCATCGCTCCGGCAGCTCGACGGGCGTCAGCTTCTCGCCCCGTCCTTCGGCCCAAGCCGATGAACCGTGAAGGAAAACGGGCACATCCGCACCGAGCGTCGCGCCGAGCGCGGCAAGCTCAGACAGGGGAAGATCGCACCCCCAGTGGCGATTTAACACCAGAAGTGCCGTCGCCGCGTCCGAACTGCCTCCTCCCAGGCCGCCCCCGATGGGTATGCGCTTGACGACGCGCAGCGAAGCGCCCAGGGAGGTGCCGCTTGCACGCTGTAGCGCGCGCGCGGCGCGCACCACGAGATCGTCTTCGGGCGCAACGCCCGCCGGGCCTGCGATGCGCTCGATCTGTCCGTCCCGCCGTGGCGCGAGGCCAATGGTGTCGCACAGGTCGATGAGCTGAAAGAGCGTTTGCAGGTCGTGGTAGCCGTCCAGTCGGCGTCCCGTGACGTGCAGGAAGAGATTGAGCTTCGCCGGAGCGGGCCAGAGCGTCTCCACTGGTGCCGGTTGGGTGCGCGAAGTTGAAAGGCTCACGAGTCCCAATGGTCGACGATGAGACGCACACGCACGTCCGCGCGGTACAGAGTCATCCGACCCGGAAGCCATTCGCCCTTCACCACCACATAGTCGGCGTAATCAATCTGCCAGTCGTTCTGCTGCAGACTCGTCAAGCGCCGTTCGACGTCGACGATTTCCACCGCGGGTGTGGACGGATCGGGGACGCCAAGGATCCAATAACGCAGGCTCGCAAGCGGCGCGTCGAACCCGAGGCGCGCCCTAAGTTCGGTCCGCGCAGCCTCACTGTCGAGCCGCTCGCCGCGCGCATTCACCAGCGTCAGCGTTGCCCCGTCGCTCGTCACGTGCATGCCACCGACACCGAGTGGGCCGTCGAGGGCGAGCTGCGCCTGCGTGCCGTTTTGTGCCCAGTGCAGGTTCGCCGTGAAGCCCTCCTCGCCCGCTGCAACGGCAACGCGGCCCTTGATCTGAAAATGCTCGCGCCCCTGCAGCGCCGAGCGTCGAACCTCCCAGGATTCGGCCGCGACGGGCGCCTGCGGCAGCGTGCGACAGCCGCTCACGAAGGTCGCGAGAGCGAACAACGTGACCAGCGCAGCACGGCTCATGATTTTGCAGACGGGAGCAGCCGCGCCATCGTGCTTTTCACGAGCGCGGCGGATGGATCGCGCGCGAGTGCCCGCGCCCAAACATTGCGCGCCTGGGTCTGATCGCCGCTCTGCCACAGCGCCTCACCCAGGTGCGCGGCGATGTCCGAATCCTGTGACAGCGCATAGGCGTGCGCAAGAATCGGCGCGGCCGCGCGCGCATCGCCGCGTCTGTAGCGCACCCAGCCCAAACTATCGAGCAGGGCCGGATTATCCGGCGAAAAAACCAGCGCGCGCCGTATGAGTTTCTCGGCGCGCGGCAGCTCCTCGGCGTGATCCGCAAGCGTGTAGCCCAGCGCATTGAGAAGAGTCGGATCGTCGGGCCGCTCGGCGATCAGCTGCTCGAACGTGGCGACTGACTCATGCACGTTGCCGGCGCGTTCGAGCAGCATCGCGCGTTCGTATTCGAGCGCCGGATGCTTCGGATGCCGCTCAAGTGCGGCTTGCAGCAGGGCGAGCCCCGCGTCGGTCTCGTCGTGATCGGAGAGCAGACGCACCTTGGTCAGCGTGAGCTCAAAGCTCTCCTCGGGATGCGCCACCGCGTAATCATCAAGGAGCGCAAACGCGGCGGCGCGGTTGTCCGGCAGCAGGATGGCCGCCGCGCGCGTCCGCGCCGTAAGCGCAAGCGAGGAATTCTCAAGCTGCCGATAGCCGGCGAGCGCCGCGGCCTTGTCGCCGTCGCGCGCGGCAATGTCGGCCAGATACAGAATGACGCCTTCGCCGACCTCCCCGCGCGAGGCCAGGGCCGCGAAGCGCCGCTGCGCCTCGGGCAGGTCGCCCTCCTGGAAGGCAAGGAGCGCCAGGCGCTGATCGACTTCGGCGGATGAGGCGCCGGAGACACGCAGCCGTTCGAGCTCCTGGCGAGCCTCTTCGCGCCGATCGAGTGCAATCAGGATTTCCGCAAGCTCGAAGGTGTAGTTCTTCGGGTCTGCGGCCATGACTTCGCGTGCCGTGGCAATGGCCTTCGGCGCATCGGATTGCAGCACGTAGACGCGTGCGAGAATCTGTTTCGCCGCCGTCAAGCTCGGTTCGAGCTGGTATGCCTGCTCGGCATAGCGTTGCGCGCGCTCGGGATCAAAGGCCTCGAGCGACAGTTGCGCCAGGAGAGCCAGCGTCTCAGGGGAGGGCTTGGGTCCGACCGCAGCGCTGATGACGGCCAGCACGGCCGGCGCTTCGGCTTCTTCGAGTAAGGCCGTCGCGAGCTGGCCGATGCGCTCGTTGGCGTTCGCGCCCGCCGCCTGAACGACCGTTTGGGCCGCCGCGACTGCTGCCGCGATCCTGTAGAGCTTTACGGCGATGGCGGCGTAGGTCGTGGCCGCGTCGGGATCCGCCGGCGCAAGCGTCCGCCAGCGCTGTACCGACTGCCAGGCGGCCGGAAGGTCCTCGCAGGCGAGTCCCACTTCGCTCGCGCGCCGCGCCACAGGAACCGCGCTCTGCTGCGCCGCCGCCGCATAGTCCTCGGAGGCGACGCGGCAGTCGCCGCGCTCGAGCGCGAGCTCCGCGAGGAGGGTGAGCGTACTTGGGTCTTTGCCCTGCTCAGGGGCGCTGTGCGTAGTGAGGGCCGCCGAGCAGCCCGCCGTCACGATGACCACTGCGGTCGCAACCGCCCCCAAGACGCTGATCCCATGCCGATTCATGGAACTCACTATAAAGTGTCTGGCCATGCCGCGCACCGCGCGAACTATCGCTATTTATGAAGGACTCGATCCGCCAACGCATTGAAAGGATGACCGACCGCTACGAGGAGGTCGGGAGGCTGCTCGGCGCGCCGGAGATAGCCGGCGGGTCGCAGCAATTCCGGGACCTGTCGATGGAATACGCACGGCTGCAGCCGCTCGCGGAGCGCTACAACCGCTTCCGGGATCTGGAACGCGCACGGTCGGCAGCCGAGGCGCTCCTGACGGATTCGGACGCCTCCATGCGCGCCCTGGCAGCCGAGGAAGTCTCGGACGCCCAGAAGGGCCTCGAGGCGGCCGAACCGACGCTCCTGCAGATGCTGATCCCCGCTGATCCGCGCGACGATCACAACATATTCCTTGAGATCCGGGCGGGAACCGGGGGTGATGAGGCTGCGCTGTTTGCGGGGGATCTACTGCGCATGTATGCGCGCTACGCCGAATCCAAGGGCTTCACGGTCGAGGTGCTGAGTGAAAGCGCAGGCGAGCACGGCGGCTACAAGGAGATCATCAGCCGCATTGCCGGCCGCGGGGCCTTTGCGCGCTTCAAGTTCGAGTCCGGCACGCATCGCGTCCAGCGGGTGCCGGCAACCGAAGCGCAGGGCCGGATCCACACCTCCGCCTGCACGGTTGCGATCCTCCCGGAGCTTGAGGAAGTCGAGGCCATCGACATCAATCCGGCCGACCTGCGCGTGGATACCTACCGTGCCTCCGGCGCCGGCGGCCAGCACGTCAACAAGACCGACTCCGCCGTGCGCATCACGCACGTGCCAAGCGGCATCGTCGTCGAGTGCCAGGATGAGCGCTCGCAGCACAAGAATCGCTCGCGCGCCATGGCGCTCCTGAAGGCTCGGCTCCTCGCCGCAGAACAGAGCAAGCAGGACGCCGCGCGCGCGCAGTCACGGCGGCTGCAGGTTGGCAGCGGCGACCGTTCCGAGCGCATCAGAACCTATAACTTTCCCCAGGGCCGCGTCACCGACCATCGCATCAACCTCACGCTATACAAGCTCGCCGACATCATGAACGGCGCGCTCGATGAGCTCCTCGACGCTCTGCAGCGTGAGCACCAGGCAGAAGAACTCGCGGCAGCGGAATGAGCCTCTGCGTCGACAGCGTGACCGGAGTGGATGTTGCGCTCGCGGTGGCCGGTCCCGGCGCTCGAGCTTTTGCCTTCGTGCTCGACCTGAGCTTCCGCACAGTTCTCGCGGTCGCCTGGTACGTCGTCGCGGCCGTGCTCTATAACCACCACTTGAGCATCGCACGGCCGCTCGACCCTGGCGCGGCATGGTTTGCGCTCGTGGTTGGGCCGCCACTGGCGATTTTTCTTCTGTACCACGTTGTACTGGAAGTGCTGACGAGCGGCAGCACGCCCGGCAAGCGCCTGGCGGCTCTACGCGTCGTCGCGCGCGATGGCGCAACCGCGAGTGTCGGCGCATTGCTGGTGCGCAATGTGTTTCGGGTGATCGACAGTCTGCCAGTCGTCTACGGCGTGGGGCTTGTGACCTCGATGCTCCGCGATGATCACGTGCGCATCGGGGACTTAGCCGCAGGCACCTTGCTGGTCTACGATCATTTCGACGCGCGCGCGCCCGCGCGCCACGACCGGCTGACGCGTTGGACGGCAGCGGTGCAGCGTGCACGTCGCCTCGCGCGCGGCCGCGCGCTCGATGCGGCGGATGCGCACCAAATGATCGAGGATTACGGCCTGCTGGCCCACGATCTCGCGCGCGCGCGGCGCGCCGTCCCCGAGAGCGCCGCGCACCATTACCTGGAAGGTGCCTATGCGCGCGCGCACGCGACGCTGCACCACGGCGCGTGGCATCCGGGAGATGCGCTTCTCAGCCTGTTTCGCGATCAGCTGCCGGATGTGGTGCGCTGGCTGCGACCCTACATCCTGTGGGTGACGCTGCTCTTCGTGCTGTGCGTTTTTGCCGGTGGCTGGATGGTGCACACCTATCCTGCGCTCATTCGCCTGTTTGCAGCGCCGGAGCTGATCGCGACGGTCGAGCGCGGCGAGTTGTGGACGCACAGTCTCTTGAATGTCGTGCCTTCCTCGGTGCTGTCATTGCAGATCCTGACGAACAATATCGTCGTCAGCATCTTCGCCTATTGCGCCGGCTTTCTGTTTGGCCTCGGCACCTTCTACATCGTGGGATTGAACGGCCTCATGCTGGGTGCGGTGTTCGCATTTACCGCCCAGCATGGGCTGGAAGGTGAGCTCTTCGGGTTCATCGTGGCGCACGGCTGCGTTGAGATCTCAGTCATGTGCCTCTCGGGTGCCGCCGGCGCGGCAGTCGGCGAGGCGCTCATCCGGCCCGACACGGCGCGGCGTGCGGATGCCTTTCGCCAGGCTGCCCTGCGCTCGGGAAAATTGCTCTTCGCCTGCGCGCTCCTGCTCGTCGGCACCGGATTGATCGAGGGCTACGTTTCGCCTGATCCGCGCTTTGGACTGGCGACGCGCATTGTCATCGGTGTCGGTTATTGGCTCTTCATGGTGGCGCTGTTGCGCGGCTGGCTCTTTGGCAGAGGCGGAAGGGACCGCGTCCCTGCGTAGCGTCAAACGCGCCGCCTGCGGCGCAGCCGCTCGTACTCGGCGAACACCGCCTCCTCAAGCGCGCCTTCCGGGGTGGCGATGACGGGCGTGCCGAGACGCCGCAGCTGCAGACGCCGGGCCTCCCCACGCTTTTCATGTTCAAGCGCAGCAAGCGCCACCCAGGGATCACGCCAGCCATGCGCCTCGCGCCGTGCCAGCGCGTGAATTTCGGCGCTCTGCACACCCGCGACGACGACGAGATGCGGCGGGCAGAGGAGCCGCACTGCCCGTGCGAGCGGCTCACCCGCTGCCGTGTCATCCAGATCGGTCAGTACAATGATGAGACTGCGGTGCTTCAGGAGCGCGCGGATGGCGAGCGCGGCGCTCACCGGGTCGGACTCGGCCGCCTGCACATCCAGGCGCGCAAGTGTGCCGTGCAGGCGTGCGATCGCGCGCAGGCCGCGTTCCGGCGCACACACGGCGAGCGGCCGGTCGGCAAATACGACGAGTCCCACGCGATCATCGTTGGGGGTGGCGATCTGCGCAAAGCGTGCCGCAATGTTGGCGTACAGGCCAAGGCGGTCGAGACGTCCCGCGCGCACGCGACTAAAGCGTCCGGCATCGAGTGCGATGAGAATATCCAGATGCTGGTCCTCATTGAACTCGCGCGTCACGAGTGCGCCGCTGCGCGCCGTCGCCTTCCAGTCGATGCGCGCCAGCGGATCGCCGCGCGCATAGGCACGCAATTGATGGAGCTCGGAGCCCGCCCCCAAGGCGCGTCGCGACCGCAGCCCGGTGCGCTGACCGCGCGGGCGCGCGCGCGCAAGCTGCATCGACTCGGGCGCGACGTTGATGACACGCGTGACGGGAAGATCGCGCGGCCACCAGGCAAGTCCGGCCGCACCCAGAAAGCGCGCCGGCAACGGCGGCCAACGCTGCACTCCTAAGCGCACCGGCGCAAGCGTGAACGGGTCACGGGCAAGAGCCCTGCCCGGCACCCTCAGGAAGCGCGTGCCGGTGAGCGGATCGAACCCGGGCGGCGTGACCGGAGCATATTCAATCTGCAGCCCACGCCGTGCGGTGTTCAAAAACGCAAAGGCAGCACCCTGCTCGCGGCCTAGAGTCGCGCGCGCGGCGGTCTCGACATCCGCGCTCAGCGCGATGCGCCGGATGAGTAAGCCTTCGCAGGCAAGGCCGACCAGAAGCAGCGCGGCCGGCCAGCGCCACAAGAGCGCCAATGCCGGATCGCTCGACCACACGCCGGCGATGGCCAAAATGGCCGTGGCCACAAGAAGCGCATACGCCCGTTCGGAAAAATGCATGACCCGTCAGCGCGGCACGGCAGTGTCGGCGAGCAGCTCCCGTACGATGCCAATGTCGCTTTGCCCCTCGAGCACGGCATCAGGACTTAAGACCAGCCGGTGGGCCATTACCTGCACGGCAACCGCCTTGACGTCATCCGGGGTTGCGAACTCGGCGCCGCGCACGGCCGCGGCGATGCGCGCCGCCCGCAGGAGCGCGAGCGCTCCGCGCGTTGACAGGCCGAGCAGCAGTCGGCCGTGCTCGCGCGATGCACGCGCAAGGTCGAGCACATAGCCGTACAGCGCCGCGGCCACGTGAATCGCTGCGACCTCGGCGCGAGCGGCATCAAGGAGCGCGCGATCCATGCGCGCGAGAGCGCCGATGAGCGGTGCGGGCAGCTCGCCGCCGCCGTAGCGTTCCAGTACCTCGATCTCCGCGCGGCGTTCGGGATAATCCACGTCGATGCGCAACATGAAGCGGTCCAGCTGCGACTCGGGCAGCGGATAGGTGCCCTCGAACTCGCGAGGATTTTGCGTCGCGAGCACCATGAAATCGCCGGGCAGAGCAAACACCGAGCGCTCGACGCTCACCTGCCGCTCTTCCATCGCCTCAAGGAGTGCAGCCTGCGTCTTGGGGCCTGCGCGATTGATCTCATCGACCAGCACGACATCGGCAAAGAGCGGCCCGGGACGAAAGACGAAGCTGCGCTCGCGCGCATCGAAGACATGCACCCCGATGATGTCGCTCGGCATGAGGTCCGGCGTCCCCTGGATGCGTTTAAATTCACCACCCAGGACGTGCGCCAGCGACTTCGCGAGCAGAGTCTTGCCCAGGCCCGGCACGCCCTGCACGAGAACGTGGCCGCGCGCGATGAGCGCGATGACAAGCGCGCGTATCGCACCCTCCGCGCCGACGACGACGCGGCCGAGTTCGCGGGTGAGTTCGGTGTCGAGTTGCTGGATGCGCGAGCTCATGCGATCTGCCTGTCGATACGCCGGATGAGATTGTAGAGGCGCACGAATGGCACGCGCGCGCCGGCACAGGCCTGAGTATGCCAGCGGCGCAGCTGCGCAAGCTCGGACGCGCTGACATGCGCTGACGCGTTGAGATACTCCCACGGCCCCGCGTTGCGGGCGCCCTGCGGAATGCGCAGCGTCAGGCGCCGCAGGAAATCCTCAAACAGCCGGCGCGCGGCGACATCGTGCGGCAGCACGCGCGCGAGAAAAGCGCCGTTGGCGCGCACCAGATCCGCCTCGCGCGGCGCCGCAACGGCCACGACCGGGACGCGCAGGCGGGTCGCGCCGAGCACCCACAGGAACCACAGTGCGAGCAGCACTACGCCCGTAAGATACAGGCGCGGATCAGAGTAGAACTTCTGCGGATCGTACACGGCGCTCAAACCCTGGTGGTAATCATCAAAGACGACGGCGCCGGAGACGGCGAGGTTGGCGCCCATGATATTCGCCAGGAGCTGGGCATTGTCGGCAAGTCCGAGCGCATTGTCCGTGAACAGCGATCCCAGGCCACACACGACGATCCGGCCATCGCCCGCAAGGCGCGTCCAAAGCAGCGCCCTGCCGTCATCGCGCTCATGCGCAAGCGCCAGCATGAAGCTCTCGTAGGGAAGGCGCGCGGTCCATTCTTCTTCTGAATGAGGCGCCGCCGCGACGGCACTGCGCACCCCCGAAAAATAGGCGTGCGGCCGGTTGGGCAGGAGAGTCGGCGCCGCGCGCGCGCGATGTTCGCCGTCATCTGCCGTGTTGAAATCAAGTCCCGAAAGCACTTTCAAATCCCCGACGCTGACGCCGCCCGCCGCGCTCGCCCAATCCGGAAGATCCGCCAGCGCCGCGAGCACGAGCAGCGTATTGCCGGCGCGTATCCACTGCTGCAGCCGCCGCGTTTCTGCAATCCTGAAGATCTCGGTTCCGGGCAAGGTAACCACGAGAACATTACCCGTGGGCGCAAGATCGCGCCGTGCGACGAGCGCATCGAAGCGCTCGCGCTGCGACACGGCACGCAGATTCGACGCCGCGAGCCACGCGTAGGCGGCGTGATAGCCGTTGCCGCGGGTTTCCTCGGTGGTCGGACGGGGAACATGTCCGCTTCGGCCCAGACCGCGCTCCGGCTCGACGAACAGCACGATGAAGAGCGCCAATGCGCCAAGCGCACACCCCAGGGTCACAAGGCGGTCGCGCATCTCAGCTGTGCTCCGCGACGGGCTCGCCCAGACGTTCGAAGAGTTCCCGGCCGCGCTCGAGCGCGCGCGCAATGCGCGCGGGACTCGGCGCCTGCACCGAGAAACGCAGCCGCTCGCAGGCCGATGCGAGCTCCGCGAGCCGTTCACGATCCGCGCTGTCGGAAAGCTCGGCCGCGCGCGCAAGCTCGCGCACCGTAAACGCAGCGGATGCGGGCAAACGCCGCGCCGCCGTGAGGCGCGCGGCAATGAGCTCGAGCAGCACACGCGGCCGCTCGTCGGGCATTGCGCGCTCGACGTCACGCCAGCTTGATGGTCGCAGGCACTGCGGATGATCCTGCCCGCTCGCGGCGCTCCTTCCCGTACGACGGCGTTGCGGGGCGAAAGCGCACCACTCGTTGACGACAATGAAAGCCGCGAGCAGCAGGACGAGTGCGAGAGTTGCGTACGCCAGAAATTCCAGCACCGCTTCGGGAAGACTGACGCGTCCCGTGAGCTGCTCGAACCAGTTCGCGCGGCTTTTGGGCTCGGGCGCGAACAGCGTCCGCAACCAGCTGCGCCATCGCGCCCAGAACCCGTGAGCTTGCGGATTGCGCGCGGCGAGTTCCGCCAGAATCGGCCGCACGAGCGCCGCCTGCGGGGTGCGCACACCGCTACGCAGCAGAAGCTCGTGCGCCACGAGCGTACGCAACTCCGCCAAACTGCGCGCTGACAGATTGTTGTAGTCGTCCTGCCATCCCAGCGGCAGCCACGCGGCCCACTCACTCGACTGCAGGCGGGACGCGAGCTGCGGGCAGCGCGCCGCGATGCGCTCGAAGCCTATGTCCGTGTCAGCGTCAAGCCGCTCGATGCAGACATCGATGGCACCGAGCGCGTCCGCGTCGGCCGCCGCGGCGGATGATCGCCAATCGGCTCGCGCCGCGAGCGCCATCAGGAACAGTGCCGCCCAGCGCCTGTGCATGGCCGCTAACTCTGCACGCCGCCGTCTGTGGCCGCGGCATCCCGCCACTGCAAATCGCCAAACACGGCGAGCGTGGTCGCCGTGCCGTACGGGAAGCTGAAGGCGGCCAGAACGATGATGAGGACCCGCGCCGCAGCGGTCATGAGTGCGACGTCCGCGCCCCGTATGAATTGCACCGCGACCACCACCAGGATGGCGGCCAGAAAGTAGAACACGATCATAATGACCAGTGTGATCGCATAAATGCCCGCCGTGCGCCACCAGTGGCCGTGTATCAAATGCAGACTGAATTTCATGGCATCGATCGGGCCCTTATGCGCGAGCAGCAGTGCGGGCGTCGCCAGGGACAGCGCTACACAAAGATACAGGCCTGGCAGGACGAGCAGAATAAAACCCAGGAGAATTGCCAGGCCCGCTAACAGCAGCACCGCCGCGATCTGCGGCAGCAGCCGCAGCGCCTGCGCGAATTCCGTGCGCATGAAGCTCGGCTGTCCTTGCGCGCTGGCGCGCTGGCACAGCAGCGTCGCACCCAAAATCGGCGCTACCGCGATGAAGCTCACGAACGACAGCAGCGCCGATGTCGCATCATGCCAGGCGGACTGCAGCGGACGCTCGGTCGCGAGGTTGTAAATATTCACCAGCTGGCCGCTGAGGATCAGCAGGATGCCGTAGGGAAGAGTCTTCAACAGCGTTGCCGCGAAAATGTGAAATGCGCTATCGAGCACCTCACTGACCGATTGTGGGCGCAGAGGCGGATACAGGCGCTTCAACATGGGACAATGGTACGGTCTATGACGACGAATCTCACGACCCTTCAGCTTCTGCATGCGGCAGCGCACGCGCTTACCGGCGTGTCCGACACGCCGCAGCTCGACGCCGAGGTGCTGCTTGCCCATGCGCTCGGCGTGCGCCGCGCACGCCTGCAGTCGCATGCGGACGAGGAGCGTAACGACGCGGAGCGCACAGCCTATGAGCGCCTCATCGAGCGGCGCGCAAGCGGAGAGCCCGTCGCCTATATCGTCGGCTCCAAGGAGTTCTGGTCGCTGCGCCTGGGGATCACTCCGGCTGCGCTCATCCCGCGGCCGGAAACCGAGCTTCTGGTCGAACGGGCTTTGAAACTTGGCGCGACACCCGTGCTGCGCGCGCTCGATTTGGGCACCGGCGCGGGCGCCATCGCACTCGCGCTCGCCCACGAGCGGCCACGCTGGCAGATCACGGCAACCGACTGCAGCGAGGCCGCACTTGCGCTGGCGCGCGTCAACGCGGCGGCGCTTGGCACAGCGCAGCTCGAATTTCTGAACGGCTCTTGGTTCGAGCCCCTTGCCGGTCGCGTTTTCGATCTCATCGTCTCCAACCCCCCCTATATCGCCGCGGATGATCCGCTGCTGCTCAGACCGCCGCTCTCCTTCGAGCCGCGCGTCGCCTTGACGCCGGGGGTGGACGCCCCCGCGGATCTGCGCCGCATCATTCGCGCGGCTCCCGCGCACCTCGCGCGCGGCGGCTGGCTCCTCCTCGAGCACGGCACGACGCAGGCGGGCGACGTCGCGCGCGAACTTGTGGTACGCGGCTTTCGTCACGTACGCTCGCAGCGCGACCTTGCCGGGCATGAGCGCATGACTGAAGCCCAATGGGGCGAACCCTTACCACCAGCAGCTTGAGGCACAAATGATCCGTTTTCACACGACGCACGGCGACTTCACGGTGGAGCTCTTCGACAAAGAGGCGCCCAAATCGGTTGAGAATTTTCTCAAATACGTCGATGACGGACATTTCGACGGCACGATCTTTCACCGCATCGTTCCCGGCTTCGTCATCCAGGGGGGCGGACTGACGCCGGACTTTGAGGCGAAGAAGACGCGCGCGCCGATTGCGAATGAGGCTACCAACGGCCTGAAGAACGAGCGCGGCACGCTCTCCATGGCGCGCACCAACGAGGTCAATAGCGCAACCTCGCAGTTCTTCGTGAATCTCTCCGACAATGCGTTCCTCGATCATTCGAAGGCGCAGTACGGCTATGCCGTCTTCGGCCGCGTCACCGCAGGTCTCGACGTCGTCGATGCGATCGCCGCGGTGCGCACCGGCACACGCAAGCAGTATCAGGACGCGCCGCTCGAGGATGTGACGATCGTCTCCGCCCGACGTGTAGATGCCGCGTAGGGCAAGCCGCCTCTTCAAATGGATCACCGTCGCGTTGCTGACGGCGATCCTCGTGACCGCGCTGCCGGTCGTGCTCCTGCGCGTATGGCATCCGGCCACGAGCGCCTTCATGCTGCGCGCGCGCCTGGAGGCGCGTGCCGCCCACGACGAACGTTATCGAACGCGCTACCAGTGGGTCGACTATGCGCACATAGCCCCGGCCGCGGCGCTCGCAGTCATGGCCTCGGAGGATCAGCAGTTTCCCTTTCACCACGGATTCGATGTGAAATCCATCCGCGCCGCGGAGATCAACAACGAAGAGGGTGGGCGGCTGCGCGGCGCCAGCACGATTTCACAGCAGCTGGCGAAGAATCTGTTCCTCTGGCCGGGCAGGAGCTATCTGCGCAAGGCTCTGGAGGCGTGGTTCACGGTATTGCTCGAGACGCTGTGGCCGAAGCAGCGCATTCTTGAGACCTATCTCAACATCGTGCAGCTCGGACCCGGGATCTACGGGGTCGAGGCGGCGGCGCAGGAGTTCTTTCACTCATCCGCCGCCCGGCTGACGCCGAGCGAGGCGGCCGTCTTGGCCGCCGTGCTGCCAAACCCGGAACGCCTGCACGCCGAGCGGCCGTCGCGCTATGTCCTCGAGCGGCGCGACTGGATCCTGGGACAAATGCGCACGCTCGAAGGCGAGGACTATCTTAGTTTGGTCGCGCACGGAGCGCCGCAGCCGCCACCACGGCCTGAGCCACCGCGTCATAATCGCCGTTGAAGTGATGGCCGCCCGCGAGCTTCACGCTCGTGACGCGACTCACGTCCAGCAGGTGCGGACACAGACTCTCCGCGTCGTCGTCGCCGTAGATGCAGAGCGTCGCGGGTATGGCAAGCCGCTGAACCTCCGGACGCACCGGTAGTCCCGATGTGCCGTTCATCACCCAGTTGGATAGATGAAACTCGAAGTCCGCGCGCTCATCGGGCGCGAGCATCGCGGCCAGCACCACGCGCCGCCGTGTGGCGGCGGGCAGGCGGTTGATGGCGAAGGGCAGCACGTCCGCTCCTTGCGAAAACCCGATGAGCAGCGCTCGCTTTTTCCTCCAGTGATAGGCGTAGTAACGCAGGATGCGATCGACGTCGCCGGCAAGCCCCTGCGGTGAGCGCGCCGTCCAGAAATAGCGCAGCGAGTCCACGCCCGCCACCGCGACGCCGCGTGCCACCAAGGATGCGGCCACATTCTTGTCGATGCCGGCCCAGCCGCCGTCACCGGAGAGGAAAACCGCGAACATCTCGCCCGCGCCGCTGGCGCGCTCCTCAATGATGGGCAGGTCGGATAGTGTCGCCGGCGGTGGCGGCTCGGGGACGCGCTGCGCCGCGACGCTTTGATACGCGGCGGTCAGCTGCGGCAGCCAGCTGGCGATCGTCGGCCATGCATGAGCGAGTGCCGGCAGCGTAATCTGCTTGGCGTGCGGTACGGCCGCCACGAACCGCGGCGTGAGCGGCGCGGCACAGGCGGCATCACCCTCGATCTGCAGCGTGGTCCACGGCACCTGCAAACGGGTCGCGGCAAGCAGCTCAACGCCCTGGCCGTCGGCGCGCGGCTTGGCCTTGAGCTCGTTGCCAGGGCAGAGCGGGCGCTTCAACGGCAGAACGGGGCAGAACCGCAGCGAAATCGCGCCGGCAAAGAGGTCCGCAGGCGCCTGGGCAATCATGGCGTAGGCAAGCGTACCCCCCACGGCGTAGCCGACGAGTATCGGAGTGATGTAGGTCGGCAGGCGATAATAGGCCTGCACGTAACGGCTTAAATTCTCAAGATCCCCGTCGGGAGAGGTACAGCTTGCCGGGTCGTGCTCGAGACTCGCCAGAAGCTCCGCGGTATTGACGCTCGCAACCATTGCCCCCTCACCCGCAAGCTCCTGGGCGAGAGCCGCGACGATGGGGTCTCCCCGGTCAGCGCCCGCCCCGGAGAGCAGCAGGACGAATTGTTTGACTTCACGCGCCGGACGATAGACGGCGACCTGCGTGAAGCGCCCGTGGGCGAGCATCTGCGGGGCGTTCGCGCCGAACGAATTTGCCCCCGCGGACAGCGCGAAGAGCCAGGCAAAGCAGCGCCTCACGGCGCAGGCTCATATCCCAAATTTGGCGCCAGCCAGCGCTCGGCGTCGGCGAGCGTCATGCCGGTGCGCTTTGCATAGTCGGCCACCTGATCGCGATCGATCTTGCCGACGCCAAAGTAGTGCGCCTGCGGATGGGCGAAATACCAGCCGCTGACGGCCGCGGTGGGATACATCGCAAAGGATTCCGTCAGGCGGATGCCGGCATTGGTGTCAACGTCAAGGAGGCTCCAAAGTTTCGCCTTCTCGGTGTGGTCCGGACAGGCCGGATAGCCGGGCGCCGGGCGGATACCGCGGTACTCCTCGCGCACCAGCTGCTCGTTGCTGAGCGACTCCTCGGCAGCGTAACCCCACAGTTCGCGGCGCACGCGCTGATGAAAACGCTCGGCGCAGGCTTCGGCCAGGCGATCGGCAAGGGCCTTCAGGATGATGCTCGAATAGTCATCGTGCGCGCGCTCGAAGCGCGCGACGTGCTCTTCGATGCCGATGCCGGCGGTTACTGCGAAAGCGCCGATATAGTCAGGGACGCGGCTGTCCTTGGGGACGATGTAGTCAGCCAGGCACTCATGCGGCAATCCCGGCGCCTTGTTCTTCTGCTGCCGCAGAAAACACAAGGTGGTCGCGAGCGTATCGCGCCGTTCGTCGGTGTAGATCTCAACGTCATCGCCCACCGCGTTCGCCGGGAAGAGGCCGACGACGGCGCGCACCCGCAGCCAGCGCTCGGCAACGAGCCGCTTCAGCATTTCGCGCGCGTCGGCGTACAGATTGCTCGCCGCCTCCCCGACCACAGGATCGGTGAGGATGGCGGGAAACTGCCCGGAGAACTCCCAGGCATTGAAGAATGGCATCCAGTCGATGCACGTAACGAGATCATTCAACGGATAGTGATCAAAGCAGTGCACGCCGGGTGCGCGCGGTGCGAACGGCGCAGGCGCCGCCCAATCGATACGGCGGCGGTTGGCGCGCGCCTGCACGATGGTCAGTTCAGGCGACTTCACCTTTTTGCCCGCGTGCTGCTCGCGCCGGCGCTCGTGATCGGCGTCGTTCTGCGTCACGAACGCCTCGCGCTGCGAGGCGGTGATGAGCGCCTGACACACGCCGACTGCGCGCGAAGCATCCTTGACGTACACGACGGGGGATTTGTAATGCGGTGCGATCTTCACCGAGGTATGCGTCGGCGACGTAGTCGCACCGCCGATCAGGAGCGGAATCGTGAAACCCTGGCGTTGCATCTCGCGCGAGATGTTCACCATTTCATCCAGCGACGGCGTGATGAGGCCCGAGAGTCCGATGAAGTCGACCTCCTCGCGGCGCGCGGTCTCCAGGATCTTGTCATAGGGAACCATGACCCCAAGATCTATCACTTCAAAGTTATTGCACTGCAGTACGACTCCGACGATGTTCTTGCCGATGTCGTGCACGTCGCCTTTGACGGTCGCGATCACCATGCGGCCGTTGGTGCGCGCCGTGCCGATCTTCGCCTTTTCAATATAGGGCAAGAGGTGCGCGACCGCGCGCTTCATGACCCGCGCGCTTTTCACGACCTGCGGCAGAAACATCTTGCCCGAGCCAAACAGGTCGCCGACCACATTCATGCCGTCCATCAGCGGTCCCTCGATGACGTGCAGCGGCTCGGCGGCGGCGAGGCGTGCCTCCTCCGTATCCTCGGTGATGTAGTCATCGATGCCCTTGACGAGCGCGTGCGAGAGGCGCTCGGCCACCGGCAGGCTGCGCCACGCAAGATCGGTCTGACGTTTGGTGCCGCCTTCGCCTTTGAAGCGCGCTGCGATCTCGAGCAGCCGCTCGGTCGCCTCGGCGCTGCGATTGAGAATGACATCCTCCACCGCGGTGCGCAGGTCGGGCGCGATGTCCTCATAAATGGCGAGCTGTCCGGCGTTGACGATGCCCATGTCCATGCCGGCGCGGATGGCGTGATAGAGGAATGCGGAATGCATCGCCTCGCGCACCGAATCATTGCCGCGGAAGGAGAACGATACGTTGCTGACGCCGCCGCTGACGAGCGCATGCGGCAGTTTCTCTTTGATGAGCCGCGTTGCCTCGATGTAGCCGACGCCGTAGCCGTTGTGCTCCTCGATGCCGGTGGCGATGGCAAAAATATTCGGGTCGAAGACGATGTCCTCGGCAGGAAAGCCGACCACTTCGGTGAGCAGCTGGTAGGCGCGGGTGCAAATCGCGAGCTTGCGCTCGGCGGTTTCCGCCTGGCCCTGCTCATCGAATGCCATGACGACGACCGCCGCGCCGTAGCGGCGCACCTTGCGCGCGTGCAGCAGGAACGCCGCCTCGCCCTCCTTCATGCTGATGGAGTTGACGATGGGCTTGCCTTGCACGCACTTGAGCCCCGCCTCGATGACGGTCCATTTGGAAGAGTCGATCATGATCGGCACGCGCGCGATGTCGGGCTCCGCCGCGATCAGGTGCAGAAAGCGCGTCATGGCGGCTTCCGAATCGAGCATCCCCTCATCCATGTTGACATCGATCATCTGCGCGCCGCCGGCGACCTGCTGGCGCGCGATATCGAGCGCCGTGCCATAGTCGCCTGCCTCGATGAGCTTGCGAAACTTGGCAGAGCCGGTGACGTTCGTGCGCTCGCCGACGTTCACGAACAACGACCCCTCCCCGATGTTCAGTGGCTCAAGACCCGACAGGCGGCACTTGACCGGCACCACCGGCACGGTGCGGCGCGGATGCGCCAGCACCGCGGCGCGCAGCAGGCGGATGTGTTCGGGGGTCGTGCCGCAGCAGCCGCCGACGATGTTGATGAGGCCCGCACCCGCGAACTCATTCAAGATGGTGGCGGTCTCCTCGGGGGTCTCGTCGTATTCGCCGAAGGCATTGGGCAGACCGGCATTCGGATAGGCGCACACATACGTGTCGGCGACGCGCGCGAGCTCCTGCACGTAGGGCCGCAGCTGCGTTGCACCGAGCGCGCAGTTGAGTCCCACAGCGAGCGGACGCGCGTGCCGGATGGAATTCCAGAACGCCTCGGTGGTCTGCCCCGAGAGCGTGCGCCCGGAGGCGTCGGTGATGGTGCCGGAGATGATGAGTGGCAGATCGCGGCCGAGCTCCTCGAGCACCGCGGCCACGGCGTACAGCGCCGCCTTCGCATTCAGCGTGTCAAATACAGTCTCGATGATGAGCAGGTCGACGCCACCCAGGACGAGAGCGCGCGCCGCCTCGCCGTAGGTCACCACGAGTTCATCGAAACTGACGCTGCGAAACGCCGGATCGTTCACATCCGGAGAGAGCGAGGCCATGCGGCTCGTCGGCCCGAGTGCGCCGGCCACGAATGCCGCGCGCCCATCCTTGCGTGTGACCTCGTCCGCCACGCTGCGCGCAAGCGCAGCGGCCCGATAGTTGAGCTCGGGCACGAGCGCCTGCATGCCGTAGTCGGCCTGCGAGATGGCCGTCGAATTGAAGGTGTTGGTCTCGACGATGTCCGCGCCGGCGTCGAAGTAGGCGCGGTGGATGCCGGCGATGATCTCCGGGCGCGTCAAGGTCAGAAGATCGTTATTGCCCTTAAGATCGCGGCCGTAGTCGCGGAAGCGCTCGCCGCGGTAGCCGGACTCATCGAGTCTGTGGCCCTGGATCATTGTCCCCATGGCGCCATCGAGAAGCACAATGCGCTCCTCGAGGAGCGACTTTAAGCGCGCGATGCGCTGCTGGCGCTCGGTTTCATCGACGGGTGTGATCGCGAAGGGCACGGCCGGGGCCTGTGCAGCCGCCGTCCCGCCGTCAGGCGCCGTCTCAAGTGCGCGCGCCGCCTGGCAGTCATTGCGGCTCATACGGCCGCCGCAGTCGTGGCGCTGCCCAAGTGCGTTGCGCTGCTCGGCCGCACGCCAAGCGCATGGCAGATCGCATAGGTCAACTCGGCGCGATTCAACGTATAGAAATGAAACTCGCACACGCCATGACTCACGAGGTGCTGCACCTGCTCGATGGCGACCGCGGCGGCGATCAGGCGGCGCGTCTCGGCATCCTCATCGAGGCCGGCGAAGCGCTCCTTCAGCCACTCGGGGATGCTCGCGCCGCAACGCGCGGCAAAGGTACACACCTGGGGAAAACGGGTGATGGGGAGAATGCCGGGCACGATGGCGGCGCGAATCCCGGCTTTGGCGCACGCATCGCGAAAGCGCAGGAACGCATCGCTGTCGTAAAAAAATTGGGTGATGGCGCGCGAGGCGCCCGCATCGATCTTGCGGCGCAGGTTGTCGAGGTCAAATTCGGCGGAGCGCGCCTCCGGATGCACCTCCGGATAAGCGGCAACGGAAATATCAAAGTTTGCGACGCGCTTCAGGCCCGCGACGAGATCCGCCGCATAGGCGAAGCCTTGCGGATGCGGCACGTAGTGCGCCGTGTCGCGCGGCGGATCGCCCCGCAGGGCAACGATGTGGCGGATGCCTTGCTCCCAATACTGGCGCGCGATCTCCAGAATCTCCTCCTGCGGGGCACCGATGCAGGTCAAATGCGGCGCCCCGGTGAGCGGCGTCTCGTGCTGGATGCGAGTGATGAGTCGGTGCGTGCGCTCGCGGGTCGAGCCGTCGGCACCGTAGGTGACCGACACGAAGCGCGGCGCAAGCGGCGCCAGGCGTTCCACCGAGCGCCACAAGGTCGCCTCCATCTGCGCATCGTTGGGCGGAAAGAACTCGAATGAGACGTTGATCATGGGTCAGGCCACGTTCGCGGCGCGCACCGCCCAGGCAGGCACGGCCACTGCGGCCAGCACATGCTCGCGACCGGCTTGAATGGGGCTCAGGCGTTCGCAGGCGAAGCCCGCCTCATCAAGAAGGTTGCGCAAGCGCGCGAGCGGCCGGGTCGATACACCCTCCTCGCCGGCGGCGAGCGCGTCGTAGCGCTCGAAGAGCCACAGCCGCCCGGCACTTGCGAGCACCTGGCGGCCAGCGGCCAGCCAAACGGCCAGCGGCGCCGCCTGCGGCGCCAGTCGATCGAGCACCACGGCCTCGAAGTGCGGCCCGCGCTGCGCAAGCTCAGGGCCAATCGGCGCATCGGTGGGCTCGGTGAAAATAATGCGGCAGCTCAATCCTGCGCGTTTGACGAAGGCGCTCGCGGCCTGCGCCGCGCGCCGCGAATGGGCGATCCCGGTGCAGTCGAGCGCCACCCGGACCGCGCTTGCGAGCATCGCATGATGCTGCACACCGACGATGAGCGCGCTGCCGCGCCGCCCTGCCCCGGCGCTCGTGTCGATAAAGGTGGCCAGAGCCTCATCCAGGCGCGTGCGCGCAGCGGGATCCGGTGCCGGGGCGACCCCGGCAGCGCTCATGCGGCCCCGATCCGGCGCCAGCAATGGATCGGACGGGTCCAGATCCGCCACAAGAGCCCGCAGAAACCGCGCGGCAGCGGGATCCTGCGCCAGCCGGTAATGAACCCATTGCCCCAGGCGCAGACGCGACAGCAGGCCCGCCGCGCAAAGGATCTTCAGGTGCCGCGAGACGCGCGGGCCGCTCTGCCCCACCGCCAGGGCAAGCTCGGAGACGCTGAATTCACGCTCGGTGCAAAGGGCGAGCAGGCGCAGCCGCGTGGGCTCACCCGCCGCCCGGAGCCAGGTCACGACCTCACTGGCTTCAGTCATAAGTTGCATACTTGCACATATCTTTAAGTCTTAGCCTAGCAGAATCCCACCGTAAAAACAGCGACGCGTTTGGGATTTCCGAGAAGGCTCGGAGGCCGGACTTAGGGGGCGAGCTTCGCCTTCAGAAGCTTGTTGAGTTCGGCCGGATTGGCCTTGCCGCCGGTTGCCTTCATGACTTGGCCGACGAAAAAGCCGAGGAGCTTGTCCTTGCCCGAGCGGTAATCGGCCAGCTGCGCGGGGTTCTTCGCCATCACCTCGTCGATGACGCGCTCGATGGCGGCGCTATCGGTGATCTGCCGCAGGCCCTTGGCCTCGATGATGGCATCCGCTTCTTGGCCGCTCGCCCACATGGCCTCGAAGACCTCCTTGGCGATCTTCCCGGAGATCGTCTGGTCGGCAATGCGCCGCAACAGGGCGGCGAGCCTGGCGGGGGAGATTGGGCTCGCACCAATGTCGAGGCCATCCTTGTTCAAGGAGGCGGCAAGCTCGCCCATGACCCAGTTCGCCGCAAGCTTAGGCTCGCCCGGTACGGCATGCGCGACTTCTTCGTAATACGCCGCGAGCTCCCGGCTCGCGGTAAGCACGTGGGCATCATAGGTCGACAGGGCATACTCGCGCGCGAACCTGAGCGCCTTCTCATCGGGCAGCTCGGGCAGGCCGCGGCGGATCTCTTCGACGAACTCATCCGTGAGCATCACCGGCAGGAGATCCGGATCCGGAAAATAGCGATAGTCGTTGGCCTCCTCCTTGGAGCGCATCGAACGCGTCTCGCCCTTGTCGGCATCATAGAGGCGGGTCTCCTGCACGACCGTGCCGCCCGACTCCAGGAGCTCCACCTGCCGGGATACCTCGTAGACGATGGCCTTCTCGACATAGCGGAAGGAATTGAGGTTCTTGATTTCCGCGCGCGTGCCGAATTGCTGCGCCCCCACCCTGCGTACCGACACGTTGGCATCGCAGCGAAAGGATCCCTCCTGCATGTTGCCGTCGCAGATCTCAAGGTAGCGCACCAGCGTGTGCACCTTCTTCATGTACGCGACCGCCTCCTTCGCCGAGCGCAGCTCCGGCTCCGAGACGATCTCAACGAGCGGCGTGCCGGCGCGATTCAGATCGATGCCGGAGACGCCCGGCAGGCCCTCGTGCAGTGACTTGCCCGCGTCCTCCTCCAGGTGCGCACGCGTGATGCCGATGCGTTTGCGACTGCCATCCTCGAGGATGATCTCCAGCGCCCCGCCCGCGACGATCGGCAGCTCGTACTGACTGATCTGATAGCCCTTCGGCAGATCCGGATAGAAATAATTCTTGCGCGCAAACACCGAGGCGCGCGCGATGCGCGCGTCGATCGCAAGGCCCAGCTTTACCGCCATGCGCACGGCCTCGGCATTCAATACCGGCAGCACCCCCGGATACCCCAGATCCACGAGGTTCGCGTGCGCGTTCGGATGCGCACCATAGCTCGTGGCGGAGCCGGAGAAGATCTTCGAGCGCGTTGCGAGCTGCGCGTGGATCTCGAGCCCGATGACGGTTTCCCACGCCGGTGCGCTCATGCCAAGCCTGCCGGAATCTGCCGGTGCCAGTCGGTCTCGCGCTGATAGGCGTGCGCGGCGTTCAGAATCGCGCCTTCCGCAAAATGCGGCCCGACGAGCTGCAGCCCAACGGGCAGGTCCGTGACGAACCCGCAGGGAATCGAGATCGCGGGCAGGCCTGCCAAATTCGCGCCGATGGTGTAGATGTCATTGAGATACATGGTGATGGGGTCCGCCATCTTTGCCCCGATCGCAAATGCAGGCGTGGGGGTCGTCGGGCCCATCAGCATGTCCACCTCAACGAACGCGTCGCGGAAATCCTTCGCGATCAATTGCCGCACTTTCTGCGCCTTCAGATAATACGCATCGTAATAGCCTGCCGAGAGCACATAGGTCCCGGTCATGACGCGGCGCTTGACCTCAGCGCCAAAGCCCTCGCCGCGCGAGCGGCGGTACAGATCCTGCAGATCGCGCGGCGCACTGCAGCGATGCCCGAAGCGCACGCCGTCGTAGCGCGCCAGATTTGACGAACACTCCGCCGGGGCGACGACGTAGTAGGTCGGCACCGACAGCGGCAGATTGGGCAGACTCACATCCTTCAAGGTGGCGCCGAGCTTTGTGTACACGGCCAGCGCCTCGTGGATGCGTCGGCCGTTCTGCGCATCGAGCCCCGCGTCGAAGAATTCTTTCACGATGCCAACGCGCAGTCCCGCGAGCGGCTTGCCAAGCTGCGCCGCGTAATCCGGCACGGCGGTGTCGACGCTCGTCGAATCGCGCGGATCAAACCCCGCCATGGTCGTCAGCATCAGCGCCGCATCCTCGGCGCTCGCCGCAATGACACCGCCCTGATCCAGACTCGAAGCAAAGGCAACCATGCCGTAGCGCGACACGCGCCCGTAGGTCGGCTTGAGACCCGTGACGCCGCAGAGCGCCGCGGGCTGACGGATGGAGCCCCCCGTGTCGGTGGCGGTGGCCGCCGGGACCAGCCGTGCCGCAACGGCGGCGGCCGAGCCGCCCGAGGATCCACCCGGGACGAGCTGCGTGTTCCAGGGATTTTTGACGGGGCCGTAGTAGCTCGTCTCGCTCGATGAGCCCATGGCAAACTCGTCCATGTTGGTCTTGCCCAGCATGACCGTGCCGGCTTCCTTGAGCTTTGCGACGACCGTCGCATCGTAGGGCGAGACGAATTGATCGAGCATGCGCGAGCCGCAGGTGGTGCGCAGGCCCGCGGTGCAGAAGATGTCCTTGTGCGCGAACGGCAAGCCGGTGAGCGCGCCGCCGCGACCGGCGGCGAGGCTGGCATCGGCGGCGCGCGCGCTCGCTAGCGCCGCTTCGTGCGCCACCGTGATGAAGGCGTTCAAAGTGCCCGCGTGCGCATCGATGCGCGCAAGGTAGAGCTGCGTCAACTCGACGCTGGAGAACTTGCGCGCCTTCAGGCCCGCGGCGAGCTCGGCGAGTGTCTGTTTGTAGAGACTCACTCGATCACCTTCGGCACGAGATACAGCCCCGCTGCGACCTGCGGCGCATTCTGCTGATAGCGCTCGTGTGCGTCCTGTTCGGTGACAACGTCCGCGCGCAAGCGCTGCGACAGCCCCGCCAGCGGATGTGCCATCGGTGTGACGTCGTTGGTAGCGGCGCGGTCCAATTCCCCGACAAAATCGAGGATGGCGCTCAAGCTGTCCTGGTAGACCGGGATCTCGGCCTCGTTGAGCTCGAGGCGCGCCAGTTGCGCGATGCTCTCGATCGCGGCTCGTGTCAGGGCCATGGGCGTGAGGAAAAGTGCGAAAAACGGCTCAAAATCATACAGCTTGCCTTGCTGAATGTCCTGTCGGTTGATAGATTACGCGCCACTTTTGGCATCCTCCCGCCTCCCAAATTTTCGGTCGCTTCATGTTCAAACGCCTGCGCGGCTACTTCTCCAGCGATCTGTCCATTGACCTGGGCACGGCCAACACATTGATCTATGTGCGCGACAAGGGCATCGTGCTGAATGAGCCCTCGGTCGTGGCGGTACAGGATGAACCGACGCGCGGCGGCAAAATCATTGTCGCCGTCGGCTCCGAGGCGAAGAACATGCTCGGCCGCACCCCCGGCCACATCAACGCCGTGCGTCCGATGAAAGACGGCGTCATCGCGGACTTTACCTACACGGAGAAGATGCTCCAATACTTCATCAACAAGGTACACGGCAACCGCATGCTGAAGCCCTCGCCGCGGGTGCTGGTGTGCGTGCCCTTCGGCTCGACTCAGGTGGAGCGCCGCGCGATCCGCGAATCCGCCGAAGGCGCCGGCGCGCGCAACGTCGGCATCGTGAGCGAACCAATGGCCGCCGCCGTCGGTGCGGGACTGCCGGTGCACGAGCCGCGCGGCTCGATGGTACTCGACATCGGTGGCGGCACTTCCGAAGTCGCCGTGCTCTCGCTGAACGGCATTGTATACGCGAACTCGGCGCGCATCGGCGGCGATCGCTTCGATGAAGCCATCATGAATTACGTGCGCCGCAATTACGGCATCCTGATCGGCGAGGCCACCGCCGAGCGCATCAAGATCGAAATCGGCTCCGCATATCCCGGCCAGCAGGTGCGGGAACTGTCCGTGAAGGGGCGCAATCTGTCCGAGGGCGTGCCGCGCAGCTTCACGCTCAACAGCAATGAAATCCTCGAGGCGCTGCAGGAGCCTCTGCAGAGCATCGTGAGCGCGGTCAAGCAGGCGCTCGAACAGACTCCCCCGGAACTCGGCGCGGACGTCGCCGATCGCGGCATCGTGCTCACCGGTGGCGGCGCGCTGCTGCGCGATATTGACAAGCTTCTCACCGAAGAGACCGGGCTGCCCGTGGTCGTGGCGGATGACCCGCTTACCTGCGTCGCACGCGGCGGCGGTCGGATCCTCGAGTTGATGGACGCCATGGGCCCCGGTCACTTCGGACTCGAGTAGTCCCGGAACGGCGTGGCCGCATACGGTCTAGGCGCGACGAACCGACGGCTGACCGGGCACGGCTCTGCGCCGGGGTTTCGGTTCACGCTTTACGCGATCGTCTCCATTGTCGTCATGGTTCTCGACCAGCGCGGCGGCTGGCTGAACCAAGCGCGCTTCCTGCTGCAGGCGGCCGCTTATCCCCTGCAGCTCGCGGTTAGTTCACCCTCGGCCGCCTGGACGTGGATCAAGGAGAGCACGCAGACGCGCGAGGCACTGCGCGCTGAGAATGCGCGTCTGCGCCTGCGCGAGAGTGAGCTTGCGCTGCGCGCGCTCAATTACGAGTCACTCGCACGGGAGAATGCGCAGCTGCGCGGGCTGTCCCACGCACTGCCACCAATTGCGGACCGCTGGCTGATCGGCGAAATCGTCAACGTGGAGCTGACGACGCTGCGCCAGCGCCTGCTCCTCAATCGTGGCACCACCAACGGCGTATTCGAGGGCCAGGCCGTGCTCGATGGCTGGGGGCTTCTCGGCCAGACCATCCATACGGGACCGTGGAGCACCGAGGTAATTCTGGTTACCGACCCGGAACATGCGGTGCCGGTGCAAATCGAGCGCACGGGCATGAGAACCATCGCCGTCGGCGCCGGCAACGAAGGCACTCTGGCGCTGCCCTATCTGCCCGCGAATGCCGATGTGAAGGTGGGTGACCTCCTCATCACCTCGGGCCTCGGCGGAGTTTTTCCGGCGGGTTATCCGGTTGCGCGTGTCGCCGAAGTCCATCGCGACGCGATTCAGCCTCTGGCGCAGGTGCGTGCTGTGCCGCTCGCGCGCATCGACCGCGACCGTGAAGTGGCACTCGTGTGGTTCAAGGACGAGCGCGCGAAGAATCCCGACATTCAGCCCCAGCCGACGCCAGCGCAGCCGAATGCAGCGGCAACTTCGGCGAGCGCGCCGCCAGCCTCCGCCGCAGCGCCCAATGTGCCCGCCAAGGCAACCCCTGCGCCGGGAGGCACCACGCCTGCCGCTGCAGCGCCGGTGAAAGCCAAGGCCGCGCCGCCGCCCAAGACTCCCCCCAAAGCTGCTCCCGAGGATGAGGCCGAGGACGCTGTCAAATGAACGCCCGCATGCATGAGCCACGCGGGCGGCTGTTTTTCACCATTCTGCTCGCACTTTTTCTGTCCGTCGTACCGCTGCCGGCTTGGGGGGATGATGTGCGACCCGCGTTTTTGGTGTTGACGGTCCTGTACTGGTCAATTGCCGCGCCGCGGGCCGGCGGGATCGCGGTGGGGTGGATCTCCGGGCTTGCGCTGGATATCTTTCAAGGCTCGGTGTTAGGCCAACACGCCCTGGCGTTGTCCCTGGTGACCTACATCGCGGTGCGCGAGCATCAGAAGATCCGCTCAAAACCCGTGTTCCAGCAGTCCCTGATCGTCATGGGTGAGTTATTTATTTACCAGTTCGTCGTATTTGCCATTGATGGCTGGACCGGCCACACGCTCTATGGACCGCTGCACTGGCTGCAGATCCTGACAAGCGCCGCCATCTGGCCCATTGCCGCGGCGCTCCTCGGCCGAAGCCACGCGCCCCGATGAGAGCGCTCGGCACAATCGAGGCATGTCACTGATGGTGCAGGGCGTGCGCATCAAGGACCATTGGAAGGAGCAGCGCCTCTTCGAACGGCGCGCGCTCGTTGCCGGCGCCCTGATCGTAGTGCTCACGCTGACGCTCATCGGACGGCTCTACCTGCTGCAGGTGATGCGTCACGACTACTACACGGAACTCTCACAGGGCAACGGCATCAGGACTGAACCGATTCCCGCGGCCCGCGGGCTGATCCTCGACCGCAACGGCCAACTCCTGGCGGGCAATCAGCCCGCCTATCAGCTGGAGCTCGTGCCCGAGGAGGTCCCCGACCTGAATGCCTCGATGCAGGGACTCGTGAAGCTCGGCCTCATCGACGCGGACGCCGTCGACGAATTGCGTCGCATGATCAAGTCGCGCCGCCCCTTTGACAGCGTCCCGGTGCGCCTACGCATGTCGGACGAGGACGTCGCGCGCTTTGCCGTGCACCGCTTTGAGTTTCCGGGCCTCGACATCAAGACACGTCAGACGCGCTTCTACCCGGAAGGCGAACTTGCCGTGCATGCCTTGGGCTACGTCGGCGCGATCAGCGAACCGGACCTGCAGCATATTGATCGTGCCGCCTATTCGGGCACTGCGCTCATCGGCAAGCTCGGAGTTGAGAGTGCCTACGAGAAGCAGCTGCACGGCGGCAACGGCTATCGCGAGATCCTCGTCAATGCGCTTGGCCGCTCCGTGCAGCGCCAGGGGGCGTTGATGCCCGATCTGCACACGCACGCGCCCGCCGCCGGAGACGACCTGGTGCTGTCGCTCGATATGAAGGTCGAAGCGGTGGCGGAGAAGGCGCTCGGCGATCACCGCGGTGCGGTCGTCGCGCTTAATCCTAAGAACGGCGACGTATATGTTCTTGCCAGCCGCCCGGGATTTGACCCGTCGCTCTTCGCGCGCGGCATCACGAACAACGAGTACGCGGAGCTCACGGACAACATCGACAAGCCGCTTCTGAACCGCGCGCTGCGCGGCGCCTATCCCTCAGGCTCGACCATCAAGCCGGTCGTCGCGCTCGCAGGCCTCACGTACCACGTTTTGAATCCCGACAAAGAGGAATTCTGCGCGGGCGTCTACCATCTGCCCGGCAGTACCCGTCTGTTCCGCGAAGGCAAGGGCGGAAAGCACGGACATGTCGCCCTCCAGGACGCCATCGCCAAGTCCTGCGATGTTTATTTCTACGGCCTCGCCGCAACTTTGGGCGTCAATCGGATCGCCGCGTTCCTTGCGCCATTCGGCTACGGCGCGCTGACGGGCATCGACATCAGCGGCGAGAAGCCGGGCCTGCTGCCGACGCCGGAATGGAAAAAATTGGCCTTCAAACGGCCCGCGGATCAGGTGTGGTTCCCCGGCGAGACCATCAACTTTGGCGTGGGTCAGGGTTATTTGCTGGTCACGCCGCTGCAGCTTGCGCATGTCGCCGGGGTCATTGCCAGTCGCGGCCTGAATTTCCGCCCGCGCCTGGTCATTGGCGTGCGCGACGCAAACGGTGTGGTGACGCCTATCGCGCCCATTGCCGGCAAACGCGTGGAGGGGGTGAGTGATGCGGATTGGGACCGCGTCATCAATGGCATGGTGGGCGCCGCCGGCTATGGCACGGCGCACGCAAGCTTCAAGGGCACCGCCTATAGCGTCGCCGGCAAAACCGGCACCGCACAGGTCTTCACCGTCGCCCAGAACGCCAAGTACAACGAAAAGACCGTTGAGGAACGCCTGCGCGATCATGCCTGGTTCATCGCCTTCGCACCGGTCGAGGCGCCGCGTATCGCGGTGGCGGTGCTGGTCGAGAACGGCGGCTTCGGCGCAAGTGCCGCCGCCCCTATCGCGCGCGAGGTGATGGATGCCTTCCTGCTCGATGCGGACGGCAAGCTGAAAGATCCGGCGCAGGCGCCTTAGATGTACGAGGAAGTCACCTCAGGATCGCGCACCCGCCGCACGCTGACCGGCACGGCGCGCATGCTCGCGGCTTTGAAGCTTGACGGCGCTCTGCTCGTGGGCCTGGGGCTGGTCGCCGTCTATGGCCTCGTGGTGCTCTACAGCGCCTCCGGGCAGAGCCTCCCCATCATCCTCCGGGCCGGCGCGCACCTGGGAATGGGGGCGGTTGCCATGTTGCTGCTCGCGCAGGTGAACCCCAACTTTCTGCGGCGCAGCTCGCCGTGGCTCTACGTCCTCGGAGTGGTCCTGCTCCTAGTGGTCGATGGGATCGGCTACATCGGCAAGGGCGCGCAGCGCTGGCTCGATTTGGGCGTGCTGCGCTTTCAGCCCTCCGAGGTCATGAAGCTCGCCGTGCCGATGATGTGCGCCTGGTTCTTGCACGAGCGGGCACTGCCTCCCACCGTGGGCTCGCTCGTCATATTGGCCGCCCTCATTTTTGTCCCGGTGGGGCTCGTCGCGCTGCAGCCGGACCTGGGCACGGCGGCGCTCATCGCAATCGCCGGCAGTCTCGTCATCGTCATGGCGGGCCTCAAGGTGCGCATCATGGCGGGACTTGCGGCACTCGGAGCAATCGCCGGCTGGTTTGGCTGGGCCTTCATGCATGACTACCAGAAAAAGCGCGTGCTCACCTTTTTCGACCCGAACACCGATCGGCTGGGTGCGGGTTATCACATCATCCAGTCGCAGATCGCCATCGGCTCGGGCGGCGTGTTTGGCAAGGGCTGGATGCACGGCAGCCAGGCGCAGCTGCAGTTCCTGCCGGAGCGCTCCACTGACTTCATCTTCGCCGTGATCGGCGAGGAATTCGGGCTCCTCGGCCTTGCGCTCCTGCTGCTGCTGTATGCCTTCGTGGTCGCGCGCGCGTTGTATTTGGCAATGCAGACGCAGGACACGTTTGCGCGCCTGTTGGGCGGAAGTCTGGCGCTGACGTTCTTCGTCTACGTCTTCATCAATGCCGGGATGGTGAGCGGCCTGCTGCCCGTGGTTGGTGTGCCGCTGCCGCTCGTGAGCTATGGTGGCAGCTCCATGGTGACACTCCTCGCGGGCTTCGGCATTTTGATGTCGCTGTATTCACATCGCAAACTCATGGGTTCCTAAGACGTGCGCACGCACCTCTTCACGCTCTGGCGCCTGGTGGCACTCGCGGTCTTTTTGCAACTGACGCTCGCGGATGCCGACACCGCGCCACCGCCCGCGACGCACTTTGATCTGAATCGCCCCGACATCCGCGATTTCATCCATGAGGTCGCCACCCGCAACGATCTGAGCCCGCGCGTGGTGCGCGCGCTGCTGCGCCATGCGGTGCCGCAGATCCGAGTCATCGAGCGCACCGAGCAGCCGGCCGAGCGCGTGCTCGCCTGGTGGGAGTACCGGGCGCATTTCGTCACCGAAAAGCGCATCGCGGCAGGAGTTGATTTCTGGGTCGAGCACCGCGAGCTGCTCGAGCGCGTCGCGGCCGAGCGCGGTGTCGCGCCCGAGTACATCGTCGCCATTCTCGGCTGCGAGACCTTCTACGGCCGCATGACCGGTCACGACCGTGTGCTCGATGCGCTGATGACGCTCGCCTTCGGTCAACCCGCGCACAGCAAGCTCGCCAGAAGCGAGCTTGAACAATTCATCCTCCTCGCGCGCGAGGAGCATCTTGATCCACTCACCGTCACGGGCAGCTACGCGGGCGCCATGGGCGCGCCGCAGTTCATGCCCTCGAGCTACCGGCGCTTCGCCGTCGATGCCGACGGCAATCAGCACATCGATCTGTGGAACGACTGGGCCGACATCTTCGCAAGCATCGCCAACTACCTGCGCGAACATGGCTGGGAGCCGGCCGCTCCCGTCATGGGCGCCGCGCTCATCGACCCGGACGCGGACTTTCATATCGATCTGAAAAATCTCGAGCTGAACGAGACCCTGGGCGAGCTCAACGCCGAAGGCGTGGAGAGCGAGATCTTCGCACCCGCAACCACGCCGGTGGTGCTCGTCAGTGCCGAGGAGCAAGACGGGCCCGCCTATCGGCTGGGGTTCAAAAATTTCCAGGTGATCACGCGCTACAATCACAGCGCGCGCTACGCCATGGCGGTACATGACCTGGCGCAGGCGATTCGCGCGCGCCTGCCGAGCACTGCGCCGTGAGCCGGGCTCGTGCCCTCATTGTGCTGGGCGTGGCCGCGCTCCTCGTCGCATGTTCAAGCGCCCCGCGGCGCAAGGCGCCCGCGCCGCCCGTCGAGGTGCCGCCGGCCGCTCCGAGCGTGCCCGCCGTGCCGCCCAACATCGCATCCATTCCGGATGCGGTGCCGCGCTTCGAGTTGAAGAGCCACCATGGCAATCCACCCTTCTACGACGTTCAGGGCAAGCGCTACTTCGTACTTGCGAAGGCCGACGGTTATGTCGAGCGCGGTGTCGCCTCCTGGTACGGGCCCACTTTTCACGGTGTCAATACTTCAATGGGCGAGCCGTACGACATGTACGCGATGACCGCCGCGCACAAGACTCTGCCGTTGCCCGCCTATGCGCGCGTCACCAATCTGAAAAACGGCAGGAGCGTCGTCGTGCGCGTCAATGACCGCGGTCCGTTTGTCGCCAACCGCATCATTGATCTCTCCTATACCGCCGCCGCCAAGCTTGACATGCTGCGCGAGGGCACGACACTTGTTGAAGTGCGCGCGTTGACGCCGGCGGCGCCGGATACGTTGACGCGCGCTGCCGAGCTGCCGACGCCTGATCTTTACATACAGGCGGGCGCGTTCGCCGATGAGGGCAACGCCGCGCGGCTGCTCGCGCGGCTGCGTGCCGCCGGATTGGCCGGTGCCGCAGTGCTCTCGCCGGTTGCGACGCAGTCGCACCTGTACCGCGTGCGCGTGGGTCCAATCACGAGCGTTGCGCAGTTCGACCAGTTGTCCGCACGTTTGAACGCGCTTGGCATATCCGATGCGCGCCTCGCGCCGGATTAGAAGTGGCGCACACCTCATCCGCAGCGTTCCGCTAGAATCGAACGTTGCTCAATTTCAATATCTCCGTGGGGTCGTAAGGAATGTCGCGCTTACTGTTGTCAGTCTGGCTCATTGTTTCCTCAGCAGCGGCGCTCGCAGCCCCCCCGCCGGCTCCCGCACCAGCCCCTGCGCCCGCGCCCGCGCTCGCGCCCACACCTGCGCCGGTCGCCGCGCCGGCAGCAGCTGCCGCCGGCAATCCCATTCCACAGCCGCCGGCGGTGGATGCACGCGCCTATATTCTGCTCGATCACGACAGCGGTCGCGTGCTCGCCGAGTCGCATGCCGACGAGCGCATGGAGCCCGCGAGCCTGACCAAGCTCATGACGAGCTACGCGGTATTCGCCGCGCTCAAGGACGGTCGGCTGAAGCTCACCGACATGGTGACGATCAGCGAGCACGCCTGGAAGGCCGAAGGGTCGCGCACGTTTGTGCAGGTCGGCACGCAGATCCCGGCCGAGGTGCTCATCAAGGGCATGCTCGTGCAATCGGGCAATGACGCGACCATCGCGCTCGCCGAGAAGGTCGGCGGCACCGAGACTGCCTTTGCGCAGATCATGAATACCTATGCCAAGCGCCTGGGGATGACGGCGACGAATTTTGAAAACAGTGACGGCCTGCCGAGCCCCAATCACTACACGACCGCGCGCGACATGGCGATCCTGTCGCGGGCCGTCGTGCGGGACTTCCCGCAGTACTATCCGTGGTACGGCCTGCGCGAGTTCACCTGGAACAACATCACGCAGCACAACCGCAATGGGCTCCTGCTGCGCGATCCGACCGTGGACGGCATCAAGACCGGCCACACGGACTCCGCCGGCTATTGCCTCATCACCTCCGCCAAGCGCGGCGGCATGCGCCTCACCTCCGTCGTGCTCGGCTCGCCGTCAATCAAGGCGCGCGAGGATGCGAGCGCCGCACTTTTGAACTATGGCTATACGTTCTATGAGACCGGCAAGGTGAAGTCCCGCGGCGAGCTCATTCTGCAGCTGCCGGTCTACAAGGGCGCAACCGCCACGATTCCCGCCGGATCGCCCGCGGATCTGTACGTCACGGTGGGCCGCGGGCAGTTCGCGCTGCTGCACACGAGCGCCACCGCCAAACAGCCGCTCATCGCGCCCATCGCGGCGGGCGCCGTCATCGGCGAGTTCACGGTCGCGGTCCCGGGCGGTGACGTCGTCATCCGCGAGCCGCTCGTGGCGCTCAGCGCCGATCCGGCGGGCGGCCTGTGGACACGCATGACCGACAGCGTCGCGCTGTGGTTCAAATAGCCTGACCGCCGCCCGAGCGAACCGCCGCCGTGGCCGAGCCGCTGCCCATCTGCTATTTGAACGGCGCATACCTGCCGTTTGAAGACGCGCGCATTTCGCCGTTTGACCGCGGTTTTCTCTTTGGCGACGGTGCCTACGAGGTGATGCCCGTGTACCGCGGCCGCCCGTTTCGCGCCACCGCACACTGCGCGCGCCTGACGCGCAGTCTCGCCGCCATGCGCATGGCGGATCCGCACAGCGCTGCGGAGTGGCGCGCGCTCTTCGCGGCGCTCATTGACAAGAACGGCGGGGGGGATCAGTCCCTGTATTGGCAGGTCACGCGCGGCGCCGAACGCGGCCGCAATCACGCGCCGCTGCCGCAACTCACGCGCACCGTATTCGCCTTCAGCGCGCCGCTCGCGCTGCCGAGCGCCGCCGTGCGCGAGCGCGGCGTCGCCTGCATCAGCGCGGCGGATACGCGCTGGGCGCGCTGCGACATCAAATCAACCGCACTCCTTGCCAATGTGCTGCTGCGCGAACTGTCCGTGGAGGCGCACGCCGCCGAGACCATTCTGCTGCGCGATGGCCATCTCACCGAGGGCTCCTCATCGGCCGTGCACATCGTTAAGGATGGACAGCTGCGCACGCCGGAGCACTCGCAAGAGATCCTGCCGGGCACGACGCGCAGCGTCGTCGAAGAGCTGGCGGCGCGCACCGGCGTTGTGCACCGCGCCGGACCCGTCGGCGAGCATGAGCTGCGCGGCGCGGATGAGATCTGGCTGTCCTCGGCCGCGCGCGAGATTCTGCCCGTGACGACGCTCGACGGCGTACCGGTCGGCAGCGGGCAACCCGGGCCCGTGTGGCGGCGCCTATATGCCGAGCTGCAGCAGTACAAACTCGAGCTTGCACAGGTGCCCTGGTGAGTGACAAGCCGCTCCTCAGCTTCCCGACGGATTACCCGATCAAGGTCATCGGCCGGCCGTCGGCGGAGTTTCGCGCGCGCATCCATGCCATCGTGCTGCGCCACGTGCCGGCGCTCGAGGCAAGCCACGTCACCGAACACCTGAGCAAGAACGGCAACTACCTGTCGATCTCCTACGCGATTCACGCCGAGAGCCGTGAGCAGATGACGGCGCTCGCCGCGGACCTGACCGCCTGCGAGGGCGTGCTGCTCGTGATTTGAGGGCAGCCGAGGCGGCGGGCGCACGCACGCCGCGGCGTACCGCTTTGTAACCGTTCTGTCACCGCGTGTGACACCGCAGGCCCGCGCCCGGTAGCATGAGCCGCCTCATCGCGCGCATTCATAAAACAAATACCGCATGTCGATCACCCTCGACCAAGTCACCAAGCGCTACCAGGACGTCCCCGTCGTCAATGACGTCTCCATCGACATCGGCGACGGTGAGTTCTTCGTGCTTCTGGGTCCGAGCGGCAGCGGCAAGAGCACTCTGCTGCGCGCGGTCGCAGGTCTGACAGGGGTCGATCACGGGCGCATCTCGCTGCATGGCC
>Ga0302324_100003076_pt1 | contig 37817 bp, 40 predicted proteins | sample Palsa_T0_1_FD_201949 | JGI IMG/M metagenome (GOLD analysis project Ga0302324, IMG submission 201949) | Peat permafrost microbial communities from Stordalen Mire near Abisko, Sweden - Palsa_T0_1 | ecosystem: Environmental > Terrestrial > Soil > Palsa > Peat permafrost | place: Sweden: Abisko... | reverse complement strand
TTAACCTCAATCGTTCAGGGCTTCTGAGGTCCTGTTACTGATTGTGTTGGTGCCCGGTTTCGGGTCTGGTGCCGGTTTGCTGTCGGCGGTGGGACGGGTGGCGGTGCCCGGGATGCCCGGGTGCGCACCGGCTCCGACCGCGCCGGGGTCGTCCTCCTCTCGTGCTGGCGGGATGGCTCCTGCTGGTCAGGCGGGTGCTGGCAGAGCGCACAGCCTGTGCCAGCAGGCAAGGAACGCGTCCTTCCAGGGCCAGCTGGGGCTGATCTTGAGGATGCGCTCGCGGGCGTGCCGGGCGAGCCGGGCGGGGATGTGCCAGACCCGGTAGCGGAGCGTATCGGGGTCTGCTTCGTGCAGGTCCGGGTGGTCACCGAAGCCGAGGAGGCGGGTCCAGGCGGTCAGGTCGGCGGCGATGTTCGCGGCGATGACCCAGCCGCAGTTGACCTGCCAGGTTTTCGACGGGAGGTTCCGCAGGCCCATGGCCTTGGCCGTGCGGACGCCGGCGGTCTCGACGACGGCGTGCTCGCGGTGCACGGTGTCGATGTACTGCGGGTGGTGGCTGCCCGGGACGCCGGCGATCCCGGTACCGGGGATGTTCGTGCAGGTGATGGAGTACTTCCAGCCGGTCTTCTTCTCGTAGTCCGTCAGGTTCCTCAGGTGGCGGCGGGACGGCTTCACCCGGCGGGCGATCCACCGCAGCCCGTCCGGCCAGTTCCCGGCGCGGCTCATCAGGTGCGTGACCTCCGCGACGTCCTTGTCGTCCTCGATCGTGCCGTCCTGGCCGGTGCCGGGCTTCCACGCGTCCGCGGGGACCTGCCCGATGGCGTCCTCATCGGCGGCGGTGATCATCCACCCGCAGGTGAACAGCACGCTCCGCCGGGCGGAGGCCAGGGACAGCATGTGCTCCACGAGCTCGTGGCTGGCGCCGGCCCCGTCAACGCGGACCAGGATCTTGCGCCGGAACCGGGCCGGGACCTGCCGGATCGCCGCGGCCAGCACCTCCTGATGGTCGGTGAACGTGTTCGACCCGGCGTTGCCGGGCCGCAGCAGCATGGCCAGGCACTCACGGGTATTGGCGAGCCAGGCGCCCAGCGGGTGGAAGCCGTAGCCCTTCTTCCAGGTGGGAGCGGCTCCTTCCTTGCCCGAGCTGGCGGTGACCAAGGTGGCGTCCATGTCGATGACCAGCCACCCGGTCAGGGCCTTCCCCGCGATGACCAGCCACGGGAACCCGGCCGGAGTGTCCTCGATCAGCTGCCACACGTGCGCGCGGGCCCTCGCGCGGGCACGGGCGATCCGGTCCAGCATGGCCGCCGTGCCGGCCAGGTCCAGGGCCCGCCGCACCGTCGGCCCGCTCGGCGCGTCCCCCAGCACCGGCGCGAGATGTGCCAGCACCGCGATACCGCTCATGCTGGTCGCCCCGAGCGCGATCGCCGCCGCCATCGACGCCAGCACGATTCCCCGGTCGAAAACCGGGGACTTCCCGGTCTTCCGCAGCGCCGCGCTCAGCTGCGCGGTCAGTCCCGCCTGGTCACAGGCCTTCCGGAGCAGGACCGAGCCGGCGTGGCCGACCAGGCCTGCCCCGTCGGCGGTGACCTTCAGGGCATGGTCCCACCCGTTATGCTGCATGGCGAAGAGCGCTCCAGTTCCGGGACTTACAAGGTGTGGTAACCCGTAATCTCCCAGAACCAGGGCGCTCTTCGCCATTCCCGGGCCCGCGGATCGCCCCCGCACCCATAAGGTGCGCGCTCACTCCGGCCCACGCAACGCGAAACCCCAGCTCACAGCCACCGGCAAATCACCGGCCGGTCCAACAGCCCATCAACGCTGAATGGCGGAGGTTAATCTCTGCCTCGGTCATGCGGCGCCCGGTCACGGGTCTGGCGGGCTTGCGCTTGCCGAGTTCGTAGCCCGCCTTCTCGGCTTCCCCTCGGTGATCCACCGGGCGACGGTCGCAGGGGTCGGCCCCCGCATTCATCAGCGCGCGGCGCGGCTTCCGACTGCTGGCCGCGACCAGGTCGCGAATCGTGCCTGCCAGCCGGTGCGAAGCGAACAAAATGGCGTTCAATGACAAGGCTGGCGTGACCACATGACCAAGTCCGATGGCACCGAAGACAGATTCGACAAAATGGAAGATTACTTGAGGTCACTGCTCGACCCAAAGAAAGGCTGATCGCAATCCCGGCGAAACAGCAGCCAGGGCGACGCGCAAGCTGAAAGATCTTCTCGCAGGTAGAAAGAGCGAGCGTCGCGAGGTTGCCGACTCCCCGTAGAACCGTCGGCTTGCTGCGATTGCGAGCAGTTAGAAACGTCTGCGTGGTCACGCGGCGTTCAGTGCGGCGAGATAATCGCGTATCCGTTGCCCGCGCGAGCGCAACCGAATCAAGATCGCCGTCAAAGCCGCCATGGCGCCCTGAAGCGATACTGAGCTGAGCCGAGGCGGGCGGCCAGGGCGGCTCAGTGTTCCTGTCCAGCCATCTCATGAGCGAGATGGCCCAGACCGCCGACCACCTGCCCGTCATCGCCCGGGCCGCATCATCGCCGACGCCAGCAGCCGGGCCGGCGCCGCCATCGTCGCGCGGTCGGCCCGGTCGGGCTTGGGCCGCGTGACCTGGCGCCGCAGCACCGACACCTCATGTCGGAGCATCATGATATCGGCGTCCTTGGCCGGCCTGCTGCGGCATGGTGGTGGAGCTACCCGAGTCGCCTGACCGACCGGGTGCCAGCGCAGTACTTGAGTCCCGCTTGCCCATTAGGAGGACCTGGCGTGATAAATGCGGAGGAGTGGAAGGTGAGCATGCCCTCCTGGCGGGACGGCTCCGCGAGGCGGTCAGTGATCGCCTTTTTGCAGGAGATTACCCAGGGACCGGATGCTCTCCCCGTGGCTGACCGGGTCGCTGCCTTCGACAATGACGGCACGCTGGCCTGCGAGAAGCCTCATACGGCCCTGGCGGGATTCCTCGTGGACCGGGCCGCCGCGTCCGGCTCAGCTCCGCCGGAGGTAGCGAGCGGCCACGACGTACTGCGCGAGCTAGGTGTGCTGTTCGCCGGCCAGACAACGGCGCAGTACGAGGAACAGGCGCGCCGTTACCTCACCGGAGCACTGCATCCGCGCTTCCAGCGCCCCCTACCCGATGCTGACGTACCAGCCGATGCTGGAACTCATCTCCCTGTTGCATGCCCTGGACTTCAGCGTGTTCATGTGCACTGACAGTTCCCGCGACTTCATGCGGGTCATCGCCGGCCCGGCCTACGGGTTGCGGCGCGAACGGGTGATCGGGTCGGAGGTACAGATCCAGTCAGTGGACGGCCGATTGATCCGTACGGCCCTACCGGTCCCGCTGGATGACGGGCCGGGCAAGACGGTGCACCTGTGGGATCGCACCGGAACTCAGCCAGTGCTGGCGGCGGGCAACGCCGCCGGAGACATCGACATGCTCCGAGCCGCCCGCTTCGCCCTGGTGGTGCAGCACGACGACGCCGTGCGGGAATACGCCTACGACGCCCATCAGATACTCGACGCGGCCGCCGAAGGCGGCTGGACCGTGCTCAGCATGCGTGACGAATTCGCCCGCATTTGGCCAGCGGGCCTCGCCGATGGCAAGAATTGACCGACGGGCCCCTGGCCTGGTCCTCAGATTCTTTTCAGCACGGGGGGATGGTCAGTGCTTCGCAGCATTCTTGACTTTCTTGCCCTTATGCTTGACCTTGCCGGCATCCTTCTTAGTCTTGCCCTTGGCTGCCTTCGCCTTATGCTTTGCCTTCTTGGCCGCACCCATGACCGACTCCTCTTCGTCGCCTTAGACGCCACGATCCGATGGCTGCCATCTTCCACGCTGGATGCACCTCAAACCCTGGGGTGAGCGGCATCGGTGCCGCCGCACGTGCTGGGGACCTGACCACCCAGCACCATCGTTCCCAGCCGCCAGGGATCAGGAGTTTTCGCAGCTCAGTAATGCTACAAGTAAATAGGGAAGCGCCCTCGGCGTCCTCATCGACGCCTACATCATCCGCATGACCCTCGTGCCCGCCGCGATGAAACTCTTCGGCCAGGCCGTCTGGTGGCTTCCGCGCCTGCTAACCGCATCCTCCCCGACCTCGACGTCGAGGGCAGCAAACTCGACGAAGAACCCGCACGCCCCGTCCCGGCAACCGGGAAGCACTCAGCAAACACGCCGGCACCCCAGCCCTCCAGCACCCCGCGCCGACCAGCCAGTTGCAACCGTGTAAGAAGACCTGGACGGTTGTGGACCTGACTTAGCTAATGTGTGCACGTAGGACGCCACCGCCGCAGTAGACCACCTGATAATCCGATCCGCCGCCAGCACTGAACGCCATCGTCAAGCATGAATTCGGTGGTCAAGAACCATGGGCCTTTTGGTGCAGTCCCCCCTCGGACACATCATGATCATGTCCTGACCTGTGGATACGTCATAGGACAAGACTTAGCTGGAGTCAGAAGAGACAGGTTTCCGCAGATCAGGACCATGAGGGTTCAAGTCGGGTTCAGGTCGCGACACGGTAACAACTTCGGGAAAAGCAGCGTCGAAGGCTGCGTAGAACTTGCGGTCCCGAGCGCTGATCAGGAACCTGAACCGGCCCGCTTGGCGAGGTCCATGCGCAGGCTGCGGGCGATGCCGGGCCGTGCACGAGTCAGACTGCATCTCCGTCACCAACGCGCCTTATCAGGACGATATCTACAACATCGCTACATTGGCTACGCCCGCTCACGTCGGCCTGCGCCCGGTGGGGGCGCGACAGGCCCTGCCTGGCTTGTACCTGCCGTCGTTTGCTGGCTCTGGCTGGGATCCCGTGCCCGAAACTACGCCGGCCTCGTCCGGCGCAGACTGAGACCGCTGACAGTCGTATTGGCTCGGATATGCACGCGATCCTTGGCCTCTAGGAGAATGAACTCCCTGATGACGCAATGATTGGTTCGCCCGGGTCGCGCTTTCGCGGCCCAGGGCGCTGTCCAACCGGGGGGTAGCGTGATGCAGCAGCGGCGCAATGGGCGTGTTCAATGGCAGATGAGCCAGGTCCCGTACCGGGCGGTGCGCCATGCAGTGCTCCGGGGCGCCGAGCGGGTCTGGCACGATCTCCGGTTCAAAGACCTCCATCGGAGCGGCAAGGAGTTTGAACTCATGGGCCGGGCCATGGGTTTCGCCGCCCTGGCCATGCTCACCGTATTTCCGCTGCTCGTCGTCGTCGCTGCCGCCAGCGCCGCGTCGCGTCACGGCCTCGCCAGATGGGTGGTCTACGGCATGGGCCTGACCGGCTCCTCTGCCCGCGCGGTAGTACAGCTCTTTGCCGCTCCCGGCCGGGTCCTGGGCACGACGAGCGTTTTCAGCGTGTTGCTGCTGGCCGTCTTCGGGGTGACGTTCGCGGGCACCGTGCAGGCCGGGTTCGAAAGGGTCTGGGGCCTTCCCGCCGGGCCGTGGCACAAGATCTGGCGTCAGGTGGTGTGGCTGATCGTCTTCATCGCCTACATCTACGCGGCGGCCCTGGTAGGCCCTCTGACACACCATGCGCCGACCGAGACGGTGAGCCGGGTGTCAGTGGCGGTAGTGCTCGGCATCGCCTTCTTCTGGTGGGGGCTTCACTTCCTGGTCGGCGGCCGGGTGAGCTACCTGGCGGCGATGCCAGGCGCGGTGGCCACGGTGGCGTTCCTGGCTGGCCTGCGGGCCTTCTCCGCCTTGGTCTTCGAGCCGCTCATCGTCGCGAACGCGGTCACCTACGGGGCGCTGGGCACCGTGCTGATCGTGCAGTCGTGGCTGGTCGGCGTCGGCTGGGTCGTCTATGGCGGCCAGTTGCTCGGGCGCTGGTTCCACGACGCCTGGCTTCGGGCCTGGGCAGACAACCGCTGGGGCCACAGGCAGCCGGGCGGGGAGGAAAGCCAGTCGGCCCATGAGGGTCCTTCAGGTCTTCAACCCTGAAGGAGGGCCGGTGTCAAGGGGGTTCTGGCCCGACCCTATGGGGCCCGTGCGGCAGGCCGGTGCTCCTGCCGAAAACCTCATCCATGCTGGTTGGAGCCGTCGTAAGAGGACGACCGCCGGCTGACCCACTGGGCAGGGCCGCACGAGTATTCCCCAGGCTGCCGCGGTCCCGGCAATGGGTTACCTGCCGGGCCCGGGCAGGTGGCGGTGTCACGGCCGCTCCGGACCGCATCGGGTGACCGGAGCCCAGCCCCGCGCAGGGCGACGATTAGGGCGATCTCGACCACACCGAGGCCGTACGGAGTGGGGCTGAAACTGGCGGTGGCCGCGCCGGCGCTCCAGACCAGCAGCAGCCGGCTCCACGGCATCGCCACGCCGATCGCCGTGATCGCTGCGGCGAGGCAGGCCACATCAGCGGCCCAGTTGACCAGCGCATACTGAAAGCAGCAGCGATCGCCGACCCGCTGAGGTCGAACGATCCCAGCCGGTCTAGCGTGCCTGCCGCGACCGCGCCCGGATCACCCGCCGGCCGGCGTACCAGGCGCTGGCTCAGCCTGAGCAGCCATACCGTCACCGGCTGCAGGCGAGCCCGGCCGCGCGGGGAGTGCAGCACGACCATGGTGCATCCGGCCACGGCCGCCAGGCCGATGCTGGTCAGCACGCCCAGGACTGCCGCGACTGGGTTGCCGGACACCACCGTCGCCCAAGGATGCGCGATGCGACTGGAGAAGCGAGACGGAAGCCTCTGAGGCCAACTCCCCCTGCAGGGCCTGTGGCCATGGGCGCTGCTCTACGCCTCACGCGGCGGGCTTATCGGGGCGGCGCATGCCACCGGCGCCCATGTCGCCGCAGGCGCGCAGTCAGAGCTGCTAATCCTGGGGATCAACCGCCTCGGCCAAGCGGCCATTGTCGCGACGCGCGCGCTGACCGCCGGGATCCCCCTCGCACCCGCGAAAGACCGAAGCCAGCCTAGCCCCGCCCTCTCCACCCGACAGCGAGCAGCCACCCCGCCATCGTCTGACCAGCCCGCCGCCGGAAAGCCAGCGACGCCGCCTGAGAAGGAACACCCCCCGGCGCCCGACACCGCGGGCACGCGCTGGACGAAGCTGGCGCACCAGGCCGCCGAGGCGGCATCAGACGCCTCGAGCTCTCGCACGCAAAACCGGCGCCCAGGACGAACAGCCCGCCGCGAAGCCCGCACAAGCCGGCGCCCGCGATGACACGCAGCAGCACCCGGACAGCAGCTCGCCATCGAGCATCTCGCAAAGCGCTGCAGGTTCGGCGGCTGCATCGAGGCGAACTTCGTTCGCTTGCAGCAGCGCGTAGGGAAAGTCTCAACGCACTACTGCGACGCCCATCACAGAGTCCGCGGTGGATCAGCCAATTGACCGGGTCTGTCAACTTAAACTTGACAGCCCCTCCGCAGCAGGAACTGAGGGGTCTTCGCGCTCTATGGGCGGTCCGGGTCCTTGGGTTCGCGGGAGCCGGAGGGGTTGTGTTGCTCGGCGGCGATCGCCAGGAGCTGGCGTGCGATGGCCGCGTACTTGATGGCGGTGGTGTCGCCGGTCCCGAACAGGGCGGCGAGTTGCAGGGGGGGTCGGCGCCGCAGGTGAGGGCTTCCTTGAGCTGCCGGTCGACGCGGAGCCGTTCGAGGGTGGCGGTGAGGCGTGGACGTGGATGTAATTCATGGGCGTCGCGGCCCAGGCATGACCAGGGTCTCCTGGATCGCGACCGGGTCCATCCCGCCCAGCGATGCCCCTGGCCATGTCCCGGGCTGCTGACTGGTACTTGCTGTGACGCGGGTAAGGCGGCCCGGCGGCGTATCTGAGATCTGGGCGGGTTAGGTGGTAGTGTCGCGTCGCCGCAGCACCATCGCGCTGGCGAGCAGGACGGCAGTCCGGGCCTTTGGTCCCTGGAGAAGTTTCGCAAAGTCCGGTATGCATGTTCCAACCTTTGGTTGATCGTTAGCCGAGCTCCGGTCCCTGGCTCTTGCTGACTGGCATGGCAGGGGAGTGAGAGCAGTGCGGCAGGTGCTTGGAGAGGAAGCGACTCCGCTTACACGCCTGGTAGAGCTGCCGGGCCGTGGAGTCACCCGGGTGTGGGAGTGTGCCGGTCCGCCCGGCGCTGAGACACTCATGCTCATCCACGGGTTGGCGTGCACGGCCGAGCTGAACTGGGGGAAGGTCTTCGCGCCGCTCGCGGCTCATTTCCATGTCGTCGCCGCCGACCTGCGCGGCCATGGCGACGGGATCAGGGCCGGGTTGCGGTTCCGGCTCGAGGATTGCGCCGACGACGTTGCCGCGCTGGCGGCGGTCCTGGGTACCGGCAAGTTCACCGCCGTGGGTTATTCCATGGGCGGCATGGTCGCCCAGCTGGTATACCGGCGGCACGCCTCGCTGCTGTCGGGTCTGGTGTTGTGCTCCACCGCGGGCAACGTGGGGTCCCCGGCACAGAAGCTGTCCGCCTTCGCGCTGCCGGCGGCGGCCGCCGGCCTGCGGTGGAACCCGGTTCTGCAGCTGGTCGGCGCCGAGGTCCTGGGATCGGCTCTGCTGGGTCCCATCGACGACCCGGCCACGGCCAGGTGGGTCCGCGCCCAGCTGCGCCGGACCACGCTGGCCAGCGCCGTCTCGGCCATCGGCGCCGTCTGCGAATTCAGCTCAGACCGCTGGATCGGCCAGGTCGACGTCCCCGCCGCGGTGGTGGTCACGACCCGGGACCGCATCGTGCCGGCCAGCCGCCAGCTGCAGCTGGCCCGGGCGATCCCGGGTGCAGCGCTCCACCGGGTGGACGCCGATCACGCGGTGTGCATCACCGCGCCGCAGGTGTTCGCCCGGACGCTGCTCGAGGCATGCCGGGCGGCGCAGGCCGACCCCGGCCCAGCTGACCAGCTACTCAGCGCGGCCTAGCCCTTACCAGTGCCGCGCAGGATCACGCCCGGCCCGGGTCCCACCGGCTTGCCCCAGACACCTCGGCTCGGTTGAGCTTAGGTTCAGGTGAGCGTATTTGCCCCGGCGCCGGGCCAGATCCTGGACCGTGACCACGGGCGGATAAGCAGTGGCAGGCCCCGCGGCGGATAGCTTGTTTACCGGCCGCGGCGGGTCACGGTGCTGGCCACGGTGCCCGCGAGGCCGGGCGGGCAGGTGGCCGGGCGCGTGGATCAGGCCGCCGGCCATGATGTACCCGCTGCCGAAGCCCATCTCCCGGACCTGGACGTCCTCGACCAGCTGCTCCAGGTGACGCCAGGGCCGGGAGAATCCGCTGAAGCTGCCCACGTACGGAGCGTGCAGCATGCTGATAAGAAGGTTCATCCCCATCAGCGCAGGCGCGGCCCATTGGCCGCCGCCCGCGGCCACCCATGCCCCAGGGCGGAGCCTGGCCAGGACATTGCGCAGCGCGCCGGGGGACTGCAAGATGTCGTGCACCGCGCAGAACAAGGCGGCGTCGGCGGCCGGGGCGATCCGGGCATCCTCGGCCGGCGACTGCACCACCGTGACGTTGCGCCAGCCTTCGAGGGCGATGCGCTCACAGGCCACCGCCGCCATCTGCGGCGATTCCTTGATGCCGACCACGCCTCCCCGCGGCCCCATCTTGTCCCGCAGCAGGCCGCAGCACAGCCCGGTCCCGCATCCCACGTCCAGGACCACCTGCCCCTGGTCCAGCGGCAGCGCCTCCACCAGCTGCCGCCGGTAGGGCTGGAATGCCGGTATCACGATCATAGGAATGGGCCTGCCCACTATAGGCCGCTGCCGGGCCGGCCGGCGGACGGCCGGCCGTGTCCGGTTCAATGAGCATTCCATCAGCTGCGAGTCATGCCCTCGCACGAGGCGGACTGCGGATCCGGAAAGAATTTTCAGCTTCGGTGTCGAATCCGCCCTCGCCGTTCGTGGACATGATGAGCGGCGTACAGAGCACCGCCGCCGCGAAAGGAGGCAGCCATGTCCGCCGTTACCGCCTCCCCCGAGACAACTACCGGGCGCCGCCCGTCCCAGTTGACTGGCACGTTGCCGCGCACCACCGCCTCGGTGGGTGTCCTGGCCGCAGTGGTCACGACCGCCGGTGCGGTTGCCCTGCGGGCCGCGGGGGTCCCGCTGGCCGTACACGGCAAAATCCCGCTCGCGGGGTTCGCTCAGCTCACCTTCATCGCCGCCGTCACGGGCGGGATCCTCCTCGCCGTACTGAACCGGCGCAGCTCTGCCCCGCGCCGGCGGTTCGTCCAGATGACCGTCGGCCTCAAGGCGATCTCCTGCGTCCTCCCGGCCGCGTTCGCTGACACGACCGCCAGCAAGATCGCACTGGTTGGACTGCACCTGGTCGCCGCGGCGAGCATTGTTCCGGTGCTCGCACGACACGCCGGCTGACCCGAAACCGATCCGCTTTCAAAGGAGCAACCAAGATGCCGCAATACCTAGTTTCCGTCTGGCACGACGACACGTTCGAGGCCGACTTCTCCACCCCCGACGCGCAGCGCCGCGTCGCCCAGGTGGACGCATTCAACAGCGAACTGCAACGGGCAGGCGCCTGGGTGTTCGCTGCCGGCCTGCACCCCGCATCATCGGCCACGGTCGTGCGGTCTTCTGGAGGAGACGTATCGATGACCGACGGGCCCTACGCCGAGACCAAAGAACAAATGGGCGGCTTCTGGATCATCGAGGCCGGCGATCTCGATACCGCCCTCGAGTGGGCCGGCAAAGCAGCCGCTGCCTGCGAGGGACCAGTTGAGATCCGGCCGACGCAAGGGTGACCGACACGCTGGAGGAGGTCTACCGGCGCGAAGCCGGCCGCTGCACCGCCACGTTGATCCGCGTCCTCGGCGACATCGACCTCGCCGAGGACGCGGTGGCGGAAGCTTTCGCCATCGCCGCCGAGCACTGGCCGAAGACAGGAATACCGCCCAACCCTGGCGGCTGGATCACCACGACCGCACACAACCGCGCCGTCGACCGCCTGCGACGCGAATCGACCCGCAATAAACGTCATCTCGCAGCCCACCGACTCCGCACTGACAGCATGGACCCTTACCACAATCCCGAACTCGACAGGCTCGACGAGCTGGCCGGTGTCGTCGCCGACGATCAGCTCCGGCTCATGTTCCTGTGCGCACACCCCGCCCTCGCCGCCGACGCGCAGGTCGCTCTCACCCTGCGGCTCCTCGGCGGCCTCGAGACCAATGAGATCGCCAGGGCTTTCCTGGTGCCTGAGGCGACGATGGCGCAACGGATCGTCCGGGCCAAACGCAAACTGCACGACAATCACGCTTCTTACCGCATACCCCGCGCCGCGGAGCTCCCGGACCGGCTCCACGCGGTCCTCACCGCCATCTATCTCATCTACACCGAAGGTCACACCGCCACGTCAGGACAGAGCCTGACGAGAACCGATCTATCGACCGAAGCGATCCGGCTCGGGCGAACCCTCGTCGAGCTGATGCACGACGAACCGGAGGCCATCGGCCTGCTCGCTCTGATGCTGCTCACTGAGTCTCGCCGTCCCGCCCGCGGCAACGCCAGCGGGACCATGGTGCGCCTAGCCGACCAGGACCGCTCCCGCTGGAACCGGTCCCTGATCGCCGAAGGCCACGAGCTCGTGCGCACTTGCCTTCGCCGCAACCAGCCCGGACCGTTCCAAATCCAGGCAGCGATAGCCGCCGTACACGCCGACGCCCCCACCGCCGAAACCATCGACTGGTCCCAGATCATCACCCTCTACGACCAGCTCTTCGCCCTGCGTCCGCACCCTGTTGTTGCCCTGAACCGGTCAGTGGCCGTCGCGGAGCTCCACGGCCCGGCCGAGGGGCTCGCCGCGCTCGAGACCGACGCCGCCACTCTCGGCAACTACCAGCCATACCACGCCGCCCGCGCCGACCTCCTCGCACGAGCAGGGCGGCGCGACGAGGCAATCGACGCGTACGACCGAGCCATCGAACTCACCACCAACGCGGTCGAACGCGACTTCCTCGTGCGCCAACAGGCCGCCCTCTGAGCAGACAACTGCGGCGCGACATTTTCTCGACTCGCTTGGTCAGCGGGCCGAATCCGCAGGAGTATCACTCTATGTGCGTAAAGGAGCCCTCGCCGCCGAACGCATCCGAGCATAAGACCCAGTCGTCGGCCGCCGAATCGGCGTCCAAGGGACGATCAGAGGCTGGATCGCTGGTGACCTCCATATCAGCCATTTAGGCGTGGTCGCCGTGCTGTCAATTGCCAGGTGGGAAGGGAAATTCAGGACAGACCGGGTGGTGATGTCAGGCTGCTGCGACTGGGGATAGTGCCGGTTTCAGGGCAGTATGACAACGTGCGGATTGAAGGCTTCTATGCAGGCCGTCCGGGATCGCCGGGCTTGCGGGCGGCCTTAGGACAGGCCCGGCCGCACCAGGCCGGTTTCGTAGGCCATCACGACCAGCTGGGCCCGGTCTCGCGCGCCGGGCTTGGCCATCATCCGGTTGACGTGGGTCTTGGCGGTCAGCGGGCTCATGAACAGGGCCGCACCGATCTCGTCGTTGCTCATGCCGGTAGCGACCCGGGCGAGTACCTCCCGCTCCCGGTCGGTGAGTACCGACAGCAGGGAGGCGTCGACTGGCTGGGCCGGTCCGCGCCTGGCGATGCTGGAGATCAGCGTCCGGGTGACGCTCGGTGACAGCAGGGCATCGCCGCGGGCGACCACCCGGATGGCGCTGATGAGGTCCTCCGGCTCGGTGTCTTTGACCAGGAAGCCGCTCGCCCCGGCGCGGATCGCCTCGAAGACATACTCGTCCGCTTCGAAGGTGGTGAGGATGATGATGCGCACGCCGCTTAGCTCGGGGTCGGCGGCGATCTGCCGGGTTGCCTCCAGCCCGTCGGTGCCAGGCATGCGGATGTCCATCAGCACCACCTCGGCTCGCAGGGAGCGGGCCAGATCGACCGCGGCCGCCCCGTCCGCGGCCTCCCCGACGACCTCGATGTCGGGCGCCGAGCCGGCGATGAACCGGAAGCCGGCCCGGACGAGGGCCTGGTCGTCGGCGAGCAGGACCCTGATCACGGCCGACTCGCGGCCGGGCGGGCGCGCTGCCCGCCAGCACGTCCTGTGCCACCAGCGTCCTGGCTGACAGCGGCCGGCTCGCGACCGGCGGCCCCGCCGTCCGGGACCGCGGCGGGACCCCCAGCGCCGGCGCCAGCCGGGGCCACGGCAGGGGCCTCTGGTCCTCGGGCTGGGAGGACTGCTGCCACCGGCAGCCGGGCGTGGACGGCGAACCCGCCGCCGGACGCGGCCCGGCATCCAGGCTGCCGCCTAGAGCGGCCGCCCGCTCTCGCATTCCGGTCAGTCCCGCCCCAGCCCCGTCACTGGAGGCCGCGGGCGCGGCCCCGCCGTCGTTCACCACGTCCACATACAGGTATCCGCTGTCCTGCCGCAGAGCCACGGTCGCGGCGACCCGGCCGGCGTGACGCACCACGTTGGTAAGCGACTCCTGCACGATACGGTAGGCGGCCAGCCCGACCGGCGCCGGCAGCGGCACTGACGGGTCGGCCGGTTTTAGCGTGGTCGGCGTGTCGGCGGCGCTGGTCGCCTCGACGAGCGCGGCGATGGCGCGCAGGTCCGGCACCGCAGGGCTCCCGCCGTCGACTTGCCGCAGCACCTCAAGTATCGCCCGCAGCTCGCGCAGTCCCGACTTGCTGGCCCTGCGGATCGCCTGGAGCGCCTCGGCCACGCTCGCCGGATCGGCGGCCAGCTGCATGCTCGCCGCCGTGGCCTGGACGTTGATCATCGCCATCGAGTGCGCGACCACGTCGTGCAGCTCGCGCGCGATCCGCATTCGCTCGGCGTCGACGCGCCTGCGGGTTTCCTCCTCGCGGGCCTGTTCGGCCCGCGCCGCGCGGCCTGACTCGGCGGCCAGCCACTGGCGGCGCGTCGCCACGTATGCGCCGACGGCGCCGGCAGCGAGCAACTCCGGCCACATCGTGGCGTTCGGGCCTCCGAACCAGCCGAACGGTCCGTGCAGCCCCTCAGTCACGAAGATAGCCGCCGCTCCCGCGAGCCCAGCGGCAACTGCGATGCGCCGCGCGCGGGTCAGTGCGACCCAGTACACGCCGACGATGACCGGAACGAGCGCGGCACCGTCGATCTGGCCGACCGCCGCCCACCCGACCGCGCCGACCACGGCGAGCCCGAGCACCTCGACCGGACGGCTGTTGCGCCAGATCAGCGCCACGGAGGGCACCGCCAGCAGCAGGTAAGCGGCCAGCGGCGGATGGCTGGTCAGGTGCAGGCACCGTAACGGTGCACCGGGTTGGCCTCGACGTAGGCGCCGACCACGGCCAGCGCGGTCACCAGCGCTATGCCCGCAGCGTCCAGCCAGCGCCGCGGCAGCATGACCACGCTTTTGATGCTCATCACCCGGAGCGTATACCGGCAGCAGGCCGGGGTCATCGTCGCTGCGCAGGCGGGCGAGCTACTGCGCTGGGAGTACCCGCTGCTGCCGGTGCGGTAGCTCACCGGACGCCAGCAGGACGATGCCCGATTACCTCAGCCCGGGAGAGCCTCGTGATCACCGGCGCAACCGGGCGCCGCGAGCCACATGAGGGAGTACAAACATGCTCACCACCGCCACCGCCACCGCCGTACCGCACATCAAGCAAGGCCGCGCCCGGGCGCTGTGCGCTGCGGGCGGCGCACTGGCCGCTGCCGTCGCCTGGATCGTGGAAGTCCCCCTGCTGGGCATCCACCTGAACTTCCGCTTCGGCATGGGCCATATCCAGACGATTGCGGTCGGCCAGGTCATTGGCGTCACCGTGGCTGCCTCGCTGCTCGGCTGGCTGCTGCTCGCCCTGCTCGAGCGGCGCGCCCCGGATGCGCGGCTCCTCTGGACCGCCATCGCGCTGGCGTCGCTGGCTGCGTCGCTGGCGCTGCCGCTGGCCGCCGCGACGACCTCCTCAGCCGTCGCCGGGCTCATCGTGATGCACGTGACCGTCGGGGCCGTCGTGATCCCCGCCATGGCGCACACGGCTCGGGCGCGCTGACAGTTCGCGGTAGGAGGCCAGGTGGCACCGGGAGCATCACCAGCCCGGCAATACTGACCGGGTGGATATCGTAGACCTAGACGCCGATCCGCTGCGGCAACTGGCGGCCTGGCTGGACGCCGCTCGCAGTGCGGGCGAGCCGATGCCTGAGGCCATGACCCTCGCGACCGCGACCGCTGATGGCATCCCTGCGGCACGGATGGTGATACTTCGCGGCCTCCAGCGGGGGCCGGCCTTCTTCACCGACCTCACCAGCGACAAGGGTGCTGAGCTGGCCGCCAATCCGCAGGCAGCTGCCGTTCTGCACTGGCTTCGCCCGGTCCACCGTCAAGTACGGGTGGCGGGACCCGTCGAGCCAGTAAGTGAGGAGGAAGCCAACAAGTACTGGCGTACACGCCCTGCGGCTACCCGCCGCAACGCCGCCGCCTCGTCCCAAAGCAGCGTCATCGCCAGCCAGGCCGCCCTCCAGGATCTGGTGAAGGACATGCAGCTCCGCCACCCCGCCGACACTGACCTCCCCCGTCCCCAGCGCTGGGGCGGCTTCCGGGTGCTTCCCGACCGCGTCGAGTTCTGGCAGGCATCCTCGGACGGCCTTCACGACCGGATCCGCTACCGTCGGGCAGGCAATAACTGGACGATCGAACGGCTGTCCCCTTAAGGATCCTTCCCTGCGGACCGCAGTCCTCCGCAGCCGGGCCGAAGCCCTGCGCGGGACCATGGTCTGGGCCTCGGCGGGCCGTTCTGCACCTCAGGATGTAACCGGTGTCGCGATGGGCACTTGATCCGGCCGGACGTCGTGGCCGGCGACGATCACATCGAGCGGGAAAGCTTCCGCAGCGGCAATCCGTTCTGAGTCTCGCGCCAGTAACCACAGCAGGCGCAGCAAGCAGCCGGCCCAGCAGCGTTGACCGGGTATGCGCCCAGGCGGTAACGACGCCGGCCACCGCCCACAACAGGAACAATGGAGCGCGGGCGAGGGGCGCCGACTGGAAACCAGAAGAGCAGCAGCCACAAGCCGCTTACGCAGCACGCCCCGATGAAGGCGAGGGCAGTCATCTGCCGGACGTCACTGAAGCGAGCCGCTGTGACCACCAGGGAGCAAGCTAAGCTATTCCGGAACATCCGGAATAGCCAGCGCCCGTGGTGCAGCGCTGAAGGAGCGTGCCCGTGACGCAGGATTCACCGGGGGCCACGAAGGGCAGCGGCAAGCTTCCCGGCTTTGACACGGGCGTCGCGAACGCGGCCCGCATGTGGAACTACTGGATCGGCGGCAAGGACAACTTCCGCGCTGACCGTGAGGCCGGGGATCAGGTGCTGGAGGCGATGCCCGCGCTGCCGCTCGTCGCCCGGATGCTGCGGCGCTTCCTGATCACCACAGTGGATGAACTGAGCGCCGTCGGCGTCCGCCAGTTCCTGGACATCGGAACTGGGCTGCCCACCGCCGACAACACCCATGACGTGGCGCAGCGAGCCGCGCCCGAGTCACGGATCGTCTACGTGGATCATGACCCGCTGGTGATCAGCCATGCCCAGGCGCTGCTCACCAGCAGCCCCGAGGGAAAGACGGACTATATCCAGGCCGACCTGCGGGACTGGCCGGCGATCTCGGCCAGCGCACAGCGGACCCTGGACTTCAGCCGCCCGGTCGCCGTCTTGCTGATCGCGGTGCTGCATTTCATTCTCGACGCGGAGGACCCGCACCGGATGATCTCCCGGATGATGGCCGACCTGGCACCCGGCAGCTACCTGGTCATCGCACATGCCGCCAGCGACATCCAGGCCAGTACCGCCGCGGCGATGGCCCAAAGCTACAACGCCACATCATCGCTGACGATCACACCTCGGGACCGGGCAACAGTGGCCCGGCTCTTCGATGGTATGAAGATGACCGGCCCGGGCCTGATGCCGCTCGACCAGTGGGGGGGATTCAGCCCGGCCACCATAGCCGACCCCCCCGGCCTGAGCTGCTACTGCGGTATCGCCAGAAAGCCGTAGCCAAGCCGTCGGTTCGTCATCGACAACTTCGCCCTGGCCTGAACCCGAAGCCCAGGCTCGAACCCGGTTCGCGGTCGCCGACGTCGTTCTGGAGCACCGGATATTCTGCCTGCCGGGCCGGCCGGATGAGGATTTCTTGAGCTAGATGGGCAACGCCGCAGTTCAGAGGCTCGCGAGTTCTCTCTCTCAGAGACACGCTTCACCTCTGCAGTCATCTTGTGGTGTGTGCTCCAGCGCGGCAACCGCGGGCGTCACGCGCGGACGCGGGCGGCGAGCCAGGTCAGCGCCTCCGGCGCGCTGTCGAGCACGGTGATGTGACCCGCGTCCGGGACGATACGCGATTCGGCTGCCGGACAGCGGGCGGCGAGCCATTCACCGTGCGCGCACGGCACCATCTTGTCCTTCGCTCCGTGCATGATCAGGACCGGAACGCGGATGGCATCCGGCCGGAACCTCCATGGCTGGGCGCCGGCGAGGGTGTCCTCGAGGAATCCCTCGTTACCCTGCTCAATGGCGTGGCCAGCCACGCCTGCAAGCCATGACCAGCTGCCGTCGAGGGCAGCCATGTCGGCCTCGGTGAAGAAGGCGCCCATGTCCTCGGGCTCGGCCTTGGCCCAGTGCGCCCCGAGCGTCGCCCGCCCGCCCGCCGCCGCCCGGTTCTCCGCCGCGATGCCCGGCGACCAGCCCGCGAACCAGTCCAGCCCGTCTGCGTCGAACGGTGCCGGCGCGGACACGCTCACCGCCGCGATGACGCGCTCAGGCAGCAGTGCGGCGCAGGCCAGCGCGTGCGGGCCGCCGCCGGAATGGCCGAGCACGGCGAACCGGCCGATGCCGAGTGCGTCCGCGATCGCGGCCACGTCCGCAGCTGCCGACGCGGCGCCACGGCTGCTGGCGATCCCGTCCGCGCGGGTGTCGTAGGCGTGCAGGGTCCGGCCGTCGGCCAGGCGGATGTCAGCCTCGGTGACCATGCTCGCCAGCCTACGGTGCACGTCCGCCAAGGAGCCTATCGTTAGTTGCATCGGCCCGGCAAAAGCCAACCCAGTGACACCGGGGACCATGCAGCCGTGGACGCGCTCAGATCAGCCCTTTCTGCGCGCCCTGCGGGTGGACCCCCAAAACAGTCGCTTCGACGCTGAGAATGCGCTGGCCAGAGACGCGTTGCGTCCGGTCGGCAGCTGAGCTATTCGCCGGCTTCGGTGCGAGCCGTCGAGTGCGGGCTCAGCTACGACCGCACTAGGCCTCGGGCAGCTCCGATCATCTCGAAGCCGAATACGTCAGCGGTTCGTGAGTAGACATCCGGCGGTCAAGTGCGCCGCCGGGCCTGCTCGTCTGTACCGTCGTCGCCTTGCCGCCAGTTCCGGGCGAGGGCGACGAGGCCGCGAACCACGTCGGGAGGCAGCCCCGGAGTGCTCGCGATGTGCCCCAGCGTCGGGTCCTCATACTCGCCAGGCCCGAGGTCAGGCGACCCCACCTTAGGTTCCCCGCCTGCCAGTATCCGTCGGCACGAACCGGGGGCCCAGCCGAGCCGGTTCTCGACCATACCAAGGGTGCTGGGGGAAACGTGCTGGCCGTTCTCGAGCTTTCCCAGCGTCCGCTCGGTCACCCCGGTCGCCTCGGCAAAGGCCCGCCTGTCCCGCATGCCGAGCTCGACCCGGCGTGCGACGACGTAATCGGCGAGCCGCTGCCAGTCCTCACCGGCCATATGCACGTCCTTCCCGCGAGCCGATGCTAGTCCCGCCACCGGCCACGTGACCATCCCTCTGCGAAGAGGATAGAAGATTCTAGCTCTCCTGCTGTTGGCTAACCGCACGGGTCTGCGTCTCTCTTCTTGACTCATCTTGTATATGCTCTTTACTTCCTATCTATGCTAGTCTGTGGTGCCTATGACATTGTATAGTTTCTTGTTTCTTCCTAGACGTACCAGGATCGTACCTTCTGGGTCTCAGCGGAGTCAGGACGGTGACCCAGGCCGTCGCGCTGCGGGCCGGTAGCGTCCTCGCGCAGGCGAGGAGGGGAGCGCAAGGGCGCTCCGGCCACGCAGCTGGGGTCTGCCCGGCTCTGTCGGACCGCACCACCTGCGGCGACGGCTGGTGGCCGGTCAGGGGCTGACCTGGAATCACCAGCCAGCGGGAAGCGATCGTGCACTTTTCTTCCCGCACCTCAGCCCTGAGCTAGCCGCGGCCACGCGGGTGAGCCTGGCCACGCTGCAACGTCGCCCAGCCGAGGCGGGTCGCTGTGCACCAGGCCCGGATCTCGGCTAGCCAAGCGGGCTCGGCGCGCCGTACCCGATCCTTAGCACGGCCTGGCCAGTTCTCAGCGTGACCTGCTGCAGCCATGCGGGGAGATATTGGGCATGCTGCGCGTCAATGAACGCTTGCATCCAGCCGAGGTATGCGGCACGAGTCAGGCGCGCCGCGCTGTCCACCGTGGCCAAGTCCACTGACCGCAGCAGGCTGGCAGGTCCGCCACCAGGCGATTGGTTGACGAAGTCCACGATGCGCACTGGGTGGCTAGCGGCCATGATGGCGAGGAGCTGCGGCAGCCGCGGATCAATATCCCCGTTGAGAAGTTGTGCCCTGGCTGTGGCCGAGACCGCGATCTGGCTGTTCGCCAGCAGCTGGGCGTCGGCAGCGTTCCTGGCGCGCAGCGCCGTCTGTTGAACGGCGCGGTATCCGGCGGCGCCGCCGAAATAGATTGCCCGGATGTCGATCCTGGCGTTCCCGGAACCGAAGCTCGCGATGACGGCCGGGGCGTAGACGGAGGCCAGCCGACCGCCGAACTGGGCTCGGATAGCGGCAGTGGCGACCACCAGAGCAGAGCCGAGTGGATCTGTCGACCCAGGCCCGAGCGTCAACAGGTTCGCGGACGGGAAGCCTCTGCTGACCAGATCCGTGCATACCTGCGGATCGCATGACACGATTGCGGCCCGGCTGACCTGCTGCAGGATCCAGGTGATGGCTTCCGATCTAGCCGCAGCCTCACCGGCGAGTGCCTGGCCGGTCAGAGCATCGCTACCCGCTAGCCGCTCAGACGCTGCGCCGTGCCGGGGAAGATTGAGTGCGAGCACGCCAGCGCCGAGAACCAGCAGAATCGCGGCCAGAAGCACAGCCGCCCGCCGACGCCGCCGGGCGCGGCCACTCCTGCGCCGCGCCGACCGGCGCCCGGACGCCGGCCGGGCGCCGATCAGGCCATCGCCGCTGCCTCGCCGCGGCTTCGGCGGAGCGGCAGACGCACGCTGTGAGCTGGATGCCTTTTCATCCACGGCCAGAGCGGAGGCCATCGGCGGCATTGGACCCACGAGCCGCGCTCCCGCGGCCACCAGCTCGGCGAGCACGGCACGGGCCGACGCCCTGCCGACTGGGTCCTTGTTGAGGCAGCGATGGACCAGCGAGCCCAGTGGTTCGGGAAGCCTGCCCACAGTTGGCTCGGAATGAAGAATGGCAAACGCCGTGGCGGTCAACGACTCGCCCTTGAAGGGCAACTCACCGGTACCCGCGAATACCATCGTCACAGCCCACGACCACATGTCGGCCGCTGCGGTCACGCGGCTCCCAGCCAGGTGCTCAGGTGCCATGAACGCTGGAGTTCCCACGGCGAGCTCGCCAGAAAGGTCCGTGGTCATCCCGGGAACGGCCGCCAGCCCGAAGTCGATCACCACTGGCCCATCGGGCCCGAGCAGGACATTGGCAGGCTTGAAGTCGCGATGCACCATCCCGGCCGCATGCACTGCGCCCAGCGCGGTCAGCGTTGCGACGGCGATACGCTCGAGTGCAGCGCCGCCGCGAGGCCCGAGTTGCTCGACGACCTCTGTCAGCGATGGCCCGCTGATGTATTCACTGACAATAAACGGCCGCCGTTCGAAGATCCCCGCGTCCAGAACTTGCGCGGTACAGAACCGGGCGACCCGCTGCGCTGCGGCGACCTCCTTCAGAAAGCGACTCCGGACCTGTGGGTCTGTGGTTGGCGACAGAAGCTTGACCGCCGCGCAGCTTCCAGTAGGACCCTCAGCCAGGAACACAACGCCCTGCCCGCCTTCCCCGAGGCGGCCGAGCAACCGGTATACACCCACCTCGCGCGGGTCCATGTCGCGCAGGGCAAGCATCTCGGGCATGGTGGACCAAGTGGATGTCACCCCGCCATTTTGCCCCCAGGAGCTTAGCGCACGCCACCATTCCCAATTCGCCAGTCGCCTGGAGCACCCTTTTCTGCAGCCGCCCACGCGTTCGGGGCACTACTGTCTCACGGCGACATCGGCCGGGAGACGCGCCAGACGTGTCAATCGGGGATTACTGAAGTCCTGGTAACGGGCCTGCGCTCAAGGGATTGTCGCAACGCCTGATCCGTTAGGGGCTGGTGTTGATGGCTAGGCGCAGGATTTCGCTGCGGGCCGAAGATCTCCACGGCGGTATGAAAGACGGTGGTGTCCCGTTATCCCCGCTTGGCCTTCCCAGGGCTACCCGGTTGTTTCCCTGCATGGGCATTGTCTCGGCAGAGCCCAAGGACAGCGCGCACGACAGTTCTCTCGGCCGAATGATGCTCTCAGCCGAAAACATAGGAAATTTCCTTTGAAACGCGCTTCGACCCGGGCATGCTGTTGGACAAGCCCGGCCACAAGGTACCCCAGGGGCAGCCAGCGAGCCGGGTCAGGGGCGGGGCCCCGGCAGCACCGTCTCCCCCCCACGGTGCCCGGGGCTCCGCTTCGCCTCAGGCACCGGTTCAGCTCATCGGCGACCGCGGCCAGGTGCTCCGGGGTGTGCCCGGCCAGGGAGGTGCCCTTGGGAAAGTACTGGCGCAGCAGCCCGTGGGTGTCCGCCAGCGTGTTGGTGGTCGTAAGGGTCAACGCCGTGCGCCGGCATCACGACGGAGACTGCACAGCCTGACCTGGATCGACGTCCTCCGACTGGCCGTAGGCCCGACGCCCCATACGATGCGCAGAACGATCGCCAGGCCCCATCGGTCCGCATTGCGGACGGTCGGACATTCAAATCGGCGTCAATGGCTCCTACCGCCACCTTCGGCTTCGACCACCTGGGGGCTACCTGCTTGTACTCGGCTGGGGAGATTCCGTCTTTCCTGCTCTCGATCGTGATCTGCGGTTGCCCGGTCTGCTTCGAAGTCCGTCGTGCAGTACGGCAAGTACGACCCGCGGATCCGGAGGCTCACCGATCTGGGGTCCGAGGGCCACTATTACCCCAGACATCAAGGCCATGAGCTCCGCAGTTCCGATGTCGGTCCGAACCGCCCCGCTTCGCTGGCCCCGACGCAAGAGATGACCGATTTCACTGCGGAGTTCGTGGCTCGTCGCCGTGATGACAGGCCCCACATCCACGCTGGCATTGGCCAGAGCGTCCACGAGATCGCGCTTGGCAGCGACCTCGGTGACCAGATAGTCCACGAATTCCAGGAGAGCGACGCCGGGCTCGGGAGAGCCGCGCAGGGCCCGGGCGTCGTCGGCCTGGTCAGTCGCCAGGTCGATCCGGGTCGGGTCGGATCTGTAGCCGGCCAGCCCGCCGTCGTGTCACCCGATCGGGCGTCATGACATTGCCGCCCTCGATCGGGGATGCTGACTGAGCGCCAGCCCGCGATCTGATGACGTCGCGGCGCCCGGGCATGGAGCCAGGCGTCGGCCTGCGGGCGACTCGCCTGGAGAGCTCCGGGGGGGACTGGGTGTCCCGGGCTATTCACCGGCCCGGGGCACCCTCGCTGGGGCGGGCGGCTGCGGCGCGGGCGAATGACTTGTACGGCATGATCTCGCCCGGCTTGATCACGCCGTCCTCGATCGCGCGGGCGAGCAGCGCGTCCTTGCTCGGCGCGGTCCGCCCGGTGGCTGCGTACTTGGCGCGCGCACGGCTGATGTACTGCCGGACTGTATTCTCGCTGATCGACATGCGCCGCCCGACCGATGCTTTCGACATGCCCTGGAACCACAGCAGCAGCGCCTGCCGCTCCTGCTCCGATAGCGCCGGCCGGGCCGGGCGCTGGTCGGCGAGCATCGCCCTGGCCTGCGACCGGGTCACGTACGGCCGGTCGGCGGCGGCCGCCAGCACGGCCTCGACCAGATGGTCGCGGCCCTCCTCCTTAGACACGTAGGCGTGCGCGCCGTTGTCCAGCGTCTCCATCACGATCGCCGGATCGCTGTGCCCGGAGAAGGCCACCACCCGGTATCCGACTGCCACCAGCCCGGGGATCTGCGTGGTGACCAGCTCGCCGGACAGCTCCAGGTCCAGGATGACCACGTCGGCCGACGGCCGCGGCACGGCGCGGAGTCCGGTCAGGTCGCGCGCCGTGTGCACCAACCGCACCCGCTGGCCGGGATCGAACCGGATCCAGGACGCCACCCCCTCGGTGACGACCGGATGGTCTTCGATGATCGCCACCGTCACCTGCTGTTCCATCGCGCCTCCGCCCAGAGCATGCCGCCGTCTTGCTGCTGTTCGATGGCGACCCCCTCGCCGGCTGCGGGCAGCCGGACGACCGCGCCGGTATCGGCGACGAAGCTGACGGCGACTCCGGCGCCCACCGCCGCCAAGGTGATCCGCGCCTGGCTGCGCGCGGCGGTCAGGATCGCGATGGCAGCGTCGGTGATCACCCGCCGGGCCTGGCCGGGCACCTGTGGCAGCGGCCCGGCCGTCTCGATCTCGACGGCAACCCCGCGCCGCTCGGCCACATCGGCACTCGCGTGCAGCTCGTGCACCAGCGATCCGGGTACCTCATCGCCCTCGGCCAGCAGTCGGCGCAGCCGGGCCGCCTGGACCGCGCACCTGATGCGCATCTGCGCGTCGCCCGGGTCAGCCGTCCCCGTCGCCAGCTCAGCGACCAGCGGGACGGCGCTTTCCTGCAGCGCCTGCCAGCGGGCGTGCCGGGCGGCCCGGATGATCTCTGCGGTGGCGGCCCGCTCGCGCGCAGCGTGCTCACTCCGCGCCGCCGCAGCGGCCTGGTCGGCGGCGGCATCTAGCGCCCTGACCCCAGCGGCGACGGCCACCTGGGCGCCGGTCGACCAGGCCAGCACGGCGAGGAACCCGGCCAGGTCGGTGCGGTGCAGCCCGTCCCACACCTGCACGCCCAGGGTGGCCAGGGCCTCGGCGGCGAGGAACCACGCAAGCTCGGCGAACCGGCGGCGGAGCAGCACCAGCACGCCAGTCCAGCCGGCACTCCCCCACGCCCAGTTGACCGCCAGCATCTGGCCGGCCGGGCTGGCTGCCGCCGCTGCCGTGCTGGCGGCCAGCGCGATCACGGCCAGCGCCCAGGCCGGACGCCAGCCGGGCGCTCCGCGCAGCACCAGGACCGACCCGGCGGTGATCGCCAGCGCCATGACCAGCCACATGGCGCCCTGGAAGGCGAACGAGCCGTAGGCAAGCCGGTTATGCAGCAGCTGCCCGCCCGCTCCGGCGAGATGCCAGCCCGCGACCAGGAAGACCACAGCGATGGTGAAGGCCCGCTGATAGCGGCCGGACATCATCGCCGTCGGCTGCACGGCGGTCATGCCGGCCAGCTCACGGTGACGGTCGTGCCCGCGCCGGGACGGCTGGCAATCGCGGCCCGGCCGCCGGCCGCCAGCATCCGCCCGGTGATCGACTCGCGGATGCCCCGGCGGGATGGCGGGGTGGCGGCCGGGTCGAACCCGCGACCGCGGTCAGTGATCTTGACGACCGCCCAGCCCGCACCGCCGGTGACGGTCACTTCCGCCTGGTCGGTTCCGGCGTGCCGCTCGACGTTGCGCAGCGCCTCGCCGACGCAGGCGACGAGCTGATCCGCGACCGGAGACGGCAGCATGACCGGGACGAGCTTCAGCCGCACGGCCAGGTCATCGGCGCTGGCCGCGGCCCGCTCCAGCTTCGGTCTCAGGTCAGTCAGCGGTGCCAACCCGCCCGGCGCGGCCGGGGCGGCCGGGGCGCCCGCCAGCCCTTGTAGCACGCGCAGGTCCCGGGCTGCCTGCGCGGTCAGCGCCGGGGACGGTTCGGCAAAGGCGCCGGCCGCGACCATGGTCAGGGTCGACAGGACGGTGTCGTGCAGCTGGCGATGCTGCTCTCGCTCGTCAGCGCGCCGCGCTTCCTCTGCCCGGATCCGCCGTTCGCTCTCCAGGCCGGCGGCGACGATCGTGTCCGCTTGCCGAGCGCCGCCGCGGATCACTGCCACCAGCCCGGCGACGACGATCGTCTCCACCACCAGCAGCCAGGCATCGGCCAGGTGGCCGACGCCGAGCCCGTAGGCGATGACCACGATCGCTGCCCCGGGCAGCCCGAGCCACGGCCGCAGCGCGATCTGCAGGATGTACACCGACGTGCAGGCCAGCGGGAGCATCCAGGTCGTGCTGTCCTCGATCAGCACGGCCGGGACCAGGTGCTGCTGCGCCAGCGCCAGCGCCGAAATAACCGCGGCGTCGGCCAGTACCACGGTCGGCGTCAAACCGGACCGCCGGATCCGCCATGTGAAGAAGGCTGACCACAAGCACAGCGCAGTCAGCGGCATGCCCAGCCACCAGCCGGAGATCTGCTTCGTTGCGGCCAGCACTGCTACCGCAGTGAACAAGACGGCGCCGCCGAGGCGCAGGCCGATCGCATACCAGCCGGCCAGCCGGTGCAGGGCCTGGTCGGATGGCCCTGCGAACCGCGGGCGGCGTGCCCGCCTGCGGCGGACCGCTGGGGACCGGATCTGCCCCCCGGCGGAATCAGCTGCTGGTTCCACCGGACCAGTATGCGGCAGGACCACGGCCCCGGGAACGGTGACGTTTCAACATCTGGGCCGGGCTGAACGACCTGCGGAGCGCCGTCGTCGTACTGGCCACTGTGGTCGCCGTCGTGCTCATGCTGCGGCGCGACCGGGGCCCCGGTCGCGGTAACCGACTAAACCGCCGGCCCGGCACCAAGCCCGCAGCGGTGTCCGGGTCTGCGTGAGTTCCCAGAACGGTACGCGCGCCGTACCGCTCGACGCCAAGGCCGGCGGCGATGACGAAGGCGACGCCGACCAGCGACCAGGCTCGGGGCACCTGGCCGAGCAGCGCGAACCCGGCGACTAGGGCGAGGGCCGGCTCCAGGCACATCAGGGTGCCAAAGGCCGACATCGTCAGCCGCCGCAGGGCGTACATTTCCAAGCTGAACGGGACGACTGGCAGCAGCAAGGCCAACCCGAAGCCCGCCAGGAGCAGGCGCGGCGTCAGGACACCGATGACGGCCGGCCCGGACACCAAAGTCGCCGCCAGCGCCGCTACCGTGATGGACACGGCCAGGCCTTGCAGACCTGCCACCTCGTCCCCGACAGCCTGGGTGAGCATGATGTAGGCGGCCCAGCAGATCGCCGCACCCAGCGCGCAGGCGATGCCCGCCGGGCTGGCGCTGCCCTGCCACGGGTGGGTCAGCAGCAGCACGCCGGCCGCGGCGAGGCCCGGCCACAGCAGCGAGCGGCGGCCGCCGCCGCGGGCGACGGCTACGCCGAGCGGGCCGAGGAACTCAAGGGCGCTGGCCGTGCCGAGCGGCAGCCGGGCCACGGCCACCATGAACAGCATGGTCACCCCGGCGGTCACGATGCCGAGGGCGACCGTGGTCAGCAGCACCGGGCGGCGGAAGCGCCAGGGCCGGGGCCGGACGGCGGCCAGCAGGATCACGGCCGCCCAGGCCAGCCGGAGCCAGACGGCGCCCAGCGGGCCGATCTCACCGAAGAGGTGGACGGACAGCGCCAGGCCAAGCTGGACGCAGCTCATCGAGCCCAGCGCCATCAAGCTGCCGGAACGGGCTGAAGTGCGGGATGCCGCCACGATGCTGACCATGATCGCCAGTACACGTCACCAGGACCGTCCGTGTCCACGAGCCTTTGATAGACATACCGTTCACTAATCCTGAATGATCTAGGTGTGGACCCGCGCCGTCTCGAACTGCTGCTTGAGCTATCCCGCCTCGGCTCCATGCGGGAGGTCGGCGAGAGCATGCACGTCACGACCTCCACCGTCTCGCAGCAGATCGCGGCCCTGGCCCGGGAAGCGGGAACCCCGCTCATAGAGCCGCACGGGCGGCGGGTGTGGCTGACCCCGGCCGGGCAGCGGCTGGCGGGTCACGCCGTCACTATCCTGGCCGCCCTCGAGGCCGCCCGCGTGGACCTGGACCCAGCGGCGGCGCCGGCCGGGACCGTGCGGGTGGCGGCGTTCGCCACCGCCGTGCGCGAATCCGTACTGCCCGTCGTCCGGATTCTGGCCGAACGGCATCCCGCCGTGTTGCTGGGCATCCACGAGCACGAGCCCGATGAGGCGCTCGGCCTGCTCGCCGACGACGCGGTCGACCTGGCCCTAACCTACGACTACAACCTGGCCCCGGCTCGGTTCGACCGCAGCGTGGCCGCCCAGCCGCTGGATCGCAGGCAGTGGAGCCTAGGCACGCCGACCGCCCAGGGCCGCGTGGCCGGGACCGCGCTCGAGGTCTTCCGCCGGTTCGCCGATCGCGACTGGATTGTCAATTCACGGAACAGCGGCGACGAGGAGGTGGTCCGCACCGTGGCCTCGCTGGCCGGCTTCCAGCCGCGGATCATGCACCGCGTGGACAGCCTCGAACTGGTGCAGGACATGATCCTGGCCGGCCTGGGCGTCGGGCTGCTGCCCGCCGGGCGCCCGGTGCGCCGCGGCGTGGCGCTGCGGCCGCTCGGCCAGCCGCACGTGACGCAGCGGCCCTTCGCCGTGACCCGCAGGGGCCGCTCCGCCTGGCCGCCGCTGGCCCTCGTGCTCCGGCTACTCCAGGAGATCTCGGGCTTAACCGTTAAATCCCAACTCGCGCAAGACCCCAGCGGTGAGGGCTCGGGTGCACTCGGACACCATCTGTCGGTCCGCTCGCGGACGACGCACCCCGGCCGTAACGGTCGTCAGGCACCTGACGGCCGAGTCGTTCCTGGCCGCCGTGCACGCGGTCCGCAAGCCGGGCGCGCCCGGTCCGTCGATCCCGTGGCTGATCGGGGTGGCCCGGCACAAGCTCGCGGACCACTGGCGGCGGGTCGAGCGGGAGCAGCGCGGGTTGCGCCTGCTGGACAGCGAGCCGGCGCGCGTCGACGACCCGTGGGAGACGGCTCGCGATGACCGATCCGTTCGAGGCTCTGCGCGAGCCCGTCAGGCCGGCCGATCCCGGCCCCGAGTTCGCCGGGCGGCTGCGGCAGCGGCTGACCCGGGAGGTCTTCGCACCCCAGGAGGAACCATGTCCCAGCAGTTGGCCGCGACCCCGGTCGAGCGCGAGCCCGCCTGGCCCCCCGGCGCTACCCCCTCCATCGTCGTGTCCGACGCCCGCCGCGCCATGGACTGGTACATCGAGGTGTTCGGCGCGCATCCCCGCGGCGAGCCCCACGTTAACGCGGACGGCACGATCGGCCACGCCGAGGTCGGCCTCGGCGACGCGGTGCTGATGCCCGCCGAAGCTTCCGGCCGCTGGCCCGACGTGCCCGTGCGCGCGCCTGACTCCCCCGTGACGTTCAGCCACACCCTCCACCTGGAGGTCGACGACGTCGACGCGAGTACCGAGCGGGCCCAGCGCAGCGGCGCCTCAGTGGAGCGGGAGCCGGCCGACCGGGTCCGGGCGGCCGGCGGCCGCGCGGACGAGCCCGCCCGCAGACGGTACGGGCTGTCCACCGAATGCGTCGACGACCAGGGCGCGACGTTCCGCCTCTGGCAGCCGGCCGACTGACCGAAGCGCTCGAAACGCAGCGCCGCACTAGTGGCCGCAGCCCGCCGCCCGGACCAGGACATGTCCGTTTCGTTCAATCCTGGAGGCAGGAGCATCCAGCATGATGGGACCATGACTTCGCAATCATGGCACGTCAGCGAGCGCATCGAGCGTCCCGCGGACGAGGTATACGCCTACGCCTCGAACCCGGCCAATCTGCCGCGATGGGCTCCGGGGCTGGGAGACTCCGTCGAGGAGACCGGCGGGCAGTGGTTCGTGGATACCCCGGCGGAACGCGTCCGCTTCGCCTTCGCCCCACGGAATGACCTCGGGGTGCTCGATCACTACCTCACCCGGAATTCGGGTGAGGTCATTTATGTCCCGATGAGGGTGATCGCCGACGAGGACGACTCCGAAGTGGTGCTCACGGTACGCCGCCGCCCGGGCATGACCGACGACGAGTTCAAAGCGGACGGCGATGCCGTGGCCGCCGACCTGGCAAAGCTCAAGCGCGTACTCGAGGAATGACGGATCTCTGCATGACCGGGTGGGACGCGACCTGTCGTGCTCGTAGGTCGCCCGGATCGGTATCGTCACGGTATGCCCGACCTGGTCGCGCCCACCGCACGGCTGCACATCGCCTGGCTCGAGGCGCATGAGGAGTGGGGTCCCGGCGCCCACGAGGACGGTTTCGGGCTGTATTCCTCCGACGAGGTCGACTCGCCGGCCGGGTTCGCGGCCTGGGTGGCCCGGCTGACCGCCCAGTCGGACCCCGCGAAGGCGGTGGAGGCAGGCCGGGTGCACTGCACGTACCGGTGGATCGTCGAGGACGGCCGGGTGCTCGGCGCCATCGCGCTGCGACACGAGCTGAACGAACGCCTGATACAGCTGGGCCACATCGGCTACGGCATCCGGCCGTCGGCACGCCGGCGCGGGCTGGCCACCTGGGCGCTGGGCCGGATGCTCGACGAGGCGCGAGGGCTTGGCCTGACCCGGGTGCTGATCGTCTGCGAGGCCGGCAACCTCGCTTCGGCCAAGACGATCGAGCGTCACGGCGGCATCCTTGAGGACGTCCGGGACACCGGAAACGGCCCCATGCGGCGTTACTGGATCACGATCGGCGAGCAGAGCGCGTGATTCCGGCGGAAACGCTCCCCCGGGTCGTGTAGTCCGGAGTGACGTGACGGCGTCGCGGTCGGTCCCGTTCCGGGTGAAGATCCTGGTTTAGGGTTCGGGGCGGCCAATCGCGACGTCTACGCCGGGCGAGTAGTGCACCAGCGGCTCGCCTTCGGGGGTGGGCAGGCCGGCCGTGGTGAGCAGGTGGTCTTCCACGACCTGGGCTTGAGCGCGGTACAGGGGCCAGGGCTGGTGGCAGGCGCGGGCGGAGACCGGGCGGCTGCCGGTGACGCTGAACAGCATCCAGCGGGCGGTGAGGAAGTGCTCGAGTGCGGTGACGTCGGCGGGGGCGATCGGCGCGCCGATGCCGATACGGAGGCGGCAGGTGGCCGGGCGCGGGCCGGGCCAGCGGCGGCGGGACAGGTAGGCGATCCGGTGGCCGCGTTCGCCAAGCCGCATCGACGACCAGAAGTAAGGCAGGCGGTAGGGCGTGGCTCGCGCCGTGACGACTGCGCCCAGGCGGGACGCGTCGAGGGAGAAGAACCAGATGCCGGTCCGGCCCGCGTGGTCGCGGACGTAGGTGCGCACGTTCGTCTCGCAGAAATTGGATGCCCAGGGCGCCCGCTGGCCGCCTGGCGTGGCCACACGCATGTAGAACGGCACGAGGCCAACCCACGCCGCACCGTCGTACGTCTCGATTTGCAGGCCGTCGGGCAGCAGTCGCTGTACGTCGGCGGCCTCGAACGGCCAGTGCAGGAACGTCAGCCGTTCCCACCGCTGCCGCATGACCGGCCGGTCAATGGTGAACGGGCAGGTGCCCGCGGCATCCAGGGTCTGCGTGGTCATGGCTTAAGTTTGCGGGATCAGAAGTCCAGCGGGTGCGGCGGGATCACTTCGGTGGTGCTGAGAGCGGCATCTCGGGCACCGTGCTGCGCGCTCGCAGGCGAGGCTGAAACTGGCCGGGGCCGGGTCAGCTCAGGGAGGACGACAGGACCACCGGGTGGCGCTGGCCCAGGAAGAAGATGCCCGGGTAGCCCGCGGTCTGGAAGCCGGCGTTGGGGTTGTCGCGCAGTTCTGAATGCTCGATCGTGAGCGTGCCGGTCTTGTCGTCGCTGACGAAGAAGAGCGCGCCGCCGCCCTCGCGGGCGCTGTTGCCGGTGATGACGGAGCCGTCGACGGTCACCGTGTAGTCGTTCCCGTCGGTGTAGATGGCGCCGCCGCTGCCGCCGCCCGGGGTGCCGGCCTGAGCCGGGTTAGCGCCGTCGCCGATGGCGCGGTTGCCGGTGAAGGTGCTGTCCCGCACGACCCAGGACACCCCGATGCTGCTCAGGGCGCCGCCGTTGGAGCACACGCCGCCGGTGAAGGTGCTGCCGGTGACCTCAACGGCTCGGTTCTGGTACTGGCTCAGTGCCCGGATGGCGGCTCCGCCCAGGTCGGGACCGGTGGAATCGCAGCGGTTGCCGGTGAAGCGGGCGTCGATGACCTTGAGCTGGCCGCCTCGGCGCGGCCGCGAAATTGCCTAAGGCCATCTACTGGCCCGTGGCCGTTCTTTCCGCAGCCGGCCTCGTCTTCCTTACCGGGTGGCCGCACCACGTGATCGGCCCTTCCCCCTGAGCGGGCCAGGGCCTGCACCGAGAAGCTTCCCTCGTCGATCTGACCCGCTCACCCACGCCGCGGGGCCGGGCGGCTTGGCCGTCACCACGCGGCAGCGCCTTCAGTATCGAGCTTCACCAGCCCGCCCGGCCCGAGGTCATAGCGCGTCATCTCCGGCAGCGGTGGTGAGTACGCGTGCACGCTCACCGCCACCGCCGAGGCGGCGGCGTTGCGCACGTCATGGATGTAACGGGGACCGAACGCCCGCGAACCGCCCGCCCCCACCGGCTTCGCCATCACCTGCCCGGTCGCCGCGGCGCCGACGACCCGGTGCTCCATCAAGGTTCCCCAGACCACGGCGAACGCGCCGGCCGACCCGCCGTGATCATGAAACCCGGTGGCGTGGCCGGGCAGCCAGCTGATCACCCAGACCTCGTGGCTGTCGTCGAGGTGGATCCGCTCATACCAGCGGCCCGCGGGATTCAGCCGGACCCGCGCGATCCAGTCCGCGGGGCTGGCCGCCAGGCGCAGCACCACGTCAGCTAGCTGCCGCGCGCCGAGTAGCCGGCCGGGCTGCACACTGGCGGATGAGGCTGACCGGATCATCGTTCTCATGTCGCTTCTCCTCACGTCGGTAAGGGCAGCGTGCAGCCGGTTTGTGAAACGCCGATGAAAATCGGGCCACCTGCAGCAACCTTGCGGGACACTTTCAGCTTGGGCTGAGTCAATGCAGCGCCCACGGAAGCGCCCCACCGTTGCGGCCCGATCGTGAGTCGGCCAGCAAGCCGCCCCGCGGCTTGCTTCTCTGTACCTGGGCCCGTCCGCCTGACGGCGAGTGATCCGCGATTGACCTGCGGCTTGCCTCTTGGCGAGCCTCGCTAGTGTCATGCGGAAGCCTGCTTCAGCGGGCCCGCGAACTGGGCATCAGCGGCCGGTCTTCGATGACCAAGCCGCAGCTGATAGACGCGCTGCGCAACCACTGACCGGACGCCCGCCGGCGGCCATGGCCGTCGGGTCCGAGCACGGCGCCGTCCACCTAGGCGTGACGGCTGAGGGGCTGGAGGACGCGGTCGCCGAGCTCGTCCGCCTGGCCGGGCGGGACGGCCTGCGTTGAGATACTAATGTCCGATGCCCGCCAGAGGGCGGAGGCGTCGAAGATCGCAGCGGTAGGCTCCGCACGTGACGGAGTACTCTCTCGGCATCAGCAGCGTGCCTGAATCCAATGCCGCCATGAACCGTGCACCGCTGACTTCGGTCGCGCTGTCGCGGGTCACGGTCGCGGTGATCGCTCCGTCCCTTGGGCACGACCTACAGTGGATAAGGGACGTCGACCCCAGGATCGACGTGGTCGACGGTAACGCCCTCGTGGCCGGTGTCGAAGGCGGCGAACGCCTGCTCGAATCCGCGGACGTTGTTCTCCTCGGCTATCCGGTCCCGCAAGGGATAGCCAGGCACGCGCCGCGCCTGGCGTGGGTTCATCACACCCAGGCCGGCGTGTCGAACCTGCACGGCACCGATCTATGGGAGTCCGGGGCGATCCTTACCTCGAGTCGAGGTGCTGTCGCGGCGACGGGGATCGCCGAATACGTCCTAGCCGGCGCCTACCACTTCGGCCGCGGACTCCATGAGGCGACGAGGCAGAAGGCAGCCGCGCAGTTTGACCGCTCCGCGTACAGGCTCCAGTCGCTGACGGGCGCGACAATCGGCGTGGTCGGGCTCGGAGGGATCGGCCGCGAGGTTGCCAGGCTCGCGCGGGCGGCGGGGATGAGTGTCCTCGCGACGCGCCGGTCAGTGGTAACCCGAGACCGCGATACGGACGGAGTCGACTTGCTGCTACCTGCCGGGGAATTGACCGAGCTGGCGGCGGCATGTGATTACGTTGCGGTCTGTGCGCCGTTGACGGCCGAGACACGTGGAATGATCGGCGCCGATGTGTTCGCCGCGATGCGGCCGGACAGCGTCGTGATCAACGTTGCGCGGGGCGAACTCCTCGATGAGGACGCACTGGTTGCCGCGCTCCAGGAGGGCCGGATCCGCGGTGCGCTCCTCGACGTCTACGCAGGAGAGCTCGACGGCCGTCCACCGCGACCCGAGCTGGTCGAACTACCACAGGTTGTCCTCACCCCGCACATATCGTCGGGCGGTGATCGGGAAGGCTCTGAGCCAGCCAAGCGACTATTCGCCGAGAACCTCAGCCGCTACCTCGGCGGCCGGCCACTGCTGAACCGGGTCGACCGGAACCGGGGCTATTAGCAAGGTGTCGTTCTGCCCCGGACAAGATCGGGGCATTATGCACCTAGTCCCTGCCCCCTCCGTTGCCGGCGGGCCATGCTCGCTCCGTCCGCGCCTGGCCGCGACGGCTAGAGGATCGGCGCGGCCGGCGATCTAGGATTAGACTTGACCACCGGCGAGCAGCAGAGCAGAGCCACGGGAATCGCGTGCATCTCCAAGTGCATCGCGGGGGCGGGTTCTGTGGCGCCTGCGAGTGCGGGTTCCATGGCGGGCACAGGGACGGATTCCGTTGCGGGGACGGGTTGCGCGGCGGCCGGGGCGGGTGTGCGGGCCGCAGCGCCGTTCCTGAGTTCCTCGAGCCGGTGGCGGGACGGCAGCAGGGCGATCGCCAGGATCACGCCCAGCCCGAACAGCCCCGCCGACACCGTAAAGGCCAGCGTGTAGCCGTGGACGGCGGCGGTTGCCTGCGCCAGCGGGCCGGTATGGTGAGCCACTAGGTAGCTGGTCGTCGCCGTCAGCGCGACCGTACTGAGCGCGGACGTCCCGATCGAACCGCCGACCTGCTGCATCGTGTTGACCAGCGCCGATGCCACGCCGGAGTCCTCACGCCGAACCCCGGCCGTGGCCGTGTTGATGGCCGGGGCGAAGATCAGGCCAAAGCCCAGGCCCATGACGAGCAGCGCGGGCAGAACGCCGCTGAGGTAACTGGAGGTCACTGTGAGCCGGGTCAGGTAGCTCATCCCGATCACACCCAGCAGCATTCCCGACGCGATCAGGGCGCGCGGGCCGACCTTGGGCAGCAGCACGATGCTGGAGAGATTTGAGCTGATCAGGATGCACCCGATCAGCGGCAGGAATAGCAGCCCCGTGGTCAGCGGGCTATCTCCCTTGATTAGCTGCATGTAATAGGTCAGAAACAGAAAGACACCGAAGATTGCGATTCCCGACAGGAAGACGCCGACATACGCGCCGCCCCGAGTGCGGTCCAGGATCACGTGCAGCGGCAGCAGTGGGTGGCTGACCCGCTGCTCGGCCAGCACAAACCCGGCCAGCACGAACACGCCGGCGACCAGACTGCCGATCGTCAGCGCGGCCGTCCAGCCGGCGGTCTCGGCGTGGGAGAAGCCGAAGACGATGAAGAATAGCCCGGCGCAGGCCAGAATCGCTCCGGGCCAGTCCATCCGCGGTCGGGTAGCCGACCGGGTGCTGCGGATGTACACCAGCGCGCCGGCTATGGCGATGGCGGCGAACACCAGGTTGACGTACAGGGTGTAGCGCCATGAGAGGTACTGGGTGAGGGCCCCGCCGAGAATCAAGCCCACCGCGCCCCCGCCGGCGGCTACTGAGCCGAAGACCCCGAAGGCCCTGCCTCGCTCGCGCGGATCGGTGAAGGTGCTGACCAGGGTGCCGAGGGCGGACGGCGCCAGGATAGCGCCGAATGCCCCCTGCAGGGCCCGGGCCGCGACCAGCATCCCGAACGAGACGGCGGCGCCGCCGAGGGCCGAAGCGAGCGCGAATCCGGCCAGGCCGGTGATGAAGACCCACTTGCGGCTGAACATGTCACCGAGGCGGCCCCCTACCAGCAGCAAACTGCCGAACGCCAGGGCGTAGGCCGTCACCACCCACTGCCGGTCACTGTTGGCAAACCCGAGCGCACGCTGAGCCGATGGCAGGGCGATATTCACGATGGTCGAATCCAGGACCACCATGAGCTGGGCGATGGCCACCACGATCAGGACCAGCCATCGCCGGTCAATGGAAGCTGCCGGGCGGTCTTCGGTGGCGCGTGCCCCGCTCGGATCCGGCGAAGCAGCTGGCGATGCCACGAGACCTCCCACTAAACCACGGGCCCCTGCCACCATAAGCACACAGGGAACGCTACGTCCATCGCTGACCTGCTGCGGCAGCGCTCTATCGTCGGCTCGGTTGCCGTGACCCTGGCTCGCCGCTCAGGCCAGGCCGGTCAGACGCCTCCGTCCCGGATCGCCGCGAACTCCTGCGGGGTCAGCTCCAGGCTGGCGGCAGCGATGTTCTCCTCGGCGTGGGCGGGGGAGCCGGTGCCGGGGATGGGCAGTAGCTGCGGCGAGCTGGCCAGCAGCCAGGCCAGCACGACCTGGTACTGGGTGACGCCGAGCCGCTCGGCCGCCACGGCCACCCCGACGTTCTTGTCCGCCTCCTGGATCGGGGCCCAGGGCAGGAAGACCAGATCGTCCTGCTCGGCCAGGTCCACCAGCGACGCAGACTGCCGGTCGGACACGTTGTAGCGGTTCTGGATTGACACGACGGGGACGATCTGCTCCGCCTCGCGCAGCTGCTCTTCGGTCACGTTAGAGATGCCGACGTGCCTGATCTTGCCCTCGTTCTTCAGCTCGGCGATCGCGCCCATCGACTCGGCCAGCGGCACCTTCGGGTCGGGGCGGTGGAACTGGTACAGCGGGATCTGGTCGAGCTTGAGCCGCCGCAGGCTACCCTCGCACACCTCACGCAGGTGCTCCGGACGCCCGTCGGCCTCCCAGCGGTTCGGGCCCGGCCGGACCAGGCCGCCCTTGGTCGCGATGACCAGATCGTCCGGGTACGGGTGCAGGGCCTCGGCGATCAGGGTCTCGCTGACCTCCGGACCGTAGGAATCCGCGGTGTCGATGAAGTTGACGCCCAGCTCGACGACGTGCCGCAGCGTGGCGATAGCCTGATCCCGGCTGGGCGGCTCGCCCCAGATACCCGACCCGGTGATCCGCATGGCGCCGAAACCCAGGCGGTTGACGGTCAGGTCGCCGCCGATGTCGATGGTCCCGGCCGCCGCCGCGCTTGGCTGAGCGTTCACGCAGTACCTCCTTGCTCGTCGTCAACGTCAGCTTCTCATGCCCCGCCTCCGCGTGGCCGGCCGGGGGCGGGGCGTTACCAAAACCAGTGCCCTCCCCGGGCTGCGTCCAGGCACGAGCAGCCTCGGGATAGCGTTAACCGCATGGCGATCATGACGCGGCCGCTTGGCCGGACGCAGACGGACGTGACCATCCTCGGGTATGGCGCCATGGAACTGAGCGGCGCGCCGCGGGAACCCGGGATAGCGGGCGAGGACGCCGGGCGCCTGCTCAACGCGGTGCTGGACGGCGGCATCAGCCTGATCGACACCTCGCCCGACTACGGCCGGAGCGAGGAGCTCATCGGGCGCTACCTCGGGCACCGTCGCGATGAGTTCTTCCTCGCCTCCAAGTGCGGCTGCCTCATGGAGGTGCCCGCTGACTCGCGGCCGCCGTACCCGCACGATTACAGCCCTGGCAACGTCCGCGCGGTGGTCGAGCGGTCGCTGCGGCGGCTCGGCACGGACCGTTTGGATCTCGTCCAAGTGCACATGTCCCCGCGCCGGGCCACGCTGGAGGAGAACCAAACGGTCGAGACGCTGCAGGAGCTGCGGGACGAGGGCAAGGTCCGGTTCATCGGCATGTCAGGCATCCTCCCCGACCTGCCCGACCACCTCGCGATGAACGTCTTCGACGCCTTCCAGATCCCCTACTCGGCCGTCCAGCGCGACCACGAGGACCTCATCACCGAGGCGGCGGACAAGGGCGCGGGAACGCTGATCCGGGGCGGCGCGGCCCGTGGCGCGGCGTCGGAGGAGAAGAACTGGCGGACCGGCCCGCTCACCCAGGAACCGGGCCTCGGCCAGCGGAACTGGGAGACCTCGGGCATCGTGGACCTGCTCGCCGACGCGGGCGTGTCCACGATGGAGTTCGTCCTCCGCTTCACCCTCAGCCACCCGGGCCTGTCGACCACCATCGTCGGCACCGCGAACCCCGCGCACCTGGCCACCAACATCGCGACAGCCGAGAAGGGGCCCCTCCCTGCCGATCTCTACGAAGAGGCGAAGAAGCGCCTCCCGCAGTAATAAGCCGTCCGGCGCCGATCCGTACGGCCGCCAGCGAGTCCTGCGGGAGGGCCGGCATGCAGGACCGCCTCCCGCTTGGAACGCAGGCCAGGCCGGTTTATACACTATCCCCATCGGAAAAATTGGATATACCTCGCTGAGGAGGACCCTGCCGTGGAAACCTGGGACGCCATCCGCGCCCGCCGCAACGTCCGCGCCTACCGGCCTGACCCCGTGGCGGCCAGCGACCTCGACCGGATCACCGAGGCAGGCCGACGGGCGCCGTCGGCATCCAACCGGCAGCACTGGGACTTCGTCGTAGTCACCGAGCCGGATCAGCTCCGGGCGCTGTCCGGGGTGTGGCGGGGCGCCGGCCACATCGCCGGCGCAGCCGCGGCCATCGCCCTGGTCCTGCCGAGGGCCGAAGACGACCGTACCCGCCTCCTCGACTACTACGACCTCGGCCAGGCCA
>Ga0302324_100003075_pt1 | contig 37819 bp, 36 predicted proteins | sample Palsa_T0_1_FD_201949 | JGI IMG/M metagenome (GOLD analysis project Ga0302324, IMG submission 201949) | Peat permafrost microbial communities from Stordalen Mire near Abisko, Sweden - Palsa_T0_1 | ecosystem: Environmental > Terrestrial > Soil > Palsa > Peat permafrost | place: Sweden: Abisko... | reverse complement strand
GGCGATGAAAAGTCTCCCGCGTTGACCTGCGCATCGTAGACGGCTTGTTTGATCGCAGGACCATAGACATCCAGTTGAGAGCACGGAGCGCGGACTTTGGTGATTTCCAGCAGAACCTCGCCCGCGGTAGCGCTGCCCGACACGCATCTCGCGCCGGTCCAAGCCCGCTACCGTCAAATTCTCGCCGAGCGCGCCCGCATGCAGCGGGTAACCCTGCGCGATCAGCTCCTGGATGCCTTCGCTCGTGATCAGCAACAGGGCTTGCGTGGGACCGCCGTGGATTTGCGGATGCGCCCAGGAATCGCCGCGGATTCCTGCCGGCGTTACCTCCGCTTCGGCAATCGGCCGCTTGGGGATTCCTCCCGGTGAAACGTTGATCTGAACGATGCAGCCGGGCACTGAAGACGAGCATAGCTCGATCGGAACTTGCCGACACCAGCCAGTTGCTAAGATCGGTTAGGATTCGATGGCCACCTTGCGCGAAACCGGCGTTGGAATTTTAAACGCGGGAGAGGACTCCCACAAGACTTTCTGCGCCATCCCCTGGATCCATCGTCAAACCGATGAGCAGGGATTTCATCAGCTCTGTGCCGTCGCCGTGGGCGATGGCAATAACCTGAGCAATACCAAAGGTGAGCGGCTCCACATCTCTCAACAACTTACCGATGATGAGTTTCTCAACTCGCCACAGGTCAAGGCCGTCCGCAAACAGATGATGCGCGGGGAATGGCCCGCGGCGTGCGATCGCTGCTGGCAAACGGAACAGTCCGGTTCGACCAGCATCCGGCAGCATCTGAATTCCCAGTTCGGTCAAGATCCTCAGGCTCTGCTGCGCCGAACCAGCGAGGACGGCTTGCTCGACCGTCCGATCGTCCGTTTCGCGGACATCCGTTTGGGGAACGTTTGCAATCTCACCTGCCGGATGTGCGGCCGATAGCCTCAAGGCTGTGGGCGCCACACTTCAATGCCGTTCAGCCCGCCGCTTACCGCCTGCCCGCCGATGAACTGCGGGTGCTCGGCGAAAACAACTGGGTGAAGCGCCAACCGCTCGCCTGGCTGATCGGCCAGTGCCTGCCCTCCGTCGAGAGGCTGCATTTCGCCGGAGGCGAGCCGCTGATCATGCCGGAAATGATCGACGTACTGCAACAGTGCATCCATGCCGGCCGCGCCCGCGAGATCGAGCTTTCCTACAACACCAACCTGACCGTCCTCCCCGAAAAGGTCACCGCCTTGTGGCCGCACTTCCGTCGCGTATCGTTGCTGTGCAGCGTAGATGGCTACGGCAGGCTGAACGACTACATTCGCCGTCCGTCCCACTGGAGCGACATCGACCGCAATCTTCGGCTGGTCGACCGTCACTTCGATAAGTGGAACATTCGCTGGGCGGCACTAAGCGCGGTAGTTCAGATTTATAACGTTCTCGCGATTCGCGAGCTCTTCGCGTACATGCGCAAAGCGCGTTTTACGCACATCCTGCCGATCCCGCAACTGGTCCCGCTCTTCGAACCTCGCTATCTATCCATTCAAGGCTTGCCCGCGCCGGCCAAGGGTGTCGCGCGAAAGGGGCTACAAGCCGAGATCAAACGCGCTGAGGAGTGGCATCGAAAGGACCTGTCGGCGCTGATCGGGTCCGCGCGTTCCACGATTGATTTCATGGATGCGGCCGATACGACTGCGAATCTGCCGGACTTTTTCTCATTCTGTGAAGCCACCGACAGGGTTTTCGGCGATTCGTGGCGCGAAGCCGCGCCGGAGCTCGCGCTGCACTTGGAACCCACTGCTCAGCTAGCGCCGTGGCGGAAGCCAGCTTCCATACTTGGGCCGCTTGTCAGGTGGATCACCCGGCGAGGAGCGTGAATGCGCCGCAGGTCAATGTGGCCAAGCCTCCAATGGCAGAACAATATCTCGGCGATGAACGCCGCGGCCGCCAGGCCGGTGAAGGTAAAAGGGTGCAGATAACGATACACAGAATCGACCGCGCCGAGGCAAGTCGCCGTCATCAGCAAGCAGCTCCACACCAGGAAAAGTGCCAGTGTGGAAGCTGCTTCCCTTTGTTCCCTCCAGCTCAACCACAGGGCGATGGCTCCCAGAAAGGGCGACATGAGCAGAAAGAAATACCAGGCTCGGCCCCAAATATGAACCCGGCGGCTCCGCGTTTGGACCAGGCGTTGGTTCGAGACATCGACACCGAACGCCGTGCGGACCGCCTGGGCCTCCAGGGGCGACAGCTGAGGCCTCGGACCCGAACCGTTTTCCCACCTCAGGCGCCAACCGAGGTTCCGAAGCCCCTTCCAATAGTCAAGGTAATCGTGGACGCCCAGGTTCAGGAAGCCCAGCGGATTTCGACGAATCGCTGCCATGGCGAGGTTTTGCGCGGCTTGATTCGCCGCACGGATGTCGCCGCCGAAGCCGGCTCTGAGTCGCGCTGCGAACCCTTCCTGGTTCCACATTTGATCTGAGCGCAACCACCCATCTGCCAGAGGAAGGGCACTTTTGTTCTCCTCGACAATGGCGCGGACGACGCGAGGATCGCCGCTATCTTCAACCTGGACGATCGGAGCAACGGCCGCAGCGAGGAAAAAGCCCGCCGCGAAATGATAGGCAGGTTCGCGCGAGCCGAGCCATCCTGTGAGATGCCTGTACCCCAACTGGAAGACAATCGTCGAACCGCACGACACGGCTAGCGCGAGAGCCAAGGCTCGGGAGCGCCTGGCTTGTGGCCGCGGCGTCCAGAAGTACGCGGCGGCCGGAAGGAGCAGCGGGCTGATCAAGACCAGCGGTAGATAGACCATCCGCAAACTGACCAGCAGGATTCCCAAGAAGGAGAGGAGCGCCAACTGCCACAAGTCCGGTGCGCGTAAATACCGGCTCGCGGCCCATAGGAATATCGCCATCGCCAATAGCGCGGTGGTCTCGGTCATGACCAGGTGCTCATGCACGATCTGCACAGGATCGAACGCAAATGCCAGGGCCGCCAGAATCGCGATCCAAGCCCGCACCTTGAGATAGCGGAGGAGCATGAAGCCAAGCAACCACGCCGTCACCCCTCCCATCACCATCTGCATGGCGACAATGGCGCGCAAAGAGTGGAATGGGACACCGAAAATGCGGATCAGGTATCCATAAACATATGACCGTTCCGGGATGAACCCCCACCCCAGTGCATTCAGAATGAAGGCGCCGGAGTCAAAGAAGAACAACGCTGTTGAATCGATCGCGAACTGGATGGACTTGACCGCCGCCAGCAATAGAGCGAGGGTGAGCAACGGAGCGCGCTGAATAACTTTAAGCACTGGATCCCCTATCGCAGGTTGACACAGTTACAAGAAACGCGCGCGGCCCTCCGATTGCAATATAGCTCGCAGGAGAGGCTATGGCTATGCAATCGTGTACAAATTTCCTTAGGTGTGTCGCGGCGGTAGTGCTGTTTACGGCGTGCGCGTGGGCGAACGACCACCACCGTCTGAACGGCGTCTGGCAGTTGATCCCGGCGCGCAGCGAATTTAACGGCGAACCAGTTGTCCAAACCGGTAGTGTGACGATTAACGACCGGGAGGGTAATGTTTTCGTACAACGCAATTTCAATTTTGACGCGCCGGAGCAATCCACGGCCAGCAGCTTTACCACCGACTCCCGCCACAACGCCACGATCAAAGAGCCGGGATTCAGGAGCAAGGCCAAGTGGGAGGGACATGCGCTCACGGTGACCACCACGCGGAACGGCGAAACCACGATGGAGCGTTATAGCCTGCGCGACGACGGCACCATGATGCTGCAGGTCGATCGGCCGGGACATCAGCCGGAGACTTTGTACTTCCAACACCAGTAGATTTACTGAACCGCGACCGTGAGGAAGCGCCGGCTAAATATCGTAATACAACGCAAACTCGTAGGGATGCGGACGCAACCGGATGGCGTCCGCCTCATTGCGCCGCTTATAGTCGATGAACGTCTCGATCAGTTCCTCGGTGAAAACATCGCCTTTGAGCAGGAACGAATGGTCGTCCTCCAAACAGGTGAGCGCCTCCTCAAGCGACGCCGGCATGGACGGGACTTTCTTCATCTCCTCCGGCGTTAGATCGTAAATGTCCCTGTCCAGCGGTTCGCCCGGATCGGACTTAGTGAGAACGCCATCCAGGCCCGCCATCAGCATCGCGGCGAACCCCATATACGGGTTCGACGACGGATCCGGCGGCCGGAACTCCACGCGCTTCGCCTTGGGACTTGCGGAGTACATAGGAATTCTCACCGCTGCTGAGCGATTCCGGCGCGAATACGCCAGATTCACCGGTGCTTCGTAGCCCGGCACCAGACGTTTGTAGCTGTTCGTTGTTGGCGCAATGATCGCCGACAGCGCCCGCGCGTGCTTCAACAATCCCGCGATGTAATGCAGCGCCATTTGGCTCAAACCTGCATAGCCGTCGCCTGCAAATAGCGGCTTGCCATCCTTCCATAAGCTTTGATGGGTGTGCATCCCGCTGCCGTTGTCGCCAAACAGGGGCTTGGGCATGAAGGTCACCGATTTGCCGTACTGATACGCCACGTTGCGGATCACGTATTTGTACAGCATCATGTTGTCGGCCGATTTCACCAGGGTGTCGAAGCGCTGATCGATCTCGCACTGGCCGCCGGTGGCCACTTCGTGATGATGGCATTCGATGTTGATCCCGCAGCGGATCATCGTCTCCACCATCTCGGCGCGCAGGTCCTGGTAGTGGTCCGTCGGTGGAACCGGGAAGTAGCCTTCCTTGTAACGCGGCCGGTAGCCCAGATTCTGGCCTTCGCGTCCCGAGTTCCAGCGGCCCTCCTCCGCGTCGATGAAGTAATAACCGGAATGTTGGTTTTGATCGAACCGCACGTTATCGAAAATGAAGAACTCGGCCTCGGCGCCGAAAAAGGCGGTATCGGCCAGCCCGGTGTTCTTCAAATAGCTTTCGGCCTTGCGCGCGATCCAGCGTGGGTCGCGCTCATAGTGCTGGCTCGTGATCGGGTCAATTACATCGCTGGTCATCACCAGCGTACGAGTCTCGCCAAAAGGATCGACGAACGCCGTGTTCGCATCCGGGATCAGCAGCATGTCGCTCTCGTTGATCGCCGCCCAACCGCGGATGCTGGATCCGTCAATGCCGAAACCCTCTTCAAACGAGTCTTCGGTGAGTTGGCTGATGGGATAAGAAACGTGCTGCTGCAGGCCGGGCAGATCCGTAAATCGCAGGTCGATCTGGCGAATCTCTCTGCTTTTCGCAAACTCCAAGACTTCTTGAGGATTCATCTTTCCCCCACGTGTAATCTCTCACAGGCCAAACGCGCTAGCATAACATCGTTCGAGGTTCTATGGGTGACGATTTTGGCGACGGCGGCGATTTCGGAGACTTTGGAAACGGCGGCGATGACGGCGGTGACGACGGCGGCTACGACGACCAGGGCGGAGGCGACGATCAAGACGGAGGCGATAACCCTCCGGGTGATGACCAGCCGGACAGCGATGACCAAAATGGCGATGATCAAGACGGCGACGGTCAGAACGGCGACGATCAACAAGACGATCAAGACGGTCCGACTGACGACGACAACCTGGACGACGTCTTTGCCTCCAGCGACGATCTTCCTCCGGTCGACGATGACGTTTTTTCCAACGCCGACGATTTCCCCAACGCCGAGCCGGCCGACTTCGCCGAAGATACCGGCGGCTGGTCCGCGGACGATTATCAAGTGTCCGCCGAAAATCTATTTGGCGATCATCCCTTCTTTGGCGACACGCTAGAGCAGCAAAAGATCGACGAGGGTTTCCAACCCTACCAAGACGCGCAGTTCGGCGATGCGTTCGATCAAATCGCCCCCGGGACGTCGGAAACAGTGCAGCTCTTTGAGGGCGCCGGCGGACTGGTGGCCTTCGGGGTGGTTTCGCAAGCCGTGCTCCAGATGCTGATGGCGCGCTACACCGGCATCGATTGGAACAATATCGAAGTAGCGACGCCCTTCAAGGGCGAGCCGGTGCCGCCGCAGCCGCTGCCTCCGGCCTTTGCAAATGTCGCTGAACAAGACGCCGTGGATCTGCGCAAACATTGCACGCCGGTCGCCGATCAGGGGCAAACCGGCCGCTGTTCCGCATTCGCCTGGACTCACGCCACGGAGATGTCGCGCAACATTCTCAATCAGGAATCGCCGCGCCTTTCGCCCAACTACACCATGCTCGAAATTCAGCGCTTCCAGGGCGACGCGCGAGATTACGAATACGCCTACCAAGGGGGCGACGGCACGGCCGCCGGTCCCGAGCCCGGCGAACTGCTGGCGGAACACGGAACCTGCCGCCAGGAGCTCTGGCCGGACGACCAACCCACGCCAACGGTCCGCGAGGATAAGTTAGAAGCCGACGCCGAACGTTATCGTTTGGACGCGACGCCCTGGCCAATTGCGGTAGATGACGTTCGCAAAGTACTGAGCGCCGGTTGTCCCGTGCACGTATCCATGAACACCGGCCGGGCGTTCTCAGGCGTCGGGCGCGATGGCGTGTTCAACGCTGCCGAAGCTGCTTCGGGACGGCATGGCCGCCACGCGATGTTGATCGTAGGCTACGTCGGGAATTTCTTTACGTTGAAGAATTCGTGGGGAACGGATTGGGGCGACCAGGGTTATTGCTATGTTCCGAGGAACGTGCTGGCCGCCTCCGACCCGGAATTTGTCGCCGTTCTTATTCAGAACCGCGCGCGTCAGCAAGCGGGTTAGGCGGGCTACTTCCGCTCGATCCGCATCCCATAGAACGAACGGTAGACGAAGAACAACGAAACCGCCAGAAACACCGCGGCCAGCACGTCGGTGAACAGCGCGCTTTGATCGCGCGTCAGCGAGACCGCTAATTCCACCGCGAGCAATCCGAACAGCGTGGTGAACTTGATGATGGGGTTCAGCGCTACTGAAGACGTATCTTTGAACGGATCGCCCACTGTGTCACCCACCACCGTGGCATCGTGCAGCGGGGTGCCCTTCTGCTTCAGCTCGGTCTCCACAATCTTCTTGGCGTTATCCCAAGCGCCGCCCGCGTTCGCCATGAAGATGGCTTGATACAGGCCGAACAGCGCGATCGAAATCAGATACCCGATAAAGAAATACGGCTCGATAAATGCAAACGCCAGTGTCGCAAAGAACACCGTCAGGAAGATGTTGAACATGCCCTTTTGCGCGTACTGCGTGCAAATTTCCACCACCTTCTTGCTGTCGGAGACGGAGGCCTTGTCCGAGCTCTCCAGGTTGATGTTCGCTTTAATGAACTCCACGGCGCGATAGGCGCCCGTAGTCACGGCTTGCATGGACGCGCCGGTGAACCAATAAATCACTGCGCCGCCGGTGATCAAGCCCAGCAGGAACGGGTAATAAAGAATCGATAGCTTGGCAAGCTGATCCGCCTGCAGTTTATTGGTCAGCGCAACGATGATCGAGAAAATCATGGTGGTGGCGCCCACCACCGCGGTTCCAATCAGCACCGGCTTCGCGGTGGCTTTAAAGGTATTGCCAGCCCCGTCGTTCTCTTCCAGATTCTCTTTACCCCGCTCGAAATCGGGCTTGAATCCGAAGTCCTTTTGAATCTCGCCCGAAATGTTGGGAATGCTCTCGATGGTGGAAAGCTCGAACACAGATTGCGCATTATCGGTAACTGGACCGTACGAATCCACAGCAATCGTCACCGGACCCATACCCAGGAACCCGAACGCCACCAGGCCGAAGGCAAACACCGCGGGCGCGAGCATAATCGCCTCAAAGCCCTGCGTGCTGATCCAGGCTCCCGTGGCCATCAACGCCAGCATCGCCATTCCCAGCCAGAAGGCGCTGAAGTTGCCGGCCACCAAGCCGGACAAAATGTTGAGCGATGCCCCGCCTTCTTCAGACGAAGTCACCACTTCGCGTACGTGGCGCGAGTGTACGGAAGTGAAGGCTTTCACCAACTCAGGGATGATCGCGCCCGCCAGCGTGCCGCAAGTGATCACTGAAGAGAGCTTCCACCACAGCGTAGTGTCGCCGCCTAGATTCGGAATGATTTGGCTGGAGACGAGATACGTCGCAGCGATGGAAATCGCCGAAGTCAGCCATACCAGCGATGTCAGCGGCGCTTCGAAGTTCATCTTGGCGGCATCTTTGTAGCGGCTTTTTGCAACGGCATCGTTGATGAAGTACGAGATCGCGGATGAAACTACCATCATCACGCGCATCACAAAGATCCAGACCAGCAGTTGCACCTGGACCAGCGGACTGTTGATGGCCAGCAGGATAAAAGTGATCAGCGCAACGCCCGTCACGCCGTAGGTTTCAAATCCATCCGCGCTGGGACCCACCGAATCGCCCGCGTTGTCGCCCGTGCAATCGGCGATCACACCCGGGTTGCGCGCGTCGTCTTCTTTGATCTTGAACACGATCTTCATCAGGTCCGCGCCGATGTCGGCGATCTTGGTGAAGATGCCGCCCGCCACGCGCAGCGCCGCTGCGCCCAATGACTCCCCAATTGCAAATCCGATGAAGCAGGCGCCGGCGTAATCGCCGGGAACGAATAGCAAAATAAACAGCATCAGCACCAGCTCAATGCTGATCAGCATCATTCCGATGCTCATGCCGGCCTTCAGCGGAATCGAATTGCAAGGCCACGCTTTTCCGGTCAAGCTGGCGAACGCCGTGCGCGAGTTGGCGAAGGTGTTCACGCGGATGCCGAACCAGGCCACGCCGTAGCTGCCCGCAATGCCGATCAAGCTGAACAGCAGGATGATGGGAAGCGTAACAGCCACCGATTTGCCCGGCACCGGCGCCAGCCACCCGAAATATGCGCTGATGATCACCGCAATAAACACCCACAAAACCAGCAGAAACTTGCCCTGCGTGATCAGGTACGTTTTGCACGTCTCATAAATCAGCTCGGAAATCTCGAGCATCGATCGATGCACCGGCAGATTCCGCAATTGCGCGTAGGTGGCGATGCCGAACAGCAGACCGAGAGCGCACACCAAGAGTCCCCACATCAACAACGTGCGGCCGTTAGTGCCGCCCAGAAAGGTCGCTTGCGTTAGATCCGGCAATACCAGGTTGGCTTCGCCCCCGGGCGTACCCTGTTGCGCGAACGCCGGAACGGGCACACTCATCATGATCAAAGCCGCTAACAAAAGCGGCAAGACGATTAACAAGGCGCGCCGGCGACCAGGCAGGCAGACTGTCAGCATTCGATCGATTCCTCCATGAAATATCGGAAGCCTCCCGTAGGGAGACGAACAGACGGGTATTGCTAAATCCCTAAATACCTTGGATCACGATACCGCACTGGGCAAGAAGGTGCAACCAAGAGCTGGAAACTCAAAGCCGCAGAGCCGCTCAGATCACTTCTAGAATCAGGCACTTAAGATAAAGCGTCTCGGGTACTGTGAGTAAAACGGGATGGTCCTGGGCCTGCATGCGCCTTTCGAGTACCCTCAGTTTTCGTCCCGTGTCGAGCGATGCCGAAGCCACAATCTCAAGCAGCGCTGCCTCGCTCAAGTGATGCGAGCAGGAACAGGTCACCAGGATGCCGCCGGGGGCGAGCAGCTCCAGCGCCCGCCGGTTGATTTCCCGGTAACCGCGGATCGCCGCTTCCAGATTCTGCCGCGCTTTTGCGAAGGCCGGCGGGTCGAGGACGACGATATCAAAGCGCTTATGCCCGGAAGCGTACCCGGCCAGCAGCTCAAACACATCCGCTTCCCGCAGCTCCACGTTCGAGATCGCGTTGGCGTCCGCGTTCAGCTGTGCCGCCCGCAGAGCCGATTCCGAACTGTCCACGGCCTCTACGCTTTCGCAGCGCGCCGCCAGATGCAGGGCGAAGCCGCCCGTGGATGTGAAGCAATCCAGCGCCCGGCCGCGCGCATACCTGGCCGCCGCGGTGTAATTCTCGCGCTGATCCAGAAAAATGCCGGTTTTCTGACCGTGCAACAAATCCGCGTAGAGCTTCAACCCGTTCATCCGCACCGCAACCATCTCTGGAACCTCACCGGACACCACACTGGATTCCAGTGGAAGGGCTTCCCGTTTCCGAACCGCCACGTCGTTCCGCTCCACGATTCCGCGCGGCGCGAAAAGCTCTCCGAGACAGCTCTCAATCTCGCGCTTGGCGCGATCCATGCCCTGATCCAGCGTCTGCACCGTGAAGTAGTCGCCATAACGGTCGATTACCAGGCCCGGCAACTGATCGCCTTCGCCATGCACCACGCGATAGGCGTCGGATTCCGCAACCACGCGCTTGCGATACGCTTCTGCCTGCGCGATGCGCCGCAGAAAAAACGCCCGGTCGATGCTCTCCTTCCGGTCCGAGAGCATCCGCAGCGAAATTTGCGACGCGTCGCTGTAATGCGCCGTCCCGAGCGCCGCTCCTTTAGGATCTATTACGACCACAGCTTCGCCCTCGGCCGCTTCGCCGCGATCCAGCAAGTCGCTCGAAAAGATCCAGGGATGCCCGGACGCAATTCGATTGGCGCCCTTACGATTGATGCGCACGGTGTGCAAGACTCCAGTCTAGGCGAAGGAAAACGAAAGGATAAAATCAGGTGGCCGACAAACCGATGAGCGGGCGGTGGGCAAAGTTCGGGCGCCAGGATCGCCTTCTGAGTTTCTTCCTCGCATTTCTGGTGCTCATGACGGTTTTGTATCCGATGCTCGGCCCATCGCGCCCCGGGCGAATCGTAATCGATACCATTTTCGCGCTCATGCTGCTCTCGGGCGCAATCGCGACCCTGGACCAGCCATTGCTGATGTGGCTCATCATTGCGCTGAGCGCTCTGGAATACGCGGCGGATTTGTTCGTGGAATTCAACCCTGCGTTCAGCTTCCGCGGCTGGGACACCGGGCTCAAGGTGGCAGGCATGGCCATCCTTGTCGTCATGACGCTGAAGCAGACATTTCTTCCCGGCCCTGTGAGCGTACACCGGGTTATGGGTGGCGTCGCTGCCTACTTGCTGATCGGTGTGACCTGGGCTTTCATGTTCAAGCTGCTCATGCAAGAGATCCCGGAAGCGATTCACTTCCAAGAGCCGCTCACGCCGGGAGCTTCCACGGGCGAACCGTCGCGGCTGCTCTACTTCAGCTTCGAGACTCTCACCACCGTATCTTACGGCGACGCGTATCCGGTACATCGCATCGCGCGATCGCTGGCCATAGCAGAAGCGCTGATCGGGCAACTGTACCCCGCGATTCTGATTGCTACATTGGTCGGGATGGCGTTGCAGCAGAGAGCGAAAGAACCAGACTAGCCAAACTGTTACGAATTGCCACGTAGGGCCTGCAGCCGCGCGATTCTATCTTCTGTTGATGGATGCGTCGAGAACAAGCGCATCATGCTTTGACCGGAGAACGGCTGAATGATGAACAGGTGCGCCGTCGCCGGGTTCACGTCCTGCATGGGTATCCGCTTCGAGTAGCTCTCGAGTTTGCCCAGCGCCGAAATGAGTTCGTTGGGATTGTGCGTTACGTGCGCGGACGTTGCATCCGCCGCGTATTCGCGGGTCCGCGAGATCGCCATCTGAATCAGCAGAGCCGCAATGGGCGCAAGGATCAGCATGATCAATCCCGCCCATCCGCTGCCTCGCTCGTTTTCATCGTCGCGGCCGCCGAACCAAAATGCCATGCGCGCCAGAACAGTGATGGCAGCGGCCAGCGTAGCCGCGACCGAGCTGGTCAGAATATCGCGATTCTTCACGTGCCCCAGTTCGTGCGCCACAACGCCTTCCAATTCCTGATCGTTCATCAACTGCAATACGCCGGCCGTGAAGGCCACCGAGGCGTGCTCCGGATTCCGACCGGTGGCGAAGGCGTTGGGCGAGGGATCCGCGATCAGCCACAACCTCGGCATCGGCAGACCCATGCGCTGAGTCAGGCTCTGCACAATCGGAAACACGCGCGCATAGACTTCGGGATTTTGTTGCGCCGTCACCGGTTCAGCCGAGTACATCGCCAGCGCCATCTTATCGGAGAAAAAATAGCCGAAGAAGTTCATCGCTACCGCGATCGCGAGCGCGATGTACAATCCATGCCTTCCTCCAAACATCTCGCCGCCCGCCAATAGCAGACCGCTCATCACGCCCAGCAGGAGTACCGTCTTCACGCCGTTCATAGCTTCAACCTACCATCTGTAAAAGAAAAGGGGCGGTCTATGCCGCCCCGTTCGTAACCAACAACCATAACTAATAACCAACAACGCGCGCTCGCGCACGCTTAGTTGTTACTGACTTGCACTTTGATCGCTTTGGGCTTGGCGACCTCTTTTTTGGGCAGCGTGATGCTTAACACGCCGGCTTTGTACTCCGCCTTCACGTTTTCGGTGTCTACCGTGTCCGGCAAAGTGAAATAGCGGACGAACGAACCGTAGCTACGCTCCATGCGGTGGAAGCCCTTGTTTTTTTCGTCTCTCTCGAACTTGCGCTCGCCCTTCACCGTCAGAGTCCCGTTTTCCACCTGGATGTCAATGTCCTTCATTTCCAGGCCGGGAACGTCGGCCTTCAAGACCAACTCGTTCTCGGTCTCCAAGATATCAACCGCCGGAGACCACGGGCGCGTCTTGCCCCCGTCCTCGCTCAACAGACGATTGATGCTGTCCTGGAACAGCCGAAGCCCAGTCGGAAACTCGTCGGTGTCCGCAAAAGGCGCGTACTTAATGATTGGCATAGTGTTTGTTCCTCCTAATATGTGACTACGATTGAAGTATAAAACATGAGCTATAACTTGTCAAGTTATGTGCGGTCAAATTTTCTGCTGCGATTCTATATCTACGACCGAAAAGGTCCGGTATACTGTGGGTGACGTCATAGCCGCACCGCAAAACGAAGTCCTTGACGGGCTATGCCGAGAGGCGGATACTGATTGATGCTGCAAATGAGTGTCAACAGCGGAACAGGCGCTGTACCCCCGAGCGCGATTGCGCGTACACTCGCACAGCTCCCTGAAGGCGAAGCAGGCGTGCTCGATCGCCTGGATCTGCCTGACGACATCGCGCGCCGCTTGATGGAGCTCGGCTTTCTCCCTGGCCATATCATCGTTCCTGCCCGCAGCGCGCCCGGCGGGGAACCGCGCGTCTATCGCGTCGATGGCTCGGAAGTAGCGCTTCGCCGGGAAACTGCATCGCGCTTGATCCTGCGGGCATCGGAGAAATTATGAGCGAGTGCCATGACTGCGCTGGTTGTGCGGTCGCAGTAGCTCCGCCTCCACTGCATAACGGCGCGCGCACGCACGTCGTCGCCATCATCGGGCCGCCCAATTCGGGCAAATCGACCCTCTTCAATCGCCTCACCGGGCTGCGTCAAAAAGTAGCGAACTTTCCCGGCGTCACCGTCGAACAGCGCGTAGGCAAAGCCAAAATGAACGGCAGAACGAACCATCACGAGGTGGTCCTGGTCGATCTGCCCGGCGTCTACAGCCTGAATCCGCGCTCGGAAGACGAACAAGTCACACGCGATGTCCTGGCGGGAACCATGCCCGGCGTCCCCAAGCCCGACGCGCTGCTGCTGATTCTGGATTGCACCAACCTCGGCCGCCATCTTGTGCTGGCCGCGCCGATTCTCAGCCTGAAGCTGCCCACGCTCGTTATCCTCAATATGGCTGACGATCTCAAGAGCCGCGGCGGCCACGTGGACACGGCCGAGCTGGCCAACGAACTCGGATCGCCGGTGGCTCTGATCAGCGCCGCCAAGGGACAAGGCGTCGACAAGGTCTTTCAGTTCATGGAAGGTACCTCGGCCGGCACCACTTCGCTCGCGCCTCCGCGCATGGAGCTGCCCATCCTGCAAGACATTCCGCGCTGCCGCCAGTGGGCGCATGACGTTGGAACGGGCGCGGCTTATCGCGCTCCCGCGCCTCCCATCTGGACGCGGCGTTTGGATTCCGTCTTCTTACATCCCATCGCCGGCCCGCTGATCTTCCTCATGGTCGTAGCCGGAGTCTTCCAAACCATCTTCAAAGGCGCGAAGCCTCTCATGGACGGCCTGCAGGACTTGATTCAGAGCTCCGGGCAGGGGATCGAACATATCCTTCCGCCATCCATCTTCCGTTCGCTTTTGGTCGACGGCATCTGGAGCGGCGTCGGCGCGGTCATCGTCTTCCTGCCGCAGATTCTGCTGCTGTTCCTGTTCATCGGAATTCTGGAAGACTCCGGCTATCTGGCACGCGCGGCCCTCATAGCCGACCGCACCATGTCCAAGTTCGGCCTGCAAGGCAAATCGTTTATCCCGTTGATCTCCGCGTACGCCTGCGCGGTGCCGGCCATCATGGCTACCCGCACCATCGAAAACAAACGGGACCGCCTGGCCACCATCCTCATCGCTCCTTTCATGACCTGCTCGGCGCGCCTTCCCGTGTACACGCTGATCATCGCGGCCTTCATCGCCGATCGCCCGCTGCTTGGCCGCTTCTTCGGGATGCAAGCGGGGGCGCTGCTGGGCCTCTATGTTCTCGGTTTCGTCGCGGCCATCGCCACCGCGCGTCTTCTGAAATCTTCCATCTTGAAGAGCGAGCGCGTTCCGTTCGTCCTCGAGATGCCGCCCTACCGCTGGCCTACACTGCGATCGCTCAGCCTGCGATTGGTCGACCGCTCGAAGGTTTTCCTGCACCGCGCGGGCACCGTGATCTTACTCGTAATCGTCGTCCTCTGGGTTCTGGAAAATCTGCCGCTGAAGAATGGCCAGCCGCCGGAAATCGCTAATAGCTTCGCCGGCATGATCGGCAAGGCCGTGGAGCCCGCCATAAAGCCACTCGGATTCAACTGGAAAATCGGCATCGGGCTGATCAGTTCAATCGCCGCGCGCGAAACCATCGTCGGGACGCTCGGCACCATTTACGGCAAGGAAGGCACGTCGGAATCGGAGGGCCTCCGCAATGCGCTACGCAGCGATTTGACACCCGGCGGCGCCGTCGCACTGCTGGTTTTCTTCGCCTTCGCGATGCAATGCATGTCGACCATCGCAGTGGTGCGCCGCGAAACCGGCGGCTGGAAGTGGCCGGCCATCCAATTCGCCTATATGACGTTTCTCGCTTACGTCTGCGCGCTGATCACCAACCAAATTGTGCGCTCCGGCATCTTTACCTAACCGCTCCGCATCTCACAATCCTTGCTAGCATAAATTTTCATGCACAACGTGATCATCATCGGCTCCGGCTGCGCCGGAAACACCGCTGCCATCTACGCCGCGCGAGCCAATCTTAAGCCCCTCGTCGTCGCTGGACACGAGCCCGGCGGCCAGCTCTCGCTCACCACTCTGGTCGAGAATTTTCCCGGCTTCCCGGAAGGCATCGAAGGCCCCCTGCTGGTCGAAAACATCAAGAAACAGGCTGAGCATTTCGGCGCCGAATACCTGCACGGCACTGTCATCGAAGCCGATCTTTCCAAGCGCCCCTTCCGCCTCAAAGTGGATCAGGAGTGGCTGGAAACGCGCACATTGATCATTGCGTCCGGCGCATCGGCGCGCTGGCTCAACCTGCCCAACGAGCAGAAGCTCATCGGCCACGGCGTCTCGAGTTGCGCCACTTGCGACGGCTTCTTTTATCGCGGCAAGAAGATCATGGTAGTGGGCGGCGGCGATTCCGCTATGGAAGAAGCCAATTTCCTCACGCGCTTCGGCGAAGAGGTGGCGCTGGTGCATCGCCGCGAAAACTTCCGGGCGTCGAAGATTATGCTGGAGCGGGCGCGCAACAATCCCAAGATCAAGTTCTTAAACAATACCGTCGTCGAGGACGTCTACGACGCCAGCCAGCACTTGGTCACTGGCGTAAAGCTGCGCAATCTATTGACAGATGAAATCTGGGAGCGCGACGTGGACGGCTTCTTTGTCGCCATCGGCCACATCCCCAACACCGCGCCGTTCGTGGGGCAAATCGATCTCGATCCCGACGGCTATATCGTTTCCCACGGCGGCGCGCGCACCAACATCACCGGCGTTTTCCATGCGGGCGACGTGCAGGACCGGACCTATCGCCAAGCGATCACGGCGTCGGGCGCCGGATGCATGGCTGCCATCGAAGTGGAGCGCTTTCTCGAAGCCGAAGACCACTAACCACGGCGGAACGCGTGCGCGCCGATATACAATCGCTGCATGCGCAAAGTCATCCTCGGCGCGGCCATCACGCTCGACGGCTACCTCGCCCGGCCAGACGGTTCGCTCGATTACCTCCACATGACCAAGGAAGGCTCCGCCGACATGGCGCGCTTTTTCGCCAGCGTGGACACCATCCTGTTCGGCCGTAAGACCCTCGACGCGGTAGTGGCCATGACCGGCCGCTCTTACGAGTCTCCCGTGAAGGCCCCTACCTATGTCTTCTCGCGAACTCAACCGCCCGGCGAGCGCGACGGCGTCATCTTCACCAACCAATCGCCAGTGGCCTGGCTACGTAAAATCCGCGCGCGACCCGGCAAGCATATCTGCCACATGGGCGGCGGCGAACTGGCCCGCAGCTTCCTCGAAGCCGATTTGATCGACGAGCTCTCTTTCAGCGTTGTTCCTATTTTGCTGGGCGCCGGCCTCCCGCTCTTCCCCGCCGGCTTCCCGCAGCGCGACTTCACTTTGGTGGAGAATAAGACTTACTCGAAGAACCAAATAGCGCTGACCTACCGGCGCGTTCGTTCAAACAGGAAACGCAAATGAGAAATTCACTCTGGCTCATATTGATTCTCTGCGGCGCGGCTTTAGCGCAAAGCACCACGCCCACCGGCTCCGTCAGCGGCACGCTCTTCGATTCGATCGGCGATCCCATCGACAACAGCGCGGTCCAGGCGAAGAACGCACAATCCGGCGCCGTTTTCAAGGCCACTACTTCCGCCGCGGGCAAATACACTATTTCCGATCTGCCACCGGGCTCGTACGAGATTTCGGTCTCGGTGCCTGGTCTCCGGGCTTTCCAAAAGAGCGTAGCGGTCCAAGCATCTCAAACAGCGTCGCTCGACATCCATCTGGGCGACACCACGCAGCTCAACACCCTCGGTGAAGATCGCTTCAGGATCGCTGCCGACATGAAGAGGCACGCTCCGCCCGTCGGTCCGACGCCGCGCACCCTGGACGGCAAGCCCGATCTCTCCGGCGTCTGGTGGCAGCCCCGTACCGTCGACCCCGGCAAGCCCGAGTTTCTCCCCGCCGCGATTGCGATCCAAAAGCAGCGCCAGGAGGCCAACGGCAAGGACAGCCCGCAGGCGCATTGCCTGCCGTCCGGCCCGCTGCGTAACGGTCCGCTATGGGAGTTCGTTCAGAGCAAGGATTACTTGGTCTACATTTCAGACGACGAAAGCCCCGGCTTCCATCAGATTTATCTCGACGGCCGCGGCCATCCCGCCGATCCGAACCCGGCGTGGTACGGCCATTCCATCGGCCGCTGGGACGGCGACACCCTGGTGGTGGATCGCGTCGGCTTCGATCCGAGAGTCTGGCTCGATATCGAATCACACCCCCATTCGGACAAATTGCACATCGTCGAGCGCTACCACCGCCCCGATCTCGGCCATCTCGAAATCGAAATCACCGTTGACGACCCCGGCGTCCTCGCAAAACCTTGGACGCAGAAGCGCGTCGCCGACCTCGCGCACGAAGAGATCTTCGAATTCATTTGTACGGAGAACAACCGCGACGTCCAACACTTGGTTGGCAAGTAGCGCCGCTCTGGCTTAGATCTCGGGATAAAACTCGAAAAACGCGTCGAGCGACTGCATCAATTGCTTGCGAATCTCGTCTTCGCCGCCTTCCAGCAGATGCATGGTCACTTGGGCTTTCTTGCCGCTCTTGAGCGTGACTTCTGCGTCCCCGACCTTTTCGAGTTCGTCCGCCGGAAGCAGACGCATGCCGTAGATGAGCGCAAGTTTGGCCATGCCTCATTCTAGCTGTGGCGCACGCACTCCTGCGTGCGGAAAAACCTGGTAGGGACGGGCAGATTCGAACTGCCGACCTGTCGCTTAGGAGGCGACCGCTCTATCCATCTGAGCTACGTCCCCGACGTTGGTTCCTTAATTGATTCTAGGACACTCAGCGTTCATCGGGCCGCCACCACATCCGAAAGAGGCAGATCGACGGTGATCGGCGCATGATCGGAAATGCCATCGGGCACGGCATTATTCAGATCCCGCATGGTCATCGGGAAGTGCGGCGCGAATCGATAGCTCATCCCGTCGCCGCGCGGCCGCGAAACGTAGGGCTTCACGAAAAACCAATCCAGCTTGTAGCGGCCCACCAGCCCGCCGAAGTCGCGCTTCACCGCGAAGGTCGGCTCGAATCCTTTGCGCGCCCGTTGATTGCTGTTCGCAAGCGTTCCGCCCTTCTCGTGCAGATTGCGCTCGGTCTCGCCGCGAAAATCAAAAGCCCCATGATCCGTGAAACGAAACCGTTCGACATGCCGGAAGAGGAGCGCCTCCTTGTTGGCGCCGATCACGGGGACATGGGTGGCCGTCGGGTCCAGATAATTCCTGTAGTAATTTATCGGCATCGCCGCAGCCAGCGGCAGGGAGGCCGGCGTTCCCCATTTCAGCGCCTGACTTACCCAGAACTCGTAGTTCTTCACGCGTTTTAAAATCTCACGTCGAATCGATGTCGGGGTGCCATCGGCGCCGGTTGTATTCAAGTCGCCCGCCACGATCACCGGATGCTCCACTTCCTTGATCCGCGAAAGCAGCGCGTCCATTTGCCTGGTGCGGCATTCTGGCTTGCATTTATTTTCGAGGTGCACATTCACCACCGTCGCTACGCCGCCTGGCAACTCCGGAATCCTCACGTCGGCGATGATGGCCATTCGCCCGCCGCGGCGCACTTCTCGTTCGATTCGCTCCAGGAAAACTTTATCGACGGCCAGACGCTTGCCCTTCTCGAGTTTGGAAACAGCCGCTCTCTCCGTCGCATACCAGTCGTGGCACACCGGAAATCGGAAGATACGGGCGTTCTGAATCGGATAACGGCTCAGAATGGCGCTTCCATGCAGACCTAAATAACGGTCCGGATCGGGCGTCAGGTCTGCTTGCATTTGTTGCGCGAGCGCAGGATCCTCGAGTTGAACCTTCTCCAGGCCAAGATCGCCCAGCCGATCCACTTCGACGAACTCCACTCCGAACACATAATTCATTCCCAGGGCATGAGCAAGATCCTTAGCGACGTCGCGATAGCCGGTGCGCTTCATCCCGAGATCCACTTCGTTCAGCACCACGATATCGGCGTCGCGCAGCGTCCTCAATTGCCGCTCAACTTTCGCCAGCGTGGCCGCGTCCAGCGCGCCGCGTTCGAGTGCGGCTCGCTGAAACCCATCGGGATCGGAGAGCGCCAGCTGGATGAGATCGAAGTTTAAGCCTCGCTCAATGTTCCAGGATGCGACGCGCAGCACCGGCCCAATCCCATTCACCACAGGCCGATGAGGCGGAAATCCTTCCAGCGTAGCCTGGTTGCTCAAGATAGGAGTCCTCAGAATCCTGTCGAGTTTTTCGGCCAGGGGTTCGGCTGGTTGGTCGGTATCGGACAAAGTGACCAACTCATCGAAATTCAGGAATTCCGGCGCATTGGGCGCTGGTTGTCGGGCTACCGCCGCCAAAAGCGGGGAAATCGCCACCCACAGCACCGCCATTGTTTGTGCATTTATCGTGCGCATGCCGAAATGCAACCGCATGCTGATCGCCAATACGTGATTGCAATTAGAAACGTCGAGCGGGATGACGGCTAGCAGCCAGCGTGTCGCACAGTTTCGTCATCCAGCGCAGTCCCTTGGCTGAGGGCCACGCGCAACCACTGACAAGTTGTTCCAAACCACCGAAATGTGCTTTGGCGAATCGATTGCCCCCTTGCAACCGGAAAAGGAGATCAAAATGATCAAGTATATTTTTGCAATTGCCGTATTGACAACCACCATGGCCTTCGCTCAGAACGACCCGGCGACGGCGCGTATCAACAAAGAGGTTCGCCACGAACTGGTGATGCTTCCCTATCTCGATGTCTTCGACAACCTGGCTTACCGCGTTGACGGTAACTGCGTAACTCTGGTGGGCCAAGTGACCCGCCCGACGTTGAAGACGGATGCCGAACGAGTTGTGAAGGGCATCGATGGAGTGGACAAGGTGGACAACCAGATTGAAGTGCTGCCAGTGTCTTTCCATGACGATCGCCTGCGGCGCTCGCTCTATCGATCGATCTACGGGTTCACTTCGCTGAATCGCTATGCCTTGCCGGTGATCAAGCCGATCCGCATTATTGTGAAGAACGGCAGTGTCACTTTGGAGGGTGTTGTCGACAACCAGGCGGACAAGAACATCGCCTACATCCGCGCCAATGGCGTGCACGGCGTTTTTTCGGTGACGAACAATCTTCGCGTTGGCGAATGAAGTCGTCAAAATGCTGGGCCGTCTCTCCGATGGCCCTATTCGCAGGGTTGGCGGGCTGCGGATCCAGCCCACGGACGCCTCCGCCAACCGTGGAAATCATCGAGGTCGAACCGGTGGACACGGACATCTACGTCGAGTTCCTGGGACAGACTTTCATCATGAACCCGGCGCATCCGCCGGATCCCATCTGGGTGCGATTCAGAATCGGGCCAGCGCAATTTCTTTCGTTGCTACAAAAGCCGCGTGGGTCGGCGGAAGAAGTTCCCCGGCTGGAACTGATCCTGTCCGACAACTCCATCTATCCGCACACAGGCGAAATCGCGAGCTCGTACCAACCGATTGACCCGCGCGACGGCACGCTTGAGTTGGAAGCCGAATTTCCTAATCCGCAACACCGGCTGCTGCCCGGCCGGTTCGGACGCGTCCGCTATGTTACCGGGCGCCGCACCGATGTCATTCTGGTGCCGCATCATGCCGTGCAGCAAAATCAAAAGATCCAGACCGTGTTCGTCGTGGGCAAGGGAAATAAGATCCGGTCTCGGTCGTCAAGACCGGCCCGCGCGTCGGCGAAGCCTGGCTAATCGAGCAAGGTCTTCAGCCCGGAGATCGCGTAGTCGTGGAAGGATTTCATACCGTGCGGCCGGGCATGGTAGTGGCCGCGATGAGCCGAGTTTCATCTAAATCCAGCTCGTACTCCATCTCGCGCAGCGTTTCGTCCGTGACGCGGCCTTCATCGCGCAAGCGCAGCACAGCCTGGCGTTCAACATCCAGTAGCGTTCGCGAGAGATCCAAGTATTGCAAGTAATGCTCTGCGTGGGCGTGCCCTTCGTCCTGGCCGAGCCCACCGACACTCGCGAAACGATGCGTGTAGTGCTGCGCCAAATCGTCGTACACTTCAGCAAATCCGGATGCATCGCTTCGCCGGATTTCTTCGAGACGCTCCTGAGCGGCTTGGACCACCAACCGGCGTGCTTCCTGCTCTTCGTACTTGGGCCCCGAAATCTCCGCGAGACCCAGCATCCGAATGAGTGGAGGAAGCGTGAGGCCCTGAAAAACCAGCGTCACCAGAATGACGCAGAAGGTCAGAAACACAATCAGGTCCCGATGAGGAAACGGGCTTCCATCGGCCACGGTCTGCGGTAGAGACATGGCGGCTGCCAGCGCGATCACGCCTCGCATTCCGGTCCAGCCGACCACAAAGATTTGCCGAACGCCCGGCCGCTTCTCGTTCTGGTGCAGCAGGCGCGTACGAATGAAGTAGGCCACGTAGGCGCCCGGAAAGGTCCAGACCATGCGCAGCAGGATCAGGAATAGGCTGAACAACGCGCCATACAAAACCAGGCGCCTGACGCTGAGTTCGCTTACTCCCGCCAGCACGGACGGGAGTTGCAGGCCGATTAAGACGAACACGAACCCGTTCAAGATGAAGGTGAGCGAGTCCCAGACCGCCCGCGCTTGGAGCCGCACGCCGGGGGAAAGAAATCGCGAACTCTTGCGGCCGAGATAAAGTCCGGCAGCTACCACCGCAAGCACGCCCGAGGCGTGAATCGCCTCCGCGGTCAGATACGCCGCGTAGGAAACCAGAATGCTGACCGCGATCTCGATGGGACCGTCGTCAATTCGATGCTCAAACCATTCCACGATGCGCGCCAGCATCAGGCCGCTTGCAATGCCGGCGACACAAAGATAGAGAAGACGCAAAACACCAAAACTGATGGTCGGGTTTTCGCCGCGAACCACCATCGCAACTGCGAATTCAAGCGCCAGCAGTCCGGTTGCATCATTGAGCAGGCTCTCGCCTTCCAGCAGATCGACAATGCGCTTCGGTAGTCCGATGCGCTTCGCGATAGAAGTGGCGGCAATCGCGTCGGTGGTAGCTACGGCTGCGCCCAAAACGAAGCCGATGCGCCAATCGAACCCGTGGAACAACCAGGGGCCGGCCTCTGCGACACCGAGCACCGTGAACCCAACCAGGCCGATCGCCAGCATCCCAATGCTCACCAGGTTGTGCGAGAAATCCCGCCACGACGTAACCCAGGCCGCCGAGAACAACAGCGGCGGCAGCAGCACCAGGAAGATAAGATCGGGATCCAGCGTAATGGTAGGAATTCCCGGCACAAAGCCCAGCAACAACCCGGCGATGACCAGCACTATCGGGTAAGGCGTCTGAAGCTTTCGTGCCAGCGCCGCAAAAGCCGCGACGAACAATAGCAGAAGCAGCAAGATCAGTTGCGCGCCATGAATGCCCATGTCCGACATGTGTTCTTCGTACGTGATTTATGGGATTTGGCTGATTTATGCCGACGCGAAGGCGTGCTGGCGGTTCGCGCTTCTGCCGCGCGCGTCGTCCGCCGCGGACTCGATGCCGAGCCGCCGCATCTTTGAAACCAAAGTTGTTCGCGCGATTCCCAAGCGGGCCGCGGCTCCATGCCTGCCTCCCACCACCCACTTGGTTTCCTCCAGAGTTTGCAGTACATAGTCGCGGGTGGCGTCATCGAGAGTCTTGCTGCTCTTGGGCAAGCTGGTTTTCCGACTCCGAAGTTGACTCAGAGACGGCTCGAACGTGGGACCCTCGGAAACGATCACGCCGTGCTCAATGAAATTCTGGAGCTGGCGGACATTGCCTGGCCATTCGTAGGCAATCATGGCCTCCATGGTTTGTTGCGGGATAATCTCCACCACCTTGCTCATGCGCTCCGCGTATTTAGCGACGAAATGCCGGACCAACGCAGGAATATCTTCCGAGCGCTCGCGTAAAGGAGGCAGGGAAATCGGAAATACACTGAGCCGGTAGAATAAGTCTTCGCGGAATTCTTTATTTTCCACCATCTGCGTCAGGTCGCGATGCGTGGCCGCAACTACACGTACGTTCACGCGAATGCTCCGCGTACTCCCTAAGCGTTCGAACTCCTGCTCCTGTAACACCCGCAGCAGTTTCACCTGCAGATCCAACGCGAGATCGCCAATTTCATCCAGGAACAGCGTTCCGCCGTTTGCCATCTCGAAGCGGCCAATCCGCTGCGCCAAGGCTCCCGTGAACGCGCCTCGTTCATGACCGAACAACTCGCTTTCGATCAAGCCGGCGGGAATCGCGGCACAATTCAATTTGACGAACGGGCCATTCCGCCGGGAACTCAAGTCATGAATCGCCTGCGCAGCCAGCTCCTTGCCAGTGCCGGTTTCGCCCTGGATAAGAACAGTAGAGCCGGTGGGCGCTACGACGCCAATCTGTTTCATCACCGACGTCAAGAGCCGGCTGCTACCGATAATTCCATGCGGAGCCGTTTCCCGCTCATCTTGTGCTCTCAGAGTATTCCAAGTCATGTTCTATGCTCCTCACAGACAGCGTAGGCCGTATCGGTACCAAATGAAATCCTCTTTTGGTAGCAGAAGACTACTCATTAATCCGGCTTAGTAACTGAGCCGCGCGAGTCAACGAGCGATTACTGTTCGATTGCCGATTGGATCGCCTTAAACAGAGGTTCACGGCGAACGGGTTTACCCAGGAATTCTATCGCGCCGCCCTTCAGCGCGCGCTGTCGCGAGGCCTCATCCGCGTGGGCAGTGATGAAGATGATTGGGATGCCGCGTCGTTCGAGATTCAAATGTTTCTGAAGCTCGAAGCCGCTCATTCCAGGCAAATTGACGTCCAGGATCAGACAGGCCGTGTCGTGCGAGCGCTCGGAAGCCAGGAATTCCTCCGCGGACGCAAAAGCTTCCACATCGAGTTGAACCGACCTCATCAGGCTCTTCAGCGCCTCGCGTATCGACGCGTCGTCATCCACGATCGAGATGCGGCTGGGCGGTGCATTCGCTGTTCCCGCACCCCTGGCGCTCTGTTCCGCGATCTTCATCTGGCTTAATCATAAGTGGTCTGAGAGGTGGATTACATCCTACATTAGTAGCAGATATCTATTTATATTTCGGTCCGCTGGGGCTGAGCCGTTCGGCCATCCTGACCAGGTCTGCCAGTGAATCCGCGCCCATCTTTTCCATCACTCGCCCACGATGGGTCTTGACGGTCAGCTCGCTGGTGCCCAGCTCGGCGCCGATCTGTTTATTGAGCATCCCCGACGCAACTAACGTTAGAACTTCTTTTTCCCGTGGCGTCAGCGAGTCGAAACGGGAGCGGAGTTCCGCCATCTGCGCGCGCTCGTTCCACGCCGCGCGGTCCTTCGCAATGGCCTCTTGAATTGCATCAATCAGCTCTTGACCGCGGAACGGTTTTGTCAGGAACCCAACCGCCCCCGCCTTCATGGCGCGCACGCTCATGGGGACATCCGCGTGGCCGGTAATGAAAATGATCGGGATATGGAAATTGGCGGCGGCCAGGTCGCGCTGCAATTCCAGTCCGCTCACGTCCGGCAACCGCACATCCAGCACCAGGCAGGCCGGCGCCTCCGGGCGCTTGCTGCTCAGAAACTCGGCCGTCGAACCGAAGGTTTCCACCCGCAAGCCTACCGAACCGATCAGCCTCTTAACGGCATCCCGGACCGACGCATCGTCGTCTACTACAAATACGATCGGATCGGGCTCCTTCATAACGTGCTTTGACCCTCGGCTGGTAGCGTGAATTGAAGCGTCGCTCCGTAGTCGCTGTTACTGTTGGCCCACAACCTGCCACCGTGAGCTTCGATGATGGAATTGCTGATGGACAATCCCATTCCCATCCCTTGGTCTTTGGTCGTGAAGAAAGCGTCGAAAATTCGCTTCTCATTTTTCGGATCGATGCCTACACCGGAGTCCCGCACGGCGACCAGCAGCTCGTCGGAATCCTGCGCCTGGGAACGTACCACCAGGCGTCGTGGCCGGTCATCCACCTCGCTCATCGCTTCGATGCCGTTCAGCATCAGGTTTACGATCACTTGCTGGAGTTGGACCCGGTCGCCCATGGTGACCGGAAGCTCGGCGTCCAGCTCGATCTCAACTTGAACCTGGTTTCTCAGCGCCGCTCCTTCGATGAGAGCGCCCACCTCGCGGATCAAGTCGTTGATCTGCACGGTCGCTCTTTCAGGCGCCGTCTTCGTGAACATGGCGCGAATGTGCCGGACTACGTCGCTGGCGCGTGTTCCTTGCTGAGCGATGCACTCTACCGCCGCCCGTGCTTCTTCCAGGTTTGGCGGTTCGCTGGAGAGCCACATCATGCAGGCATCGGCGTTGGTGACCACCGCGGCCAGCGGTTGATTCACTTCGTGTGAGATGGATGCCGCCAGCGCGCCCATCGCGCTCATGCGAGTCATGCGGGCCAGCTCGCCTTGCGCTTCGTAGTACGCGTCTTCCGCCCGCTTGCGCTCGGCCATTTCCTCTAACAACTGCTCATTGGTCCGTTTCAGTTCGACGGTCCGCTCCTCTACTCGCAACTGAAGTTCATCGCGGGCATACCGGAGCTCGGCCTCCGCTCGTCTTCGCCACGAACTGAACCAGCCCACCACTGCCGAGGATGCCGCAAATTCAATAAATATGGGCAAAGACTGCCGATCCACTTCAAAGGAGTAAATCGGCGTTGTGAAGAAGTATGCCACGGACAACATGCTGAGAACGACCGCGAGCGCGCCTGGCCACCGGCCCGCAAACCAGGTGCTTGCGACCACGGCTATATAGAAGAAGATATATCCAGCCGTCGACACAAAACTCTGAAGCAAGAGGGTCAGGCCTAAGGCAGCAGCGACCAGAGTTACCGCCAGCCCACAGCCAAAGATCGCGGATTCCGGCCGGCGCACGTGCACGCGATTCATGGACTCAGGTTAGCCGATCCGGGAGCCACGCGACGCATGACGATCAACGAGTCGCACAGTTTCGTCGCGCCCATCTGCTCGCTCATGCCGTGGATCTGCGTTTCTAAAGATTTGGCGCTGGTTCGAAAAGTGCGTTTCTGAAACGCCGTAAGGAGAAAAAAATGACTAAGCTACAAATTCAAATAATCTTGTTAGCCGGCCTGGCTGCCCTCGCGCTGGCGCCTGGCGCCCGAGCCGATGAATGGAACCAGAAGACTGTGGTTACATTCGGCGCGCCGGTCGAAATTCCGGGACATGTATTGCCCGCCGGGACCTATGTTTTCAAGCTGGCCAATTCCCATTCCAGCCGGCACATCGTTCAAGTGTTCAACAAGAACGAAAATCATTTGTTCGGAACGTTCCTGGCGATTCCCAGTTACCGTCACCGCCCTTCGGAGAAAACCATCGTCAGATTCGAAGAGCGGGCCGCCGGTTCACCCCAGGCCCTGAAGGCGTGGTTCTATCCGAACAAGAACTACGGTCATGAGTTCGTTTATCCGAAGACCGAGGCTCTCGAATTAGCCAAGGCCAACAACATGCCCGTTCCGTCCATGCCCACTGAGTTCGCGCTAACAACAACCATGCCGGCCGTTACACTGTACGCGCCGGAAATTGTCGCCTTGATCGGCGTTCCGCTAACCGAAGAAGAGCCCAGCGGCGAAGAAGTCGAGCTGGCGCAAGCGTCCGTCGCGCCTGCCAACCTTCCGGAGACCCTGCCAGAGACCGCAAGTTCGTTGCCTCTGCTCGGTCTCATTGGCTTGTTGTCGCTCGGAACCGCAGCCACTCTGCGGCTTGCCGCTGCGCGCATGAAGTAACTCTGAAATCGCGAAGTGACTTTATGAAATTAGCAGCGCACTTCCTTATTATGACTACCGTCAGCCTGGCGGTAGTCGTCGCATGGGGTGAAGAAGGCCCCGATGCCGATTACCGCAACGATCCGCCGAAGATCATCGTCGTTCACCATCCCGCGATTCTTTTGCTTCTCGACGGCGAGCCGCGGCTGCAGAACCGAGGGCCGGGAGGCTTGCAGCAGGTGGTCAACACGGCCCTCCCCGTGATATTCGATTCGAAGACCAGGCAGTATTGGTTCTATGGATCGAGCGTTTGGTTCACCACCAACGACCTGCTGCGGGGTAAGTGGACTGCGGCCGATCGCGCACCTTCCAATGTTGCCGATCTCGTGAAGGACGCCGACACGTTGGACTCCGCGCAAACCGACGCAGGCAAAACTGCTTCCGCGGCGCAGCTACGCGCGGCAAAGATCATCGTGGCGACGGAACCTACAGAGTTGATTGTTACCGAGGGCGCTCCGAAGTACAGTCCGCTGGTAGGCGGCGAAATTCTTTACGTGACAAATACGGACAGCGACATTTTTATGGAGGTCGCCACGCAGCGCCACTATATTGTGATTGCGGGCCGCTGGTTCGCGGGGCCTTCCATTCGTGGCCCGTGGAGCTTCGTCGCTCCCGAGCGGCTGCCCAGGGCATTCGCGAACATTCCTGAAAATTCCTCCAAGGCCAACGATCTCGCATTCGTTCCTGGCACCGATCGCGCGAGGGAAGCTGTCCTGGACAACGCGATTCCGCAGACGGCCGAGGTCTCGCGCAAGGACGCGAAGATCGACGTGCAGTATGACGGAGCTCCGCAATTTTCTGACATACGCAATACTTCGCTCGCGTATGCAGAGAACACGCCGTCTCAGGTGCTTCGATCGAATGGAAGGTATTACGCCTGCGATCAGGGCGTCTGGTATGTGTCGCCGTCGCCCACCGGACCGTGGGCCGTGTCGGATGTGCGCCCGGTTGGAGTCGACGACATTCCACCCAGCAGCCCGGTTTACAACACGAAGTACGTCTACATTTACGGCTCGACTCCGGATGTTGTCTACGTCGGCTATTTGCCAGGCTACCGCTGGTCGCTCCCGTATCATGGCGTGGTTTACTACGGCACAGGATGGCATTATCGCGGCTGGTACGGGCGGCATTACTATCCGAGGGCCGCGACCTGGGGTTTCTGCCCGCGCTACAACCCCTGGACTGGTTGGGGATTCGGGATGAGCTGGAATGCCGGTTGGCTCGGACTCACCTCCAATTGGGGTTACGGCTGGGCTGGCTGGACGCCCGTCTACGCGGTTCGTCCGGGATTTTGGTCCGGCTATTATGCAGGCGGATGGTTTGGCCCGGGCGGGTATCGTCCGCCCAGACCGCCGCACTGGCATCCTCCTGGACGTCCGGCGCCAGGCAGACCTATGCCAGGGCGACCAGCACCAGGGCGCACCGCAATCCGTCCGCCTCGATCCGGCGGGCGTCCCGGCAACAACCTCTATAATCGGCCGGGAAACTCCGGAATTCGTCCGCGTCCCGCGCGGCCGCAAACCCAGCCGAGTCCTGCTGTTGGAAGACCCGCGCGTCCGGCGCCTCGCCCGAAGCCCCAGCAACCCGGGCCCCCGGCAGTGGCTCGCTAACGCGCCCCAGTCAGCGCCTTTAAATAGAGGTAGTAAAATTCAACGCCGTCATAGAACGACTTCTCGGGCAATCGCTCGTCCTTGCCATGCGCCCGAACATCGTCCTGGTCCAGCGCAACGCCCGAGATTCCATAGCTTGGTATCCCTGCCGCGATGGTATAAACGCTGTCCGACGCGCCCGTCTCCATTTCCGGAATCACGGGCGCGCTTGGCCACATCGCATCTGTCACGCGCTCCAGCGGCTGCATCACTTCAGCCGGCGGCAAGAGCGCCGCAAAAGCCTTCGTCTCGGGCGCGCGATCGAAAACGTGGCCCGCGTTGTCTATATACTTCACCGTGATTTTCGGCTCGGCGAAGATCCGGATCAACTCCTGCCGAACCTCTTCTGCCGGATGGCCCGGTATGATGCGGCAGTTCACAATCGCTTTCGCCTGCTGCGGCAGCGCGTTGTTGGCGTGTCCGGCGCTTAAGCGCGTAGCCACGCAAGTGGTGCGCAAAAGCGAATTGAACCGAGGATCCATGGTCAGTCGCGCGATCGCTTCCGAATCCGGCGGCGTACGCAGGATCGCCTTCATATCGGCTGCGGTCTGGCCCGATTCCAGTGCCGCGCGCCGCTCGAAATAGGTCCGCGTGATCGGATTCAACTCCACCGGAAATGGCGAGTGCTCCAGACGCGAGAGAGCGTCCGCAATATGGTAAATCGCGTTGTCGGGAGTCGGCAGCGAGCTGTGGCCGCCCGGATTGTTGGCTTCCAGTTCGAAATCGGCGTACAGTTTCTCGTTCGCCTCCACGTCCACGTTCAACGGCTTCCCTTTCACCGTTGTGACGCCACCCGCATCCGGGTTCAGCGCAAATGCGGCGTCCACCAACTCGCGATGATTCTTCAACAGCCAGTCGACCCCATTCGACTCCCGCCTTCTTCATCAGCCGTCAGCGCTAGGATGATGTCGCGGTCCGGCCGGTACCCCTCGCGTTTGAAGCGAATGAAGGTCGTCACCACGATGGCGTCGCTGTCCTTCATATCCTGCGTGCCGCGGCCGTAGAAATAGCCGTCCTTCTCTACGAACTTGAACGGATCGGTGGTCCAGTCCTCGCGCCGCGCTTCCACCACATCCAAATGAGCGATGATCAGGATCGGTTTCAGTCCAGCGGTTCCTGTTCCGCGATAGCGCGCCACCATATTGCCCTTGCGATTATTGGGGCCCAGCACTTTGACGTCGTCAGCGGCGAATCCCGCGTCGAGCAGCCGCTTGGCCATCGCGTCGGCCGCGACGGTGGTGCTTCCAACCGAATCGGTGGTATTGATTTCGATGAGCTGTTGAAAAATGTCGTGTGCCAGTTTACGCGTCGCTTCATCCAGTGGCGCGGCTGCCAGCGAGCCTATAAGAAGGAAGACCGCAAAACGCAGTTTGTTCATGCTCGATGTTACCAGCGCTTGAGGCCTTTTTGCCCGATGTCCCCCCGGTAGTGCATGCCGTCGAAATGTATCTTGCGCACATCCTCATATGTGTTGCGAATCGCCAGGTCGAGAGTCGCTCCACTCGCGGTTATCCCCAAAACGCGCCCACCCGAGGTTAGTAGAACATTATTTTCTAGTTTTGTTCCAGCGTGAAACACCGTCGCCGTGTGTATCTGATCCAACCCCGTAATCTTGTCGCCCGTTCGCACCGCCCCTGGATATCCGGCCGCCGCCAGCACCACGCACACCGAGGGATCTGCCTTCCATTCCAAAGGTGTTTCATCCAGCGCGCCGTGCGCCGCCGCGAACAACGGCTCCACAAAGTCGGACGCCATGCGATGCATTAGAGCCTGTGTCTCGGGATCACCCAAGCGCGCGTTAAACTCCACCACTTTCGGTCCCTGCGCGGTCATCATCAGCCCGGCGTAGAGAAACCCGGTGAAGGGCGTCCCCTCGGCACGCATCTGCGCGATTGCCGGCCGGATCACTTGCGCCATCACCAACTCCTGGCCAAACAGATCTAGGATTCGGCCCTCGCAGTACGCGCCCATGCCGCCAGTGTTCGGCCCCTGGTCGCCATCGTAGACCGTCTTGTGATCCTGGGTCGGCTCGAGCGCCAGCACGTTCACGCCATCGCTCAGCACGATGAAACTCACTTCTTCGCCGACCAGAAATTCTTCGATCACCAGAGTGGCCCCAAGGTGTTCGATGGCCCGGTTCGCCTCTGCATCCGTGTGCGCGATGATCACGCCTTTGCCGGCCGCCAGCCCATCAGCTTTCAGAACAACCGGCAGATCGAATTCGCGCAGCGCGTCGCGAGCTTCGTTGGCGCTGGTCACGGCCGCAAACCTTGCTGTCGGAATTCCCGCACGAAGCATCAGCTCCTTGGCGAACGACTTGCTGGATTCCAGCCGGGCAGCGGCTGCCGTTGGACCCACGATCCTTCTACCTCTCGCCCGAAATTGGTCCACCATCCCAGCGGCCAGCGGCGTCTCCGGCCCAACAACGGTTAAATCGGCATCGATTGATTCGGCTGCCGCCAGATAATCCGTCGTCGGGAGGCATGTCGCTACCTGTGCGGTTCCCGGATTCCCGGGCGCGGCGTACAGCGCCGACGTCTTTGGACTCTGCGCCAGTTTCCAGCACAGCGCATGCTCGCGCCCACCCGCCCCTACCACCAGGATTTTCATTGCGGTAAATGGAAGTATGCCACACTGAAAATGGGAATCCATGCAGTCGCGATATGACGTCGTTGTCGTGGGCGCCGGTCATGCCGGCTGCGAAGCCGCGCGTGCGTGCGCTCGTATGGGCCTGCGCACGGCGATGATCACGATGAATAGCGACTTGATCGCGCAGATGTCGTGCAATCCCGCGATTGGCGGCATTGCAAAGGGTCACCTGGTTCGCGAAATCGACGCGCTGGGCGGCGTGATGGGCGAAGTGACCGACGCGGTGGGTATCCAGTTTCGCCTGTTGAACACCAGCCGCGGGCCAGCCGTCTGGTCTCCGCGCGCGCAGTGCGACAAGAAGCAATATCGCATCAAGATGCGCGAGGTGCTGGAGCGCGAGCCGAATCTCCGCATCCTGCAAGCCGAAGTCGCGCAACTGGCGCTGGAAAATGGCCGTGCCACCGGTGTTCTCCTCCGCGACGGTAGAACAATTTCGTCCGATTGTGTTGTTGTCACAACCGGCACATTCCTGAACGGCCTGGCGCATGTCGGCGATATGAAGTACAGTTGCGGCCGCAACGGTGAAGCGCCATCGAATCTCCTCGGCGATCAGTTGCGCACCCTCGGGCTCGCCTGGACACGTTTGAAAACCGGCACTCCACCGCGTCTCGACGGCCGTACCATCGATTGGTCGCGCTTTGAAGCGCAAAGTGGCGATGCCAACCCGACACCGTTTTCGTTCCTGACTGAGAAGATCGAGCGGGACCAGATCAAATGTTATATATCGTACACTTCAGAGCAAACGCTTCAGATTCTGCGGGATAGCATCGCTCGGTCCCCGCTGTATAGCGGGCAGATCGAGGGAGTAGGCCCGCGCTATTGCCCCTCCATCGAAGACAAAGTGGTGAAATTTCCGGACAAGGAGCGCCATCAGCTTTTCCTGGAACCCGAGGGCCTGGACACCAATGAAGTATACGTCAACGGCATGTCCACCAGCATGCCCATTGATGTGCAGTCGGCGATGGTAGCGTCGATTCCAGGGCTCGAAAACGCCGAAATGATCCGACCCGGTTACGCGATCGAGTACGATGCGATCGATCCGCGAGAGCTGAAGCACAATCTGGAGGTGAAGTCCATCGAGGGATTGTTCCTGGCTGGGCAAATCAATGGTACCTCGGGATACGAAGAGGCGGCGTGCCAAGGTTTGATGGCCGGCATCAATGCCACCCGTAAGATAGCCAGGCAAGAGCCGGTCATCATCGGACGAACGCAAGGCTATACCGGCATTCTGATCGACGACTTGATCAGCAAGGGCGCCGACGAGCCCTACCGGATGTTTACTTCGCGCGCCGAGTTCCGGCTGCATCTGCGAATCGACAATGCCGACGAGCGACTAACTCCGCTTGGCCACGCGGTGGGTTTGGTTGGGGACGCTCGTTGGGAGCTCTATCTTCGCAAGCAAGATCAGAAAACCCGGCTAGCCGCGTACCTGGAAGCGAAGCGGCTGGTTCAATGGCTTCGCCGTCCAGAAGCCAGCATTGCCTCTCTTTCCGATTCAATCAAGGAGTTCTTGGGCGAGGAACCCATCCATGGCGTCCTCTCTACCGTTGAGACGGAGGCAAAATACGCCGGGTATATCGCGCAGCAGGAGCGGCAGATCGATCGCTTGCGTGCATCCGAGCTGCGCCGTATTCCTGCGGCATTTGAGTTCGCGAATATCCCGGGCCTTTCCACCGAAGCAAAGCAGAAGCTCGAGCGGGTCCGGCCCCGGACGCTAGGGCAAGCGGGCCGCATACCCGGTATCACGCCGGCTGCGCTGGCCGTGCTCGATGTGTACTTAAGCCTCGGTGCCCACGCCTGATTGGTTCTCGGACATCGTTGGCCGAGAGCTGAGTCCTTTGCAGCTCACCCAACTCTACAAGCATTACGAGCTTCTCCTTCATTGGAACAAGCGGATGAACCTTACTACAATCAAACCAGGGCTCGAGATGGTAACCCGCCACTATTGTGAGTCGCTGTTCTTTGGTGGGCATCTCCCGACGGTCCGTGCAGAAATATCGGTGCTGGATCTGGGCTCTGGTGCCGGATTTCCTGGGATTCCGATGGCTATCCTACGGCCCAATTGGAAGATCATACTCGTCGAGGCGAGCCAAAGGAAAGCAGTTTTTCTTCGAGAATCGAGCCGGCAGCTGCCAAATGTTTCCGTTCAAGCAGCGCGGATGGAAAACGTCCCTGTAATGGCCGATTGGATCGTCGCCAGGGCCGTAAATCCGGAGGAGATTCTGCTCAACGTCCCTCGTCTGGCCCCAAACGTGGGTCTGATGCTTGGAGAGCACGATTTTTCTTCCATTCGGGCCAACAAGCGCATTGCATGGGCGGAACCAGTTCGGTTACCTTGGGGAGACCGAAAACTGTGCGTCTACGGAAAAGTTTCACGTGAAACATAATGAGGGACGTTTCACATGGAACAAGTTCCACGTGAAACATTCGAGTGGGAAAAGTCATAGCCATCGCGAATCAGAAGGGCGGCGTCGGGAAAACCACAACCGCCATCAACCTGGCTGCATCCCTTGCCGCCAATGATCTTCGTGTCCTGTTAATCGATTCGGATCCCCAAGGCAATGCAACCACCGGCCTCGGCATCGCAAAGGGCGAAGACCGTCTGACGTTATACCAGGTCCTTCTTGGAGCGGCCGATATTACGTCCGCTATTGTTCCTACCGAATTCGAAGGCCTGGACATCCTCCCTTCCGATAGGAACTTGGTCGCGGCCAACATAGAGCTGGTCGAACTCGAGAACCGGGAGTTCAGGCTGCGTGAGAAATTGGAGTCAATTCGGGCACGGTATCATTTCATTTTGATCGATTGTCCGCCAGCGCTCGACCTGCTCACGCTTAACGCGATGGTAGCGGCGGATTCCGTGCTTATCCCGATTCAGTGCGAATTTTTTGCTTTGGAAGGTATCTCTCAGCTCCTCGATACGATTGAACGGGTGCGGGGCTCGTTCGGCAGCACGCTCCAGATCGAAGGCGTTTTGCTTACTATGTATGACGATAGGACCAACCTTACTCGCCAAGTCGAGCTGGATTTACGCGGATTCTTTGACAAATCGGTATTTGAAACCGTCATCCCGCGCAGTATTCGCTTGGCGGAGGCGCCCAGCTATGGCAAACCGATCATTGTGTACGACGTGAGATCCCGCGGCGCAGAGTCCTACATACAACTGGCGAAGGAGGTTCTCGCTCGTGAACACAGTGCCGGACAAGCAACGCAAAGCCTTGGGTAAGGGCCTCTCGGCTCTCTTGCCCCAGAGACCGGCGGCCGGATTACCAACTCCGCATCCGCTAGAAACTGGTCCGCGCATCGCCTCAATACCCATCGCGGAAATCCACCCAAACCCGCTGCAACCGCGTACCGTTTTCGATTCCGCACACCTCCAGGAACTCGCTAACTCTATAGAAACACACGGGATAATACAACCACTCCTGGTTCGCAGGAGGGGGGCAACCTATGAATTAATTGCCGGAGAACGACGCCTACGGGCAGCGAAACTTGCAGGATTGATCGAAGTTCCGGCCATTGTCCAGGACTACGCCGACGAACGCATCTTGGAGATCGCGCTCATCGAGAATATCCAGCGCGAAGACCTAAACCCGATGGAAACGGCCCAGGCGCTGGAACGGCTGCACACCGAAATGAACCTGAGTCACGAGGAAATAGCAGCACGAACGGGCAAGGACCGCACGACGATCACCAACCTGATTCGGCTTCTCAAACTTCCTCAAGCGGTGCAGCTCCTGGTTGCCGAACGGCGCCTCTCCATGGGCCATGCCCGCGCGATTCTGGGAATTGCTAGCCAGGAACTGCAACTGCAAGTGGCCGAGAAGGCCGCGGCGCAGGGCTTTTCGGTTCGTCAGGTTGAGCGGCTGGTCAAAAAGATGAATGAGCCCCGGGAGCCTTCGGAAACACCGCTGCAGGACCCTAATATCAAAGCTGCAATAGGCGCCCTTGAGGCTGCGCTGGGAACGCGCGTACGAATCGTCGAAAAATCGGATCACCGCGGGCAAATCGAAATCGAATATTACTCGCAGGGAGAGCTGGAACGCCTTTACGAGTGGATTGTTTCGACCGGCTCGCAGGATTGATGGTGCCGGCGGCAGGAGTCGAACCTGCGACCTACGGATTATGAGACCGTCGCTCTAACCACCTGAGCTACACCGGCAGTAGCTTCTTCAAGGGTAGGAGGGGCCACGCGACTCTGTCAACCAATTTGGTAGATTCGATTAAGTGCCGCAATCGATCGTTGAATTTCGGGGCGTTTCCAAGAACTACCCCATCTACTCGTCACCCAGCGCGCGTCTGAAGGAACTGGCCTGCCTGAATCGAATCTCGTTCCATCATGACTTTTCGGCTCTCGACAACGTTAGCTTCGAGATTCAGCGAGGCGAAACGTTTTGCATTGTCGGCGAGAACGGCTCCGGCAAGAGCACCCTGCTGCAAATCGTCGCGGGCATCCTTTATCCATCCAAGGGCGACGTGTACGTGGGCGGCCGCGTGGCAGCGCTGCTCGAACTTGGCACGGGTTTCAATCCAGAATTCACGGGACGCCAGAACGTGTATCTGAACGCGGCGATCTTCGGCCTTTCGAAGAAAGAGATTGACGCCAAGTTCCCACGCATCGAGGAGTTCGCGGAAATCGGCGAGTTCATCGATCAACCGGTGAAGACTTACTCAAGCGGTATGACGGTGCGGCTTGCATTCGCAGTGGCCATTCACGTGGATCCCGAGCTTCTGCTGGTGGATGAAGCGCTCGCGGTGGGCGACATCTACTTTCGCCAGCGCTGTCTGCGCAAGGTGCATGAAATGCGAGCGGCGGGCGTGACCATTCTGTTCGTGTCGCACGCGATTGCCGAAGTGAAAGCGATTGGCGACCGCGCCATGTGGCTGAATCACGGCCGCATCAAGGAAATCGGCGACACCGACGTTGTCGCCACGCGTTACATGGCGGCCATGGTCGAAAAGGATAATGTCTACCTCAGGACAGAGCACCGCAAGGCTCAGAGCGCCCCGCGCGAGCGAGTGCAGGCGCCTGAAATCGTGGACACGCTGCCCAACATCGATCATCGCTTCGGCGACGGACGTGCAGAAGTGCTAGGTATCGCGATCATGGACACAGCCGGTCAAAGGATCTACGTTCTGGAACCCTCAACCACTATCGTCGTACGCATCAGTGTGCGGGCGCTGGAGGACCTGACGCTGCCGATCGTAGGATTCATGATGCGCAATCACATCGGACTCGATTTCGCCGGAACCAACACTGCCCGTGAACAATTCGATCTTCCACCCATGACCGCCGGCGACATCTTCACCGTGGATTTTCATCTCCAGCTTCCAGAGCTGTATCCATCGGCGTTCTCTTTTTCACCGGCCATCGCGGATGGAACACTGCACTCGTATCGAACCTGCGACTGGGTGGACAACGCGATCGTGCTGCAAATGAGCCCCGCGGAAGGCGAAGTATACGGGCACATTCATCTGCCCTGCCGGGTGGAACTCAATCGCAGTTTGAGGGGCAGCCAGAAACTTCCGCAAGCGGAGCCGGCCGTTGGTTGAATTCACCGGCGAGCGCGTAATTCCGGGCCAAGTGAACGACGACTTGTGGAGCGAGCACGTCGCGCGCTACGCCTTCGCGCGAAGGCATGCGGATGGCAAACGGGTTCTCGACGCGGGCTGCGGAACCGGATATGGCTCGGCCGAGCTGGCGCAATCCGCCGCAACGGTGACGGGCGTAGACATTTCCGCCGATGCGATCGAATACGCAAGCGCCAGTTACCCGATTCCAAGCTTACGCTTTCTGGAATCGTCCTGCATCGCGATGTCCCTGCCGGCGGAATCGTTCGACCTGGTGGTGGCATTCGAGGTGATCGAGCACCTGGCGGACTATCGGGCGTTTCTCAATGAATGCGCGCGCGTGCTAACGCGCGACGGTCTGCTGATCGTCTCGTCTCCGAACAAACGCTATTACGCCGAGACTCGCGCAGCCACGGGCCCGAATCCGTTTCACGAGCACGAGTTTGAAGCCGGAGAATTCGTGCGCGAGCTGGAACAGGTGTTTCCGAATGTCCGGCTACTGCTGCAAAATCGCGTGGAGTCCTTTGCGTTTCATCCCGCCGTAAGTTTTTGGCCGGCGGAAGCGCGCATCGACGGCGGCGGCGGAACGGCTGAGGATGCGCATTTTTTCATCGGCATTTGCTCCAGGGGTCGCTTGCCTGAACCCAAATCATTTGTTTATGTTCCGAAAGCCGCGAACATCCTGCGCGAGCGTGAACTTCACGTGGAAGCGCTTCAAAAGCAGCTTGCGGAGGTCAAAGCGGATCGCGAGGCGCTGCTCGAAGTCAACGGGCGGTTGAACCGCGAGCTGGTGGAGCGCGCCGTCTGGGGGGAGAGCTTGAATGCGGACCTGAAGGCCTCCGGCGAGCGCATTGGAGCCTTACAAAACGAAGTGGTGGAGTTGGCGGCGGGGTATCAAGCTCAAGTCGCGCAAATGGAACGAGAGGATCAGCTGAAAACCGATTGGGCGCGCCGGGTTTCGGCGGAGTTGGAAGCCAAATGCCAGGAACTTGCGGGATG
>Ga0302324_100003070_pt1 | contig 37836 bp, 34 predicted proteins | sample Palsa_T0_1_FD_201949 | JGI IMG/M metagenome (GOLD analysis project Ga0302324, IMG submission 201949) | Peat permafrost microbial communities from Stordalen Mire near Abisko, Sweden - Palsa_T0_1 | ecosystem: Environmental > Terrestrial > Soil > Palsa > Peat permafrost | place: Sweden: Abisko... | reverse complement strand
GCGACCGTGGTGGGCGCGCGAAAACTCCTCATTGCATACAACATTCACCTCAATACGCCTGACGTTGCCATTGCAAAAAACATTGCGAAGGCCATCCGATTTTCCAGCGGCGGGTTGCGCTACGTGAAGGCCATCGGGGTGGATCTGAAGTCGCGCCGGCTCGCACAGGTGTCGACGAATCTGACCGACTTTGAGCAGACGCCGCTTCACCGAGTGTTCGAGCTGGTGAAACGCGAGGCGGAACGCTACGGCGTCGCGATTGCGGGCAGCGAGATTATCGGACTGGTTCCCGGGCGCGCCATGGAACTGACCGCGGAGTTCTATCTGCGACTTGAAAACTTCTCTGCCGCGCAGGTGTTAGAGAATCGTATGGAGTCCGCGCTCGAGGGCTCGGCTTCGGGAGTTGGCCGCGACGCCACAGCCTTTGAATCGGCCCAGGCTGCCTCCGCGGTGCCACACGAGAATCTCGGCGAACCGGCACGCCGCGAGGATGCTCTCCAGCAGACATTGAAGAGCGCGGCGGAGACTGCGATGGAGGCTGCGCGCAACGCCGCCGAACTATTCGAAAAGCTTGGACAACTGGAAGCGCTGGCAGCCCCGTCTATGCTTAGAGACATCCGCGCGGGCCGGTCTATGGCTGCGGCCGCAGCCCAAGGCGCGCTGGAGAGCGTGGCCGTCAATCTGCGATCCGTTGCTGACCCCGAATTCAGCCGCAAAATGAAAGCCGACGCCGACTCGCTGAAATCGCGCATAATGGAACAGCCAGCCGGGGTGGACAAGCTGTAAGACAAGTTATAAGACAAGTTTGGCTCTGAGGGAGACAAAGCTTTGAGATATCCAATGGACCGTTTACGCGCAATTGCACTTGTGATCGCCGCGACAGTGCTCGGTTCCCTGCTGGCCCTACCGCGGCCGAGCTATGGCGGAACGCTCAGCACTGCCGTGGTGGGAATGTTCCCGAAGGACGTGGGAGAAATCGCTTACGCCGACCTGAAGACAGCGCGCAAACTGACCTGGTTCCCGCAATTGCGCGAACAGCTTTTGCCGAGCCGCTTCCGCGACTTCGAGAAATTCCTTGCGTCTGCGGGCGTTGACCCGAACACGCAGGTGGAAGAGCTGGCCTGGGGATCGATGGACAAAGGCGGGGGAGAGGACGTGCTCGGAGTGGCGCTGGGACAGTTTGATCCGTCATCCACTGAGGCCCGTTTCAAGAGCCAGAAGCTCGCGCCTGTGGACGTCCGCGGCTACCATCTTTACGCTTTCTCAGGCGGAAAAAGCTCAGTGGATATTCTTTTTACCTTTATTGACGCCAATACCGCCGCCTTCGGTACCCGCTCCGCTTTGGAAAAGCTGATCGACGTGCGCGCTGGGGTATCCGAGAGCATGCTTACCAACGACAAGCTATTCCCGCTGATCAACGAATCGAATGGTCACGGGCTGATCTGGGCTGTGCTCGATCAGAACTATTCGCACGTGGCCATGCAGCAACTGGTGCCGCAGGCGAGCCAATTCCCGCAGGCTGCGGCCATCATGGATCGCATCAAGGCGATGACCATCACCATCGACGCCGACAGTGGCGTGGATGCGCATTTCCAGGCCGTGTGCGCTTCGCCCGACGACGCCAATCTTCTCGCGGCTGCTTTACAGGCCGGCCTGATGTACCGGCGCTATCAGGAAGCCTCTACGAATCCCACGCTGGCGGGCGCGCTCGACTCGGTTCGCATCGTGCCTAGCGGAGACCGCCTCAAGGTCGAAGCTCCGATCAGCCAGGATCAACTGCTGTCTTTGATTCGGAACGGGGCGTTTACGACGTCGATGTAATTTTTTTTCAGGCGTGCGTTTCGTTACGGAAGAGAAGAAGCTCTCAGTCGCGGGATTCGGCTTTGATTGCACTGCAACGCTTGATCAGGATCACGCGCGAGCCGCTATCCGTGTTCTCGCAACGCACCTGGTCGATTCCCGCGACCCGGCCTGCCCCATTTTGGGCCGCGCAAGCCTTGGCTACCGAATCGCCGATGGAATTCCCGGCGATGTGCCCAGCGTATTCAATCGTTATTTCGATCTGATCGGAGGCGCCGCCTACGATCAACCTGATCGGGGAGTCTCCGCGGCCGCTGTTACGGGCTATTGCAAAAGCCCCTCGGCAGATCTCTAGCGTGGCGCCGGCGAGTTGTTCTTTCGTGTGCTCATCAAGGCCGGCTTGCTCGGCCGAGTGAAACACTATGGCGCGCACGCCTGCGTACAGGCGAGCATCATCCTGCAGGGCGGATTCGATCCTTGGGCGCTCGGTGGAATGGTCAGTGGTCATCGGGGTCGGCGAGATGCATGTCGCAAGCTTCGCGGCAATCGGGACAGTAGTACAACCCGTCTAAGCATAACCGGACGTCTTGCTGGGATTGGCAAAAACAGCAGTACTTCTCACAGTGGCACTTCGACTCCGTTTGATCACATTGAGAGCAGAGGGTGCTCGTCACTGCGGCTGTCCTTCCTTCGGAGAAATCTTTCGTCTATCCCCATAGTAGGACAGCGGCCTCCGCGCGACAAGTGCCTTCCGCATGCGATATGCCTGACCAACCATTGGTGGGTGAAAGCCCCCTTCCGCGCCCGGCCGGAGCATCCACGAGGCCGTCACGTTACCTCAGGCGTGTGAATCGTGTGTTACTGCGCCGTTGCCGCGGTCTCGATGGGCCGCGACCAATTGCCCGCTTCCAGACCATTTGCTACAATCCCGCGCCATGAAGAAATTCGCGATGAACTTTTGGCCGGCCCGCTCCACATGGTTCCGATTTTTAGCGCTGGCGGCGCTCTCCTTCGCGGCGGGTTCGTGGGTGACGCTGCAGTTGGCGCAAAGCAGGAGCGTTCACGCGGATGCCGACAGGGTGTTCGAGCTTCGTGTCTATCACGTGAACCCAGGCCGCTTGCCTGCGCTCGAGACACTCTTTCGCGAGCACACGCTGCCTCTGTTCAAGAAGCACGGCATCACGCGAATCGGATACTGGCATCCCCAGGATGCGCCCGACGCGGGAAACACGCTGATCTATCTGATCGCGCATCCGAGCCGCGACGATGCCAAGAAAAACTGGGACGCCTTCTTTGCCGACCCGGAGTGGGCACCGGCGCTGAAGATTGCCAGCGCGGACGGGAAGCTTACGGATAAGATCGATTCTACGTTCATGGACCCTGCGGACTTCTCACCCCTTAAGTAAGTGCTTCGATCCGCAGAGGCAGCACCAGCCCCTGTTGTGCGGCACAGAGTCTCCGCAGGTTTGCTGCTTGGGATTGTCGCGCTGCTCACAGCATTTGCAGCGCAATCCGGGGAAATCGGATCGAGCGATTCGCAGCACCGGTTGCAGGCCGCGCACTCCTTTTGGACATCCGAATCGGCAGTTTTCCCCGACGAGTATCCCGAATTCGGCATCCATGGCCGCGGCGGAAAGCTCTACGGCTGGTACGGAATCGGACAATCGATTCTGCTGCTGCCGTTCGACGTGATCGGCACCTACGCGGAGCGCCTTCCCTTCTTCGCGGAGTACCGCAGCGCCGAGACGGACCCGACCGTCCGCAACATCGTAGTTACCTACGAGACAAACGGGCTGGTCTGCGTGCTGAGCATTCTGGTGTGTTTCCGTTTTCTGCTGCGATTGGGGTTCACGGTGAACCAGGCGGCGGCCGGCGGGCTGACACTTCTCTTCGGTACTACGTTTCTGCATTACACACAGAACATGATGGAGAACAACCTGATCCTGCTGTTGACGCTGACCGGGATCTGTTTCCAATACGAATGGCTGCGAACCGGGCGCCGGCAGCCGCTGCTCGTTGGCTCGATGGCGTTCGCCGCGAACCTGATGATTCGCGTCACCACGGCGCTCGACATCGTGGCCGCCGGCGTGTTCGTGGTTCTGCTGTTTTGGATGCAACAAGTTCGAGGCCGCGATCTTCGTGCCCGGCTATGGAGTTACGCGCGCGGGGCAGTCCCCTGTTATGCGGTGGGCGTGCTCGTGGACCGGATTTATCAATACGAGCGATTCGGTTCTTTCTGGAATACCTATATGTCGGTGTTCGCATCGGAGCAGCACAAGCTGAATCCTGGCCTGGATCCGAGGTTTCCGTGGACGACACCGCTGCACGTGGGCATTCTCGGGCCGTTGATCAGCCCCGAGAAATCGATTTTTCTGTTCGATCCCCTTCTCGTTCTGTCCCTCCTGCTCGCCGTGTTTTTGTGGCGGCGGCTCGCTCCGGAGATCAAGGCATATTTACTCGCCAGCTTTGTTCTGATCGCTCTGTACATACTTTTTTACGCCACCTACTTCGACTGGAGCGGCGATTTTGCCTGGGGTGACCGCTACACGGCTACGGCGGGGCAACTTGTCGCGTTCATCAGCGTGCCGCTGCTCCTGCGTCACCGCGCTGATATGGGGCGGCTTCTCTGGACGACGGGAGTCGCGCTGTTGGCGGCCAGCGTGCTGATCCAGATAGCTTCGGTGATGTTCTGGTGCCCGCTGGAGATCTACCAGATGGAGACGCTGGGACATCCGACGTTCGTCATCTTCCTGCGGTTCAAGAATATCGCGGCATTTCTTCTGGGAAAGATGGATGCGTGGGGATTGAACAACGAGGCGATGACCGAGGATCCCTGGGACTACGTACACATCACCACATTCAACTTTTTGCCGTTTGTGCTGCGACGGATCGGACAGGCTCCGCGATGGCTGGTCGATGTGGTCGCTGTGATGTGGTCTACGCTGGTGGCGAGCCTTGCGGCCTTACTGATTCTTATCGGGCGCCAGGCCCGCCTTGGCAAACTTGTGCAGTCCGAATAGGTCAGTACCTGGCCGGGCTGGTTACCTTGGGCAAAGGCGCGTCCGACATTTCCTGTTCGCGATAGCCGAAATAGTGGCGCTTCTTGATGACGTCGGCAATTTCCGGCGGCACCATCGTCTCCCACGACTCGTCCTGGTCCTTGATGCGCCGCAACACATCGCGCGAGAAGATGTGCAGCACGCTTTCATCGAAATTGTCGACCTGCTTGATGCGCCCGCGCTCCACGAGGTGGGTGTAGAGACTCTGGACGGCGCCGGGCATCTTGACGTTTTCCACGGTGCTGATCTGGCCGGTTTCCGGGTCTTTCAGCGGATACACGTAAATCCGCAAGTCCTTCGTGAACAGCTTTCCGAAGGCCTCGAGAATACCGCCCTCGAGCGAGGCGTAATACTGCTCCTTGAAGAGGTCTTCGAGGCTCGCCAGTCCCATGGTCACTGCAATGGGCTGGTTGGTATAGCGCGTCAGGTAAGCCGCGAGACGATAGTATTCAAAATAATCCGAGATCAAAACCGTCTTGCCGACGGCCGCGAGCAGATCGGCACGCGCGAGGAAGTCCGTCAAATCGATCTTGCCCTCGGAGAGCAGGTTGCGCATGGTGATTTCCATCAACTCGACCACCTGCCCACCCTCGGCGCCCAGTTCTGAAGCGAAGCGCTCGTGGGCACTCTTCATCATGTCGATATTGACCTTGGTAACCGGGCGGAAGCTCCCGCGCTCAACGAGAATGGGCCTTTTCCGCAGCACCTCCGATGGCTGAAGCACCTCGCCGGAGGGGCCGAACATCGCCGCGCCGCTCAGTCCCAGCTGGACGAGTTTCAGGCTCATGATGCGGTTATCGACGTGGCGGAATTCGATGCCGGAGAACTCGATCATGTCGATCTCGACGCGCTGGATGGTGAGGTTATCGAGCAGCGATTCGAGCAGCATCTCCGGCTTGTGATGCAGGAAAAAAGCGCCATAGAGGAGGTTCACTCCCACGATGCCGAGGGTTTCCTGCTGCAGATCGTTTTCGCGATCGAGCATCCGGACGTGGATGATGATCTGGCTATCCTGATCGCGCGGGTGGGCCTGATACTTGACGCCCATCCAGCCGTGGCACTCGTTGGTGCCGAGGTAGTTGCGGGCGGCGACGGTGTTGGCGAAGGCGAAGAAGGCCGTGCTGTCCCGGCGGGTCGATTGCAGGCGTTCCAGGTTGAGACCATGCTCATGGTCGAGCATGCCCTGCAGGCGCTCGCGGGAGACATAGCGCTTGCAGCGGCCATAGATGGCGTCGCTGACGGCCATATCATAGGCAGACATGGACTTGGAGATGGTCCCGGCGGCAGCGCCTACCTTAAAGAACCAGCGCGCCACTTCCTGACCGGCGCCGATTTCCGCGACCGTGCCGTAAAACATGGGGTCGAGGTTGATTTTGAGGGCTTTCTGGTTGGTGCTTAGCTTGGGCCGCTCGTCGTTGTCCATGGCTCCCACAGGTGGATCTCCCCTTTTGCCGGTACCCGGAAATCAGCTTCGAGAGGGGTCAGTATATCCAAAGACGGCGCTGCGAACACTACTGCAATGTGACAATCGGCGGCCCCGGCTTCGAGATAATCAACTTATTGGACATTTAACAGGCAGTTCCGGGCTGGAATTCACGCCCTTTTCTTGACACCCTAAAATGTGCGTGCTACGGTTTTTATTACTCATCCTGAGACTCAATAGTGAGCACACCCGCTACCGCTGAGCTTCGAAAAACGGCTCTCAATGCCATTCATCGCGGCCTGGGCGCCAAAATGGTCAATTTTGGCGGTTGGGACATGCCGGTGGAATACTCCGGCATCCTTTCCGAGCACGAGGCGGTGCGCACCCGGGCGGGGCTGTTCGATGTGAGCCACATGGGGGAAATCGAGGTTCGCGGGCATTCCGCGCTCGATCTGGTGCAGTGGGTGACTTGCAACAACGCAGCCAAGCTCGTCGTCGGGCAGGCGCAGTATTCGGGACTGATGACCGAGCGCGGCACGTTCGTTGACGACCTGCTTGTCCACAAGATTTCCGACACGCATTACCTTCTGTGCGTCAATGCCAGCAACCAGGATCGCGATTTCGACCACATTGTCTCGAAGAATGAAGTGGGCGCGGAGGTGGAGAACGCGGGCCCGCGCTACTCGCAGCTGGCCGTGCAGGGGCCGCGCGCCAAAGAGATTCTGCAGAAGCTCACGCCGGTCGTACTCGATCCGATCCGCTACTACCACTTCACCTTCGGAAAAGTGAGCGGCGTCGATTGCCTGATTGCAAGAACCGGTTACACCGGGGAAGACGGCTTTGAAATTTATTTCGATCCGCAATTCTCCGAAAAGCTCTGGGGCGAACTCATGCAGGCGGGAGAAGCCTTTGGCATGATTCCCTGCGGCCTTGGCGCGCGGAATACGCTGCGCCTGGAAGCCGCGATGTGCCTCTACGGCCATGAAATCGACGAGACGACCACACCGCTGGAAGCCGGCCTTGGCTGGATCTGCAAGCTTGAAAAGGGGCGGTTCCTGGGCTGCGACGTGCTGGCCGCGCAAAAACAGTCCGGCATCGGGCGCAAGCTCGTCGGCTTCGAGATGATCGATAAGCGGATCGGACGGGACGGGTATCCCGTGCAGATCGACGGACGCGATGCCGGGTGCGTCACGAGTGGCGGACCGGCGCCCTTTCTCAAGAAGAATATCGGGATGGCTTATGTGCCGCCCGAATCGAGCGCTGCCGGGAGCAGCATCGAAATCGGCATTCGAGGCCAAGCGGCGGCGGCCCGTATTGTCGCGCTGCCTTTTTACAAGCGGCCCCACTAATCCAGCTCTGGAAGGAACGGCATGTACCCTGCGGACTATCGCTATACGAAAGATCACGAGTGGATCAAGGTGGAAGGCCCCGTTGGCACCATCGGCATCACGGACTACGCGCAGAGCGAATTGGGCGACGTGGTGTTTGCCGAGCTTCCCAAGCTGGGCGTGACGATGAAGGCCGGCGAATCGTTTGGAACGATTGAATCGGTAAAGGCGGTCAGCGAGATATTCACGCCTGTATCGGGCGAGATTACCGAGATTAATTCGAAGCTTGTCGATACGCCTGAAATCATCAACAAGGATCCGCACGGCTCCGCATGGCTGGTAAAGATCCGGCTGAGCGATCCGAAAGAAGTTTCGGCGCTGATGGACGCGGCGGCCTATGAGACCTACATCGCGGCCCAAGCGAAGGAACATTAAACATCAAAAGGAACATTCAAAGGAACCTCCGAACTGATGCGTTACTTACCCAAGAGCCCGTCTGAACGGGAGGAAATGCTCGAATCGATCGGCGTGGACTCGGTCGAGGAGCTTTTCCAGTCCATACCGGAGAAATTCCGGCTTCGCAAGCCGCTGGATCTGCCCGGGCCGCTCTCGGAGATGGAAATCATCCAGTATTTTCAGGCGCGCGCCGCCGAGAACGCCCGCGGCTACACTTCGTTTCTTGGGGCCGGCGTTTACCAGCACGTTCGCTCCGTTGTTGCCGACGCGATCATCCAGCGCGGCGAGTTCCTGACCTCGTATACGCCGTACCAGGCGGAAATTTCCCAGGGCACGCTGACCGCGATCTTCGAGTTCCAGACGCTGATGTGCCAGCTGACCGGGCAGGAAGTGGCCAACGCGTCGATGTACGACGGCTCGACGGCGCTTACCGAAGCCGTGCTCATGGCCGAGCGGCTTACCGGTAAGCATCGCGTGCTCGTTGCACGGACGGTGCACCCGGAATACCGGCAGGTGCTCGCCACTTACGCGAAGAATCTCGGCCTGGAAGTGGACGAAATTGGCTATGCGAAATCGGGGCAGCTTGATACCGAGGCTCTTTCCAAGGCAAAACTTGGCGAAGCCGCCGCGATCGTGGTGCAGTCACCGAACTTCTTCGGCGTGATCGAGGAGTTGCCTGCGCTCGCTGAAGCGGCTCATGCGGCCGGAGCGCTGCTGGTGACGACGATTGCCGAAGCCGCATCGCTGGGGATCGTTCGGCCGCCTGTGGAGGCCGATATCGTGGCGATGGAAGGCCAGTCCTTTGGCATCCCTCCCAGTTATGGCGGCCCGTACGTTGGGGTGATCGCCACCCGCGAAAAATTCGTTCGCCAGATGCCTGGACGCCTTGCCGGGCAGACCACTGACGGCGCCGGGCGCCGCGGTTTCGTGCTGACGCTGGCCACGCGCGAACAACACATCCGCCGGGAGAAGGCCACGTCGAACATCTGCACGAATGAAGCGCTCTACGCTCTCGCGGCCACGATCCACCTCTGCCTGATCGGAAAAGAAGGGCTGCGTGAGCTGGCCCTGCAGAATCTGGCGAAGGCGCGGTTGGCCGCGGCGGAGCTTACAAAGATACCCGGAGTGCGTCGCGTCTTTTCAGGCCGAGTGTTCAACGAATTTGTGCTGGAGTTTCCGCGCTCCGTGAAGCTGATTAATGCGGCGCTGCTCCGCGAGAAGATCATCGGCCCGCTGCCGCTCGGAGTGCACTATCCGGAGCTGACCAAGCGCGGGCTTGTGTGCGTGACGGAAACGATGCCGCGCGCGGAGATCGAGCGCCTGGCTGCCGCCATCAAGAAGATTCTCGAGACGCCGCTGTAAGGAGATTGCTGTTTTGAACTCGAAACTCACCGAAGTCGAAACGGCCGCGCCCGGCATTCGGAAGGCGGGGCGGCAAGTCAATCAGAACGAGGGGCTGATCTTCGAGAAGTCCGCTCCGGGGAAGCGCGGAATGGAACTTCCGCCGCTCGATGTTCCTGCCATCGATCCCGCCGAGGCGCTCGGCGCCGGAAATTCGCGGGACTCCATCGAAGGCTTTCCCGAGGTGAGCGAGATTGAAGTGATCCGCCACTTCACGCGGATATCGACATGGAACTACGCCATCGACCTGGGCATGTACCCGCTCGGCTCCTGCACGATGAAGTACAACCCGCGCGTCAACGAGCACGTGGCGCGCCTCGACGGGCTCGCGAGCGAACATCCCGCGCAGCCTGCGGACGTGTCGCAGGGATGCCTGCGCATTCTTTACGACCTGCAGAAGTGCCTGCTGGAGGTCACCGGGATGGATGCGGCCACGCTGCAGCCTGTTGCAGGGGCGCAGGGCGAGCTTACCGGCCTGCTGATGATTCGGGCCTATCTCCAGAGCCAGGGCAACGCGCGCAAGAAGGTCTTGATCCCGGATTCCGCGCACGGCACCAACCCCGCTTCTGTGGTGATCGCGGGATACGAAGTGCAGAACATCAAGTCAAATGCCCGCGGGCAGATTGACACGGATCACCTGCGCGAGTTTGCCACCGAAGATGTGGCCGCGCTGATGGTCACTAACCCTAGCACGATCGGCGTGTTCGAGGAGCGCATCGCGGAAATCGCCGCGATCCTCCACGAGCGCGGCGCGCTGCTCTATATGGATGGCGCGAACATGAATGCGCTGGCGGGCGTGACGCGGCCGGGTGATTTTGGAGTCGACGTGATGCACCTCAACCTGCACAAAACTTTTTCCACGCCGCATGGGGGAGGGGGGCCGGGGGCAGGACCGGTGCTGGCCAAGAAAATCCTGGAGCCTTTTTTGCCGGTTCCGGTGGTCGTCGAAAAGAATGGGAGGTACGCACTCGACAGCAACCGGCCGCAGTCCGTGGGCCGCGTACGGGCTTATTGCGGCAACTTCGGCGTGCTGCTGCGCGCTCTGGCGTATACGCTGGCGTACGGCCCCGGCATCCGGCAGGCGACCGAAGACGCCGTGCTCAACGCCAACTACATCCGCAAGAACCTGGAAGAGAGCTTCGATCTTCCCTATAACCTGCCGTCGATGCACGAGGTGGTTTTCAGCGATGCGCGCCAGAAAAAGCAGGGCGTCAACACCATGGACATTGCCAAAAGGCTCATCGACTATGGGTTTCATCCTTACACCACGGCGTTTCCTCTGATCGTTCCGGGCGCGATGATGATCGAGCCCACCGAATCGGAGTCGAAAGAGGAGTGCGACCTCTTTATCGACGCGATGCGCTCCATTGCTATTGAAGCGGAAACCAATCCGGAACTGGTGAAGACTGCCCCGCATTCCACGCGCGTCGGACGGCTTGACGAAGTGGCGGCCGCCCGCAAACCGATCCTCCGCTGGAAACCCTGACAGCCGTCCCTTTCTGCTTCCGCTTATTTCCGCAGGCGCGGCGCACCGCCTTCGCTATATGATTGTGTTGACCGTCACGAAAAATGACAGCGACGCGGGACAAAGTGCGGTGGGGAGTGCTGGGCGTGGCGTCAATCGCTGTGCGTCGAACGATTCCCGGCATGCAGAAAGGCGCATGGAGCGAGGTGGCCGCCATCGCTTCGCGCGACCTGCGCAAAGCCGAGGATGCGGCGCGGAAGCTGGGCGTGCCGAAAGCGTACGGTTCCTACGAAGAGCTTCTCGCCGATCCCGATATCGAAGCTATCTATAATCCTCTTCCCAACGATCTTCACGTGCCGTGGTCCATCAAGGCCGCCGAAGCGGGCAAGCATGTGCTATGTGAGAAGCCGCTCAGCACGATGGTCGCACTTGCCAGGAGGCTGCTGGCGGTGCGAGATCGCACGGGCGTCAAGATCGGCGAGGCGTTCATGGTGCGGACGCATCCGCGATGGCTTCGCGCTCGCGAACTGATCCGGGGCGGGCGTATCGGCGAACTGCGTTCGATCAGCGGGCAGTTCAGTTATTTCAATCGCGATCCGGCGAACATCCGCAACATTCGCGCGTCGGGCGGAGGGGCGCTGCTCGACATGGGCTGCTATCCGATTACGCTGTCGCGGTTCATTTACGGGGAAGAGCCGGTTCGCGTGTTCGGCGATATCGAGAGAGACCCCGAGACGCTAACCGACCGGCTCACGTCCGCCATTCTCGACTTCCCTTCCGGGCAATCCACTTTTACTTGCAGCACCCAGCTTGTACACTTCCAGCGCATGCAGTTTCTTGGGACGCTAGGGCGGATGGAGATTCAGTATCCAATCAATCCGCTCAACGACCAGCCTTCGCAGATATTGATCGACGAGGCCCAGGTCGCCGGCGGGCCGGTGCTTTCGGAAAGCTTCGAGTACGCCGACCAGTTCACGATTCAGGGCGATCTGTTCTCGAAGGCGATCCGCGAGAATGGCGTGGTGGCGGTCCCGATCGAGGATTCGATCCGGAATGTAGCCGTGATTGAGGCGGTGTTTCGCTCGGCGGAGTCAGGGAAATGGGAGAAGCCGCAGGATTTCCTGTAGTAATCGAGCGGCACGCGAACTTTCGCCTGCCCTTTCGATTTGGCTTCGAGATATGGCCTTGAGATAGCGCTTTGATATGTTCTGAAGGAAAGGCTTTTTGTTTATGCAGCTTCGCCACAATTGGACGCGCGACGAAATCCGGCAGGTATTTAACCTGCCCCTGCCCGAGCTGATTTTTCAGGCGCAGCGCGTTCATCGCGAACTTCATCCGCCCGACGAAGTGCAGTTATGCCGGCTGCTCTCGATCAAGACCGGGGGATGCCCCGAGGATTGCGCGTATTGCCCGCAGAGCGCGCATTACGAAACGGGCGTTGCGCGACAAGCGTTGATCGATCCGCGAGAAGCGCTGGACGCCGCCGCGCGCGCGAAAGGAGAAGGCGCAACGCGCTTCTGCATGGGCGCGGCGTGGCGGCAGGCTCCGCAGGGCAAGGAATTCGAAAGCGTTCTCGAAATGGTACGCGGCGTCGCGGCGCTCGACCTGGAAGTCTGCTGCACGCTCGGGATGCTCACCGCTGAACAGGCCCGGCAACTGAAGGCGGCCGGGTTGACGGCGTATAACCACAATCTGGATACGTCGCCCGAGTTCTACGGCAGCGTCACCACTACGCGCGTTTACGAAGAGCGGCTGGAGACGATTGCGCACGTCCGCAAAGCCGGAATCACGGTGTGCTGCGGCGGGATTCTGGGGATGGGTGAATCCGAGGAAGATCGCATCGGCCTGCTGCAACAGCTGGCGAATCTTGACCCGCATCCGGAGAGCGTCCCCATTAACATGCTGGTGCGGGCCCCCGGGACGCCGCTTGAGAATGCCGAGGAGATCGATTCGTTCACGATGGTCCGGATGATTGCGACGGCGCGGATACTGATGCCGGCATCGAAAGTGCGGCTGGCGGCGGGGCGCAGGCAGATGTCGCCCGAAGCCGTAGCGCTGTGCTTTCTGGCGGGCGCGAATTCCATTTTTACCGGGGAAAAACTGCTCACCACGCCGAATCCGGCTGCCGACGACGATCAGAGGCTGCTCGGAAACCTGGGCATGAAGGCGATGCAGCGTGCCTGACCCGGAACAGAGTGCGATTGCAGCACGTATGCGCAGTGAGTTGGAGAAACTGCGCGCGGGATCGCAATTTCGTTCTTTGGAAAATCCGCAGGGTATCAGCCTTTGCTCGAACGACTACCTGGGGCTTGCCAGCAATCCACGACTGAAACAGGCGGTGGTGGATGCAGTCGCGCGATCGAGCCGTGTAGGTTCGACGGGATCTCGCCTCCTTTCGGGAAACTCCGCGGAGTGGGAGGAGCTGGAAGCGGAATTCGCTCGCTTTGTGGGTACGGAAGCGGCGCTCTATTTTGGGTCGGGGTATGCGGCGAATATCGGCTTGCTGAGCTCGATCCTGCAGCCCGGCGATGTGGTCTTCTCGGACGCGCTCAATCACGCGAGCCTGATCGACGGCATCCGGCTTTCTGGCGCTGCGAAGGTTATTTATCCTCATCTCGATCTTGCGTTTCTTGAGAAGTCACTGCGCGGACAGAAGGACGCTCCAGGCGCGAAGGTAATCGTCACCGAGAGCGTCTTCAGCATGGAGGGAGACATTGCGCCGCTGCGCGAGCTTTTGACTTTGGCGCGCGCGTACGGAGCGGAACTGGTCGTCGATGAGGCGCACGCCACCGGCGTCTGCGGGCCGCAGGGGCGAGGCATGGCGGCGGAATGCAAATGCCAGCGCGAGATACTTGCCAGCGTTCACACCTGCGGGAAGGCTCTGGCAAGCTCCGGCGCTTTCGTGTGCGGTGGAAACGCGCTGCGCCAGTTTCTGGTGAACCGGGCGCGGACGTTTATATTCAGCACCGCCATGCCACCTTACATGGCTGGGCAGATCGGCGCCGCGCTGGAACTCGCGCGGCAGGCGGACGCGGAGCGTACCCACCTGCGCGAGATCACCTCTCTCCTGCGCGCCGAATTGCGCGCGCGCGGCTTGCCTTTTGGATCGAGCACGACGCACATTGTCCCGGTCATTCTCGGCACAAATGAAAATGCGCTTCGTGTTGCTGCTCAATTGCAGGCCAACGGGTTTGCCGCCAAGGCGATTCGGCCGCCGACGGTGCCCGCCGGCACATCGCGCATCCGGGTTTCGCTGACATGCAGGATTACCGGCGAAGATGTTCGTCGCATCGTGGCTATTGTTGCCGAGAGCGTCGCCGCGGGCAGCGAGTCGTCTCCCCTGACGAAGCACTCCGCAACCGTGCATGCCTAGTCGATTTTTTATTACCGGCACGGACACGGGCGTGGGCAAGACCGTGACCTCCGCGCTGCTTTGCGCGGCCCTCGACGCGCTGTACTGGAAACCGATTCAGACCGGGACCCGCGAAGGCACGGACACGGATGCCGCGATTCGCATGGCGCAACTTCCACGCAGCAGAACTCTGCCAGAGAAGTATCGGTTTGCGCCGCCGGTGTCGCCGCATCTCGCTGCGCGGCGTGCTGGCGTTCGCATCGACCTCCAGAAGATTCGACTGCCGCGAATAGACCCCGGGCAGAACCTGATCGTCGAGGGTGCGGGGGGTGTGCTGGTGCCGGTCAATCGCGAACAACTGATGGTAGACGTCATGAAACAGCTCGGATTGCCGGTGCTGCTCGTCTCGCGCACCGCATTGGGAACAATCAACCACACGCTGCTGTCGCTGGCCGCTCTGCGGTCTGCAAAGCTCGACGTGAGAGGCGTGGTCCTTGTGGGAGCCACGAACCAGGAGAATCGCAACGCAATCGAACTCTACGGCGGCGTGCCGGTGCTGGGATGGATTCCGCCTCTCAAGAAGCTCGACCGAGCGGCGCTGCTGCGCGTTTTCAAAGCGCACTTTGACGGGAAGGCTTTCGCGGCATGAACTCCGCCTTGAACATATGGCATCCCTTCACGCAGGAGGCCCTCGACCCGCCGCCGCTGCGCATCGCCCGAGCGCAAGGGGCCTATCTGTACACGGACGACGGGCGACGCTTGATCGACGGCGTCTCTTCGTGGTGGGTGAACATTCACGGGCATTGCCACCCGGCCATTGTGTCGGCCATCGCGGAACAGGCGGCGAAGCTCGATCATGTTTTGCTGGCGGGATTCACTCACGACGCTGTGGAAGAGCTTTGCGTACGACTGCGCAAGGTCTTGCCCCGCGGCCTCGATCACATTTTCTTCTCTGATAATGGCTCGACGGCGGTTGAAGTGGCGCTCAAGATTGCGGTGCAGTATTGGAGCAACATCGGCCGGTCGCGGAAGCGATCCATCGTCGCACTCGAGCATGCGTACCACGGGGATACTGTTGGCGCGATGTCGGTGAGCGCGGAGTCCGGATTCACCGATCCTTTTCGGAATTTACTCTTCCCTGTCCAGCGGGTTCATTCGGCCTACTGCCTTCGCTGCCCCGTCGGAAAGACTCGCGATACCTGCAAGATCGATTGCATCGAGCAGTTAAGGCGATTACTCGAACAGAAGCACGAGGAGATTGCCGCCGTGATTGTGGAACCGCTACTGCAGGGAGCGGGGGGAATGATTGTCCATCCCGTTGAATTCCTGCAGCAGGTTCGCCGACTATGCAGCGAGTATGATGTGCTGCTGATCGCGGATGAGGTCCTGACAGGTTTCGGGCGAACTGGGAGGATGTTCGCGTGCGAGTTGGCGGGTGTAGTGCCCGACCTGATGTGCCTATCGAAAGGATTGACCGGCGGGGTTCTGCCGATGGGCGCCACGGTGTGTACACCCCAAATACATCAGGCGTTTGTGAGCGAGGACCGCACGCGCACCTTCTATCACGGGCACTCTTACACCGGCAATCCTCTGGCGGCGGCATCGGCCGTGGCGAGCTTGAAGATTTTTGAGGCGGAGCCCGTGTTCGCGAGAATCAAGAGGATCGGGCAGATTCACCGGGAGCGTCTTCAGATGCTAAAGTCGCATCCTGCGGTTGGCGACGTCCGGTCAATCGGAGTTATGGCAGCCGTCGAGCTCCGGGCAGACGATGCGGGGTACTTCTCAAAGCTTCGCCCGAGGCTATACAAGTTCTTTCTCGAAGCGGGAGTCCTGCTTCGGCCTCTGGGAAATGTAATCTACGTGCTGCCGCCGTATGTACTCTCGGAGGAAGACCTTCATTTCATTCATGACCAGATTGCGGAGTCTTTGGCATTATGTGGATAGCTGTGACCATCGAAGAACCCGGGGCCGGAAGCGCCAAGCAACGAAGGTATGGCGGGCGGCATCGACAAATGTAACGGAAGAAGGGATAGTTCTACCTGGTCCAACTACGGCGGGCTAATCGGGGCTGGAAGGGGAGATAACCTAACCTTGAGAACGGCATGCTTCGCAGGTTACACGGGAATTCTTGGCGTCCTGTTATTGGCCACTCCGGCCCGGACGATGGCGCAGGCAGCCCCGGGGCCGCTGTCTCCCCCACCTGAAGTACAATCCCAAACACAGGCTGCGCCTGTTGCCAGACCTGCTCCGAAGCCCAAACCTCCTCAGCTCCCGCCCAGGACTTCTCTTGCGGGGTCCTGGAAGTTCAATCATGACGACAGCGACGATCCGCTGCAGAAGGTTCGCTCGGCCGAGAGTTCCACCGTAAATACAAACGCCGGACGCGGGCCGTCCCCGATGGGATACCCTGGCGGCGGCTATCCTGGCGGATACCCTGGCGGCGGACCGTGGGGAGGATACCCCGGAGGAGGTGGAGGGCCCAGGCAAGGTAGCGGTGGCGAAGACATTGCCGGCAATCCCAAGATGCAGCCGTTTATTCATCCGCCGGACATCATGGATGTCGACATCAAGAATCCAGAAGTAGACGTGACCGACGATCACTTCAAGAAGCTGATCATCTACACGGACGGACGGCAGTTGCCGAAGAAGATCGACGAGGACCACCCGGAGATCGTCGCGCACTGGAGCGGCAGCCAGTTGGTATCGGACGAGAAGAGCCCGCTGAGCGGAAAGATGAGCCGTACGTACGAGTTGTCAGGCGACGGACGGAAGCTTTACGAGACCGTGCACATCGACCACGGGAAGAGACCGGCGATCGTAATACGGTACGTCTACGATGCCACCAACTCCGACGTGCAAAGCGGACTAGGCACCGACGACCCGGACCGGCCGGTCATCAAGCGGCATTCCGCCTCCGACGATAGCGACACTTCGCCCGAAGCGCCGCAGTAGCAGGTACACCGCGCTTCCAACCACGGCGCGGCGTATCCGGCTACTATGGCTCGCAATTCCCTGCGCCACAAAGACGCGCAAGGAAGTAAGGAGAGGGATTTGCCGACAAGCGGAGGGTAGCTACCTCTACTTCCCTGCCTTGCTCTTGCTTTGCTCAGCCCGGATCTTCGCCCAGCGCGCTTTGGCCTTCTGCGAAATTCTGGCGCGAACGGCGGCAGACATCGTTCTCCGGCCATTGGAGTGGCCGACAACGCTCTTGGTTTGTGTCGCAGCAGACTTGGAAGAGCCATTCAGAGCTTCGATAGCACCTTTCACTGCTGACAGTTGCCTGCTCAGGTTCTCTGCTTCTTTGTGCAATGCTTCAACTATGTTCATGAAACCTCCGTGACTATTAAACACGCAACTACGCCAAACTACAAGAAGGTAAGATGCTGAGTACTTGACGCTTCCTTAGACTGGAGTTGGTGCCATTCGTTTCACGGTCAGCGTACTCGGAGCCTAACCCTCCCCGGCAGGGTTTGTGTTCGTCTGGCCAGCCAATTTGGATGTGCCCGCTGTTTGCAAACGCGCATTGCTTGCCGGTGCGCCGGAATCGCGTGTGCTATAATTTTTGTTGCGGTAGCGCGTAAATCGTTTTTATAAGGCGTGGAGAACAGCATGAGTGTGGCAAAGACGGAAAAAATCTGGCACAACGGCAAATTCATCGAGTGGCAGGATGCAAAGGTGCATGTCCTGTCGCACGTCATCCACTACGGCTCGGGAGTATTCGAGGGGATTCGCTGCTACGGGACCGAAACCGGACCCGCGATCTTCCGCCTGCGCGAGCACATGCAGCGCCTGCTCAACTCCGCCCACATCTACCGCATGGATCCGTCTTTCGATGTCGACCAGCTCTGCGCGGCTGCCATTGATCTGGTGCAGGCGAACAAGCTGGGGGCCTGTTACATTCGCCCGATTGTGTTCCGCGGATACGGCGATGTGGGCGTCGACCCCATGGGCTGCCCGATCGAGATATACATGGCGTGCTGGGAATGGGGAAAGTATCTGGGCCACGAGGCGGTGGCGGGCGGCGTGGACGTCTGTATCAGTTCCTGGAACCGGCCCGCTCCCAATACTCTTCCTCAGATGGCGAAAGCCTCAGCGAACTACATGAGTTCGCAACTGATTCGCATGGAAGCCAAAGCTAACGGCTATGCGGAAGGTATCGCGCTCGACGTGAACGGCTACGTGAGCGAAGGCTCGGGCGAGAACGTTTTCGTGGTGATGAATGGCTCGCTGAGCACGCCGCCGCTGGCCAACTCCGCCCTGCCCGGCATTACGCGCCAGTCGGTAACCACAATTTGTAACGATCTGGGGATTCCTGTGGCCGAGCAGATGATCCCGCGCGAAATGCTCTACATCGCCGACGAGGTGTTCATGTGCGGGACGGCCGCGGAGATTACGCCTGTTCGCACCGTCGATCGGATCAAGGTGGGCGGAGGCGCTCGCGGACCTCTCACCAAGCGCATTCAGGACGAGTTCTTCGCCATCACCAGCGGCAAAAAGCCGGACCGGCACAACTGGCTCTCGCCGGTTGGCGCTCCTGCGCCTGCTCCAGCCCTGAGATAACGCGGCGAGTTCGCCCGGCTAGCGGGCCGCTTCTGCGTGGGTAATTGGCCTTTGTTATTGAGCTTTGCCGGCGACTTTTGCCAGCGGGCTTTTGACTCACTTTTTCTAATCCAGTACACTCCCGGAGTTCGTTCTGCTTTCGCGTGGCCGCATTCCGCGGCGGAGGGATTTTGTATAGCCTGCCTCAGAAGCTTCTCGCCGAATTTATCGGAACGTTTGCCATCGTTTTTACCGCTGCCGGAGTTATTTGCGCGGACCAGTATCTCCGCGCAGCCGGGCAGGCGAGTCCCGGGCTGCTCGGATACGCATTCGCGTACGGGCTTGTGACAGCAGGCGTGGTGAGCGCGCTCGGCCATGTTTCAGGCGCGTATCTGAACCCGGCTATCACGATCGGTTCCTGGGTCACGAAGCGACTGGGGACGCTCCCGGCGCTCTTTTATTGCGTGGCGCAACTGGCGGGCGCTACCGCTGCCGGATACCTGCTCGTCGCGATTCTGCCCGAGGCCGCGTGGCGCCCGGTTTCACTCGGCGCGACCGACCTCGCCCCCGATTTCACCCGCATGCACGGGATGCTGCTCGAAGGCGTCGCGACCTTCTTCGTTGTACTGGTGTACTTTGCAGCGGCCTTCGATGTCGAGGGAGCCTTTCGGCAATTCGGAGCCGCCGCCGTGGGCCTTACCGTAACAGCAGGCGTGCTTCTTAGCCAGCCGTTCACCGGCGCTTCCCTGAACCCGGCGCGGACGTTTGGACCTGCCTTCGCAGCGCATCACTGGATCAACCACGGCGTTTATTGGGTAGGGCCGCTCTTCGGAGGCCTTCTCGGCGCCGTCGTGTTCGACCGTCTGTTTGCACGCGACCCGCTCGCTATTTAGCCCCTTCCTGGAGCCCATTCCAGTTCCAGAAGCAGCATTGCCAGCCTAGAAACCTGCTGTTTGCGGTTGTTGCGACCCCCAAAAGTGCGTGCTACGTTGACATGAAGCTTCACTCCGGGGATTCAGCTTTATGGCCATCAACATTGACGATTTGCTGCGCCGGGCCGTGGACAAGCGAGCCTCCGACCTGCACCTGAAGGTCGGCAACCACCCGTATCTTCGCGTCGATGGCGCGCTGCTGGCGCTGAACGATATCCCGCGCATAACACCGGAAGAAATGCTGTCGATGGCCTTCAGCATGATGACCAACCGGCAGAAGCAAAAGTTCAAGGAAACAGCCGAGTTGGACATGGCCTACGGAGTCGCGGGTCTGGGGCGCTTCCGCGTCAACGTGTTCCAGCAGCGCGGCAACGTCGGCATGGTGTTGCGCGTCATCCCCACCAAGATCCGCACCATCGAAGAGCTGGAACTCCCGCGCATCCTTACGCAGATATGCGAGGAAACGCGCGGGCTGGTGCTCACCACCGGTACCACCGGCTCGGGCAAATCCACCACTCTGGCAGCCATGGTCGATCGGATCAATTCCCTGCGCGCCGAGCACGTCATCACCATCGAAGACCCGATCGAGTACCTGCACCGCGATAAAAAGGGATTCATCAACCAGCGCGAAGTCGAGGTGGATACGTCGTCATTCTCCACCGCCCTGCGCGCCGCGCTCCGGCAGGACCCTGACGTGGTGCTCGTCGGCGAAATGCGCGACCTGGAAACCATCTCGACTGCCCTGCTCGCCGCCGAAACCGGACACCTGGTGCTCTCGACCTTGCATACACTGGACGCAACCGAGACGATCCAGCGCATCATCGCGGTGTTTCCGCCGCCCGAGCAGAAGCAGATTCGCCTGCAGCTTGCGTCCACATTGAAGGCCGTAATCAGCCAGCGCCTCGTGCGCCGCGGCGATGGACAGGGCCGCGTGCCGGCCGTGGAAGTGATGGTGGCGACCAACTACATCCGCGATTGCATCATCAATCCGGATAAGACGCGTCTGATCCGCGAGGCCATCGCCGCAGGAACCAGCCAGTACGGCATGCAGACTTTCGACCAGTCGCTGTTCGATCTTTTCTCCCGCAACCTGATCACGCTGGAAGAAGCGTTGCTAAGGGCGTCGAATCCCGACGATTTCCGCCTGCGCGTCCAGGGCATCCGTTCCTCCTCCGATTCCGCCCGCGAGGAAATGGAACGGGCCATGAACGAATTCGAACGGCTCGGCCACCGCTAAATCCCCCCGCGAAAATCCCGCGCTTGCCGACTGCCGCGCTTCCCTTTTCGCCCGCTTCCTTCTATGCTTCTTTTCCGTGCGCAATTCCCCTCGCAAAGTAACCACTGAACAAGAGCTGTACGCCCTCTCGCTGCGCGCATTGACGCGCCGCGCGCATTCCGTTCACGAGATGCGCGAGTATCTCGAACGCAGGGCCGAGGATGCGGATATCGTCTCTCCCGTGATCTCGCGTCTGCGAGAGCAAAACTATCTCGACGATGCGAAGTACGCGCTTGCCTATGCCCGCCAGCATGCCAACGCGCGCCGCCAGGGCCGTTTCCGCATTGCACGCGAACTTCGCACCCGCGGGGTGCCCGATCGCCACATCGAGACGGCGCTCGATGCGGTGTTCGCGGAAACCGACGAGGGCGCGCTGGTCCGGGCACGCCTTAAGCGGCAGCTTGCGCATATTCGAGGCAGCCTGGGAGAGCGCAAAGTCGCGTCGATCTATCGAAGCCTTTTGCGCGCGGGATTTTCCTCGGACATTATCCGCGCTGAGCTTCGCGGAGTGACACATGGGGATCTCCCCGCTCTACCGGAACCAGAGGGAGACGAAGTCTGAACGTTCAAAGGCTGCGCTGGAAGTAAAGTATTGCTGCCCTAAGAGGGATGCCGAAATTAGGATTCTGCGAGGCGCTGACCGGCTTTGTGGTCGCGCCTCGCTCTTTTTTTTGGACTGGTTAAGCTTTCACGAAGGTCTCGAGCGCCGCGCGATTGGGGATCGTCACGGTTGAGCCCTTGAGCGCGATCAGATGGCGGCTCTTGAAGTCGCTGAAGGTTCGGGTGACGGTTTCCCGCGAGCTACCGATGAACTCGCCGATCTCCTCGTGGGTCAAAGGCAGGGTGAGGCGCGTGCCTACCTTGGTCTGCTCCGCGCCCTGGGACCAGTCGAGCAACAGCCGGCCCAGTCTTTCCGGAGCGGAGGAAGAGAGACCCACCGTGCGGAGTTGTTCGCACGCGTCGTCGTAGAACATCGCCAACTGCTTCACCATGGCGTGATAGGTTTCCGGATGTTGCGCAACGAAGCGTAGGAAGTCATCGCGGCGGATGAAGGCCACCTGGCACGGACGTAGCGTTTCGGCGGTAACTTCGTAGGGCGTACCCGCCAATACAGCCGTCAGTCCCAGTATTTCCCCGGGCTTCGCGAGCCTCAGGATCATCGTCTTGCCTTCGCTCGAGCTGATGGAAAGCTTCACCTGCCCTTCGCAGAGGACGAACACGCCGCGAGGATCCTGCTTCTCCATGAAGAGCACGGCGCCTTCCGGGTAGACGGAAGAGGACCTCACGGCATCGAAATCCTTCATGGCTCCCGGCTGGAGCTCGCAAAAAAAAGCGCCCTTGCGGAGATTGCATGACTGACAGTTCTCGCTCAATTCAAAACCATAAGGTCCTCGCATGGTCACACCCTCCTTAGGACTTTGCGCTTCGGCGCCGAGCTTCCTCGGCAAAGTACTCGGTCATCGGCGTATTCGCCAGCAATGCAGCGTGGGTTTTGTTGTAGATCTCGGCAAGAACCCGCCGGCCTTCCAGATCCATGTGCAGCACGCCGCAGAGATCCACAGTCAACTTTTTCGCCTTCAGGGAAGGTTCCAACTCGTGCCACGTGCGGCCGAACTCGCCCACCCACGGGCCAACCACCGATCCTTCCAGCTGGAGTTTCAGAGCACCCGGTTCGTCGTGGATGGTGATCTTCAACGTAAATGCCCCCTGTTTTTCTGCTACGGGCTGGCTATGGCACACGGGGAGCCAAAGTGACGTGGAGCACGAGAGCTTAATTTCACTATGACACGCAGGGACTTACAGCGATCACAACTAGGCGTACCGGTTATCACGAGCCAGAGTGACGAAGATCACTGACGAAATAACGTCATGCCTGACTACATGTAGTCATCGCGATGGATATCGAGCTTTTTCAGCTTTGAATTCAGCGTTGTTCGCTTCAATCCGAGACGTGCTGCGGCTCCCGACGCTCCTGCAATCACGCCCCTTGTTTCGCGCAGCACGCGGAGGATGTGCTCCCGTTCGGTCGATTTCAGGGTGGCGTCCTCCTGCGGAGGAGCGGACGACGGCATCTCAAGTTCCGCCAGCGGGGCGCGAAGAGCGGGGCCGCTCGAGAGGATCACGGCGCGTTCGATGAAGTTTTCGAGTTCGCGAATGTTCCCGGGCCAGTCCCAGCGAGTGAGCGCTTTCATAATGTCGGGGGGGATGGTTTCAATGTGCCGGTTCAGCCGGCGGCTGTGCTTGCTGACAAAGTAGCGAACCAGCAGCGGGATATCCTCGCGGCGCTCGCGCAGCGGCGGAATCGTGATGGGAAAAACTCGCAGCCGGTAGTAAAGATCGCTGCGAAACTCGCGGTCGGCGACCAGCTTTTCAAGGTTTCGATTCGTGGCCGCGATCAGCCGCGCATCCACCGGGATGGTGCGCGTGCCGCCCAGCCGCTCGAATTCCTTCTCCTGCAAAGCCCTCAGGAGCTTCGGCTGCAATTCCAAGGGCAAGTCGCCGACCTCATCGAGAAACAGAGTGCCGCGATGCGCGAGCTCGAGCCTTCCGACTTTCTGCGAAATGGCGCCGGTGAAGGCTCCCTTCTCGTGTCCGAAAAGCTCGCTTTCGAGCAGGCCCGTGGGGATGGCCGCGCAGTTCAGTTTGACGAGGGTCTGCCCCTGCCGGGAACTCAGATTGTGTATCGCCCGGGCAATGAGATCTTTTCCTGTGCCGGTTTCGCCCAGGATCAGCACGGTGACGTCGGTGGCCGCCACGGTCTCTACCTGTTTCAGCACGCGCTTGAGTTCAAGGCTCTCGCCGATGATTTCCGCGAAGTTGTGGACCGTATTCAGTTCTTCTTCGAGATATTGATTTTCCCGTGCGCGGCGCTCCAACTCCTCCTCGGCTTGTTTCTTTTCGGAGAGGTCGCGGATTACGCTGAGAACCACGCGGCCGCCGGGCGTTTCAACCGGGCTGAGCATGATTTCGACGGGAAACTCCGTGCCGTCTTTTCTCCGGCCCTGGAGCTCCAGGCCGATGCCCATGGGGCGGGTTCGAGGATCGCTGCTATATTCCTTGCGGTGCCGGGGGTGAGCGTTGCGAAACCGCTCGGGAATCAGCATTTCGACCGGCTCGCCGAGCAGTTCGGCGCGGTCATAGCCAAAAAACTTCGTGACCTGACCGTTCAACTCGGCGATCCTGCCGTCCGAGTCGGTCGCAACGATGGCGTCGGGCGAGAACTCGAAAAGCGAGCGAAAGCGATTCTCGCTGGCCCGCAGGGCCTCATCGGTTTTCTTGCGTTCCGTGAAGTCGCGCGTCACCTTTGAGAATCCGAGCAGCTCTCCATTCTTGTTCCGGACCGCGGTGATCATCACGTTGGCCCAGAACTGTGAGCCGTCCTTGCGGATGCGCCAGCCCTCGTCTTCGGATTTCCCCTCCGCAGCGGCGATCTCCAATTCGCGTTCAGGCTTGCCGCTCTCGACGTCTTCGCGTGTGTAGAACCGGGAGAACTGCTGACCAATAATCTCTTCCGCGGTGTAGCCCTTGATCCGCTGAGCGCCCTCGTTCCAGGTGGAAACGCGCCCGGCCGGATCGAGCATGAAAATGGCGTAGTCCTTCACACTGGCAACCAGCAGCCGAAACCGCTCTTCGCTCCAGGCCAACTCCTGGTTGGTAGCCTTCAGCTTCTGGTTGGCTTCCTGGATTTCCCTGACGCGCAAAAGGATTTCGCTTTCCATCTGTTCGGCGCGCGACCGCAATTCCTCGGTCTGCTTGATCTGGCGGGATTCCTGCTGTTTCAGGCGCACGAAATCGGTTACATCCTCCACGCGATGGATGATGTAGCTGACTTCACCATTCGACGACAGAGCGGGTGCATTTACGGGGCTCCAGTAGCGCTCCTCGAACCCGCCGCCCTCCGATTCTGGCCTGCGAATATCGTATTTCTGGACCGCCATGGTGTCCGCACACTTTTCCGTGAGCACCCTCCTGAGGGACGCGCGAAGATTGCGGACTCCGGTGGCTCCCAGATCTTCGGGATTGTCGGGAAAAACTTCGAAGATCCCTTTGCCGAGAATGTCGTCCCGCTTGGTCATCGTGGCGCGAAGATAGGCTTCGCTGACGGCGACAATGCTGAGGTCGGGCGTCAGCACAAGGTAGAGCCCCGGCACGGACTCGAAGAGAGCTTGAAAGTCGGGAGCTACTGACGGCTTGGACAAGTTTTCCCCGTACAGTTACTTAAAGGGAGCTTCTGGAGGTGTTCGCCCCACCGACATGATAGTGAGCCGGAAGCAGAGCTACAAGGGGTTAGCGGTTTTCGCGGCCGATGGTCGCACGACGCGAAGGAACAGGCTCGGTATGAAGCGAAATATTCGGTGGAAGAGGCGTGGGAGAAAAAAAATGGGAGAACCGGGAACATTTCCCGATTCTCCCAGGAGTTGAGCAGCCGTCCGTTCAGGACGACAACTTAAAATCGACCTTGATGTCCAATCGAATGGCAACAGGCTGGTCATCGAGGATCGTGGGTTCATACTTCCTCCCCTCGACGGCCTTGATGGCCGAAGGAAAGAGCAGCGCCGGGCCGCTGATGACTTTCACGCCGGTCACGTTGCCGTGCTCGTCTATGATCGCCTCGAGTACCACCACACCCGAGACGTGCGCCTGCCTAGCGATCGGCGAATACATGACCGGAGGCGCGTAGAGGATCCGAGGCTCCTTCATGCCGCTGGAAATGCGAATCGGGCCCTTGGGCTTCTCGGCAACGGCTACAGGCGGAGGCGGCGGAGGCCCGGCGATGGCCCCGGCAAGCACGTCTCCGACGCCTCCCGGAATGCCACCGGTGACACCCGAGATCGCAGGCGCCATCGCGCCGGCATCCGGCGCTGTTGCCACAATTCTCTTGGGAATCAGAGTAGGGGCTGTAAGTTGCGCTTTAATGAAGGACGGCTTGGGCGCAGCCGCCGCGCGCGCCATCGGAGGCGGAGCGGACGGAGGAGCCGCCGGTGGGGGCGGTGCGACCAGCAGAGTCGAGTTCAGTTTGTAGAGGTCCATCCCCTCGGTGAAAATGAGAGGAATCACCAGCAGCGCGCCAAGGATGGCTGCCTGGAGCGCGAACGCGAGGCCGGTTTGTGCCGCGCGCCTGCCGCGGGATTGAGAGTCTTCCTCGATGATCGAAGTCGAAAAGATGCTTTGCTTTGGCGGCGCCGGGCTGGGGGCCGGGGCGAAGAAATCCGGGGACTTGCCGCTGGACGGTGAAGCGCTTTGCCGAAAAACACCTTCATTCAGGGCCGACATCTGTTATCTCCTTTTTCACTGGAAGCATGCGGCCACGGGTTATTAAGGGAATCTCGAAGAGACCCTGAATTGAGCCCAAAGCCGCCACCGCCGGATAACTGCGGTGGAAAATCTCGATCCACGTGGAAAAGCGAGATACGTTAACTACACTAAATATCCTCCATTAGTTTGCAGATTCGGGTCAAAAACCACAAACTCTCAATCCGAATCGATGCCATAGAAAAAGGGGATGTGGGGCTGGATCGAGGATAACGGGGAGTGAGTGACTTCAGCGAAGAGCTGCGCGAAACGCCGGGAGGTTTATTGCTTACTGAATGCCAGTCTGGTAGCTACCTGGGGACATCATCGCTGTTGAACGCGATTTCAATCAGCTCGGTCGTTTCCTTCGGGGCAGGCTCGAATTTCCACTGCTGTACCGCATCCAAAGCCGCCCTCACCAGTACCGGGCCGCCACCGACTTCATGCGCTTCCTTCACGGTGCCGTCCGGCGCCACCACGGCTTGAATTCGAACCTTGCCGAAAATATGGTTGCGGCGAGCGAGGTCCGGATACCGGGGCTGCACCTTCACTGCGACTTTCCGGGCAGCTGCTTGTGCTTGCGGATTGGGTTCCTGGGCGAATGCCGGTCGCGGCGACGATATAAGGAACAAGGCCATCAGCCCGAGGCCAATCGCAACTTTCCACGCATTCGCGAGCACTTTAGAGCTCCACTTTTTAGGGATGCACCGCCTGTACTTTCAAGATATCGCAGGGCGCTGCCGCCGTAACCTCATCTTGAAGGAAGCGTGTCCGGTCATACACCACAGAGCAGGCCGGCGAAAACGCTATGGTAAATCGGGGGACGGTCCGGCAGAATTCTGGCAATAATTTGTTCCACCAGTTAGAGTGTCTGCCACAAGCCGGGTCAAACCAGGAATGCCCGCTTAAGGAGATACACATGAAGAAGCTCAGCATTTGCTCAATTCTGGTTCTGATGGGGGCCATCGTTTATGGCGTCGCGGCCCGCGGGCAGTCGGCGAGCGCACGTAAAGCGGATCCTGTGAAAGTGGATCCCAAACACTACAAGGTGGAGTTTGAGAATGACCGCGTCAGAGTCCTGCGCATTACGTACGGACCGGGGGAAAAATCGGTGATGCACTATCACCCTGACGGAGTCGTGGTCTACCTCACAAACACAAACACCCGCATGACGTTTCCCGACGGGAAGACGCACGACTATCCAGGCAAATCCGGCCAAGCCTCGTGGACGGCAGCCGGAGCGCACCTCCCGCAGAATATCGGCGATAAGAGGTTCGAAGCAATCCTGGTGGAGTTGAAGAAGTAGGCAAGCCTCGCATCGTGCGATGTCCTCACTCCACACTGCAGAAACTACTGCACGTCGTACCACGTTTCATTTCACGCGGATGAAAACGCCTCGATTCCCACTTTCTGTAGGCGAAGAGCACATTCCTTGCCCCGGATTCTAAGAGAATATTGTGTTCGTCGCGGAGCTCGAACATTGCTATGACTCCACCGTTATACGAAGGAGCGAAGGTATAAAAAAGATTCACACCAAAAATGCTGTTCGTTTTGGTGCTTCCACCGGCCGCAGCGATCGAAAGCTGAAGGGCGGGAAGGTGCCCACCCATCCTGTCCGACAGTAATCTTCCCCGCAGAACGTCAACAATCACTGGATTCCCAGAGCCATCGTTTGAATTCGAGAGCAGTGTCGTGTAACCGGTAATCATCTGCTGTGCAAGAGTGAGATTAGCAACAACGTCCGGCTGGGTGCATGCGGAGTTCGGCGTTGAAGTGCTTTGGGGGCTGGCGTTTTGCGTCGAAATCGCAGGTTGAGTCCCGCCAGTGGGTGCACCGCCTGCGGCGGCGGGTTTGCACATATTTGTCCAACTGGTGAGATCATTGCCCCATGCCAGCATCTCCCCGAACTCGTGTGTCAACCTGCTCGTCGCATCTTTCAAGTCGAGAGCCGATGTGGATGAGTAAGGAAAGATCCCCCGCGCGAGCAGTTCGTTCTCGACAAGCGTCTCAAAGTTTGGAGTAGTGGGCTGAACAGAGGATGCTCCATAGGTAATGTTGGATTTGAGTCCACCAAGTGCGGTCACAAGGCTGCCAAAATCCTGCAACCCAATCGGCACAGCGGGTGCACCGCTAGCCGAAGGTGTACTAGAGGGCGCAGCGGTAGCAGGAGCAGTGGGTGTAGGAGCGGGAGCAATCTCCTCCTCGCCGAATGGAGTAATCTGTACGCCACCTGGCACCCTCGGCGCCGGACGGCGGGAGGGTGGAGGGGGTGGGGTCTTTACCGTCGAAGCCAGCTGAACTGTCTGCATTGAATCTGTGTTTAACGAATCGATGTTCGATGACGGGACGTGACCGCTCAAAATGCTTACGGTTGCGCTATAGTTTCCGGCCGCTGGCTGAATGTCATCAGATGGGAATGTCACATTGATGTCGCAATACTCTTGGGGAGCAAGGACCTTCTTGCAAGTCGCTATATTGACGTCAAACGTCGCTGCGTCCGGCCCAGCGACCGTAATGGCTTTTACCTCACGCGTTTTGGTGCCGACATTCGTCACCCTAATATTCTGAGTTATCGCTGCTCCTCCGATTGTGAAGGGAAAGCTGAGCGACGAGATCGGAATTTGTAACGAAAAGTATTCTTGTAATTGACTGTGTAGCAGTCGAAGATCGCCATAGTATCCTTGCACTGCTTGGTAGAGTGCGATCTGATTGGCCGATGCAGGGTCCTCGATCAGCACTGCACAGCTGCTTCTGTTCGTATCTTCAAGACTTTCCCGTTCTTTGTCTAGCTGCCGCATATCCTGGGCTAGTTTTGCGGTCGCTTCCTGAAATCTCTCGTCGTCCGATTTTATGAGGGCGTCGTCTCGGTTGAACGGCGGTGTGGCTTCTTCTGTATCCTTGGTGTCTTGGTCCAGCTTTGCTTGGTTCTGTCAACACTCTCGCTATCGGCGCGAACTGCATCGCTGTCCCTTTGGAAAGAAGCGGTGGTTGCTATCGTGCATCCCGGTTGGTGGACAGCTGTGAGATCAGCGATGTTTCGTGCAATGTCCGCCATGCCTTTAAACACCATGATTTGTATTTCGATAGGAGTGGTGCCACCGCCGGCCCCGCCACCTGAGGTGGATGATGGGGTGGTTCCCGATTGACCTAGACCCGAACCGAGAGCCGCGCCTGCCCCGAGGCCTGCCAACCCTGCCGTTGCATTACTTTGGGCAGACCCTGAGCTTGCGATTGGAACAACCAGCAATAAGGCGACAGCAAATTTTCGCATGGCATCCTCTAACAGTTTGTTGAAAAATGAGTTGTCGCTGCAACTTTAATTAAAAGAACTCGTCTGAATGAGGGAAGGCCAAGGAGACGAGTGAATGCGCGGCGACGATAACCAGCAAGATGGAATGTTCAGCTACATTTCTCCGGAAAAGCGAGTTCCGGCGGATCATCCGTTGCGGCCGGTGCGCAAGATGGTGGATGAGATTCTGAGGGAGATGTCACCGAAGTTTGCGGAGTTGTACTCGAAAGTGGGGCGCCCATCGATCGCGCCGGAGCGATTGTTGCGGTCCCTGCTGTTGCAGATCTTCTATTCGGTGCGCAGTGAGCGAATGCTGATCGAACAGCTGGAGTACAACCTGCTGTTCCGGTGGTTTGTGGGGATGGAGATGGACGAGGCGGTCTGGAATCACGCAGTGTTCAGCAAGAATCGGGAGCGTTTGCTGAACGAGGAGATTGCGGAGGGATTTTCAGACGGGTACTGGAACGGGCAAAGCCGTACATTTCAGATGAGCATTTCACCGTGGACGGAACGCTGATCGAGGCATGGGCGAGTCAGAAGAGTTTCCGGCGGAAAGATGGGAAGGGGAACCCGCCTGGGGCGGGAGGGGATGTCGATTTTCACGGGGAGACGAGGAAGAACCAGACCCACAAGAGCACGACGGATTCCGATGCCCGGCTGTTTAAGAAGTCCAAAGGCAGCGAGGCAAAGCTGAGCTACCTGGGACATGTATTGATGGAAAACCGCAACGGGCTCTTGGTGCAGACTTTTCTGACCGAGGCGGATGGAAGAGCGGAGCGGGATGCTGCGATGCTGATGGCTGAGAGGATTCGAGGTGGGAAGCGGGTGACTCTCGGTGGCGACAAGAATTACGACACGCAAGAGTTTGTCAAAGAGCTTCGCGGGATGAACATCACACCGCATGTGGCGCAGAACAATACCAACCGCCGGAGTGCGATTGATCGGCGGACGACGCGGCATGCCGGGTACGAGGTGAGTCAGCGGAAGCGAAAACGAGTGGAGCAGTCGTTCGGGTGGATGAAGATGGTCGGGATGCTAAGGAAAGTGAAGTTGCGAGGGATCGACAAGGTCGGGTGGCTGTTTACCTTCACCGGAGCCGCTTACAACCTCTGCCGGTTGCGAACTCTAATGGCGAAAGCCTGAAAATGGATGCCGCCGCGGGTAACCGCTCGAATCGAACGGTACCTAACAGCTCCCAAACAGCTCATCTATAACCAGAAATTCAGAGCCGAGTGCATTCCAAGCTGGTTTCTTCAACAAACTGCTAATGGTTTATTCAACAAAGCCTCTGCTTAGGTCACGCCGGACAGGTAGCGATGAGTGTAGGAAGATTCTGAACTGGGACGATTTGCACTCCATGGGCATCCTGTATTCGGACTTTAGAAACTGGTACGCTGCTCGCGAATGCGAATGATGTTACGAACTGTGTCATCATCTGCAGGTCCGGTTGGTCATTCCTTTCGTGACAAAGCGAAAAACTTGGCATTCCGTTTACGGCCGGACCCGGCTTCAAGGAGGTTCGGTATCCCGTTGTGCGGTGCGATCCTTCAGCAGTAACCAACACGGAGTGTGGGACGCCGGGGTCGTTCGCATCAAAGCATTGAAGGTTGTAGTGACCTCTGCAAAGATCCTTAGTCATAATTCAGTGCCTCTTCACCGGGCGCCAACCACGTATCTCTCCGGAACGAAAAAAGATGACCCGGCACACGACGCGAAGGAGAAGAGAAAGGGTCAGTCCTGCGCGGTTGTCGGGTTTTGAACTATCGGCGCGGGAAGGGCTTGGTATCGCTGCCGGCAACCGCTCCGTTCACGACAACGAAGGCAGTGATCTTCTGCTTCCCTGCGCTCGATGTCGCTGTTATCGTTTTATCAACCGTTCTTACTACATCTGCGCACGCCTTGCCCTCGTCGCGCGTGAAGGTGAAGGTGAGGGGTTCGACTTCCGGAAGTACCACTACTCCTGATGGCAGCCCAACAGAAAGCGCGCCAGGGTGGTAGCAGGAATCGATGATTTCCACGGACACTTGCGCTTCGTACTGCTCGCCTTTGAGCCATTTGAGCGCGAGCGTAACCTTCAGCTTGTGCGTCTGAGCAGCGGCGGTCATGTTTCTATCCTCCCTTTGCCGGAAAGGCTTGGAAACTGCGAGCCGTTTTTTCCCCGGATTAGCTTGTAACTTCCGAGGCAATCTTCGGCGGCGACATCACAGCAATCCATAAACAGATGGAGATCCCCCGGAACAGGTCCGAATTTATACAGCCATAGTGCGGCTCATCCGGCAAAAAAAGCTTTATGCTTAGTAAAGTAAGCAGAGATGTGTTATTATGTCTATAGTAATATAAAGACTCCGTTCGTCATATCCGAGTCATAAGTCGACATGCTGCTCAAAGGCGCGAGTCCCCACGACGTCGCGAAAGACTTGCAGAGATCATGGCAGTAGTCAAAGAGCACTACGCACTCTAAGTCGAGGGACTGCGAGAGCACACCCGCTGGGTGACAGAGATCGTTGACGGAATCGAGAGGGCTGCTGAGTGATGTGGAACCACGGTACTGCCACCGGCAGCGGAAGGGCGGCTGCTGAAAACAGGAACTTTAGTGGCGGGTGAGCCTGTAAGCCGGATTTTGTGCTTCGCGCGCGGCGCTCGATTTGCATCAAGACGCTGGTGCGCGCGACGCGGCGATCATTCCTCTAGGTCCCGAATCGCTCCGGGACTCAAGCAGCCTACCCGAGGGTCGCGGCGCCCGCTCTTGCGAGCGAACGCGTACGGGCCGGGCCGGCCCTCCCCTCCTATTTGGCCTTGCTCCACGCGGGGTTTTCCGTGCCCCGGGTGTCGCCACCCGGGCGGTGGGCTCTTACCCCACCTTTTCACCCTTGCCAAATGCGCCCGACTCAAAGAGGCGAGCCCGCGGTTTTTCCGAAGGCTTGCCGCCGCGGTACAAGCGACACCGGCGGTTTAATTTTCTGTGGCACTTTCCGTAGCCGCAGCTCAGAAAGCCGCTTTCGCGGCATCCCGAACCGCAACCCCCTGGCGTTACCAGGCGCGTTGCCCTTCGTCGACGGCTCTTACGAGTTCACGACGATGGAGTCCGGACTTTCCTCCCGTCCGCCGCCCTTGCGGGCAGCGAACCAGCGATCACCCGGCTCACCCGCCAAGTTTGATTATAGCAGGGGAAGGTCGCACGGGCTTCTGTCCGAGTGGTTTCCGTGTTGCGGCTTCCGTTTCCCGAGCTCTTTATTGACTTTATAGGCCGACCGGCATATGTTCGCCAAGCGAATCGCCCTGGGGGAATCCGATCGCGATCGACCAGGAGGCAGTATGGAAAAGAGCATTCTAACGGTCAGCTACTGGCTGGGCGTCTTGTGCACCGTGCTGGCAGTGGCGATGCGGGTCCTCAACATGCTGGGCGTGTCGTTTTACGAGGTGATGACTCGAGGCAACCCCATTGCCTTCCGTACGTTTCTGAATGGCGCGATGCTCTTTTTTCTGGCCGCAATCGCGAGCGCAGCCTACTCCTGGCATAAGTCGCGTACCTAACCTATCTCATAAATTCATCAACTGGTTTGCCCTGGCCATCTCAGGGGTTAAAACCCCTTTGTCCACGGGCGTTTTTGGCACGGCTGAAAGCCGTGCGCTGACGAGTTCCATTTGCGGGATGCAATGGCCGCTAGCGCTTACTGTAAAATCAGTTTCCCCAGCTGTTGCGGGAAAGTCTGATTTCGAGGATCACGTCGTGGCTCTCGGAGGTATGGACGAGGCAGGAACTGCACTTAAGCAGCGCCATAAACGACTGGGCGGCTTGCTCAAGCCGTTCATCGATGCGGACGCCGAGGGTGCGCTGGCCCGATAAGGAATCCAGCACCGCCTCGCCGCTCGAAGTTGGTATCACCAGGTACACACAGGCAGCCTAACAACGGCAGGCGGAAGTGTCCAATCGGACCTTTCGATTCGAGCGATTCACATTTGAGCTGTGATCGAGAAGTTGAAGTTTACGTTAGGCGGGTAACCTCGGAGGCGAACGACCGCAACTGGTCCACCATCGTGTTGATGGCTTCTTTGAGCTGCAGAATTTCACCGCGGACGTCCACGGTGATTTTGCGGGAAAGGTCGCCGCTGGCGACCGCTGTGGTTACCTCGGCGATGTTGCGGACCTGGCCGGTGAGGTTGCTGGCCATCGAATTCACCGAATCGGTGAGGTCTTTCCATGTGCCGGCGACGCCCGGAACCACCGCTTGGCCGCCCAACTTGCCATCGGTGCCGACTTCGCGTGCCACGCGGGTGACTTCAGCGGTGAAGACGCCCAACTGCTGAATCATCGTGTTCGCGATATTGGCCGAACGCAGGAACTCGCCTTCGAGAGGCCGTCCGTCCACGTCCAGCCGTACCGTCTGGGTAAGGTTTCCTTGGGCAACGGCTGCGATGGCGCGCGTGACCTCCGTGGTCGGGCGCAGAAGATCTTCGACCAGCGTATTCACTGAGACTTCCATCTCGCCCCAGGCTCCCCGGGAGTCGCGAAAACGGGTGCGTTCCCGAGTGCGGCCCTGCTTCCCGACGACGTGCCCGATGCGCTTGAGTTCCTGGGCCATCTGCTGGTTGGCCGCCACAATGTCGTTGAAAGTGTCGGCGATTTTGCCCGCCAATCCTACCCAGGCGCCGGGCAGTCGCACCGAAAAGTCGCCGTCCCGCATGGTCTGGAGGCTGGCAAGGATCACCGCCAGATCGGCGGAGGACACATCGGTGCGGCTCTGCCCGTTCGCGTGTCCGTTGCTCTTCCCGGCCGGCTTCGGCTTTTCAGGTTTGGCCTCTACGGGCGCTGTCATTTCGGGTGTTTTCATCAAGAATCTCCCAAGGGCAAGCGGAAGTTTCGGGGATCCGAAGAACTCGCAATGGCGACCAATGTCTGTAGCAATTCGGACATTCCTGTAAAATGTTTGCGACTTTTGTGGATATCACGGATTAGATTTACGGCGCACTACAGCGTTTTATGTAGATGTGGCGGGGGAATTACTGGGATAAATACTTAGGCGGGCAAACCGAAAACTTCCCGTCGGCCAAGCTACGAGGCCATTTTTGCGCAGACTTCGTTGGTCACCAGCTCGACAAACTCCAGATAGGTTTGCAGCGTCGCTTCGATATCGAGGGCCTTCTCCTTTACGCGGCCCTCGCGCAAATTCAAGATCGCCTCGAACGCCGACGGGTCAGCGCCGGTAAGCGAGGCGACAGCCGCGACCGCCTCCCGTTTGCTAGCAGGCTTTGGTTGCCCCAGGGCAATCAGCGCATGGCGAAACAACGTGCAAAAAGCTGAGTTGGAGGCCACCATGATCCCCAGATGCGCCTTGGGCTTTATGGGTGCCGCGAGAATTGCCTGCCGCAGGCGGAGCCAGTTTGTGCGCATTTCCCGTTCCACCTGCAGCCGGTGCAACCGCAGGGACACCTCGAAGCCCTGAAGAAAATCCGAGCCGAAAAGCATGCGGTGCTTGTCCTTCATATCCAGGAGTTCGATCGCAAACACGTCCGCCGAACGCCGCAGTTCATCGAATGTGAATATGAGAGGGGAAGGATTTCCCTGGCGCGTCCACCATTCCGCCGTGGAGTGAAGTTGCTCGATTTCGCGAGATCCGGCACTTTCGACGATGCAGAGAATATTCAAATCGGAATGCTCGGCGAGGAATTCCCCGGTGACAGCCGATCCGTAGAGAACTACCGCCTCCAAATTCACGGCCGAAGCAGCTTTTAATCGCTCCACCAGCTCTGTGAGCTTCGTTTCCATATCTACTTAACCTCTCCGCACATCAAATCAAATATAGTTCCTACCAACTGCCGCTTGCACCGCCCCCACCAAACGAGCCGCCGCCGAACCCGCCAAATCCTCCGCCGCCTCCACCGCCTCCGCCGAATCCCCCGCCCCAGCCGCCGCCCATCATCCCTCCGCCCATGCCGCCCATCATCGGCCCGACCCAGCCTCCGGGCCCCATTCGCGATCCGGGGCCTCCCGCACGGCGAAAAATCGAAAAGATGATGAAGATCAGGAACAGGAGCAGAAATATTTCACTCAAGCCCGACGGGGCGTTGTTCTGCCGGCGGGGCGCCGTGACGATGCCGGTAAGCGTGACGCCGCGGTCCGCAGCGATCACGGTCGCCACCTCGCTGGTCATCAGCGTCATGGCGGCGTCGTAATCATTCTGGCGCAAATACGGGACGGCATCGCGGCCGATGCCTCCCACCTTGCCGTCCGGCAGGATAGCTTCCAGCCCATACCCCACTTCAACGCGGTAGCGGTGATCGTCGACGGCAAGAAGAATCAGTGCGCCGCGATTGGTCTGCTTCGGACCTATTCCGAGGCGTGTGGCGAGATCGATCGAATAGTCCTCGATCGGCCGGCCCTGGAGCGATTTGACCGTCACCACGACAATTTGTGCCTGCGCCTTCTGATTCACTTCGGTGCAAAGCTCCGTAAGGCGCGCTCGCGTCGCCACGTTTAGAACATTCGCGAAGTCGTTCACGTACCCGCTGATTTTCAGCTGATCCTGCGTCTGCGCAAACAGACTGGCCGCGGCAAGCAAAATGAAGGCGAGCAAAGCGCAGGACCTCGGCGGCAAAAGGGCACGCGACGATTCCCCGTAAGTGAATGAGAAATTACGGCTTTTATTTAACGCAGCCTGAAGCGGCGACAAGGTTGGGGGCATCAAAAGTGGGAGTCTCCAGCTCATGTTAGAACCCCCACCTCGGGGAGTCAAACGAGGAGTCACGCAAGCACTGGTAGGTGCCGAGCAGCGCAATCGATATGAATTCGACATCACCGGCCGTGCTTATACAATGGAGATGCTCTGAAATAAATCGTCGCCGTGCAGCGTTCCCAATACATGTTCCATTAATGCCTGCGGGCAACAGCCTTTGGAGAGGACTGAAAAGATGAATCGAAATTCGAGGCGGGTGGCAATGGCTTTCCCGGTCATTGCATCTTTGGTGGGTTCGCTGATTGTCGGCCCTGCCTATTCTCAGCAGACGGACGCGCCCAGTGCATCGCAGGCGTCGCCGGCACGGCCCGGCGGTTCAATGTCAGGTTCAGGCGCTGCCGCGGGTTCGTCCCGGGCTCTGACGCTCGCGCCCGACTACTCCTTCGGCCAATCCTACTTCCCGCATTTCACTCTGCCGTATAGGCCGCTGACCCTGCCCGAGCCCCCGCTTACGAATTCGCCGCGAATCGACCAGCTTATCGTTCACGATCCGAAGCAGGGCGACAAATTGATGCTGAGCCTGGAAGACGCCATCTCCCTCGGCCTCGAAAATAACATGGACATCGCCGTGCAGCGCTTCACGCCCTGGTTGGACGAAACCGCGCTTCTCCGGGCCAAATCCGGCGTAAACGGTAGGCTCGTCTTCGATCCTGTGCTGACGGGAACAGGCTATATCTCCCAAGCCTCGCTGCCGATCAATAATCCCTTCCTCGCGGGCGTACCCTCTCTTTCGGCCACTCCAGTCGTTGTGGCTCCGGTCGCCCCGAATCTGATCAGCCACAATGGCGTCGCCAACTTCAATTACACGCAGGGGTTCGCCACCGGCACGCAGCTTCAGGTGAGTTTTGACAACACGCGGTCGTCCATCAATTTTCCGGGCGATCTCTTCAATCCTTACGTGCAATCCTCGCTGACGGTTCAGGTAACGCAGCCTCTGCTCAACGGCTTCGGTCGCCTCGCGAACACGCGCTACATTCTCGAAGCGCGCAACACCGTAAAAGTGGGCGAGTCGCAATTCGCGCAACAGGTGATCAACAGCGTCACGCAGGTGGCCAACGACTACTGGGAACTTGTCTACGCGCGTGACAACGTGAAAGTGGAACAGGCCACCGTGCTGGTGGACCAGACGCTCTATGAAAACAACAAGAAGCAGCTCGCCATCGGCACCATGGCGCCCCTCGATGTGATCACCGCCGAGTCGCAGCTCGCTTCAGACCAGCAAGCCCTGGTGCAGGCACAGACAACCCAACTACAGGACGAGACGACCCTGCTTGTCGCTATCACCAAGGATCCCCTCGCGATGTCTCTTTCCGGCGTCGAGATCGTTCCCACCACCCCCATCCCCACACCGGACGTTGTCGAGACCATTCCGCTGCAAACGGCCGTGCAGGAGGCCTGGCAGAAACGCCCGGAACTGCAGCAGGCGGCTCTCAATCTGAAAAACGCCGGCATCGAAGTAAAGGCTACGTCGAATGCCCTGCTGCCCTCGG
>Ga0302324_100003069_pt1 | contig 37841 bp, 28 predicted proteins | sample Palsa_T0_1_FD_201949 | JGI IMG/M metagenome (GOLD analysis project Ga0302324, IMG submission 201949) | Peat permafrost microbial communities from Stordalen Mire near Abisko, Sweden - Palsa_T0_1 | ecosystem: Environmental > Terrestrial > Soil > Palsa > Peat permafrost | place: Sweden: Abisko... | reverse complement strand
ATCTTCTATAACAACCGTTATGGAAGCACGCATGGGCGCGTCTATCTTTCGGTAGCCGCCATGGATAAGGGAAGCGGTTCTCTACGGCAGGTGAGTCTCACGGACGGCCTTGGGTTGCCCTATGAGGACTCGCTGGTCTTTGCGTACCGTGACATCGCCAGTGGCCTGGAGTATCTGCGCCGTGCATCGGATTTGCATCATCGTGGCCTAGGGCTCGAACTGCGAGGTTACCAATCTGTCGTGTTGCTCCATTGGCGCGAACTTCGATCCTCCGCGGATCAGCCATGGGACAGACTTTGCGACACGCTCGGCGGCAGAGGTGTTCATAGCGTGGATGAAGCGCTGTTGAAGCTCAGGTTTGGTCCAATCCATGATGCGCTTCGCAAGGCCATCAGTGCTTCGAATGTGTATTTATTCGCGGAGATCGCTGGAGAGCCTAGGAAGAAAGATATCCGACACGTAAGCAGCAAGTCTATTCAAGCAACAATCCCTGGGGCAACTATCTCTCAAGCTATAAGTCCAGCGGCGACGGATTCGTCCATGAAGATCAAGCCGGCAGACAAGGATTTGGATCAGGATGTGCCCTTGGTCCCGTCTGAAAGACGAGCGCCCGATGTCTTTACAACTGTGCCCGACTCAAGCGTCTTCGATGCTCGGCTGGAGAAGTTCGTTGAAGAAAGTCAACGTTGCTTCAAGGTGATCTTGGAAAACATGCCGGCTGAAATCGCCGAGATCGTAAGGGAACATGCTCCATCGCCTATTAAGGAGAAGCCGGCAGGGGCCGAGATCGAAGCCAGCATTGATGGTCCCGCCATGTCTGATCCTCTACAGGAATACGAGAAGGAATGCAGAGCACTGGCGATGGCTGCCATACAGCTACCGCAATTGGAGCGTGAGTTTTCGACGGCATGGCCACCAGCTGTGCGCTACACATTGCCCGGCAATGGACAAGGTGTTTCACTTGAGCGAACTTGGGCTCCAGTGCTGGCCTGGATTGTTTTGCGCAGTCTTCCGGTGTCAGCGAGCAGGGTCGAGTTGTTCGATAAGCTCCACTTGAGATCCGCTCTTGCGGAGAGTTTTTCATCTATGGGCATGGAGGGTGAAAGGACATGGCGAGCCGCGGCGCAAGTAAGAGTTCTACTCGTGCAGGCAGATGAAGCGTTGGTTTCCATCGACTCGGAAGAGTTTTGGCAAAGTCCCGATATACGCTGGCTTGCAGGTGTCAACGAAGCGTCTGGCATTCTCTATTTCAACAAAGAGCAGTTTGAAGAGTTGCTCTGCTGGGTTCAACTCCCTGCGTTATTGGAGATCGCAGGGCAAGGTTTGAGAGACGCCAGCTCGATCCATCGAATTGAAGCCGCTGTTGCAAAAAAGAACCAGGCGGCAAAGGACGCCGGGTACAGGCTGGAAAAGTATCTCAGCCTATGCAGCGTCTCCCGCAGCGAAAAACCGGTTTTGGATTCAGCGAAGTAGAGTATGGAAATGCAGTACTGAGGCATTGTTGAAACTGGCTATCTTCTTTAGTTCGTGCGTCGTTATTTCTGCGGAGATTCCCATTGGCCTGAATTTGCGGAGTTGAATATGGCCTCGATGACGGCCATATTCCCGATGGCGTCTTCGACAGATACGGGAACTGCAGTATCTTCCAAAATGGCCTTAGAAAAGGCGTCCCCTTGCAGTGTGTATTGATCGCAGACGGGGAAGGTTTCCGTGGTGATGCCGGCTCCGAAGAGATCGCCACCGTCGTCGATGAAGATGCGGGTGGGACGGTCGGGTGGGGCGTTGAAGGGTATCTCGATCTCGATGCGGCCACGCGTGCCGAGGAAGTGAATGCGCTGGTATGGGACCAGCTGCGTGCTGCAAGTGAAGATAGACTGTCCGCCGGAGAAATCGAGAATTGCTGACGTCAGGCGATCAGTATGCATCTGGGGGTCGCGGTCGATGCAGGCAACGACGCGGGTGGGCTCCTGCGAGAAGGCATAGCGCGAGGCGTGAACGAGGTAGCAGCCGATATCCATGAGAGCTCCGCCGCCGCACTCGACCTTGTTACGAATGTTGGATAGCTGGATATTGAAATAGCTGAAGGCGCCGATGATGGAGCGGAGTTCTCCAATGCGATGTTCATCTAAGAGTTCGCGGAGGCGAAGCCATTGGAGATAGCTGCGGATCATGAAAGCCTCCCCGATCTTTACTCCGGTACGGTCGCGAACAGCGAGAAGAGTTTTCGCTTCCGCGACGGTGAGGCTGAGAGGCTTTTCACAGAGAACGTGCTTGCCTGCTTCCGCAGCTTTGATCGTCCAAGGGACGTGAAGCTGATTGGGAAGCGGGTTATAAATGGCGTCAATATTCGGGTCGGCTAGTAGCTCCTCATACGAACCATAGACCGTGGGGATGGCGAGCGCAGTTGCTGCCGCCTGAGCCTTGGCAAGATCGCGAGATGCGATGGCGTCTACGCTGGTGTATTGGCCCCGCTGCATGGCGGGGAGGACTTTTTTGAGGCCGATGTTGGCGGTGCTGAGTACTCCCCAGCGGACTTTGGTGGACATGGTTCTAATTTTAGAACGCCGCCTCACTCTTTGGATTTCCCAGCCGTGTCCTATCCCCGCTTGATTCGATTTGTCCCCCTTCATATCCCGTTTCAGTGTCTGCACAGGTTGTGGAAGAGCTGACACAATGTGTGTCTCTTGACACGATCTACGCCGCTTAGTGCACCCTTATCTCTATTATTTTCAACAACTCTCGATTGGCGACATGCTTGCACTTTGTTTCGGCGCAGGCAGTTCAGTCAAGGGGGACGCGATGAAGATTTGGATGCTTAAGAGCTTGGCCGTGGCAGTAGCGACAGTAGGAATGACGAAGTATGCAGTGGCTCAGCAGGCGCCGGTACAGACGCAGCCTCAAGGGCCAACCCGCGAGATTGTCGTCAGCCTCGAAGACCGCAAGCTGGCCCTAATTGAGGACGGGCAAGTAAAGAAGATCTACAGCGTTGCGGTCGGCAAGCCCTCGACGCCCAGTCCGGAAGGCACCTTCATGATCGAGCGTCGCGTGGCGAACCCGATCTATCGCCATAATGGCCGCACGATCGAGCCGGGCCCGGCCAACCCTGTCGGTAGCCGCTGGATGGGGCTGAGCACGAAGGGTTACGGAATCCACGGGACCAACGAACCCAACTCCATCGGCAAGGCTGCTTCTCACGGATGCATTCGCATGGCCAAGGCTGATCTAGAAGAGTTCTACGCGCTGGTCGCGGTTGGAGACAAGGTACAGATTGTTGGGACACGCAATGAGGAGATGGCGCGGTTGTTTGAGGCTGCTCCGTCGGAGGTTGCAAAACAGGCTGTACAGATGGCAAAAGCAGAGCCTGCGGCGGTCACGGATGCTCCAGCCGCTCAGCGGGAATCTCCAAGCCAGGAAACTGCGAGCCATGTAGCGAAACAGCAGGAACCTGCTCTGACCGCAATCGCAGCTTCTTCATTGCGGTGAGGAGATTGTCATGAGGCTTTTTACGGAAGTTATCAACGTGATTGGCGCAGCGTTTCTGCAGATTGCAATAGCGCTGCTGATTGAAGAGTTGACCTTCGCAGGGCTGGTCCGGCTGATCCTCGCTCCTCGGTCGGATGCAGACAAAAACAAGGAGCGCAAGAACGAGGACAGGGGAGAAAACCAATGCTCGCACTGAAGTTTGTGTTGATGGTGGCGGGAATGCTGTTACTGGCGACCGCTGTAGGTATTCCGCTCTATGAATTGTGGATGCGGATTCGTGTCTTTGTGAAGAGGCAGAAAGTTGAACCGGTCCAGCTGGATGCGAGACTTGTGGAACCTGATCCGGTTCATGAGCCGTTGCGGTGGCGGCTCCCGCTAACTCTGGCGCTCTTAGCGTGCCTGCCGATGTTGATCGCTGCCAGCATTATCGTTGTGCCCAGCGGCATGGGTGGCGTGCGGGTAAGCCAGATCAGCGGCACGCTGCCTGGAACCCTTTATCCTGGCATTCATTTCATCCCTCCGTTGGTTGACAGCGTGAAGACTTTTGATCTGCGCGATCACCTATTTACTGCCGGCGTCGCCGACGACGGCAGCAAGAACTCAAAGCAGCGGAATTCGCTGGATGTTCAGTCGCGTGAAGGCCTGGGCATCGCTCTGGCGATAACCGTCCGCTACCACTTGGACCCTCGCAGACTAGACCATGTGGAGGAACACCTGCCGGAGCCTGTAGATCGGGAACTGGTTCCGCCCGTGGTAGCAAGTGCTTGGCGCGAACTGACACCTGGCTATACCGTGCAGGAGATATTCAGCAGCAAGCGCGAGGAGGTACGCGCAAAGGCTGCAGCGACCATCACACGCAAGCTGGGAGCCGACGGCATTGTGGTGGATGAAGTAATGCTGCGTGACATCCAATTGCCTGCGGAGTACGCCAAAGGCATGGAAGGCCTGCTCTTGAAAGAGCAGGAGAACGACCAGATGGGCGTGGCCACAGAAATACAGCAGAAGCAGGTGAAGATTGCCGAGTTGCAGGCGGAGGCGGAGGCCGTGCAAAAGGTGAAGCAGTCGGAAGGCGAGGCACAATCGCGTGTCGTAGAAGCGAAAGGCGAGGCGGACGCGATGCAGTACACGCTTCCGCTTAAGGAAAAGCAGATTGAGCAAAGCAAGTTGGAAGCGGAAGCGCGCAAGGAAGCTACCATCCAGAACGCGCAGGCCGACGCCGAGGCCAAGGTCATCGACAGCAAAGCGGAGTTAGAACGGCGTAATCTATTTGCCGACGCCGAGGCAAATCGGATTCGACTAATGGCTTCGGCTGATGCGGAACGGATGAAGAGCGAGGCGGCGTTGCTGAATCAGTCTCCCCTGCTGATTAACAAGATTATCGCCGAACGGCTATCGGACAAAATCCAGGTGCTGATGGTGCCATCTGACGGTAAATTCTTCTTTGCCAATGATGTCTTCAAGGCTGCGGCAACTAATCCCGCGTTGAAGCATGAAATGGAGGGCGGCGACGATGCGGTGGCGGCTCCACGAGAAAACGCACATTGAGGGTGCAGGAAGATGCTGGCTGCATTCACCCCATGCCTGGGCGGCTGAAATCAGAACTGCGCCGCCCAGGGCTGGTTTGCCTGTAAGCTATGGCTTGCTACGATATGTTGCGTGCGTATGCGAAAGCGAAATTCATGATGAAACTGAAGACAAAGTCGGACCGCTTGCTGCTTTACTGGCGGCTTTGCCTGGTACTAACCTTGCTGGCGAGTCCGTTAACTCATGCTGCAAGCCCTTGGGAACAGCCTGCGGCGCAACTGACCTCCCAAGTGGCAGAGATCCTCGGCTCGGGGCAGGCACAACTTGTGGTCAACAATCGATCGACCATTGGCGCTCAGGAGATTCCTGTGATTCGGCGTTTGCTTGAACAGAGCCTGCGTGCGCGCGGTGTAATTATCTCCGGAACGGAGAGCGCTAACTTGATTCGAGTAACGCTGAGCGAGAATGTGCGCGAACGGCTTTGGGTTGCCGAAGTGATCGAAGGTACTCAGACGCAGGTGGCTATGGTGCATGTCGATCGCGAAGCTCCGTCTGGAGCCGCTGCGGAAGCAGGGATGGTGCTCCAAAAGAAGCGCGTGTGGAGCTCTACGGATGTGGTGGATTCAACGGCAATCTCCAATCAGCTTAACGGTCCGTTGCTGGCGGCGCTTGAGACGCACGCTGGACTGGTGCTGCTAGAACAGGAAGCCATTGTTGTGCTCACCAGGACTCCAGCAGGATGGCACGAGGAGAAGCAATGGAATCTGGATGCGAGACGTCCGTTATCCAGAGACCCGCGCGGGCTGCTGCGCTCTTCTTCCGATGGCAATGGATTTGTTGCCATAACGCCAGGCAGGAAATGCGATGGAAGCTATGCTCCTCCTTCGAATGTAAGCATGCCCCTCGGGGAGTGGAGCGTGCGCTGCCGGGACAGCGATGACCCGTGGCCAATTGAGACGGGACCAATTGCTACGGTTGCAGTTGAATTGCATGCCTTCTACAATGCTTCGCGAGATTTTTTCACCGGGGTCATCACTCCGAATTCAATTCCGGGTCAGGGTGTCGACCTCATGCCGTTTTTTACTATTGCAGCATTTCCGCAACTATCCGGGGATCATCCTGCACTCCTTGTCAACGGGATCGACGGCAAAGTTCAGTTGATGGAAGAAAAAGGGTTGAGGACGATAAGCGGCACGCGCGACTGGGGAAGTGATTTCGCGGTGTTACATACTGGCTGCGGCGCGGGCACGCAGATTATAACTTCTTCTTCGGGCGAAGCTGAGAGCGATAGTCTACGAGCCTACGAGTTACCCATACAAGAGGCAGTAGCGGTGAGCGCACCTTTGGCAATGGGCGGCACTATCACGGCCATGTGGACGTCTCCGGAATACTCAAGCGTCCTGGCTGTGATCCGCAAGACGACAAATGAATACGAGGTGGATCGTGTTTCCGTGCTTTGCCCTTAATTCATTGCGAACAAGACGTATCTTAGTCGCGTGCGTGCTGGTCACAATGACTGCCGCCGTCGAGGCGAGAACGCGTCCGCACTATGGCGGCACACTGCGTATCGAGGTGGAAGGCGATCCGCTGCAAAAGCCAGATGGGATTGCATTGCGGTTGATGCTCGACGGGCTGACCCGCGTAGACACTGAGGGAGCAGTACGTCCTTCACTGGCGATACGATGGGCGTCTGAAGACAACGATCATCGCTGGCAATTCTGGCTGCGGCCGGGAGTGAGCTTTCAAAGCAGTCGTCCGTTGAACGCGCTCGCTGTGGTGACATCTTTGCAAGAGTCGTGTCGCACAACTGCCTGCCCATGGAGCGGAGTTCGTGCCCTGGGACAATCAGTCGTTTTCTTGAGCGATAATCCCATGCCCAACCTGCCTGCTCTGCTTTCTCAAGAAGAGTTTCTGATCCAACAGAAGGCAGAGTTCGAGGGAAGGTCGCCCCTGGTCATAGGTACCGGTCCCTTTCGATTGAAGGAGTCCAACAATAACATCCTACGGCTTGAGGCGAACGATGACTGCTGGAACGGTCGGCCTTTTGTAGACGCGATCGAAATTGATGCGCATCGCCCCACCCACGAACAGTGGATGGATATCAGCCTTGGCAAAGCTGATATTGGGGAAGTTCGTCCGAGCGATATACGACAGGGGCGCCAGCAGCGGCTAAATATTGTTGTCTCGCCGGAAGTCACGCTGCTTGCACTTGAAGTCCAGAACGCAGACCTCGCTCCGCAACTGCGCGCCTCGCTAGCCCTGGCCGTGGATCGTGCGGCGCTGTATCGGGTCATTTTCCAGAAGCAGGGCGAAGTTACAGCCAGCATGTTGCCGGCATCACTCTCTGGATACAGCTTTCTCTTCTCAACGGAACGCGATGTGAGCCGCGCGCAGGCCTTGCGTGGCGGACTCACTCCTCCGTCATTGACGCTGGCAGTCGATGGTACAGGGGCGATGCAATTAGCGGCAGAGCGGCTAGCACTGAATCTACATGACGCAGGTTTCACCGTGCGCGTGATTGCGCCTGCGGTTAATGGAGGTTCGCTTCTGCATGCAGACCTGGTGCTGCGGACTCTCCCACTCACAGGCGGAAGTCCAGCAGAAGCTCTCGATGGTCTACTTCACAGAATGGGGATGAACGCTCCCGTTATCAGCTCAGATCCCGCCGCGACTTATAAAGTCGAATACGACTTTCTTGATCGACACGCCGTGATCCCGCTGCTTTACCTACCTCGCGCGTGGGCTGTGAGCGGGCGTTTGCGCGACCTATACCTCACGGCCGAGGGTCTTCCCGATCTGGCCAATGTGAGTTTGTCTGGCAACAGCGAGGCCTCGCCATGAACCTTCGCCAGAAGCTTCTGTTGCTCTTCTCCCTCACCATCGCCGCGGCTGTTGCAGCAGTGGCATGGACCGTGTTGGTGCGCATTCGCCAGGTCTTTAATCAGCAGGATCAGGAAAAGACTGCACTGCTGGTGAACCAGTTTCAGAAGGAATTTCAGCACAGCTCACAAGAGGTAGCTGCGGCGGTCGATCGCCTTGCAAATGCAGAACGGGTGCGGAGTATGGCTCTCGAGTTGACACAGTCTTCCGACGCTTCTCCATACCTGACAGAAGCGCAGTTTCTCGCTGGCGAGGCGCAAGTGGACTTCCTCGAAATCGTTGGAACGGACGGAAACATCGTGAGTTCAGCGCAATGGCCTGCACGCTTTGGCTATCCTGAGCCTGCAGTAAATAATCTGTCATCACAGACATTTCTCAAACGCGAAGACTTATCCAACGGCGCCAGTGCCTTGGGCGTGTTTGCGGTGCGATCGGTTCGCGGTGCGATGTCTGTCCGCATCCTTGCTGGCAAACGGCTAGATCAACAATTCCTCGCCGACCTGCCTACACCTGTAGGCGTTGAAACTTATCTCTACAGCGGCGATTCAGAAACAGGCTCAACTGGATCACCAACCCGAGTAGGTACCCAACCTCTCTTTGATCCGGAACGACTGCTCGGTGTAAATGGCTTGGTGCCAAATGCTTCGCGTTATCAACCTCTGATCGATGCTGCGCGGCGAAGTGGGCAATCTTCGAGTTCGATTGTTTACCCGACCAGCCATCGAGACGAGAGCATGAGCGCGACAGTACTTCCTTTGAAAGACGAAGCGGGGCAGGTGATGGCGGTGCTAGTGGTGGCGGCCTCGCGACGGCAAATGGTGGAAGCTCAGCAGCATATTCGCGCCATTGCATACGGAGTAGCAGCAACAGGCATTCTGTTTGCGATCGGCTGCAGCGTATGGATAGCCGGCCGGGTTTCAAGACCCATTGAAGAGCTCGCTCGGGCGGCAGAAGAAGTCGCACAAGGCAACTGGGATACAAGAGTCGAAGTGCACGGCCGTGATGAAATCGCTACGCTGGCACGCAGTTTCAACCACATGACCAGCGAACTGACCGGCCAGCGCGAAAAGCTAATCCAAAGCGAACGCGTGGCCGCGTGGCGGGAACTCGCGCGCCGTCTGGCGCATGAACTCAAGAATCCGCTTTTTCCTTTGCAACTGACTGTTGAGAATCTAGTCCATGCGCGCGGTCTGCCGGAAGAAGAATTCGATGAAATTTTTTGCGAGAGCACACGAACACTGGGTATGGAGATCGCTAATCTCAAGACCATCATCAGCCGCTTCAGCGACTTTAGTAAAATGCCGAAACCGCACTTGGAACGAATCAACGCCGCTGATGCCATCACGCGCGTAGCGCTGCTCTATTTCCCGTGGAAAGGTACCGCGGCGAAGGATTGCGATGTCACTTCCGCTGGCGAACAGAAGATTGATTGCTGCATAGTGCTAGACTCCGGTCCGTCGCCTGTCGATGCTGACCCGGAGTTGCTACACCGCGCACTAAGCAACCTGGTTCTCAACGCGATGGATGCGATGCCGGATGGCGGCAAGCTTACTCTCTCCGCCAAATCAATCGCAGACCACGTCGAAATTCGCGTCGCCGATACGGGCGAAGGTTTGACTCCAGAAGAATGTGAACGGCTGTTCACGCCCTATTACACTACCAAGCAGCATGGAACAGGGCTGGGATTGGCGATTGTGCAGTCTGTTATTGCAGACCATGCGGGTACCATCGTTGTTGAGAGCCAACCCGCCGGCGGTACAGCTTTTGTACTGTTATTCCCCAAGGCAATATCGACCGAAGGCAGTTAGTCACCGAATTACAAACAAGAGAGGCGCATGAAGGCAAATATTTTAATCGTGGATGATGAAGCCAATACTCTCGCCTCGCTCGCGCGTGCCTTTCGACTAGCCGGCCATGAGGCTACAGTGTGCGATAACGCCGTACGTGCTCTGGAACTGGCCCGCACTGAGCCTTTCGACTTGATACTCAGCGATGTCGTTATGCCACGGCGCGACGGCCTCGCGCTGCTCGAAGACTTGAAGACCGCTGGTGTCACCACGCCGGTCGTGATGATGAGCGGGCAGGCGCACATCGAAATGGCCGTACGCGCCACGCGACTTGGCGCTCTCGACTTTCTTGAAAAGCCGCTCTCTACTGAGAAACTTTTGATCACCGTCGAAAATGCCTACAAGCTAACTCGGTTGGAGCACGAGAATCGCGATCTGCAACGCCGCTTGGGAAAACATGCTCTCATATGGACTAGCAACATTATGCGGCGCGTGATGGCGCAGATCGATCGTGTAGCCGCCAGCGAAGCTCGAGTCTGTATCTATGGCGAAACCGGAACAGGCAAGGAATTGGTAGCGCGAACCCTGCACGAAACAAGCGCACGCGCCTCAGGTCCATTTATCACATTGAACTGCGCGGCTGTGCCTGCAGAACTGATTGAGAGCGAACTCTTCGGTCATGAGAAAGGCTCATTCACAGGAGCGACGCAGCGCCATACCGGCAAGTTTGAACAGGCGCATCGCGGCACCTTGTTTCTCGATGAAATCGGAGACATGCCATCAGCCATGCAGGCCAAATTACTGCGCGTGCTTGAAGAGGGAGAGGTAGAGCGCATCGGATCGGGGAAGCCCACAATCGTAGATGTGCGGGTTGTGGTTGCTACCCATCGCAACCTTGAGCGGTTGGTGGAGGCGGGCGGATTTCGACGTGATCTGTACCACCGTGTTCTCGTCTTTCCTGTCGAACTGCCGCCACTGCGACAGCGCCTTGAAGACCTGCCTGCACTGGTTGAACACTTTGCCCGCCAAGTGAGCTCTCAGAATGGATGGAAGCCGATTCCATTTACCACGGATGCAATCGCAGCTCTCGCAATGTATGCGTGGCCAGGTAATATTCGTGAATTGAGAAATGTGGTGGAGCGGCTGCTGCTCCTTGCGGACGAAGCTGTAGGTGGAGACGCTGTGCGTTTGGCATTACCCTCTTCAAACATCAAAACGCCAACCGCATTCGGCATCTCCAACGACTCAAAAGGCCCGCTCGCAGAGCGAGTCCTTGCGTTCGAACGCGCCGTCGTACTGGCGGAACTCGATCTGTGTCACCAACGCATTACACAGACAGCCAAAGCCTTGGGCCTGGAACGAAGCCATTTGTACAAAAAGTGCCAGCAACTAGGAATCGACCTGCAAAGCTTGCCAGAACGAGAGTGATCATTTCGGGCATGACGGCCTTTGCTAATTCAACGAGATAATAGAGCTTCACGGGTCAATGAACCACTGTAGACCGTTAATTCGGTTCTTATCCGAGTCTGCATGCAACGCTATGAGATCCATCCGCGGACCCAATCGATAGTCGGATGGTATGATCTCTAGGATATTTTAGTTGACCAGTATCGGTGCAACGCAAAAAGTAACGTGGAGGGCGGTATGTCCGGCAGAAGACTCTTGCTTTGGATTGTGCCTTTGGCATTGGTGACGTTGAGTGTTGCGAATGCCCAGGTAGCCATCAGTATTGACCCGGAAAGTTCAAAGTATCTTTTGTTCCGGGGCAAGCCTCTGGTGCTGATCTCGGCATCGGAGCACTACGGCTCGGTCATCAATCGTTCTTTCGACTATGAGAAATATCTCGCGGACGCAGCCGAACACAAGATGACAATGACGCGGACGTTTCTGCTTTATCGAGAGCTACAGAGCGCGCGAAATCCCTCCTCGCCTTGCAAACCAGAATCTCCAGACTACATCTCGCCATTTCTGCGCACTGGTCCCGGTAAAGCAAAGGACGGCGAACCTGCTTACGACCTGGACCAGTGGAATCCAGAGTATTTTGAGCGACTGCATCACTTCCTTGATGCTGCTTCGAAGCGAGGTATCGTGGTCGAGTTAACGGTCTTTAGTAATTCTTACTCGCCGGAGACATGGGCGCTCAACCCGCTGCGCGCGGCGAACAACTTGCAACATGTGGGCGCTGTTGATTGGGAAGAGTACATCACGTTAAAGGACAAAGAGTTAGTACGCCGACAAACCGCCTATGCGCGCAAAATCATCGTGGAGACAAGCCAGTACGACAATGTCTATTACGAAATCTGCAACGAGCCCGGCGGAGGGATTGCAGGGCATGCGACGCCGGCAGACGTGGATGCGTGGCAGGAGGAGATGGCGAAGGTGATGCGTGAGGAGATGAAGCGTCTTCATCATCCTCATCTGCTCTCAGGGCAACAAGCCTTTACCTACGGCGCCAAGAACGCATTTCCGATGGATGCAACGTTCGCCGGCAAGACATTCGATATTGTCAATGATCATCCGTTACCGAATACGCTTTTTGATGAGCAGGTGTTTGAGATGGGCAACTTCATGTCGAAGGAGTTGATGCTTAACGGGGTAGGCAGCTTCTGTCGTGCAGCTTATTCTCGCCCGAAGCCGACCGTATTAGATGAAGACAATACTGCGAGCATCTACCGCGATACCACTGGATGGACGATCCATCGCAAGAGAGCGTGGACGGCACTGATGAATGGCTGCCACTACGACTACATTGATTTCTCGATTACGGTTGGCAGCGAAAGCGGAACAACTGCTTCGCAAGCGGGGATTCGTATATGGATGCAACATGTTTCGGAGTTTATGGGGTCCTTCAACTTCGTTCACTCGAAGCCCGATACGAGTTGGATTTCGGCATATCCTGAAAACCTGCTTGCTTCAGGCCTGTCGACTGCGGAGCATGAGTACATCGTGTATCTTGCGGACACTCGCGAGTTGAGCGACCCGCATGCTGGAGAGTCGATTGGTGGCAGCATTACTCTTGGCTTGCCGCCAGGTAACTACGACGTTTCGCTCTACTCGCCAACTAGCGGCGAGTCCTCACCTGCAATTCAAATCGCAGGTGGCACAAAGAGCATGATGGCGTTACCGGATTTCAAACAGGATATTGTGATACGAGCCAAGCTTCGAGGGAACTAGACGTCCTCTGCCTTTGCATTACAGGCGACCTTGTGGCTGTCCGTCAACTATCTAAATCGGTATCCGCCTTATTTTTCCGCAGGTCTGTTACGCTGAGGAGCAAAAGCGGACATGTCATGCAGATGTTTCCTCATTTCTTTGCGTGCCGCAACTCCGTCTTGATTCTTAATGGCCAGCAACACGCGCTTGTGCTGCGCGCATGCCTTTTCAGGAACCCCCTTGATCGCGGCGGCGCTCAAAATCCACTGCTGCAGAAGATTACGAATCAGATGAAGGGCGTTCATCAGAATACTGTTCGATGCCGCATGCCCGATGGCCAGATGGAAGTTGACATCAGCTTGCACAAACGCCTTCGGGTTGCTCCTCGTCTTCTGCATTTGATCCAGATGCGTGCTAAGTTCCTTCAGATCTTCTGCGGTAGCATGTTCCGCAGCAAGACCCGCGAGTTCAACCTCGATCAGTGTTCGAGCTTCGATAAGTTCCCGGGCGTCGGCTTCGGAACTACTGGCAATAGCCCACAGTAACGGTCGTGAAAAGAAATCGGATCGTTTACAAACATATGTACCATCGCCAAGCCTCGTCTCAATCATGCCCATAATTTCGAGCGCCTTCAGTGCCTCGCGAAGCGACGCGCGGCCAACGCCCAACTTCTGACAAAGTTCTCGCTCAGCGGGGATCCGTTCGCCTTGGCCCCAAGTTCCTCTGATGAGTTGGCTCACCATTTTGCGGCAAATGTCGGCGGTAAGCGTAGTCCTGACAACAGGGGTGAGACCATCTGCTGGTAAGTCTCGCTTCATTCTGGCTGGCTACCTCAGACTGATGGAAGTTTAGTACGATTGCAACATTGGAAGCCGATTGCTCCGAGGCTATCTGACGCTGGCTTCGAATCGATCCACTTACACAGCGTGTACGGTAACAAAGAGCAAACTATCCGGCCGCCTTAGGCAAGAATCCCGTCGGGATGGCGCGTGAAGACTTCAGGGTCGTAAATCGAAGCGAAAAGATCGGCCTCCTTGCGGATGCGCGCCCAAGTAACATCTGCTTCCATCATGCTCTCCATCACACCTAGATAACGGCCTGACTCGATGTTACCGTACTTGAAGAATGCGTCGGTGAGGATGACGGTGCCTTTGTCTGTATCGATTGCCACAGCCAGTGAAGACCGGTGATGAACGCCTGCCCAGAAGACCCGAATCCCTGGTTGAATCTCTTCTTCATCGGCCAGTAGCCGCACCTTTTTCCAGCCTTCATTTTGCAGATAATGATTCACATCGGGCGGGATACGAAGATGGCGCGGTACATGCAAATGATAGTAGGGAGCCTGAAAGTCTTCGATCCAGCCGCGACGCGAGATGCCGATCGTGGCGTTCTGAAACATGGGAATATTGGCCGTCGCGTAGGCCTGCAAAGGGGTCACGAGAACTGTGTTGATGTCTTCCGGGGCCAGACCTTGAGAGCGAAGGATGTTTTGCGGCAGTTGCTCTTCAGTACGGACGATTTGCGCCTCAGAGTATCCAAAGAAATCCAGCCACGCCTTGTTAATAATTCCGAGATCCTGCGGCGGACCAGTGTTTATGAGAATATTCTGCCCACCACCGCGAATCAGATAGATAAGAATATTCATCTCTTCACGTTGGTTCCAGGATTCCATCCAGTAGACTTCAGGACCAGGAACCCAGAATGTTCCCGCGTTGAACGCCTGTATCGAATACTTCATGTTGTCTCGCCCCTCTGAACAACTTGTGTCCGGAATTTGCGAACTCCGTCAAGGAACACGCTGATATCACTGCCCAGACTAATAGCTCGGAAGCCCTTGCTGATCCAATGCACTGCCGACTCCGGCGTGGGTGGCAAAAATCCCGGAGCAACGCCATGACGCTTACACGACGTCACGAGTGCATCCATCGCCGCCAGCAGGCGCGGATGGTCGAACTGCGCAGGTATGCCCATGGAAACAGTAAGATCGTAGTGTCCCATCCAGGCCACATCCACCCCCGGCACAGAAACTATTTCGTCCAGATTCTCAAATGCTTTCTTTGTTTCGAGCAGAAGAATCACTGCTATTTCCTCATTCGCCGCGGCGAAGAAATCGGCCGTGCCTGCCTGGTAGAGATCGTGCGCGATACCGAGAGCTACACCACGCTTGCCTTGGGGGGCATATTTGAGTTCGCTGACGATCTCTTCCGCCTGCTGCCTGGTTTCCACACGGGGCACCATGACACCGCGAGCGCCTATGTCCAGAGCGCGTGACAGAGGAGCGTACGCAGCATCCGGAACACGCGCCAGTGGAACGATCTTGCTGCCACGGCACGAAGCAATCATCTCTGACAGCAGACCCAGATCGCAGCGTCCGTGCTCCATATCGAAGATCACGAAATCGAGTCCACATGCATCGAGCATCGGTCCGATCCCAGGGGTAAAGAGCTCAAGGACCATCTGTCCTAGAAGCACTTCGCCATTTTGCAGGCGTTGACGAAAGCCGTTCATCGCACATTGTCCGTGGCCGCGAATGCAGCTTTGTGTTTCTCAAGTTTTGCGAGGAATCCGGGGTCTGTAAGCACTTGGGGATTCACCACATCCCTGGGTGCTTCGCCCCGGTAGATTGCCAGCGCGCCGAGGCAGTCGATGCGACCCATATCGCGGAAGAGCTCCTCAGTCCATGCAATCGAATGCGAAGAGAGAATCACGTTCTCCATAGTAGCGAGTGGTGAGTTGGCGCTGATTGGTTCCTGCTCGAAAACATCAAGCGCGGCACCGGCTATTTGGCCACTCTGCAATGCCTCAATCAGTGCCGCCTCATTTACGATTGGTCCGCGTGCCGTATTGATCAGCACTGCATCCGGCTTCATCCGTTCAAACTGCTCCTTGCCGAGCAAGCTGTGAGTCTGAGGCGTGAGCGGGCAATTGACAAGTACATAGTCCGATAGTCGCAACAGCTCATCCAGAGATACCAGGTCCACTCCAAGTTTCTTGGCTCTCTCTGGAGTTGTGTAAGGATCGAAGGCAACAAATCTCTGTACATCCAGAGTGCGAAGAAGACGGATCGCCTCCGAAGCGATGTTGCCCATTCCGATGGTGCCTACAATACGATCCCTTGGCTCGCGGCCAAGCTGTTTCGTGCTCTGTGCCCAGTGCCCTTGTCGCACCAGGTGGTCCTTGCTCGTTAGACGATGGGAGAGTGCCAGCACGAAGAGAAGAATCGATTCCGCTACAGGCCGCACTACGCCGCCCGGTGTGATGTAGACTGCGATGCCATGCTTGGTGCAGGCATCCAGATCGACATTGTCATAGCCGACGCCGCAACGGCCGATTGCGCAGAGCCGTGAGATCCCTTCCAGGGACTGTGCCGTGATCTTTGGCTTCAGCGAGATCAAGACATCCAAATCAGACAACTGAGCAGGCAGATACTCAGGCTTATATTCACGAAGAAACTCATGCGAAAGACGAGGATGGCCGGCAAGCATCGACAAACCTATGTCTGGAAAAGCGAGCCGTCCCTGATCATCACAAAAGTCTGCAGAAAATCCCACACGGAACTCGTGGGTCGCGGAATCGATCATGTTTGTGGTCTGAAAGCTCATCCTTTGTTCTCAAGAACTATCACCCAATCTCGCAAGATCGGAAACTCAATCGACTTCCAGCTCCCATCTGCTTCCGGCGTGATGCTGCCGATTTGCACTTCAGTCCCGTCGCTGGGATTGAAGAGAAAGGCCCGGTAGGATCCGGCGGAAAGATGACGGAAGGTGACGGGCGTGAACGATGGAGGCGAGAAGGCGAAAACCGCTTCGCCAGGGATTTGTGCCGCAAAGGGCTCCCAATAATTTTCCTTGCTCCAGTGCGGCTCGATCATCTCCGGTTGTGCTTCAAGCTTCCACCACGAATAACGAGTGAGCAGGCCTTTGCCTAGACCTAATTGGCCTGATCCAGGCAATTGTGCCGCAATGTCCCACGATGGTCCGCCCCAAGAATGGCCATGCGGCGACAAGCCGTAGGGCTTCTCAGGCGTGTTTACCTGCCATATCCCGTTAGCCCCGTAGGTGTGCCCACCGTTGCCGCTAAGAATCGCGGCCCAGAACATGAAGCGCTGCACCTCTTGCCGGCTGGCTTCCATGATGCCCTCGTAACAGACCTCTCCTATCAACACGGGCATTTTAGGGCTCGCCGCGAGAGACCGGTTTAGAGTTTCAATCGTGTTAGGCACGCTTTGCCGGTCGCTGTGACCCGTCTGCAGCATATCAAAATCGAGAACCGATGGATCGTCAACGCAGAGAAGCGAGCTGCTCGAAGGATGGATGGTAATGGGGTGGTGATGCGGGTCAGTAGCGCGGACATAGCGAGCCAGTTCCGTCAGCCCGTGCTTCTGTGCTTCGGCGTCCTGCTCCTTTGTCTTAGACAGGTAATATGGCATCGTGCCTTCGCCGGCGAGGCACCAGATCGTCGGATACGCGCTCCAGCGTGCAATCAGATATCGCCAGTGCTTTTTGACTTTCTCCATCCCCATACGCGGAATGAAGTAGCCCCAGAAGCCAACGATGCAGGCAGCGAGTCCATGGTCGGCAAGATGCTGGATTCGAACATCTGCCATGTCGAAGTAGCTCGGGTTGATGCTGTTGAAGTCGCGATCCCAGGGGAAGCCTGCCTCGTTGGCTCCACGCTCATCAAAGGGCTCCATGTCGGGATAGAGGCCGGCGACTATCTGGACTATGGTGAAGCCTTTTTGCACCCGATCTGCGGTGAGGGTTTCAAATCCATCCGGCCAGCTAAGCCGCTTGCACAGCCCCATCCACCAGGTATCGCCGAGCCAAAAGAACGGGGTACCATCGGCATGCTGAAAATGCCGCTTATCGTCAGAGATCTTCAATGGGCCATGCTTGTAATGCGGATTTTGGCCACTGTAGGGTTCGACCTTCAGCGTTAACACCTGGTCGTGTAGGTCATGATTCTTCGTGTCGCTGCAAGCAGATCGAATTCGATAAGTCCCGGCGACTGGAGGAGCATAGCGTACCCGCCATGTCGAGCCACCCGCCCAGAAAGCCGGTACACGTTCTTCCTGGCCGGATGGCAGCGTGATGATGGCGTCTAAATCTACCTGGTTGAAAGGGTCGGAGTACTGCTTTCCGCTCAGATACGACCACTCCGTCGGTGCGCCGGAGGCAGCGACCCGCTCCTCACTGACACCGGAGTTCACAGCCGAACTTGCTACCGCGCTGATGGCCAGCGCCTTAACAAAGGATCGTCTCGACATCTCATCGCTCATACATGATTCTCCCCGGCTCAAGGCATCAGACCATCCGATGATGGGTCAGGAGTGTTCCCTGTGTCAAGCACTGATGTCGAGATGTTTCGGGTTAATCTTGGTCATTAGCAAGCTCTCGACTCAACCGAAATGAAAATGCCTTGACAGGCGATGAGTTTTGACGATAATTCTCTAGGGCAGAGACCGATCATCTGATGGTCTGATCTATCGTGTAGGTGTAATTTGGCCGAACATTCTTTCAGGGGCAGGGAGTCTATTCTCTCAACGCGCGATCGTGAGCCAGCCCTGAGCGGACCTGCGGCTGTAGAGCTATTTACCTATGTTTCAGAGGCTTGTGGCGCAACTGGTTTTAGCACAGGAATCGCAAGGTTCAACCCTGGTGCGCATTTGCCGTACCACGCTCATGAATTCAGCGAGGCTGTAACTATCCTCGAAGGCTGCGCTCGCGTATTAGTCGAGGGGCGGGTTTACCGCTTGGGTCAACACGACTGCGTGCACGTACCGACAGGCATTGCGCACCAGGTAGAAAACGAAAGCTCGGAAGAAGCTCTTGTCTGCCATTGGGCTTTCGCGACCGCGAGGCCGACGCGCGAATTGGTCGACCTGCGGTTTGTGACCGAAGATCGCGGTTCAGGTAACCCTTCGCCGGGCGATCCCGAGATGATTGTCCGGTATGATGGCAGAGCCGTATATCAACTCTCCATGGATGCATTTTTCCTGGATCTATTCGCTCGGCGTTATGGCTCTGTCGGAATCTGCGGAGGACATGGACGATTCCTTCCCGGCGCTTCACTTCCATGCCATATTCACGACTTCGACGAATCGATCACTATAGTGAAGGGCAACGCTGTTTGCCTGGTGCAAGGCAATCGATACGAATTGAGCGGATGCGATACGGCGTACATCCCCAAGGGCCTTCCCCACCGCTTTCTCAACCTGTCTGATGAAGAGATGGAGATGGTGTGGGTGTACGCCGGGAGTGAACCGGACCGCCGTATTGTGAGCTCCGCGTACTGCTCGGGAGAGATCGCGTGGCCTGGACCAGAGTTAGCGCTGGAACCAGAGCTTCGGACATTCGAGGATGTATGAAGAACTCTGAGGATTTTATGAACGGAAGGTTTGAACCATCGGAGAAGTCAAGAATCCTGCCACTGGCTCAGCGATTGGTACCGTGCCTGATAGCAGCCTGTTGGATGTGACTCCGGAATTTCAGCAGCGGAAAAGGCACAGCGATTCTGGAAAAAGGGCCTACGGCAAATGTTGCGTAGGGGATCGAGTGTATGCGATGTATCGTAATCGAAGTGGAGTCAGACAACCTTGGGTCATCGCATGAAGCTGCACGGCAAAGTGGCAATTGTAACGGGCGCGGCCAGTGGAATAGGCCGTGCCAGTGCTATCGTCTTTGCCTGCGAAGGCGCCAAAGTCGCGATCGTAGACATCGATGAACCTCGGGGCAAAGAAACTCTGGCAACAATTATCGCGAAGGGACATGATGCATTCTTCACACGTGCAGACGTGGCCAGCGAAGCTGAAATCAAGCGAGTTGTCGAAGAAACCGCGGCTCGCTGGGGCAAGCTTGACATTCTGTTCAACAACGCCGGTGTCGTGCTCGTAAAACCACTGGAGGAAATGTCTGGGGAAGAGTGGGATCGGGTCATGTCGATCAACGTGAAGGCTGCATTTTTCGCAATCAAGCATGCGGTTCCGTATATGCGGGGAGCAGGCGGTGGCGTCATTCTGAACACAGGTTCTATTGCGAGCCTCACTGGCCAGTTGGGCACGCCGGTATACAGCGCCTCAAAAGGCGCCATCGCGCTTCTGACAAAGTCTCTGGCACTGGATTTTGGCCGCGATCGGATCCGAGTGAACTGCATTTGTCCTGGAATCACCGACACGCCGATGCTCCGAGAGCACATGGGCCATGGCGACGAAGGTGAAGCAAATATTCGCACTCGCCTGTCACGCGTCCCGCTGGGCGTCATCCTGAGCCCTGAAGATGTGGCTCGAGCAGCGCTCTACCTCGTCTCCGATGATTCAGCCGGCATTACCGGTGTATTGCACGTTGTGGATGGGGGCTTACTAGCGGCTGCTGAGTACGACATTCGGCTCTGACCGCTGTCTTGGTGCTGTCAATTATCATCCAGATTCAGAGTTTTATAAGGGTGGCGGAGCGATGGAAAGAGTCTGCTTTTTATTAAAGGTGCGCAAAGAACGCATTGTGGAATACAAACAGAGACATGCTGAAGTTTGGCCGGAAATGTTAAGCGCTCTGATGGCAGCTGGCTGGCACAATTACTCCCTCTTTCTGCGCGAAGACGGTTTGCTGGTGGGATATTGCGAAGTGGAAAGCTTCACCAAAGCTTTGGAAGAAATGAAGACATTCCCTGTAAACGAACGGTGGCAGGAATGGATGGCGCCCTTCTTCGAAGGGCTCGGGCAGGGCGGAGCAGATGATAATATGATTCGTCTCGAACAAGTCTTCCATCTTGCCTAAGCATTCGCGACTGTGCGTCAGCCGGGGGGTATTCAAGCATTCAAAACCAGACGCTGCTGGTTTCGGATGCTCTCAGCAATTGCCGCCACACGTCGATAGGACTCTATGCGGTCGGCGTGATCGTAGGTGTCTGCAACGACGATGATCTCGTCGGCGCCGGTCTTGCTCACGAGTGTCTCCAGCCCAGTCTTAACCGTTGCGTCTGATCCTACAATGGCTGCGCCGAGCTTGCTTTCCACCGCCTCGCGTTCCCAATCTTGCCAAAGCGGAGCCATCGAATCGACCGGCGGTAGCAGTTCCACAGGCTGATTGCGAATTAGGCGCAGGAAGCGTTGCTGAGCCGTAGTAAATAGCCGACTGGCAGCGGCATCGCTCTCCGCAGCGATCACCTGCACCGCAACCATCAGATGCGGCTTTCGCAGCATATCACTGGAGCGAAATTGCCGACGATAGAGCTCCGCTGCGGCATACAGATATTCGGGAGCAAAATGCGCAGCGAATGCAAATGGAAGACCGAGTTCCGCAGCTAGACGCGCACTGAATCCACTCGACCCAAGCAGAGTAATGGGGACGTTGCTTCCCTGCCCTGGAATTGCCTTGACAGCTTGCCCTGACTTCTCCGGCCCCAGATAGGAGCGGAGCTCCTGCAGTAGCTCTGGAAAGTCTTCTCCTCCCTGACGTAAATCGCGTCGCAGGGCCCGCATCGTTTGGTAGTCCCCACCTGGGGCACGTCCAAGGCCTAGATCGATTCGTCCAGGATACAGGGCTTCGAGCGTTCCAAACTGTTCGGCGACCACCAGCGGAGCATGGTTAGGCAGCATCACTCCGCCACTGCCCACCCGGATTGTCTTGGTAGCGGCGGCCACGTGCCCAATCAGAACCGCCGTGGCCGAGCACGCCAAACCCGCAATGCTGTGGTGCTCCGCCAGCCAGTAGCGTGTGAATCCAAAACGTTCCAAGTGTTGCGCGAGATCGACTGAGCGCGCGATTGCGGTTCCCGCCGGTTCTCCTGTGCGCATGCTTACCAGATCCAGAGCCGAGACTGCCAGACCATCAATGTCGTCTTCCCTCATATCAGCGTCTCCGCGCTATTGGATGACACGGTTGGGCAAAGCGATGCAGGCGTGCGATTTGGGAACCGGCCCAGACGATTCCAGCCTAGGTAGTTTTGCTGATTCAAAGAGCTTAATCCTGCAAAAAGATAACCATGGGCACATCTTGCCCATCTGCGATGCCGCACTCCATGAAATGCCCGACGGATTTATGGTAGCCCACCGGCCCCGGGACGCATCCGACTGAGCGGAGTAGCCATGTGCAGATGACCTGAAATTCTGCGAAAGCTTAACCAAATCGACTAAAAAGGGCCGCCATTTAAAGCCACGGTCAAGAAACTTGCATCTAATCGTTTAGTTAAATGATGGGATCTTGTGCGCATTTGGACACCTGTATATCACGAGCTCCCCTGAACACCTTATTTTTCATAGCCGTCGACTCATAGCCGTCGACCAGAGGTAAGTTCCATCCCCCTCTTGAAGGAGGAGAATCATGCATTTTTTCCGCTTGCGACTGGTAGCAGCGCTGCTGGTGGGTATTACCCTCATATCAGTTGGTTCGACATATTTTGATGTGTTGGCGCACAAACATACTCTGCGTAGCGACTTGGCTAGGCGCACGCAATGGTTTGGTGCGGGGCTACAACCCCTGCTGGAACAGCAATTTGCGATTGGCGCCCAGGAGAATCTGCCGCTGGTACTCGAACGGCTGCGTCAGTATCCGGATCAACCCAGTCTCGCGATTTATGCAACTGATGGTACTCTGATTGCTTCTACCGGCGACATTCTGCCACTCAAAAATCTCTCCACCGCTTTCCTCGCCCACCCGCTCACAGCCGGCAAAGAGGTGAGCGCCTTTGTGAAGGTGCCCGAAACCCGCAACGGCGGCGCGAGAGGAACTCCTTCGGACGCCAGCCGTGGGGCTAATTCCGCTCAGTCTTCAGAATCCATGCGACTGTGGTACGAGGACGCGATACCCCTGCACGATGGTCAGCGAACAGTTGGTGCACTCGTGATGCTCGCCGACGCTGACTACATCCGCATCGAAGGCGTAGATGTCTGGCGAAGAAGCTTCCTGCGCATTGCCGCAATGGTAGTTCTGGTCGTGGTAGTTACGCTGGTGATGGTGCGGTGGTTCTTGCTGCAACCGGTGACTCGCGCAGCAGATTGGCTGCGACGGTTGCGCCAGGGAGACGCTGAAGTGGGGGAGGGAGCGAAGGAGTTTGGCTATCTCCTTCCGCTTGCCAATGAGGTAACCTCCCTGGCTGAGAATCTAACCAGGGCCCGGGCAGCAGCAGAGGCTGAGGCGCGGCTTCGCGATGCAGCTGAACATGTGTGGACGGCGGATCGGCTAGCCGTCCATGTACGTGAGAGGCTCGGCAGCGGCAAGCTGTTCGTCGTTTCAAACCGTGAGCCATATATGCATGTGCGACGTGGAGCCGAGACGGAATGCGTGGTGCCTCCGAGTGGCCTGGTCACGGCGCTTGAGCCGGTGCTCCGGGCTTGTGACGGTACGTGGATCGCACATGGCAGCGGCAGTGAAGATGCGGCGTTTGTAGACGCTCATGATCGGTTGCGGGTCCCTCCGGATGAGCCGCGCTATACATTACGACGCGTATGGCTCAGCGCTGAAGAGGAAGCGGGCTACTACGAGGGATTCGCAAATGAAGGTCTGTGGCCGCTGTGCCACATCGCTCACACTCGCCCTATCTTTCGCGCCAGTGACTGGAGCTATTACAAGCAGGTAAACGCAAAGTTTGCGGAAGTGCTCGTAGAGGAGATGGAGGATACCGAGCATCCCGTCGTCTTCGTGCAGGATTATCATTTTGCCCTGCTTCCCCAGATGATAAAGAAGGCAAGACCCGATGCACGAGTGGCCATATTCTGGCATATCCCATGGCCCAATGCCGAAGCCTTCGGTATCTGTCCATGGCAGGCAGAGTTAGTCGACGGACTCCTGGGAGCCGACGTGATTGGCTTTCATATCCAATCACATTGCAATAACTTCCTGGAGACCGTGGATCGAGTTCTCGAAGCAAGAACGGATTGGGAACAATTCAGCATCCGAAGGGGCGGCCATCTATCCTTGGTGCGCCCCTTCCCGATCAGCGTGGCATGGGATGAACACGCGACCGATGAAGCCCGATATCGCGGCGATAGGCCGGGTTCGAACAACCGACCAGTGATTGTCAGAAACTCAGCCGCTCAGGGCGCTCAGAATGACAGCAACGGCGATGCAGGAAGCGCGTATAGCTCCCTGCATCGTGAACTCAACATCGAAGGCAAGCAAATGCTTTTGGGTGTGGATCGGATGGATTACACCAAAGGCATTGTCGAGCGGCTATTGGCCGTCGAGTACTTGCTTGAAGAGCACCCCTGGTATCTCGAAAAGATCGTCTTTGTGCAGATTGCTGCTCCAAGCCGCACGGGGATTCCAAGCTACGCTGGATTACGCGTGCAGGTTGAGGAGACAGTTGAGCGCATCAATCGCCGTTTTGAGACATCGCGATGGAAGCCTGTGATTCTCATCGCACGTCAATGCAGCCATGAAGAAGTAGAAAGGTATTATCTTGCGGCGGATATATGCCTTGTAACTTCTCTGCATGACGGCATGAATCTGGTTGCGAAGGAGTATCTGGCCGCACGCAAGGACTGCGACGGCGTGCTAATCTTGAGCCGATTTACCGGAGCCGCGCAGGAGTTGAGGGACGCATTGCTAGTGAACCCCTATGACGTTGAACAGGTAGGCAATTCAATTCAGATGGCACTCGAAATGAGCCCCGGCGAGCGGCACTTGAGGATGGAACGCATGCGGCATCAGGTGAAGGAGCACAACGTCTATCGCTGGGCTTCGAATGTGCTGACAGATGTATGCGCCGTTCGCCTTGAGAACGAGGCTTCCACCTACGAATCTGATCAGTCCCATCGCCAGCTTGCGTAGTCGCTCCTGCCCCGAGCCTCGATTATGAATCATTACCTAACCCACATGGTCAGCCCTGACATGCATTTAGAATCAACGAGCAAGGAGTTTGGTATGCCGGCATCGATAGAGTGTGACGTGGACGCCTTGGATGGTTCAGAGGAACTGCGGCCGATCGATGTAAAATCCGAGTTCCTACGATCGCTAGCATCTGCTCGTCAGAGCGCGTTGCTGCTGGATTACGATGGAACCCTTGCACCCTTTCGAGTTGATCCCTCAAAAGTGCGCCCATGGGGAGGCGTTGTCAATTTGCTTGAGGCTATCCAGCGGTCAGAGCGCACTCGACTGGCGATTATCACGGGAAGACCAGCTCGCGACGTGGCAATGCAGCTTGGCTTGCGTCATACGCCAGAGATATGGGGGCTGCATGGTGCTGAACGGTTGTTTGCCGATGGACGGATTGAGTCAGAGTCCTTGCCTCTCCAGCAACATCAGTCTCTGGACTCTGCGCGAGCAGGACTTTATGCAATGATGCGAGAATTGCGTTTGAGCTTGCGAGTAGAGGAAAAAGCGAATGCGGTGGCAGTTCACTGGCGGGGGAAGTCAACCCATACGACGGGGTTGATCCAACAACGCACACTAAGTCTCTTTCGCCCATTCGCTGCCGAAATAGGGATGACGCTTTTGCAGTTTGATGGGGGGATTGAACTCCGAGCCGGCCGGAACAAAGGAGACGCGGTCAGGGCGCTATTAAAGGACTTACCCGCCAACTTGCCAATAGCATACCTGGGGGATGACGCAACGGATGAAGATGCTTTTCAAGCCCTTGGTAGTAGAGGTCTCTGCGTGCTGGTGCGGCGTGAGTGGCGCCCTGGAGCAGCTCAGTTGTGGTTACGTCCTCCAGTTCAATTGCGTGAGTTTCTGAGTGAGTGGCTGCGGGCTGTGCAACCTTAAGATATTCTCTCAACGCTCGCTTAATCCTTTTCTCTTATCTTGATAACAAAATAGGTCAGAGTACTGCCTTTGGAAATTAGCAGTTGATGCGGCGTGTTCGCAGGTATATGCACAACATCTCCTTTGGCCAGAGGCGTCGACGTCCCATGCTGGACGCTCGTACCATGCATCTCGCCCACTCCAGAAACCGTCGGACTGGAAAGCTCGCCCCCAGTAAGCAGAGTCGCGCTGCCATCGATCACGATAAACACATCCGCGAACTTCTCGTGCAGTTCCGCGGCTCCGTCCTGGTTTCGAAAGCCGAGCATAGTGTAATCAACCCCGTATTTTTGGAGTGCTTCACTGGCAGATCCATTGCCCGCAGCAGCTTGCGTTCGCAGAGGCTCCGACCGCTTCAGCAAAGAATCCGGCGTGTAATGATCCACTTGCTGAGCCATAGCGCTATCCACCACACAAATGCTCAATAAAGCTATAAACACCCCTGCTACCCAGGTCGTTTTCCGCATCTGCCGCTCTCCTCCGTGCTTGCAAAACAATAGATTTCAGCTCGCTTCGATGTCAACCGGGGTATACCGCAATGAGGAAGAGATGGCGATAGTCGGCATGAATTCAGGCCATTTACTTCTGCCTGGCTGGTCTACACTTTGAGAGGAGCTCAATTCATTCAATGTCCGTTATTCCCATAGCATCTGTGCTCGAGACCGAAAGCCTGGAACTGTCGGCGGTGGCAACTCACGCTCCCGGTCCCACTGGCCAATTGCCGATCACTCCGGAGATGTTGCTCAAAGAGCCCTCGGGGAACCTCTTCGGCTTGAGCATGAATGTCGGCATGGGGTGGGACCCGGCCCAAGTACTGGGACCTGAGGTGCTGATTCTAAGCACCCACGGCGGCGTTCGTGCGCCGGACGGCAGCCCCATAGCCCTCGGCTTTCATACCGGCCATTGGGAGGTCGGACTGTTGGTGGCGGAGGCCGCGCGCGAACTGACATCGCTTCAGGCCGTGCCCTTTGCAGGCGCATGTACTGACCCTTGTGATGGCCGCACGCAGGGAACCACGGGTATGCTGGACTCGCTTCCTTTCCGCAACGACGCCGCAATCGTGCTTCGCCGCTTGATGCGCTCCCTGCCAACCAGGGCGGGCGTTCTCGGAGTAGCAACATGTGACAAGGGATTGCCTGCGATGATGATGGCGCTCGCGTCCGCAGGCGATATTCCGACCGTGCTCATCCCTGGCGGCGTCACGCTGCTGCCCGAAAACGGCGAAGACGCCGGCAAGGTCCAGACGATTGGCGCTCGCTATGCCCAGAAGCAAATCACCCTTGAATACGCAGCAGAAATGGGCTGCAGAGCTTGCGCGACGCCTGGCGGGGGATGCCAGTTTCTGGGCACTGCTGCAACATCGCAGATAATTGCCGAGGCATTAGGGCTGGCGCTGCCACATAGCGCGCTCGCTCCCTCCGGCCAGCCCATATGGCTTGATGCAGCGAGGCGCTCGGCCCGCGCAGTCCTGCGCCTGCGCCAGCTCGGAATAGGCACCGCCGATGTATTGACAGATGCTTCAATCAACAATGCGATGGCCGTACATGCTGCCTTCGGTGGATCAACCAATCTGCTGCTGCACCTGCCCGCAATCGCGCATGCAGCCGGCCTGCGCAGACCCACCGCAACGGATTGGGCACACATCAATCGTCAGGCGCCGAGACTGGTGGATGCATTGCCTAATGGCCCTGGAAACTACGCAACAGTACAAGTCTTTCTCGCCGGCGGAGCGCCGGAGGTAATGCTGCATCTGCGCCGTGCGGGACTACTTGACACCAACGCTAAGACCGTGACCGGCGAATCCTTGAACGAGAGTCTTGATTGGTGGCAGGATAGTCCGCGCCGCTACGCCTTGCGTAAAAACCTCCTCGACCAGGATGGAATCGATCCGGATGACGTCATCATGGGACCGGATCGCGCGAGATCGCGTGGCCTCACTTCCACGATCTGCTTTCCTCATGGAAATCTCGCTCCCGAAGGCTCAGTCATCAAGAGCACTTCCATCGACCCTACCTTGCTCGATGAAAGCGGCAAGTACCGGCACGTTGGTCCGGCCAAGGTCTTCGTCAGCGAGGTCTCAGCGATTCAAGCTATTAAAACAGGTCAGATCGTTGCAGGCGATGTGCTCGTGCTCACTTGCAGCGGTCCCGCCGGCGCAGGCATGCAGGAGATCTATCAGATTACAGCCGCATTGAAGGCATTGCCCTTTGGCAAGCACGTTGCAGTCTTAACCGATGCTCGATTCAGCGGCGTCTCCACCGGAGCCTGCATCGGACACATCTCTCCGGAAGCGCTCGCAGGCGGCGAAATCGGCAGACTTCTGGATGGAGATCAAATCGAAATCCGAATCGACCGAACGACTCTCGACGGCTCCGTGAATCTTGTTGGAACCTCAAGTGAGATATTCGGAGCAGAGCAAGGTGCTCGCGAACTAGCCGCGCGACGTCCGCGTTCGGATCTGCGACCGCACCCAGCTCTGCCTGATGACACGAGGCTATGGGCTGCGCTGGTCCAGGCCAGTGGAGGAATTTGGGGCGGTTGCGTCTACGATGTAGATACAATTGCTTCACTTCTCGAAAAAGGCAGAAACGCCAACTAGGACGACTATTCAGGTAACATCAACACGATTTTGAAGGAGTTGAGCTTTGCTTCTCTATCAAACTAAGTCGGGCATATATGTCGAACACGAGGGCAAGCATCACCGCGTGCCTCGTACCTCTTTGAATGAGCTTATCTCACACCCTGACCTGCACAGCTACTTGGCCTCTATCGCCGCAGACGGCAAGCAAGAGTCGCAAGACTCAATCGATGCGTCCTCTCTGCTTGCTCCCATTGAACACCAGGAAGTCTGGGCATCGGGCGTAACTTACTACCGCAGCCGCAGCGCACGCATAGAGGAATCGAAGGACGCGGGTGGCGGAGACTTTTATGACCGCGTTTACTCCGCGGAGCGCCCTGAGCTCTTCTTCAAGGCCGTTGCGCATAAGGTAGCCGGCCCTAACTCTGCGGTCAGAATCCGGAGTGATGCTAAGTGGTCCGTGCCGGAACCGGAATTGACCTTAGTGGTAAATCCATGCGGCGTGATCATCGGTTACACAATTGGCAACGATATGAGCTCACGCGACATCGAGGGAGCCAACCCCCTCTATCTACCCCAGGCAAAAGTCTATGATCGCAGTTGCGCGCTCGGCCCTGCAATCCTGATTCAAAAGACACCCATGCCAACTGCCACGCAGATTTCGATGGAGATCCTGCGGTCGGGAAGCAGTGAGTTTTCTGCAACCATCACGCTTGCAGAGATGAAGCGTGATCCGCAGGTACTGGTTGACTATCTTTACCGCGACCAGAGCTTTCCCTATGGGTGCTTCTTGTTGACCGGCACCGGAATTATTCCACCCGATGCATTCACGCTCAAGAGTGGAGATGAGATTCGAATATCCATCGGTGGCATCGGCACCCTTGTCAACTACGTAGCCTAACGCGAACTCGACTCCAACAACAGAACAACTCACCGAGAAGGATTGATTATGGAAGTAGCTCAAGTACTGATCGATGGTCAATGGCATGCTGCGCATTCAGAAAGCTCTTTTCACGCAGAGAACCCGGCTACTGGTGAAGTTCTCGCAATTCCCTTCCCCGTAAGTGGATGGTCGGATTGTGATCTGGCACTCAACGCAGCAGTGAAAGCGGCCACAACTCTCCGTGGTGTTGCACCCGAGCGCATAGCGGCTTTCCTGGATACATATGCTTCAAACATCGAATCAGCCGCGTCCGCCATTGTTCAGACTGCCAATGAAGAGACTGGCTTGCCAGTATCTCCTCGTCTGAAAGACGTTGAGTTGCCTCGCACCACAAATCAATTGCGGCAAGCTGCTGCAGCAGCGAGAGAAGAATCGTGGAAGCGGCCTACGCTTGACCTCGAAAGGAATATCCGCTCCTGTTTTGCACCCATTGGTCCCGTCGTTGTCTTTGGACCCAATAACTTCCCACTGGCCTTCAACGGCATAAGTGGTGGAGACTTCGCGGCAGCCATCGCCTCCGGTAATCCAGTGATTGCCAAGGCCCATCCGTTGCACCCAAACACGACGCGCCTGCTGGCCGAAGAGGCTCGCAAAGCGGCCGCAGAAACGGAACTTCCCAACGGCACGGTTCAACTGATCTACAACATCAGCAATGCCGATGGTCTTCGACTGGTAAGCGATCCGAGGGTCGGCGCGGTCGGCTTCACAGGCAGCCGTACCGCTGGTTTGCATTTAAAAAAAGCCGCTGAAAACGCAGGCAAACCCATCTACCTCGAAATGTCCAGCATCAATCCAGTGATCTTTCTTCCCGGTGCGTTGACAGAAGATGCGAACCGTCTCGCACAGGAACTGGCGGATAGCTGCCTTGCGGCTGCCGGCCAATTCTGCACCAGCCCCAACCTCATCTTGCTGTGGAACGGAGAGGACTCAGAGCGCTTTCTCGCCCTGGTAAGCAAAGCCTTCAGTGAGAGATCACCCCAAACCCTGCTCTCATCTGTCGGGCGCAAGCAACTGGAATTAGGCGTCAATGCACTTGTCAGTGCAGGCGCTGAATTAGTCACAGGCGGAAGCAATGTAGACGGAGCCGGATGCCGCTTTGCAAACACGCTGCTTCGCGCTACCGGTGAGCAGTTTCTCGCCCGTCCGCACGAGTTGCAAAAAGAAGCCTTCGGCAATGCCACTATGGCGATAACCGTCAAAGACGTCGCAGAATTACAATCCGTACTCACTCTTCTGGAAGGCAACCTGACCGGCGCTATCTATTCCGCAAAATCAGGCACAGATGACTCGCTGTACCTGATTATCGAGCCAATCCTTCGGCAAAAAGTGGGTCGCTTGCTCAATGACAAAATGCCCACCGGTGTAGCCGTGAGCCCTGCAATGAACCACGGCGGCCCCTTCCCGGCGACTTCTCATCCAGGTTTTACCTCGGTTGGAATTCCTGCATCATTAACTCGTTTCGCGGCCCTTCAGTGCTACGACGGCGTGCGGGAAGACCGCTTGCCGGACGTGCTTCGCAATGCGATTCATAACCCGCATACTTGGCGTTCGATCGATGGCGTTTGGGTTAAAGGATAGTCGATTTGAGGAACGTTTAATAATGAGCCACAACGGATGACAAAGCATATATCCCTGTATTAAGGTGAGTCCTCAAGGACAAAGCTAAAATGATTCGCTCGATCTGTATCGACGGCGGGATGTGTGCTGAATTGCCGATGAGACTACCCCCGAGGTCGAGCACCGGTTCTGCTTTGCTAGCCTCCCTTCTTGCGGCAATTCTGTTCTGCTGCACGATCGTCTGCGAAGCCCAGAACGAGCCACCGAATACCGACAAAACTACCAGTAAGCGCACCATGGACTGGCCCGTCTATGGCGGCCAGCCGGCCAATGATCATTACTCTTCTCTCAAGCAGATCACTCGTGCCAACGTTCACAGACTTCACGTCGCCTGGACCTTCGACACGAAAGAGACAGGAGGCTTGCAGACTAGCCCATTGATTGTAGGCCGAACCATGTTTGCATTCACGCCTACGCTCAAGGTAATCGCTCTGGATGCGTCGAGTGGCAGGTTGCTCTGGACCTTCGACTCCGGCATCAAGGGTACACAGCCAAGTCGGGGCCTAACCTACTGGCACGAGGGTCACGAAACTCGGCTCTTTGCCGGCGTGATGAATTATCTCTACGCGCTCGATCCAACAACGGGCAAGCCAATTATGAGCTTTGGTGAAGATGGGAGAATCGACCTCCGTAAGCAGTTACGTGGAGACTATCTGCAGCAGTCGATCGTGCTGACCACGCCAGGCGTAATCTACAAAGATCTCATCATCGTTGGTGGCCGCAATCCAGAAACGCACCCGGCGCCCCCTGGAGACATTCGCGCATTTGATGTCCGCACTGGCGCTCGGCGTTGGAGCTTTCACACTATTCCGCATCCCGGAGAAGACGGCTACAGCACTTGGCCTAAAGATGCGTGGTTGAAATCAGGCGCCGCCAATAACTGGGCCGGAATGACAGTCGATGTTGATCGCGGAATTCTCTATGCACCCACTGGCTCTTCAGTCTTTGACTTCTATGGAGCGGATCGAGTCGGCAACGATCTCTACGCCAACACTCTGCTCGCCCTCGACGCCGCAACAGGCAAACGCATCTGGCACTTTCAAGGCGTGCATCATGATATCTGGGATCGAGACTTCCCTTCCCCGCCATCGTTAGTGACTGTTGAAAGAAATGGCAAGCGCATCGAGGCCGTGGTCCAGACCACCAAGCAAGCCTATGTTTATCTCTTCAATCGTGTGACTGGCGAGCCGTTGTTTCCAATAGAAGAGCGGCCGTATCCACCGAGCGATGTTCCTGGCGAAGTAACATCCCCGACCCAGCCGAAGCCTTTCGCCCCCGAGCCGTTTGGCAGACAAGTCCTCACGGAGGACATGCTGACCAATCGCACTACAGAGGCACACCAATTCGCGTTGGATAAATTCAGGTCGGTTCGGAGCGGTGGCCAATTCTTTCCCTTCGCCGTAGACAAACAAACAATTATTTTCCCAGGCTTTGACGGTGGAGCGGAGTGGGGTGGATCAGCAGTCGATCCGACCACCGGCGTGCTTTACGTGAACGAGAACGAGATGGCCTGGACCGGTGGACTTGCCAGGGTCGAGACCGGTGGAACAGCCGGTGAGAAAGCCTATGCGAATTTGTGCAGCGTATGCCACGGTGCACACAGAGAAGGCTCACCGCCGGCGTTTCCCGCACTTTTAGATATTGACAAACGACAGACCGACACCGATATTGCCAGCACGATTCATCAAGGAAAAGGAAGAATGCCCGCGTTTCCAAGTGTCGACAGCGCGTTACTCGAATCACTCTTGCAATTTCTCAAGACCAAAGAAATAACGCCCACATCGAGCACGACAGGCGATAAGCAGGAGTTAGGAGCATCAACATCCCATGCCGTTGATGTAAGCGAGCACAGCCCGCCGGAAGCAGCAAGTTACGTGAAGCACTGCGCCATCTGTCACGGAGACAAGATGGAAGGAATCGCGCCGTCGTTCCCGGCGCTACTAGGTCTCGGCAATCGAATGACAAGAGATCAGACGCTGGAGATGATCCGCCATGGCAAGGGCCGTATGCCTGGTTTTGCGTCGCTTCCGGATGCGGAAGTCGCATTGCTTCTCCAATATCTTGGGGTTACCGCAGATGCGCCGACACAATTAGCCTCCGCATCTACCGAGACTGAGAATACGGATGAATTGCAGTATCAATTTACGGGCTATCGCAAGTTCCTTGATCAGGATGGATACCCCGCCATCGCTCCTCCGTGGGGAACGATCAGTGCCATCGATCTGAATACAGGCAGATATCTCTGGAGAATTCCGTTAGGCGAGTATCCCGAACTGGCAGCGAAGGGTATGAAAGATACGGGTACAGAGAATTATGGCGGTCCTGTAGTCACCGCTGGAGGTTTGCTCTTCATAGGCGCCACTGTATATGACAAGAAGATTCGCGCTCTGGATAGTCATACAGGAAAGCTGTTGTGGCAAGCTCTTCTTCCGTATGCCGGCGTCGCTACCCCCGCAACCTACATGGTCAACGGCAAGCAATATGTCGTAATTGCCACCGGAGGCGGACGAGACCCCAAGTCGCCCTCCGGCGGAGAATATCTCGCTTTCGCGTTGCCGTGATTCTTGGCTTATCTCCTTTACAGTGTCTTGGTCTATTCTGCGCTGACACACGATCTCACCTTGAGCCTCGGTGTTGACAGCAAAGCTTGGACAGTGATATCAACGGGTCATGCGCAAGCGATTGCGCAAAGAGGTTTCTCGAATCTTTGCCCTCTGGCTGTCTTCATGCTCAACGCCGGACAGACGGCCTTAACCCACCTGTCATCACAACAGGAAAGTCTGTCATGATTGCTCTACGCGCGCTCATCCTTGTTTCGCTATTGTCCTCCGTGGCCGACTCAGTCTTGGCTCAGCCCGCAGTTCAGGTGCTGCCCGTCAATGCCCATGCTTCAGTTACGCCGCTACCCCATTTCTGGGAGACAATGTTTGGGTCAGGCCGCGCCATTTTGTCGTTGCGTGAGAGCTACCGAAAAGATCTGACCGAGGTTCATGATCAGGTCGGCATGCGCTATGTGCGCTTTCACGCCATTCTGCACGATGAAGTCGGCGTATACGATGAAGACGAGCACGGAGAGTCCATCTACAACTTCTCCTATGTAGACCAGATCTATGACGGCCTGCTCCAACGCGGTGTGCGCCCCTTTGTCGAAATCAGCTTTATGCCGCGCAAACTCGCAGCCAAAGATGCCATTCATCCTTTCTGGTACAAGCAAAACGTGTCTCCGCCTAAGGACTATGTCAAATGGGATGCGCTGATCACAGCCTTTGCACAGCACCTTGTCGAGAGATATGGAATCGAAGAGGTAAGCCAGTGGTATTTCGAAGTCTGGAATGAGCCCAACATCGACTTCTGGGCCGGTGAACCCAAGCAGGCGACGTATTTTGAACTCTACGATCACACCGCACGCAGCCTCAAGGCGGTGAGTCCGCGCCTCAGAGTAGGCGGCCCAGCGACAGCAGCAGCGCATTGGATTCCTGAGTTTCTTGCCCATATCGCACAGCAGAATGTACCAATCGACTTCGTCTCTACGCACGGCTACGCGGATGACTCAGTCGAGGACATGTTTGGCACCCACGAAGATATTCCCATGCGTGACCGGGTCTGCCGCGCCGTCCAGAAGGTGCATGGCGAGATCTCGAAATCGCTGCTGCCCACACTGCCACTCTTTTGGACCGAGTGGAATGTTCCTTCTTACAACCAACTGGATGCACGCGACAGCTCCTACGTCGCCCCTGCGGTTGCCAAGGACATTCACGATTGTGACGGATTCGTTCACACCATGTCTTTCTGGACTTTCGATGATGTCTTCGAAGAAGGTGGCGTGGTGAAGCAACCGTTCAATAATACCTTTGGACTGATCGCTGCAGGCGGTATCAAGAAGCCAAGTTTCTATGGGTTCTCACTGCTGCATGAGTTAGGCGATCAAAGGCTCGCCAACGACGCAGCCGATATGATCGTAACCCGGCGCAACGATGGCGCTTTGGTTATTGCCGCATGGAACCTGGTGGACCTTGACCGCGCGGCACAAGGCTCAGAGAAGACGCTACGGCTGGAGTTCAAAGGCGTGCCACCCGGCAGCTCCGCGACCATCCGCCGCGCTGACACCGAGCATGGTAACGCTCTGCCTGCCTATCACGCGATGGGCAACCCGCGTTATCCAACACAAGCCCAGATCGCAGCGTTGAACAAGGCATCGGCGCTGCCCCCGCCGACACACGTAAAGCTCCAGGGCGAGAGCCTCGAAATCACTCTGCCGGTAAACGGTTTGGCTATCATCACCATACCAGCGAAGTGAGATTCGGAGCGATCGAAACACAGCCGAATATTCGAGGTATTTTTATGCAACAAGACTTCTTTCCTATCGATTCCAAGTCTGGCCTGAGCCGTCGCAGGGCGCTCATGCTTATGGGCGGCGCCGCGCTCGCACCGTTGCTTCCTGTCAGCCTCGCAGCTGCGGCACCAGCCTACGCCCTTTCTCACGAAGACGAGTTGTTTCTCGACGATTTTGAAAAGCGCGCATGTATGTTCTTCTGGGAGCAGGCCAGCCCCAACACCGGGCAAGTACTAGATCGTGCGCGCAACGATCTTTCGCCCGGGAGTGTGACAGGTCCTCGCGATCCCCGCAGGATGGCCAGCATCGCAGCCACCGGATTTGGCCTCAGCGCCCTATGCATTGCGGACCATCGCGGGTGGCTGCCACACGCGCAAATCCTTGAGCGCGTCAGGGCTACGCTTGACTGGCACCTCAATCACTTACCTCATGTGCATGGCTTCTATTATCACTTTACCGATATCGAAACCGGCGTCCCGTTCCACGGCTCCGAGGTCTCATCCATTGATACCGCGCTGTTGCTCTGTGGAGTGCTTACTGCACGCGCTTATTTCAAAGACGCGAAGATCCATGACCTGGCCACGCAGATCTATGAGCGTGTCGATTGGCCCTGGATGCTCAATGGCGGCACTACGTTTTCGATGGGCTGGTTCTCGGACAAGGGTTTCCTGGATGCCCGCTGGGTGCATTATTGCGAACTGATGATGATCTATCTTCTGGCCATTGGATCAACCACACACCCGGTCGCGCCGAGCGCGTGGAACGCCTTCTCTCGCCCGACCATTGAGTATGCGGGCTACAAGTACATTAGCGGCAATGATCCGATCTTCACCCATCAGTACTCTCAGGCATGGTTCGACTTTCGCGGCAAGCACGACAAGTACACAAACTACTTTGAGAATTCAGTGAAGGCCACACATGCCCATAAGGCCTTTTGTCTTTCCATGCCCAAGTGGTATTCCGAGGACTACTGGGGCATTAGCGCGTCGGACTATCAGGGTGGCTATACCGCTTGGGGAGGGCCACCACCGCAGGGGCCAATCGATGGAACGGTCGTGCCCAATGCAGCGGCGGGGTCGCTGGCGTTTGTTCCGGCGGACTGTCTGCATGTATTGCGGGCGATGCAGGCCAAGTGGGGTAAACAGGCGTGGGGACGTTACGGCTTTGCCGATGCGTTCCATCCCGCGGCTAACTGGTATGATCCCGATGTGCTGGGCATCGACCAGGGCATCTCGGTTATCATGGCTGAAAACCTGCGAAGTGGACTGATCTGGGAAGTGTTCATGCGCAATCCCGAGGCGGTTGAAGCCATGAAGAAGGCGGGATTCGTGAACGGAACGATGACAACCTGATCTGTCTCTCGATGAAATTAAATTGCGCAACACTGCCGAGGTTCAAGGCAAATTGTCTTGATTAAGTAGACAAACTTGATGAATGCAAACATCCCCAGGAAGCTCCAAAAAACGCAGCCTCAACCCGTATCCGCAGTGGGAGGCAAGCGTGAGTTCGTAAGAAAGTCCATGGCGCTCAAGGAGCTTTCCACCTACCTGGGGCTGTCTCCGTCTACTGTTTCGAGAGTGATCAATGGAGGAGCTACAGCGCATCGCATTGCGGAGAGCACTCAGAAGCGCGTACTGGAGGCCGCCGCGCTGTTTGGCTATGAGGCCAACATCATCGCGCGCAGTCTGCGCCAGAAGCGCACTTTTACTGTAGGAGTGCTCGTTCCGGAGATCAGTGAGGGTTACTCGACTGCGGTTCTGAGCGGTATTGAGGATGCGCTTCTCAAGGAAGGATTGTTTTACTTCGTCGCTAGCCATCGCCATCACGCAGATTTGCTCGAAGCCTATCCGCGACTGATGATTTCGCGGGCCGTGGACGGAATCATCGCAGTGGACACCAAGGTCAGCGAGCATATTCCGGTACCGGTGGTCGCGGTCTCTGGCCATTGGCATAATCAACATGCCATCAGCGTCGAACTCGATCATCGGCGAGCTGCACAGCAGGCCCTTGAGCACTTGCAAAAGCTTGGCCACCAGCGCATCGCGTTCATCAAGGGCCAGGCCTTCAGCTCTGATACCAGCCGCCGCTGGAAGGCGATCCGCGACGTGTCCGCCCATCTTGGCATTACGCTGCACCCCGAATTGACAGTGCAATTACGCAGTCCTGGGCCAGGACTTGATGCTGGGCCGGAACCGGGCCACCTGGCTATGCAGGAACTGCTCAGCCGCAAGAGTCCATTCTCAGCCGTCTTCAGCTTCAACGACATTTCGGCTATTGGAGCCATCACCGCGCTTCGCGAAGCTGGACTGCATGTTCCTCGCGATGTTTCGGTGGTGGGTTTCGATGACGTGCTTTTTGCCGCCACCAGCCATCCGCCTCTGACGACGATACGTCAGCCGCTGCGCGAGATGGGCCAACTTGCCGCCACCACACTCCTCGATCTCATTCAGGGCACAAGCGAGCTCAAACCGGGATCTGTCATCACCGTCTATCCGGAACTGATTCAACGTCGTTCCACCACACGCTTCACCCCACATACCTTAAACTCCTGAGGCGAAGAAGGAGCGAATTACCCCCGCCGTTCAAGACTATCCTGCTCACACAGAAGAGGTGAAGCATGGATAATCTTGCCTTGGCAAGTGGCGCGGAATCCGTCACAGTCGATCTTGAAAAACCTCTTGACGAAGCGTTTCTAGATATTGCTGTGAGACTGACGGTGCTTCGACTTCAACTTGACGCAAAGCAGTCTGGTATTTCACGTACACTTCCGGATACGAAGTCTGTAGCAGCCTGTCTCCGGCGTTCA
>Ga0302324_100003068_pt1 | contig 37845 bp, 32 predicted proteins | sample Palsa_T0_1_FD_201949 | JGI IMG/M metagenome (GOLD analysis project Ga0302324, IMG submission 201949) | Peat permafrost microbial communities from Stordalen Mire near Abisko, Sweden - Palsa_T0_1 | ecosystem: Environmental > Terrestrial > Soil > Palsa > Peat permafrost | place: Sweden: Abisko... | reverse complement strand
TCGGAACGCCGAGATTTGAACTCGGGACCCCTTGCACCCCATGCAAGTGCGCTACCAGACTGCGCCACGTTCCGACCGTAGCCGCAATGATATCACCGCCTAGCGGGCGGCGAAGCGGGTCGGTGTGACCGGACCGCTGCAAGGACGCGACGGGCCAGCGAAAAGATCAGAAACCCCCGGGTGGCCCACGCAACCGGACGCACACGACGGAGCAACGCCAGCCCCAAGCCCCCTACGCTTAGAAGGATTGACGGAGAAACGATGCCGCGTGCGACTGCGAAGACGCGATCCAAGCCTCCGAGCCGCGTTTCGAATTCACCGAAAGTCCCACTCAGATCCGACCGCAGGCGCTCGCTGCGCAGTACCAGCATCCGGCGGCGCGCCTCAAGCTCACGTAAGGATTCGCTCATCGCTTACGTTCCAGATACGCCCGATCACGCTTGAGCTCCTCGATGCTCGCAGCCAGGAAGCGCGGCTTGGACTTCACGCGTTCGCGTGCGAAAAATGCCATGACCGCGGTTATGGCAACGAATGCGCCCGTGATGAGTGCAGCGACGAGAACACGGTGATCGTCCCAGAAAATGACAAGTAAAGTGACCGCAACCATGAGCACGGACAATGCGCCAAAGAATAGCGCGAGCATCATCCAGACGAGAATGATGACGCCGCGCTGCAGCTCCTCTTCGAACTCGGTTGTGAGGAGCTCTACGCGCGTATAAATCGACGCGACGACCGTCGCACCGAAGTGGCGAATCAACGCGAGCAGCCCCAGGGGGCGTCCGGCTCCCGACCAGGGCTCCTCAGGACCCATCACGTGTTATCGGCGGCCGGCGAGAAGCCCAACCAGGAAGGCGACACCTGCGGCAATGCCTATCGCCTGCCATGGGTTCTCACGCACATATTCATCGGCGTCGTCGAGGGCCTCGCGGGCACGTCGTGTCACCTCGTCCTGTGCCGCTGCGAGACGATCGCGCACCGCGCGCACCGTATCTTCCGCGCGCGCACGCACCTGCTGAATGCGCTCTCCGGCCTGCCCCGTCGTTGCGCTCAAGAGCGCCTCGGCATCCTCGAGCACGGTTTGAAGATCATCCATCAGAGCCTCTGCGGACGCGTGGGTTAGCTCCGAGGCGGTTACTTTGCGTTTCCTAGCCATACGAACTCCTGCTGTTTCACACTTAACGCCTCAGAACCTTCAGAAGTTCCTCAAGCTCCAGCCGAAGTTGCTTCACGATCTGCTGACTCTGGCTGACGTCGCTGCGGGCTTCCTCACCAGTCAGCTTGTTGCGTGCGCCGCCGATGGTGAACCCTTGATCATACAGGAGACTGCGGATCTGGCGGATGACGATTACATCCTGACGCTGGTAATAGCGTCGATTGCCGCGTCGTTTGACCGGTTTGAGCTGCGGAAACTCTTGCTCCCAATAGCGCAGCACATGCGGCTTCACCCCGCACAGATCGCTGACCTCGCCGATGGTGAAGTAGCGCTTGCCGGGGATCGGCGGAAGCTGATTGTTATTCTTTGGCTCCAACATATGCTTCAACTCGTGCCTTGAGCTTCTGGCCGGGTCGGAAGGTCACGACGCGCCGCGCGCTGATCGGAATCTCTTCGCCTGTCTTGGGATTGCGTCCGGGACGCTGATTCTTGTCGCGCAGATCAAAATTTCCAAAGCCGGATAATTTGACCTGCTCGCCATTTGATAATGCCGCGCGCACTTCTTCAAAGAAGAGATCAACGAGTTCGCGTGCCTCGCGCTTGTTCAAACCGAGTTGGTTGAAAAGGGCCTCTGCCATTTCTGCTTTAGTGAGAGCCATGCCCTATTCTCTTATTTTTGCGTTCAAGCTCACGCGCAAGCCGGCGACGATTGACGCGACATTCTGGTCGACATCCTCGTCGGTAAGAGTGCGGGAAAAATCCTGAAATATCAAGCCTAAAGCGATACTTTTTGTACCCGTTTCTAACCCAGGGCCGCGATACACGTCGAAAACACGGCACTGGCGCAAAAGGCTGGATGACGACAAGGTTACACGCTCGCGCAGAGCACTTAAAGACACGTTCTCATCGATGACAATCGCAAGGTCACGACGCACCATCGGGAAGCGCGAAACCTCCGCATAGGCGCCCGGATCTACCCGCAGTGCGTCATAAAACTCAACCTCGAAGAGAATCGGAGGATATGTAAAGTCGAGCTCACGAACGATCTCTGGATGTAATTCACCGATCCAGCCGACCGGGCGCGCCTGCCGCAGCAGCCGCGCCGCCCTGCCCGGGTGCAGACACGAGAGCTGCCCGGCCTCGAATGAGAACGCATCCGGCGCCCCCGTCGCCGCCAGCAGGGATTCGAGGTCGGCCTTGACGTCGAAGAAATCCACCCGCTCGCGCCCGGGGCGCGGCACGCCCCACTGCTCCGGGAGTCGCTCACCGCAGGCGATACCGGCCAGCATGTCGATCTCGAGTGCGGCGCCGTTGCCGGCGACAAAGCACACGCCGTGCTCGAGGAGACGAATGCGGTCCTGCTGGCGACGTTGATTCTCGGCGGCGGCGCGCAGCAGACCCGGCCACAACGACACACGCATCACCGATAAATCACTCGAGATCGGGTTGCCGAGCGCAAGAGCCGGGCGATCGGGAAAGAGCCGCTGTTGCAGCTGCGGATCCACAAAGGCATAGGTAATAGCCTCGTGATAACCGCGCGCACTCATGACCTCGAGAACTGCTGCCTCGGGAGGACGGGCGCGCGGTACGTCCGGGAAATGATGAGCCGCGTCGCCGTCACGCTCGGCAATCGTGTCGAAACCGACCATGCGCGCGACCTCCTCGATGAGGTCCGCCTCTATCGTGATGTCAAAGCGATGCGGTGGCGGCGTCACTTCCCATCCGCTTGGGATCGCGCGCGCTTTCATTTGCAAGGCGGCGAATACCGCAGTAACGCGCTCGGGGTCGACGGACGTCCCCAAAAGCCGCGCGAGCTGCGTCCTTCGCAAGCTGACTGGCAAACGCTTGGGCTCGTGCTGGCTCGAATGCACCTGAGTGAGCGGGCCCACCCTGCCGCCTGCAATCTCGATCAGGAGGGCGCTCGCACGTTCCATCGCACGCTCAGGCAGAGTGGGATCCACGCCGCGCTCGTAGTGCTGGCTCGCATCCGTTTGCAGTCCTAACCGACGCGCGCGCCCCTGGATTGCCGATGGTGCAAAAAAAGCGACTTCAAGAAACACATCACGGGTAGCGGTGGCGACTGCCGTGCGCGCCCCGCCCATGATGCCGGCGAGTCCGACGGCGCCATCCCGGTCAGCGATGACCAGCATGTCGTCGCTGAGATCCACGGTGCGCGCATCGAGAAGTTGTAACCGTTCCGCGGAGCGCGCACGGCGCACGCGGATTTCGCCCCGCAGAGTGGTGAGATCATAGGCATGCATCGGCTGCCCGAGCTCCAGCAGCACATAGTTCGTGACATCGACGATCGGGCTGACGCTGCGTACATCCGCACTCTGCAGCCGCGCCGTGAGCCAGCCGGGTGTGACTGCTTGATTGTTGACGCCGCGAATCACTCGGCCGCAGAAAGTCGGACAGGCTTGCGGGTCATCGACCTGTACGGGGAAGGTATCCGGCAACTCGGCGGCGACGGGACGAAACGCGGGACCGGTCATCGGCGCGCCCGTCAACGCCGCCACTTCCCGCGCGAGCCCCAGGACCGACATGACGTCGCCGCGATTCGGAGTCACGCCGAGTTCGAGAATGGAATCCTCACCGTTCGTCGCGATGCCCTCGAGCTCAAAGCCCGCCATCGTCAAGCGTGAGCCCAATTCGCCGACGTCCCAGGGCACGGCGACCCATTCCTTCAACCACTCGTAGGAGAGCTTCATGGGGTCAGAACGCTTGGAATTGACGCAGGAAGCGCAAATCGTTCTCGAAGAAGAGCCGCAGATCGTTCACGCCATAGAGCAGCATGGCCAGGCGGTCGATGCCGGCGCCGAAGGCGTAGCCCGTATAGCGCTCGGCGTCGACGCCGCTCGCCGTGAGGACATTCGGATGCACCATGCCGCAGCCGGCAATCTCCAACCACCCAGTCTGTTTGCAGGTGCGACAACCTGCGCCTGCGCAAAAGACGCATGAAATGTCGACTTCGGCCGACGGCTCCGTGAAGGGAAAATATGAGGGACGCAGCCGCATCGACAGATCGCGCTCGAAAAACCCGCCGAGAAACCCATGCAAGCAGGCCTTCAGATTCGCGAAGCTCACGTTTTCGCCGACCACCAGGCCTTCCAATTGATGAAACATGGGTGAGTGCGTGAGGTCGTGATCGCAGCGGTACACGCGCCCCGGCGCAATTACTGCGAGCGGCGCGCCACGAGCGAGCATCGCGCGTATCTGCACGGGCGAGGTATGCGTGCGCAGCAACTTCCCATCGGGAAAATAGAAGGTGTCGTGCAGTGCGCGCGCCGGATGGTTCACCGGAATATTGAGCGCCTCGAAATTGTGGAAATCGTCCTCGATCTCGGGGCCGACGGCGAGATCAAAGCCCGCTCGGGTAAAGAGAGTTTCAATGCGCAGCCGTGCGAGCGTAACCGGGTGCAGCCCGCCCCGCTCCTCACCGCGGCCCGGCAGCGTTACATCGATGCGCCCGGCTATGAGTTCTTCTTCGACCTGACGGCGTTCAAGCTCGGCGCGGCGCGCCTCAAGAGCGCTCTGCACCTGAGCTTTGGCAGCGTTGATGTCCTGGCCGGCGGCGCGCCGCTTGCCCTCGGGCAGCGATCCCAGGGATTTCAGCGCCGCAGTCAGCTCGCCCTTCTTACCGAGCCACTGCACACGCACCGCATCGAGCGATCCAAGGTCAGCACTCGAGGCGATTGCGCCCAGCGCGCGAGCGACAAGTTCCGCAGCATCGTTCACGGCGCCGCCGCCCGGTCAGGTGATGCCGAGCGCCGTCTTCGCCTGTTGCGCGATGGCGCCGAAGGCTGCCGTGTCAGCGACGGCAAGCTCGGCAAGGATCTTGCGATCAATCGACAACCCCGCCTTGTCCAGGCCATTGATCAAACGGCTGTAGGACAGGCCATAGGTGCGCGCTGCCGCATTGATGCGCGCGATCCATACCGCGCGAAACTCGCGCTTCTTCGCGCGACGGTCGCGGTAGGCGTACTGTCCGGCTTTGATGACGGCTTGTTTGGCCGCGCGATAGATCTTGCGTCGGGCGTTGTAGTAACCCTTCGCCTTACCTAGGACTTTCTTGTGACGCGCATGCGCCGTCACGCCACGTTTGACTCGTGCCATGAATCTCTCCTGCTAAATTAGGTGGAATAAGGAAGCAGCTTTTTCAGGCGCCCGACATCGCTGTCGTGCACGAGACTGCTGCCACCGGAGCGCAGCTGACGTTTGCGCTTCGGATCCTTATGGCCGAGATTGTGGCGGCGATGGGCCGAGTACCGTTTGAAGCCTTTCGCTGTCTTGCGAAAACGCTTGGCCGCGGCCCGGTTGGTTTTCAACTTGGGCATCGATCTCTCCTTTGTAGCTTCCGGTCGCAAAAGCACCGAGGTGCTTCGCTACGGGCGAGCGGGGACGGCCCCGCTACTTCTTTTTCGGTGCAAATATCATGACCATCTGCTTACCCTCCATCAGGGGGTTTTGCTCGACGACGCCCGCGGTTGCGAGGTCGACGACCACCCGATCGAGGAGCTTGCGGCCGATATCCTGATGCACCATTTCACGGCCGCGGAAACGTAATGTCACCTTGGCCTTGTCACCCTCGGTCAGAAAGCGAATCAGATTACGCAGTTTGATCTGGTAGTCCGCTTCACCCGTACCGGGACGAAACTTAACTTCTTTAACCTGTATGTGCTTCTGCTTGCGCTTCGCCGAGTGGGCCTTCTTGTTCTGTTCGAACAAGAATTTGCCGTAGTCCATGATGCGAACCACCGGCGGTTCAGCAGTCGGCGACACCTCGACAAGATCAAGCTCTGCTTGATTGGCCATCTGGAGCGCGTCGTACCTCGACATCACTCCGGCCTGCGCTCCGTCCGCTGCGATCACGCGTAATTGCGATGCCGTGATCTCCTCATTGCGCCGGATGCGCTTCGTTGCAATTGCGATGCGTTACTCCTCCCACGTTCGGCGCCCGCGGCTTTCAAGCTCGATGCGAAGGCGCTCCAAGAACGTCTCCACTGACATCGTGCCTAGGTCCTTGCCGCTTCGAGTGCGCACAGACAACAGATTAGCGGCGACCTCCTTATCGCCCGCAACCAATAAAAAAGGAACACGCTGCAGCGTGTGTTCGCGAATCTTAAAGCCCACCTTCTCGTTGCGCAAGTCGGTTACAGCGCGAACCCCCTGATTTTTCAGTGTTTCCGCGACTTTAAGCGCGTATTCGTCCTGGCGGTCGGTAATCGTCAGCACCGCCGCCTGCACCGGCGCAAGCCACGCCGGCAGCCGCCCGGCGTGGTGCTCGAGAAGGATGGCGAAGAAGCGCTCAAGGGAGCCGAAGATGGCCCGGTGCAGCATCACCGGGGTGCGCTTGTGGCTGTGTTCGTCGATGTAGTAGGCACCCAGGCGGCCGGGCATGTTCAGGTCGACCTGCAGCGTCCCGCATTGCCAGTCACGCCCAATGGCATCCCTCAGAACAAACTCGAGTTTCGGCCCGTAGAACGCCCCTTCCCCGGGGTTCAGCGTGTACTCAATGCCGGCCGCGAGCGATGCCGCCTTGAGGGCCTCCTCCGCCCGGGTCCAGATGTCGTCGGCGCCCACCCGCTGCGCGGGGCGGTCGGCGAATTTGATCTTGACGTCGTCGAAACCGAAGTCGCGGTAGATGTCCAGAAGAAGCCGCGTGATCGCGACGGATTCGGAGATGATCTGTTCCTCAGTCACGAAGACATGGGCGTCATCCTGGGTAAAGGCGCGCACGCGCATCAGGCCATGCAGGGCCCCCGAGGGCTCGTAGCGGTGCACCTTGCCGAATTCGGCCAGTCGGATCGGCAGCTCGCGGTAGCTGCGCAGTCCGTGCTTGAAAATCTGGATGTGCCCAGGGCAGTTCATCGGCTTGATCGCGTACAGGCGCTCATCGGGGGTCTGTGTGAGATACATGCTCTCGCCGAACTTCTCAAGGTGGCCCGACTGGCGCCACAGACTTGCATCCATAAGCTCAGGTGCGCTCACCTCTTCGTAGCCGGCGACACGCTGCCGCTCGCGCATATAAGCAATGAGTGTCTGAAATATCAGCCAGCCTTTGGGATGCCAGAACACCGCTCCCGGAGCTTCCTCCTGGAGATGGAAGAGATCCAGCTCGCGTCCTATGCGGCGGTGATCACGCTTTTCCGCCTCCTCCAAACGGTGCAGATATTCATCGAGTTGCTTCTTGTCGGCCCAGGCGGTGCCGTAGATCCGTTGCAGCATGGGGTTGCGCGAATCCCCGCGCCAATAAGCCCCGGCTATTTTGGTCAGCTTGAATGCTTTGAGCTTGCCGGTGGAGGGTACGTGCGGGCCGCGGCATAAGTCCTCCCAATTGCCCTGTCCGTAGAGGCTGATCTCCTCCTGTCCCGGAATGCTGGCGATGATTTCAGCCTTGTAGTGCTCGCCGAGCTTGGTGAAGAACTGCACGGCCTCCGCACGAGGAAGCACCCGCCGGTGTACTTTCTGGTCAGCCTGGGCGAGTTCACGCATGCGCGCTTCAATCGCCGTCAGGTCGTCGGGTGTGAACGGACGTTCGAAGGCGAAATCGTAATAGAAGCCATCCTCGATCACCGGACCGATCGTCACCTGCGCCTCGGGAAAGAGTTCTTTGACAGCCTGGGCCAGAAGATGCGCGGTGGAGTGGCGGATGACTTGCAACGCTTCCGGATCCTTGTCCGTGACGATCGCGACCTGCGCATCCTTGGCTATGACATAGGAGGTATCAACGAGTTTGCCGTTGACCCGGCCGGCAAGCGCCGCCTTGCGCAAGCCCGGTCCAATGCTGGCCGCGACCTCATCCACCGTAACGGGCTGGTCAAACGGCCGCTGGCTACCGTCGGGCAGCGTGACGATGGGCATCGATGCAAGTTTCTCGCGCAAATAATAAAGGCGCTCCGGCGCGCATTCATGCAGGAGCGCCCTTCGGCAGTGCCAATGGTATAGGTGCTACAAATGCACCGATTCGCACAGATCCTACACCAGCGGGGAGCGACTGCCAACGCGCGCCGGCGCCGCTTGATCCACTGGCTCGCGCACATCCTCGCAGCGCGAGGTGTTTGAATTCGGAAGCGCATTGCGCCAATGTTACGATCGGGCCGCATGAGCTCACCCCTGTTGGCACGGATGCAGGCATTGCAGGCCGACATTACGACCCTGTCCGTCGACGCGATTGTCAATGCCGCCAACTCATCGCTCTTGGGCGGCGGTGGAGTCGACGGTGCAATTCACCGCGCGGCGGGGCCGGCACTTGTGGAAGCTTGTCGCCAGCTCGGCGGCTGTGCCGTCGGCGACGCGAAGCTTACAGCCGGTTATTCGCTGCCGGCCAAGTTTGTCATCCATACCGTGGGGCCCGTTTGGCGCGACGGAACGCAGGATGAAGCGCGGCTCTTGAGGTCCTGTTATCGGCGCTCGCTTGAGATTGCGGCCACCCACCACATGCGAAGTATTGCCTTCCCCGGCATCAGCACCGGCGTCTACGGCTATCCGCCGCAGCTGGCTGCACAAGTAGCGGTTGAGGCGGTGAGGGGCGCGCTGCCCGACCACACCGGCATCGAAGAGGTGATCTTCTGCTGTTATTCAGCCGAGGCGCTGCGGGTCTATCAGGGGCTGTTAAAGATCTGATGGAACACGGATTGACGCACAATCCGAGCACCCGCCAACCTTGGATTGCGTGTGCCTGATATGACGTCTGGGCGCAACTGGAGCGACGAACGCAACCCCTCAACCGCCCCAGACTGCAGCGAACAATCGGGCGAAATTCCCGCCGAGAATCTTGGTGATGCGTCGATCCGAATAACCCCGCTGAGCGAGCAGCGTGGCAATGCGCGCGAAGCGATCCGCGGAATTGAGGTCGGGCAGAAAGGTGTAGACATCAGGGCGCTCACCCGGCGCAGAGATTCCTGCCGCACGCCGCTCGGCGACTTCGGCAGCGAACTTCTTACGGAACGCCTCGTTGAAATTGACGGGCGAGATGTTGCCGTCCGTACCGATCCCGACGTGATCCTCCCCGCAGACATTCACCGCATGCTCGATGTGTCGCACGAGATCCTCCGCGGTCGGCTGCCCCGCGCTGCGCAAAAACGGCATCAGGTAGATGCCGACGACGCCGCCCTTGTCGGCGAGCAATTTGAGCTCGGCATCGGTTTTGTTGCGCGGCAAGGGTGCGAGCGCCGCGCAGCCGGTGTGCGAGATCGCAAGCGGCATCTTTGATGCGACAATCGCCTCGCGTGTGGTGCGTTCGCCGCCATGCGCAAGGTCGATCAGGAACCTACGTTCATTGAGGTGCTCGATATAGGACTCGCCGAACTTGCTGAGTCCAGCGTTGCCGGGCTCGAGGCAACCATCGCCGACCAGGTTACGGCGGTTGTACGTGAGCTGAAACACGCGCACGCCGAGCTCTGCGAACGTATCGACGCGCTCCAAGTCCTCACCGATCGGCGTGGCATCTTGAAAACCAAGAATAAGGCCGAGCCGCTTGCTGCGCTTAGCTTCGATGATGTCGGCGGCGCTGCGCACGAGGAGCAGCACGCCCGGATGCGCGGCAATCTGCGCATCCCAATAGCCGATGTTGCGGATGGTCGTGTCATAGTCCTTGGCATAGCTGCCGACGCCGCTCACGGTAACATTGGCGGCCGTCAGACCCGAGGCGCGCACGTCCGCAAGAGCCTTGGCGCTTAGAGGGGTATTCGGTTTGGCATCGGGTTCACCGGGTCCACCGAGTGCATCAATCACGGTCGCTCCCGCGTAGCTCGCCTCGGCAAAGGTTGCGGCGGCGCCCTGCGACGACGTCGAAAACGCGGCGGCTGCACCGGCGAGGCTGCTGGATACGAGAAAATCCCGTCGATCAACCATCGGTCAACTCCGCCAGCGAGAGCTTACTCTTATTAATGGCACGCCCGCCCAGTGGGCGACGTTGCGGAGCTAAGCGGAGCGCCCCCTTCCAATCCTACAGCGAAAGGCCCGACTGCGCCTACTGAAGACCACGCGCTAAGCGCGTTGCCGCACAGATGAAGCGGCAGCGAGCGTGCAGGCTGTTGTTCCGACGCGCTCGTGCCAAAGTCATACCCGGTGCAGAATTTGACGATACGACTCATGCCGCACATCGACGAATGTGACTGCACGCATCGGCATGCGTGTTGAGGTGACGCGCTCCGCTTTGTTTTCAGCTACGCCGTCCGATTTCGATGACTTTCTGTACGCACCGATCCGCGAGGACAGGAGCGGGTTGCCGCTGAGCGTGGTCTCGGCGCTTGCGCGCTTGGACGTCGACCCCTGGGATGAGGCAGCCAAATTAGCCGCAATGTCAGGGGAAGCTGCCACTCAAAGATTGAGCCTATTGATCGCGTCGCTGCCCGCGCAAGCGCCAATGGATCCGGAATGTCGCTCCATCGCTACCCGTCTGATCGCGCTGCTGCCGCAGCGCCCCGTCATCGCCACAGCGACACACAAGAACCCCGCGCGCTTCGAGGTAGCGCCCAAATCGTCGGCACTCAGCTACGCAGTCTATTATGTGATCTTCATGCTCTTCATTCTTCTGAGCCAATGGCTCATTGGCAGGCGCGACGCGCCGGTCCAAGGCGAAGCGTCCACGCCCAGCGCGATCTCTGCGCCAGTCGCAACGCCGCAAAGCTCGAGGCAGTGACGGCGACGCCCCTGAGGCCCAGACGCAAGCCCTGAGTCGTTGCCGCCCGCAGGAGTAGCTGCACGGCGAAGTGGCGCGAACCATCTTTCACGGACGCAACCCCTTCCAAGGCTGACCCTCACCCCGAGCGGCGGTATGATCGCGCTGGCCGTGCGCACATTCGACCGTCGGATGAGGAGTCGTTGCAGATGTGGTGCATGTTCGGCTCGTGGTCGCACGGTGACGTGCAGGCACGCTTGTGAAGAGTTCTCTGCAGGTGTTGCTATTCGCGCCCGCGACGTTCCTCTTGCTGTCGCTCGGCAACGCGTCGGGCGCGGCCGCCCAAAGCACTCCCAACGAGCCCCTGCACGTGGCGATCGAGGCTTTCGCGGATCAGCAAGGCGTTTTCCCCGGACAGACTTTCCGCGTGGCCTTGGTCGAACGCATCCAGCCCGGTTGGCACACCTACTGGATCAATCCCGGCGATGCCGGACAGGCGACTAAACTGCGCTGGACGCTACCCGAGGGTTATCGAGTGGCTGAAGTGCAATGGCCGGTGCCACAAGTGTTTCGCTCAGGGCCACTCGTGACCTACGGCTACGAAGGCGAGGCCATCCTGCTGCAGGACGTGCGCGCACCGGATAGGCTCGGATCCGCACCTGCGCAGTTGTCGGTCGAGGCGCAGTGGCTCGCTTGTCGGGACATCTGCATTCCGGAGCACGGCGTAGCGCATGTTACGCTGCGCCAGCAACCGCTCGCTGCTCGCCCGGGGCCCGCCGCATCGCCAGCACTCTTCGCGGCCGCCGCGCAGCGCCTGCCAAAGCCCTCCCCGTGGCGCGCATCACTCGCGGCTGACGCTGCGAGCGTCACTCTAACGGTGCACGGCATCGCGCGGCACTTGCCCCAGCTCGCCCAGGCGCAGTTCCTGCCACTGACGTGGGGCGAGATCGACAATGCCACCCAACAAAGGGGCGTGCGCCGCGGAGCCGATCTGCTTCTCACTCTCAAGCGGGGCGACCTGCGCTCCTCGTCCATCGCAAGGTTGGATGGAATATTGGTTTTAGGCCCAGGCAGCGGAGAATTGCGGGGCCAAGGGTATCTCGTGCACGCGCTTACGAGCGACGCCGGTGCGCCGCTCGCGAGATAGGATAGCTGCACATTTAGATCGCTATTGGAGGGTTCGCGATGAATGGGATTCAAGAGTTCCACAACGCCTACGCGATTCGGGTCTGGGCCGCGCTACTGGCAGTCTCTTGGCTGGCAAGCGCCGCGCCACGTGCAGCGGCTGCCGAAGGTCCACAGGTCGGCAGCATGGCGCCGGACTTTGTGGGCACCGCCAGTAACGGCAAGAGCATCGCACTCAAGGATCTACGCGGCCGCATCGTCGTGCTCGAGTGGTCGAATAACCAGTGCCCGTTCGTCGGCAAGCACTACCGTTCCGGGAACATGCAAGCACTGCAAAAGGAGTCGACCCAGAAGGGAATCGTCTGGCTCACGGTCCTTTCGAGCGCGCCCGGCGAGCAGGGCAATGTGTCGGCCGCCGAAGCGAACGAGCTCACGCGCAGCAGAGGCGCCGCACCGACCGCGGTGATTCTAGACCCCAGTGGCATCATTGGTCGCGCCTACGGCGCGCGCACGACGCCACACATGTTCGTCATCGACAAGACCGGCACTTTGGCCTACATGGGCGGTATCGACGACAAGCCGACCACCGATGTGGCCGATATTCCGACGGCGAAGAACTATGTGCGACTCGCGCTGACCGCGGTCATCTCCGGCACGCCGGTGCAGGACCCGATCACGCGGCCGTACGGATGTTCCGTCAAATACCAGTAGGCATGCATGTGCAATTTGACCGACAGCCATTGTCTTCGGCGGCCGCACATGGCGGCCGCCGCGCCTTTGTGTGAATGCACCAAGAATCCGCCGCAGAGCGCTCACGGCGATGCTCCCGAATCGCTCACATAGGCATTTTTTGTCTGCGGTTCACCCGCGGCAAGGGCAACCCAGCCTAACGCACGGTGAGACGTCTTGGCGCCCGTGAGGATGCCTTCGCGCCGGGCTTTGGTACTGGCCCTGATTCCATTTCTCGCGATGTGCTTCTCGGTTTCGCTCTGGGACCGCATATATCCCATGTTCTTCGGTATTCCTTTCAACCTTTTCTGGCTCCTCTGCTGGATCATTCTCAGCACGGCGTGCATGCGCGGCGCGTACCACATAGATATTGACCGGAAGAAGAAGGACGGCGGCGGCGAATAAGTCCCAGTGCTGTCTCCATGACGACCATCTTCGCCATCGTCGCGGTGGGCGCCACCATCGGCATTCTGGCCGGCGTGCGCCGAAAAATGGACTTGGAACAGTGGACGGTCGGCGGCCGCGGCTTTGGCGCCGTTCTCATGTATCTGCTGATGGCAGGCGAAGTCTATACAACTTTCGCTTTTTTGGGCGCCAGCGGCTGGGCCTATTCTCGCGGCGGCCCTGTTTTGTACGTCGTGGCGTACCTGACCCTGGCCTACGTCGTGTCCTTCTTCATCCTGCCGGAGATCTGGGAAACGGGCCGCAGGCAAGGGATGCAGACTCTATCCGACTTCTTCAGCTTCCGTTACGGAAATAAGTACCTGGCGGGTTTGGTATGCATCGTGGGGATCGTGTCCTTCATCCCTTACCTGCAACTACAGCTCACCGGTCTTGGCATCATTGTGTCGGTTGCCAGCTTCGACGGCATCGGGCGCACCCCGGCTATGCTGATCTCGGTAGTCCTGTTGGCGGCGTTTGTTTTTGCGAGTGGAGTTCGCGCCGTTGCGTGGGTCAGCGTCTTGAAAGACATATTGATGGTCTTCGCGGCGGTCGCCATCGGCGTCGGCATTCCATACATGTATTTCGGCGGCATTGGGCCCATGTTTGCCGCTTTAGCGCGCGCGCATCCGGCACACCTCACTATGCCTGGCGCGACCCCTAACCTCGGTCACACATGGTACATCTCCACTGTTCTTCTGACCTCTCTCGGCTTCTACATGTGGCCGCATGCATTTGGATCCACTTTTACGGCCAAGAGCGCCAACACGCTACGACGCAATGCCGTGATCATGCCCATCTACTCGCTCACCTTGGCCTTTATCCTGTTTGCCGGATTTACGGCAGTGATGATCCTGCCGGGCCTGTCGAACGGCGACCTTGCCCTCCTGACCATCGTGCGCAGAAGTTATCCGCCTTGGTTCCTCGGAGTGATAGGCGGGGCCGGCGCCCTCACCGCCATGGTGCCCGCGTCCATTTTCATCCTCACCGCCGCCACGCTGTTCGCCAAGAATCTCTATAGGCCCGCCTTTGCGCCGTCGATGACGGATGACCAGGTGGCCAAGCTCGCGCGCGTGATGGTTGTGGTGATCGGCGCCGTCAGCCTGTGCCTTGCCATTTACACGTCCACAACTTTGGTATCCCTGCTGCTCGTCGGATACGCGGGTGTGACCCAGTTCTTTCCCGGCGTAATCCTGGGGCTGTATTGGCGACGCGTCACCGCACAGGCCGTACTGACCGGCCTGATTGCGGGGGTTGCGACGTCCGTGTTCCTCATGCTGAGCCATCGAGACCCTTTCTTCGGCTGGAGCGCGGGCTTCGTGGCCCTATGCCTTAATTTCATAATCACGATACTCTTGAGCCTAGGCACGCCAAGAGTAAACCGGGGACTGCAGGAGCGCCTGCACGGCTGATTACCGTTCACGGTGTTTGAGCTTGAGGACAAATAAAGATGAGTACCACCGGATCTGAAACCGACGAAGCGCCAAAGCCGTTCAAGCTCAGCTTGGCGGATGTGGCGGCAATCGCGACTCTGCGCCGCGATATCCATGCGCACCCCGAGCTCTGCTTTCACGAACAGCGCACCTCGGATTTAATTGCCAAGACACTGAGCGACTGGGGCATACCGGTACACCGGGGTTTGGGCACCACGGGGGTCGTCGGCATTATCAAAGGCGGCAGCAGCACTCGAGCCCTCGGCCTGCGTGCAGACATTGACGCGCTACCGATGACAGAGCACAACAAGTTCGCGCATGCGAGCGTTAATCCTGGGAAAATGCACGCCTGTGGTCACGACGGGCACACAGCCATGCTCCTCGCCGCCGCCAGAGAGCTATCGAGGCAGCGCAATTTCGATGGCACGGTGTACGTGATCTTCCAGCCAGCCGAAGAAGGCGGCGGCGGTGCGCGCGAGATGATCAAGGACGGACTCTTCAATCTCTTTCCGATGCAAGCCATTTTCGGTGTTCACAACTGGCCCGGGATCCCTGCGGGGCAATTTGCGATCAAATCAGGTCCCGTGTTCGCGTCCAGCAATGACTTCAAAATCAAGATCCGCGGCAAAGGCGCACACGCCGCGATGCCGCACAACGGCATCGACCCGGTGCCGGCGGCGTGCCAAATGGTGCAGGCATTTCAGACCATCATTACCCGCAATAAGAGCCCAATCGATGCGGGGGTGATCTCGGTCACCATGATCCAAGCCGGCGAGGCAACCAACGTGATGCCCGATTTCTGCGAACTGCGCGGCACCGTACGTACATTTACGCTCGAGGTGCTTGACCTCATTGAGCGGCGCATGCAGCAAATTGCCGAGGCCACCTGCCAGGCATTCGAGACGAGCTGCGAATTTAACTTCCGGCGCAACTACCCGCCCACCATCAATCATTCCAACGAAACACAGTTTGCGCACGATCTCTTAAGCTCCATGGTGGGCTCGGACCATGTGCGAGAGTTCGAACCGACCATGGGTGCCGAAGACTTCAGCTTCTTTCTGCTCGAAAAGCCCGGCTGCTACTTTTTAATTGGCAACGGCGACGGCAGTCACCGCAGCGGTGATCATGGCGCCGGACCATGCATGCTACACAATCCGAGCTACGACTTTAACGACGAACTGATCCCACTGGGTGGCTCCATGTGGGTGCGATTGGCTGAAACGTGGCTTAAGGCCGCAAGCTAACTGCGCTCCGCTGCCAGCTACTTCACGGCAAGATCGAGCTAACAGATTTCCGAGGCGCATTCTCCGCTATTGTGACCACCTCCAAACGAAGATGCTCCTGGGCTAACTCTAACGAGCTCCTCATCCCTTATCACGATGAGGAATGGGGTGTGCCGGCCCATGACGATCGGCACCTTTTTGAGATGCTTAACCTTGAAGGCGCGCAAGCGGGTCTAAGCTGGCTCACGATTCTAAAAAAACGCGCCAATTACCGTGCGGCCTTCGATCACTTCGATGCGAAGGCAATCCAAAGATACACTCCCGCGAAACAGGCGGCTCTTCTAAGAGATCCCGGCATCGTTCGCAATCGTCTTAAGATTCAAGCTGTCATCGACAACGCCAGGGCCTTCCGCGCCATCCAGAGCGAATTTGGCAGTTTTGATGAATATATCTGGAAGTACGTGCTTTACAGCCCGCTGACGCGCACGAAAAGAAGGCGGGCGCACGCGGTCAGTGAACTCATGAGCAAGGAGCTCAAGAAGCGCGGCTTTCGATTCGTGGGGGCCACGATTTGCTACGCCTTTATGCAAGCCGTGGGCATGGTGAATGATCATGCGCCCTACTGCTTCCGCGCGAAGATGCTCGCACGTTACGCAAAGCGCGCTCATCCATGACTTTGGGCGCTCACGCCCCAGCGCTTGCCTGGGCGCGCCAGAGTCTTGCGACTACTGCACGGGAGACAGACTCAAATTCCAGATATCGTTTGCGTACTCTGTGATGGTGCGGTCGCTGGAGAACTTCCCTGAGCAGGCGACGTTTATGATTGCCTTTCTTGCCCACGCAGCAGGGTCGGCGTATAGCGCGGCCAACGCGCGGTGGGCACGAGCGTAATCGCTCAAGTCCGCGAGGTGCCGAAAGCGATCGCCGCTCCTCAGTAACGTATCGCGAATCGGCTCGAAGACGCCCGGCTCGTTGCGCGCGAAGTGGTCAGAGAAAATAAGGTCTAACGCCGCGCGCGTCTCAGGCTCGTTCGCGTAATGCCAGTTTGGATCGTACCAGCCGACGCTATCGGCTACCTGCTCGGCGGTCAGCCCGAAGAGGAAGAAGTTCTCCTCCCCGGCCTCTTGGGCCATTTCAATGGTGGCGCCGTCACGGGTGCCAATCGTCAATGCACCGTTCATCATGAATTTCATGTTGCCGGTACCGCTCGCCTCGAAGCCGGCAGTTGAAATCTGCTCAGAGACGTCGCTTGCGGGAATGAGCCGCTCGGCCATGCTGACGTTGTACTCCGGCAGGAAGAGTACGTTAAGACGCCCGCGCACCAGCGGATCGGCATTGACAGTCGCGGCGACGCTGTTGATGAGCTTGATGATGAGCTTGGCCAAATGATATGCCGGCGCGGCCTTCCCCGCGAAGAAGAACGTCCGCGGCGTAATGTCCTGTTCGGGGCCGTGCCGCAGCCTGTTGTAGAGAATAACGATGTGCAGGACGTTGAGGAGTTGGCGCTTGTACTCGTGGATGCGCTTGATCTGGCTGTCAAAGATCGAATCAGGGTTCACGATCTGACCGCTGGTGCTCTTCAGCCAATCGGCGAACGCAGCTTTGGCCTTGCGCTTGGTATCGCGGAATTTATCGCGAAAGCCCGTGTCCTCGGCCAGCGGCAGAAGGTTGCGTAGCTGCGCCAGGTCCGTCACCCAGTGTTTGCCGATCGCCTTCGTGATGAGCTGCGATAGGAAGGGATTGGCCTGCTGCAGCCAGCGCCTCGGCGTCACGCCATTGGTCTTGTTGTTGAAGCGCTCAGAGAACATCTCGGCAAAGTCGCGCAGAACGCGGGTCCGTAGGAGGTCCGAGTGGATGGCGGCCACGCCGTTGGTACTGTGTGAGCCGACTACCGCAAGGTGCGCCATGCGAATTTTCCGCACCGGCCGGTCTTCAATCAGACTCATGCGCTGCACGCGCAGCTCATCGCCGGGATAGAGTCGGCGCACATCGTCAAGAAAGCGCCGATTGACTTCGTAAACGATTTCCAGCTGCCGCGGAATCAGGACTTCAAAGAGCTCGATGGGCCAGCGCTCCAGCGCCTCGGGAAGCAACGTGTGATTGGTATAGGCGAGTGTGCGCACGGTGATGTCCCAGGCTTCATCCCACGGCAGCTTCGCTTGATCCAGAAGAATGCGCATGAGCTCGGCAACCGCTAGGGCCGGATGTGTGTCGTTCATCTGGATCGCCACGCGGTCCGGCAGCGTCGACCAGTCGGTGTCGTTCTCGCGAAAACGCGCGATGATGTCCTGCAGCGAACAGCTCACCATGAAATATTGCTGCAGAAAGCGCAACGCTCGGCCCGCCGCGGTCGAGTCATCGGGATAGAGCACGCGCGTAAGCGATTCGGCCGCGACGTTTTGCAGGACGGCGCCGGCGAAGTCGCCTTGTGAAAACTCGGCAAAATCAAAGGATTCGGGGGCGGCCGCAGCCCACAACCGTAGCGTATTGATGCAATGGGCGCCGTAGCCGACTACCGGCCGATCATAGGCAATTCCCAGCAGACTCGAGGGCCGATTGCGTGTGATGGCAAGACCAGAGCCTTGCAACTCGAATTTGGCGTTCAGCGGAACGACAAATACCTTTCCAGGGCGCACGATTTCCCATGGATCGGTGTTGCGCAGCCAGTTGTCAGGTTGTTCGAGCTGCCAGCCGTTGCGGATCGTCTGCCGAAACATCCCATATTCGTAGCGCAGACCGTAACCGATCGCCGGATACTGCAAAGTAGCCAACGAGTCGATGAAGCAGGCGGCAAGCCGTCCAAGGCCACCATTGCCGAGCCCTGCGTCCGGCTCCTCCTCGATCAGCTGATCGAGACTCCAGCCCTCCTGTTCCATGGCGCGCCGTACGACCGGCTCCGCGGCCAGATTCATCATGTTGTTGCGCAGCGTCCGGCCCAGCAAGAACTCCATTGAGAGGTAGTGGATGCGCTTGGGATTGCTCTCCTCGCGCGCACGACGCGTCTTTGCCCATCGATGAGCGACCAAGTCGCGGATGAACCGGCTGGTCGCCTCGAATCTCTGCCTGGGCTTTGCGGACGGCGGATTGAGCAGGTGATTACATAGAAGATAGCGGTCGGCCCAATCCTGCTCGTTGCCGGCGAGCCCCAGTCGTTCCAGCCGGCGCTCCAGCGCCGGATCTACAACACTCGCGCGCTTAGCGGCCTTCGACATGACTGCAACCTCGTTCGAGGCCATCGGAGACAAAAAGATAGTGCGGATCGCTATCGACGGATGGCGGGTCGCCGATGCAGGGACTCAATGGCTGACAGGCAGGACGCGTGATTCTGTGAAATCGCTCCGCGGCTGACCTCCCAAGTCCACGATGCGACGTAGGCGCTTGGAATGGCGTCGGGAGGGCACGCACGAATCGCGACTCCTTGGGTTAACGCCGGGGTATCGGCCAGCAACGCACCGGCTCAATCGAGAACGTCGCTGTTTTGGGAACTACGTTGCCCTTCCGTGAGAGATTATTCGGCAGCGTCCTCGCAGAACCGGGCGAGTCGGCACGATTTGAGGTCCCTCTGCGCTTCTCAAGCACGGGCCATGGCCCACCCGATGACGGGTGTGCGACAGCCGACTGGCCAATGAGATCTCTTGCGGAGTGCGGTGAGCCGCGCGGAACATGTGACGCGCATCTCATTCTCGCGAGCGACTGCCTCGCTATGTCCGCCACCGCACTGTGGTGCGCGCGCGAAGCCAGTGTGATCAAAGCTGGCTTGGACATAACTACACCGACAGACGTGGTACTGCGCCGGGCTCAACAACCGGCTCTGTCCGCCGGTGCGGCGGGCTTCGATGACCACCACGAATTCAGCCGGCGAATGGAGGCGCAACCCAATTACAGAAATCACTCGGAGGACAGCGCCCGTAAAACCACAATTGCCAAAGAAAACGCAAATGACGCTTCTCGCCCAAGCCGACATACAAGGCTGGCAAAGGCTGATTGGCATGACGCGCTTCGCTTGGCAGCCAAGACAGATCTCGCGCTTTCGAGAGCTGATTCTGTGCCTGACTGGCGTCGTGGCGCTGCACCCAGCGGCGGCCGCGGAGCTGACGGACATGAGCCTTGAGCAGCTGATGCAGATCGGTGTGGTCGGGGCCTCCAAGTACGAACAAAAGCAATCCCAAATTGGCGCCGCCGTCAGCGTCATCACACGTCAGGAGATCAAGGCATTTGGCTGGCGCACTCTCGATCAAGCCTTAGCCACCCTGCCAGGCGTCTACGTCACCTACGATCGGCAATTTACCTATCTCGGCGTGAGAGGTTTTGGCCTACCAGGGGACTACAACACCCGAGTTCTGGTCACCATCAATGGTAATCGCGTCAATGACCCGATTTTTGACTCAGGGCCCTCCGGGCGGGAGTTCCCACTCGACATGGATCTTGTCGAGCGCATTGAGTTTATTCCTGGCCCGGGAGGCGCGGTATACGGGCAGAACGCCATGTTTGCCGTCGTCAATATCGTCACGCGCACCGGTGCCGAGGTAAACGGTGCAGAAGCTGCGGTGGGCTACCAAGAGCCGCAGTCACTCATCGAGGGCCGCGCGAGCTGGGGCGCACGTCTCAACAACGGCGTTGATGTGCTGATGTCCGTAAGTGGCATGAACTCTCAGGGTCAAAACCTCTTTTTCGACTACGGTGCGTCGGGAAAATCGGGAGTCGCCTCGGGACTCGATGGTGGTCGTACCAAGCAATTCTTCGGGAGCATCGCGCACGGACCGTGGTCGTTCGAATTCGTTTACGGTTTTGAGCATAAGGACGATCCGACGGCGCTTTACCTGTCAGATCCGCTCGTTGCTGGCGCGTATCAGGAGACCGGTTACTCGCTCACGCAGCTACAGTACCGGGATAATTTTTCCAGCGACACGCTGCACGTGTCCGCTCGCCTGTTCACTGGCAACGACGTATCGGACGAGCATCTAAGCTTTGGCACCATTTATACCTATCCTTCGACGCCCGATTTAGTGGGGGTCGAAGCGCGTATTGTGTCGACTGCGCTGGCCGCTCATATCTTGATGCTGGGCCTGGAGGCGCAGGATAACTACAACACTGATCAGTCGCAGATCGTTCCTGCGAACCCTGCCCTGAATGTCTTTGTCCCCGGCTCCGGCTATCGTATAGGCCTGTATGGCCAGGATGAATGGCACCTGCTGAACGCACTCGCGGCGACGCTCGGATTCAGAGTCGATCGTAACGAGAAAACCGAAACGGCCCTTAGCCCGCGCCTGGCGCTCATTTGGCAGGCTACTTCCGATACCACGGCCAAGGCGCTCTATGGCATTGCACATCGCGCCCCAAACTCCTTCGAAGACCTCGCCAGATTCGAGCCGGACGCTCCTTCTCTGCAGCTTGGCGGTGAGACCATCGACACACTCGAATTCGACGTGGACCAGCGGGTCGGGCGCGACCTGTCGCTGCGCGCCTCGGCCTACCAATGGACTCTTCACGACCTCATTCTGGAGAACAGCGTTTCGGAGCAGTATCAAAACACCCAGTCAGTCGACACGCGCGGTATCGAGCTCTCGACGGACAAGACCTGGGAATCCGGTACGCGGCTGCGCGATAGCGTGTCGATCCAACATGCCAACTACCGCAGCGGCGGCGAGGTGGCCAACTCGCCCAAGATACTGGGTAAGCTCAATTTCTCGAGCCCCCTGCCCGTCTACGACCTGCGTTTGGGCTACGAGTTGCGATATGACAGCTCACGCTTGGACCTGAATGGCACGCCCCTGGGGGGCTACGCGCTGTCAAACCTGTTTCTGAGTACGGAATCTCTGGCCAAGGGACTCGAGGTATCCCTTGGCGTCGGTAATCTATTTGACAAGCACTATCTGCAGCCTGCCTCTGCCAACCACTGGCAGAGCTTCCTGGATCAGGATGGCCGCAGCGTCCGCATCGACCTCCACTACGCGCGCTGAGCCGTGTCAGCGCAACCGCTTTGCACCAGTCATTGCCGGGCCGTCACGATGAGGTTCCAGCGTCGGCTGCTTGCGAGCGCTCTTGTGCTGGTGTTAGCCATTCCAGGTACGGCCAACTCCTTCACGCTCGACCAATTGCTCGCCATGCCCATCGAGGCGCTGCTTCGACTGGAAATTACCTCGCCGCACCTCCGGCAGGCAGCCGTCCGGTGGCCGCCATCAGTGAGCGAACTGCGGGCCGCGGAGCAGCGCGATGCGACGTAGCGCCCGCCTGCCGCTCTGCTGCCTTGCACTAGCGGTCACAGCATTCGCTGCGGCGGCCGCGAGCGATGACCTGCCTGAGTATCGTCTCAAGGCAGCATTTCTCTATAACTTCGCCCTCTTCACCGAGTGGCCTGCGGGCACTAGCTCCGCTTTGAACCTGTGCGTCTACGGTCGCGATCCGTTCGGTGAGGAAATCAATGCACTACAGGGAAAGCCAGTCGGCGAACGCCACTTGGTGATACGCCGTGTCACCACTGTTGACGGACTCGCCGTTTGCCAGGTGGTATTCATCGCCGGCCCATCGGGCGACACCATCTCACGCGTTCTGTCCGTCCTGCGCGGCGCCCCCGTGCTGACCATTGCGGACACGCCCGGTGCGGCTCAGCAGGGCGTCGCTCTCAACATGGATGTCGTGAAAAGCAAGATCACCTTCGAAGCCAACCTCACGGCCGCTCGGGCGGCCAATCTCAAGCTCAGCTCGAAGCTCTTGAGCTTGGCGACAGAGGTGCTCCCATGACCGGGGGTGAGCAGCTGTCACGGAGCGTCACGATCGGTGCGCGTCTGCGCCGCACCAATCGGATCACGCTGTGCGCGGCGATCGCGATCGTCGCGCTGACCGTCATTGCGAGCACGTTCACACTCGGGCTCTTCCGCCTTGCGAACACGACTCAGGTGCAGGCCAAGATGCTGGCCGAAAGCGCGGCCGCGGCTCTCATGTTTCAGGATGAGACCGCGGCACAGGAGCTCCTGCAGACGCTGCGCAATGCGCCAAACGTCCACATTGCCGTCCTGTACACGCAACAGGGGCACGTGTTTGCTTCCTACCGCAGCGAAGCACAAGTGCCCGTGCCACCCGCGCTTGCTGCGTTGTCGGCCGGCGTCTCGATCGCGTTGACTCACATTGACATCCTGCAGCCGGTTCAGTTCCAGGGCACGCGCCGCGGATCCTTGTATCTGCGTGTTGACGTCGCTGGTCTTTACCGCCAACTCGCGGCTCAGATTCTCGTCACGCTCTTCGCGGCAGCCCTGGCGCTGATGGTCAGCGGTCTGATGCTGCGACGGCTGAATCTCTCGGTGCTGCAACCGCTTTCGAAATTAACCGAGCTCACGGATCGGGTGTCCAGCTCGGCCAACTTCCGGGTGCGAGCAGCCTCCAGCGACATCGCAGAATTGGATGCACTTGCCCGGGGCTTCAACGGCATGCTCGAGAACATTGAGCAGCGCGATGCTCACCTGGCGGCACAGCGCGATCATCTCGAGGATCAAGTCGCGGAGCGCACCGCCGATCTGCGGCACGCCAAGGACACTGCAGAATCCGCGAGTCGGACCAAGAGTGAGTTTCTAGCCACCATGAGCCACGAGATTCGCACACCCTTGAATGGCGTGCTCGGAATGAATGAGCTGCTTCTGGCCAGCGATCTCACCGCCCGGCAGCGAGAATGGGGCGTCGCCGTCCAGACCTCCGGAGAGCATTTGTTAGGCGTCATCAACGACATTCTCGATTTCTCCAAGATCGAGTCCGGGAACATGGCGCTTGAGAACGTCGCCTTCAGCCTCGTCGATCTCGTCGAGGAGACTCTGGCCATGTTCGCATACTCTGCCGAAAGGAAAGGCCTTGAACTGGCGGTACAGTTCACGCCGCTTAACTCCGCGCTGCCGGGCGTGCGCGGCGACCCGCTGCGCCTTCGCCAGGTCTTGGCCAATCTCATCGGCAATGCGCTCAAGTTCACTGAGCACGGCGAAGTCGTCGTGCGACTGCGGCTGGAGAGTGAGACCGACACCGACGTCGCTTTGAGTGTGTCCGTAGAGGACACAGGCATAGGGATTGCCCCGGAAACGCTCGACAGGATCTTTGAGCACTTTTCGCAGGCGGATGGTTCGACCACCCGCCGCTATGGCGGCACTGGCCTCGGTCTTGCGATCTCCCGCCGTCTCCTGACTTTAATGGGTGGCACGATTCGCGTGGAGAGTTCCTTGGGCCACGGCTCGCGATTTATCGTCAGCCTGCAACTTTCGAAATCGCGAGCCTTGCCGCGGGATCCGTTGGAGCCGACGGCCCTCGCGGGCGCGCGCGTGCTGGTGGTGGACGACAATCAGACAAACCGCGAGATCCTGCAGCAACAGCTTGAAAGTTGGCACATGCGCGTGACGTGTGCACGCAGCGGCGAGGAGGCCCTGGAGTTGATGGCGCAAGCAGCCGGCTCTGGCTCTTTCTTTGCCCTCAGCATTCTTGATATGCACATGCCTCGGATGAATGGGCTGCAACTGGCAAGCTCGATCCAACGACAGCCTGCTCTCGCCAAAACCCCGCTCATGATGCTGACGTCCACTGCCTTCAACTTGACCGATTCGGAGCGGCAGGCATCCGGCATCCTGCGCTTCCTCAACAAGCCAGTCCGGCGTGCCGACCTGTTCCGCGTCGTCTGCAGTATCTTGGCGCCGCCAGCCCCATACATCGATGCACCTACTGCCGCCGCGGTAGACGCTGGACTCTCATTACGGCGAAGGGTTCTGGTGGTCGAGGACAATCCCATCAATCAGCAGGTCGCCAACGCAATGCTGAAGAGCCTCGGCGTGCAAGTCACCCTAGCCAACAACGGACAACAGGCCCTCGACCTCGTGCAGAATTTCGACTATGACTTGGTGCTGATGGACTGCCAGATGCCGGTAATGGACGGGTTTCAGGCCACAGCTGCCATCCGTCGGTTGCCGTTCGGGCGCGGTGAACGTCTGCCGATCGCCGCCGTGACCGCCAACGCACTGCAGGGTGACGAACGGAACTGCCTCGAAGCGGGCATGAACGATTTTCTCCCAAAACCATTCAAGCTGGCGCACCTACAGGCACTCCTTTCCCGATGGCTGCCGCGCGCGGGCGAGCCTAGCAGTACCAACATCGCGCCCAGGACAGCCCACGCGCGCGATGCTGCGGTCACTCCGCGGTCCGATGCGATTGACTTAGCGGCGCTGCAAACCGTGCGTGACCTCGATCCCGCCGGCGGGATGGACCTTGTGAAGGCCATATTGCGCATCTTTATTGAGTCTGCGAGCGAATCGATCACGCGTGTTGAGAACGCCATTCTCGCGCACGACGGTGGGCAGCTGGCCGCTGCCGCGCACGCTTTGAAGTCGAGTAGCGCAAATGTCGGCGCAAAAACCTTGTCGGAATTCTATCGCCAGCTGGAGCAGCTCGGGCGCGAGGGACGGCTCGCGGACGCGCGCGAACTCCTCATACAGGTCAGACCCGAACATCAACGCGCCGTAGCCCGCATGTACGAGATTCTTCAGGAGGCTGCGTGACAACGGCGACCAAGACCATTTTGATCGTCGATGATGATCTCACGGCGATTACGTTGATGCGCGCCGCCTTGCAGAAGGCCGGCTTCGCTGTCACCACCGCGGTCGACGGTACCGATGCCTTGCGACAGTTCCGCGACAAGCCCAGTGACATGGTCATGCTGGACGTGGACATGCCAGGTCTGAGCGGATACGACGTCTGTGGAGCACTGCGTCTCGAGGCGGGTCCCCTGCTACCCATCATGATGGTGACGGGATTCGATGATTTTCGCTCCGTCGACGCGGCCTACGTCGCGGGTGCCACGGATTTCATAGCCAAGCCGATCAATTGGACGCTGCTGGCGCATCGCGTGCGCTATCTGCTGCGCAGCTACCAGGCCGTGCTGGATCTCGCGACAGCCGAGGCCCGCAATACCGCGCTGTTGGCGGCGCTCCCTGATCTACTGTTCGAGCTCGACATTGAGGGGCGCTACATTCAGTACCATCCGCCGCGTTCGGAGTTGGCGCCTACGGCGGTCGAGAATTACATCGGCAAGACCGTGGAGGAAATACTCTCACCCGAAGCGGCGCGCGTGTGCCGCACAGCGATACAGGAAGCGTATGAATCGGGCGTATCGATCGGCAAGCAGCTGGAGTTACGGCTATCGGATGGAACGGCGTGGGTCGAGCTATCCGTATCGAGGTCCGTGGATTCAGGTCAAACGCCGCACTTTATTGTCCTCGCGCGCGATGTCACGGAACGTCGCGCGGCCGCCGATCAGATTCGACGGCTTGCGTATTACGATCAGCTGACGGGTCTGCCGAACCGCGAGCAATTCCGCAGCCGTGTGGCAAGCGCGCTCGGCGAGGCCCGAGCGACCAAGAGCCAGTTGGCGATACTTTGCATCGATCTCGACAAATTCAAACGCATCAACGACACGCTCGGCCACAGTGTCGGAGACGATTTACTGCGCATGACGGCACTGCGCCTGCGTGAAGCGGTGCGCAGTGGCGACCTCATGGAACGGGCAATACCTGGGAGTTCCGGGGATGGGGATCTTTCCAGGCTGGGTGGCGATGAGTTCATGTTCCTGATTGCAGGTCTCGACGCTCCAAACCAGGCCGCGATTGTCGGCACCCGCATTTTGTCTGCGATCACGCGACCCATTCTGCTCGCCCGACATGAGGTCATGGTAACGCCCAGCATTGGCATCGCTGTCTATCCGACCGATGGCGAGGACTTCGAAACGCTATTCAAAAACGCGGATCTGGCGATGTATTTTGCCAAACGCCAGGGCCCGGGGACGCTCGCCTTTTACAAGCCATCGATGAATGCGAACGCTTTAAAGCGCCTGACCATGGAGGGCAAGCTGTCAGGCGCCATCGCCGGAAACGAACTCTCGCTGCGATTTCAACCGCAGTTTGACTTGGCGACCGGGTTGATCGTCGGTATGGAAGCGCTGCTTCGCTGGACCAACGCGGACCTCGGACAAGTACCGCCTTTGGATTTTATTCCGGTCGCGGAAGAGACTGGCATGATCCTGCCCATTGGCGAGTGGGTACTGCGCGCTGCGTGCACGCAAGCCAAAGCGTGGCTCGACGAAGGCGTTTCAGCCCTCCGCCTTGCCGTAAACGTGTCCGGATTGCAGCTGGCCCAACGGGGTTTCCCCGGGCTCGTTGCCGCTGTACTGCGCGACACAGGCCTGCCCGCCGCTGCGCTGGAACTCGAAATTACCGAGAGCGTAATCATGGCCAATGAGGACTGGACGAGACAGGTACTCGGAGAGCTCAAGGCGATCGGAGTCCAGATCTCCATCGATGATTTCGGCACTGGCTACTCGAGTCTGGGTCGGCTCAGGGAGTTTCCGATCGATAGATTGAAAATAGATGGCTCATTTATCCGTCGCGTTCAAAACAACGGCGAGGATCGGGTAATTGCGGCGACCATAATTGCGATGGCGAAGACGCTCAAGCTAGAAGTTGTTGCGGAAGGCGTGGAGGACCTCGCACAGCTGCTGTTCTTGCAGGAGGAAAGCTGCACGTTGGCGCAGGGGTATTTCCTGAGCCCGCCCCTCACCGTTGCGGAATCAGGACAGCTGCTGCGCCGCCTCGCGCGCGACTTCGATGCAAGCCGCACCGAGCGTCTTAGGCGACTGCATGTCTAAAAGCAGACGTTGGCACTATTAGATTTGGGCCCTGCCACAGCACCGCAGCTGGTGATCTGCAATGACTTCCAGTGTTGACCACTAGCGGGTTGTCATTACCCGCCAGTGAGCGCGAGAAGTGCCTCTTTGATCTTTGCCACGGCGACGTGCCCAACCACGTCAAGCTCGAGATGCGGTAAGTTCGGCAGCTCATCGAAGGCCACTACCGCATCGACGATCGCCGGGCCTTCGGTCGCGAAGGCGGCGCTGACGGCCTCCTTCAGCTCCTCTGGGCGTCGGGCGGTAAATCCGTGCCCGCCGCAGGCTCGCGCGAGAGCCGCGAAGTCGGGATTGGGGAATTCGATGCCTTTTCGAAATGCAGGCAAGCCGACACTCTCGGCTTCGAGCGTGATCAAGCCAAAACCAGAGTTGTTGTAGATCACGACCTTAACCGGCAGTTGATGATGCACGGCAGTCATAAATTCGCACATCAACATGTTGAAGCCGCCGTCACCACACAGCGCAATCACCTGACGCGAGCGATCCAAAGCTTGTATCCCGTTGGCCTGACCGAGCGCGGTTCCCACCGCAGCGTTGTTGAAAGAACCAATGATGCGCTGTGACCCGCTCTGCCGGATCCAGTTGGCCGACCATAGTGTATTCAGTCCGGTATCGAAAACGAATACGGCATTGGGCTGGGCAAGGTCGCTTACCGTTCGGGCGAGCGCCTGCGGATGGATTCGATCGGCACTTCGTTCCAGATCAGCCTGCTTGTCCAGCATGGCATCCCACTTTCGCCGTTCTTTAGTCACCTTATCCCAAAAGCGGGTGTCATTCTTGGACGCCACCTGATCGAGCAGCATTTTGAGCGTCGGGCGTGCCGAACCTGCGACCCCGAGCACCGTGGGTGCGCGCCGCCCTAGCACTTCTGATCGCTCGTCGATCTGAATTACGGTTCCCGAGCGCGGCAGGAATTCAGAATAGGGGTAGTCTGTTCCGACCATCAACAAAAGGTCGCAGTGCATGACAGCGTTATAGACGGGCTTGGTTCCAATCATGCCGATGCCGCCCATCCAGTGGGGGTCATCGAAACTCATGATGTCCTTGCCCTTGACCGAATGAATCAGCGGAGCCTTGAGCCGGTCCGAAAGCGCGCGCAGCAGATCGGCAGAGCCATGGCATCCACTGCCGCACATGACGAGCACGCTGCTCGCCTGATCAAGGCGGCGGACCATATCCGCGACATCCTCAGAACTCGCAGGAAATTCCTGGCGAGGTTTAAGCGTTGCGACGCTCGTGACGACGCCTTCTGCCTTGGACGCGATCACGTCCTGCGGCAACGTTAGATGGGCAACTCCCCGCCCGGCGTAGGCCGCCGCGATGGCTTGGTGAATGACCTTCGGCGCTTGCTGAGGCGAATTGACGGTCTCGGTGTAGAGACTGACATCGCGAAAAAGAAGGTCGGGCTTGGTAGTCTGGATATAGTCTGTCCCCTGGAACTTGCGGGGCATATCACCGGAGAGCGCCAGAACGGGCGCATGGTCGCGGCTTGCCTCATAAAGGCCGGCCACCAAATGCGTGCTTCCAGGACCCGTGGTTCCGGCACATACCGCAAGCTTGCCAGTGAGCTTGGCCTGACCGGCGGCGGCGAGCGCAGCTCCTTCCTCATGACGCACGCCAACCCACTCGATTTGACTTTTGCGAACCGCATCAGCGATCGGATTCAAGGAGTCGCCGATCAATCCGAATATGTGCTTGACGTCCGCCTGTGCAAGCACGTCCACCAAGACCTCGGCAACCGTTTGGGACATTTTTCTTCGCTCCTATAGTCGGGATATCGAATGGAGGTTTTTAAGCGCCAGCAATGCTTTGCAAAGGTAGCATCCGCCGTACTGACACGCGACTGAGGCTCAAATAGTGGGCCATCTGCTATTATTGCATCGGAAATTGGAAGGGATCTCGCATGCGCTGGTACCACTACATTGCCTACTTCTTCGGGGGCGCATTCCTGGCCAACACAGTGCCCCATTTTGTCAATGGGATCTCGGGCAGTGCCTTCCAAAGCCCGTTCGCATCACCGCCCGGCGAAGGCTTATCCTCCTCAACGGTCAATGTCCTCTGGGGCCTGTTCAATCTCGCCGTCGCCTACCTCCTCGTCTGTCGCGTCGGCAGCTTCAACCTGCGCAAAACCACACACGTGCTGACACTCGGAGCCGGCATCCTGCTCATGTCGCTCATGCTTGCGCGTGCATTCGGGCGCTTCCACGGCGGATTATAAGTCGGTCATCGCATCTGGCTGTGCCGCGCTTGCGCGGCGCGAATTGGCAATTGCCAGCGTCCTTAGGTCTTAGGACGAGGCTGACGCAGCCCACGACAACGCTCAAGGCGATATCAAGCCCAATCTGCGTCGGCGCCGCTCGCAAAGAGGCGCAAGGTGCATCCCGGTGAGATCTGCGTCCGCCGCAGCGTTGAGGGAACCTCAAGGTGGTTAAAGACGTTAGGAAACTGGAGGTCGCTAGACCATAGCTGAAGTGAAGTTATGCGAAGATCCACATTCCTGGCGTTAGCTGCCATCGCTGGAGGTTGCTGCACCGTAGTCGCCCCAAGAGCGGACGCACAAGTAAGCGTCGACGTCGGAGTAGCACCAGAGTGTCCCTACGGATACTACGACGTTGCTCCTTATAACTGCGCTCCGGCTGGTTACTACGGCCCGGAGTGGTTTGTTGGAGGCGTCTTCATTGGCGCTGGCCCGTGGTTTCATGCGGCTGCCAATTTCCACGGCTACGTGAACAATAGCTTCCATCCGGACCACGGTTACAGGGGTCCCATGCCAAACCGCGGCGAGAAACCCGACCCGGCGAGACGTGTTGATCAAGCTCACTTCAAAGGAAACGAAGTGAGAGATGGACGCGGTCACGCCGTGGGCGACAAGCGCTGATCGCGTTTAGGCGCAAGACACGGCCAAGCGCGCACTTTCGGCAAAGGGCCACGCACGAATTGACGCTGGAATTACGTTCTTGGATGATTTTCGCAGGCTGACGAGCTGTCGAGCCAGGTAAGTCAGCTGAATTTCGGCCAGTATAAAATCGACTTCTCCATAGACTTTGATCTCGTCCTGTCGCAGGCACCTCACCGCGTCAGGCCCACACGGCGCAGCAGTGACTGAAATCGAACATCGGTTCGGAGTGGATCCAGCGCCGGCTCGACCCCGATCTCGGTCATCGGAAGCTCGCGCTCCGTGAATGCGCGTTCCAGTGAATCGAGTGCTCTATCCTTGTCACCAAGCCGCGCATACAAGATCGCCATGCCGTAGCTTGTGCCGTATCCCTCAGGTTCGGCGGCACCGGTTTGGTTGCTACCAACCTGCGCGAATTCCAGGGTTTTCTCCCAATACCCACGCTCGCCGCGCGCAGCGTACGCTGCCCGCAGCGCATCCTCTTGATTGAGCGCTGCGCGGACATCCTCTCCAGACAGCATGCGCGCCTTCGTCTCTTCGGCGATGGCATCCTCAAACCTGCCAATATAGGTAAATAAATGTGCGAGCCGCACATGATTGATCGGAAAGTTCGGGAAGCGTTGGATGCACTTCTGGAATTGCGCAAGCGCATCGGCGTAGCGGCGCGCCCACAGGTAGGTACGGCCGAGAAAGGAGTCGATCGGAGGCGAGATCGGGTCAAGTTGAATGGCGGTTTTCACCTCGGCGATCGCCTCGTCATGTCGACCGAAGGGTGACAGGAAGCTGTTGGAATAGAAAAAGTGTGCCCATGCGTCGCTGGGATTAAGCTCGATTCCGCGGTGAAACTCACGTTCGGCAGCTCGCCAGTCATAGTCGGTGTGCGCATGAACGAAGCCCATGGTCGTATGCGCTGAGGCGACGGAGTCGTCAATTTGGAGGGCTTTGGCTGCGGCATCCCCCGCCCGGCGCCACATTTGAGCAGAGGTCCCAAGTCCGACGACGGTGCCGAGACTATAGGTGCGCGCAAGCGCCGCATAGGCGTCGGCATACATCGGCTCGAGGGCGATCGCTCGAGTGAACTCCGCGATCGCCTGCTCAGAGCCTTGCTGGGTGCGCAGATTCTCTCCCTGCAGACCTTGCAGGTACGCCTCGTGCGCCTGCGGGTCGAGGCTCGGCGTTCTAATCAGCCGGGCCGTCGTTTGTTCCGATAGCGTAAGCTGGATCTTATCTGCAATAGCGCGCGCGACCTCACCTTGCAGTCTCAATACGTCGCTCGAATCGCGGTCGAAGCTCTCAGCCCAGAGATGGGTCTGGTCGTTGGATGCGATGAGCTGGGCGGTGACGCGAACCCGTTGATGCGAGCCGCGTACGCTGCCTTCAAGCAGGTAGCTCACCCCGAGCTCTCTCGCGATATCGTGTACATCCTCATGCGAGCCTTTGTAGTGCATGGAGGAAGTGCGCGCGATCACGCCTAGACGCTTGGGATCGAGGCTGCCGAGCTGCGTGATTAGTTCTTCAGTCATCCCGTCGGAAAAGTAGTCCTGCCCCGCGTCGCCGCTGAGGTTTTGGAATGGCAGCACGACCAGCATCACCTTGTGCGGCAGCGATCTTGCGAAATACAGGTAGGTGAGCACGAGGGCTAACGGAATCAAGAGCGCGAATACGAACCAAAGGATCCGCGAAGCTGACACAGTGTTCGCTGGCGCCTGCTGCGACGGCGACTCCGCCTCTGGAATAGCAGGTAACTCCAGGTGTGTGCGAGCGGGTAAGTCCTCCCACGGCGCTACGGGCGCCACCAGGCGATAGCCGCGTCGCAGAATATTCGCGATGTACGTCGGCTCCTTCGTGCTGTCGCCCAGCACACGTCGCAGCGCCGCGACCGCGTGGTAGACCGAGTTTGGGGTCACGATCACGTCCTTCCAGACCTGCGCGAGCAGCTCTTCGACGCTGACGACCTCTCCGGCGTGTTCCGCGAGACAGAGGAGGAGCCCCATGGTCCGAGGTTCGAGCTTCACAGTGGTCCCGTCCCTGGAAATCTCATCGAGCGCGGGGTCGACGCGCCAGCTGCCGATGCGCAATACGTGACTGTCCTGCGACTTCAACGACAACCTGCCCGAAGCTCTTGATCAGAAAGGCGGTAGGCCCGACGGCATCCATTACTGGGGCTGGCCCGCAGTATTACCACACGCCGAGGACGTTCAGCCAGCGTCTGGGTGAGCTGAACTCTGAGGGCCCAAAGCGCCAACGGACTGCTTTCAGCGCGTCTTCATTCCGTACTCACGTCGTCCTCATTACAACGCTGTCCCACCTGGCGATGCTTGCCGCGGCCCATCGCACAGTTATCTGGAGTCCAACATGAACGCGAAAGCACGTTTCCATCGCGCGATACCCCTTATCTGCCTAGGCGCACTCACCGCCGGCAGCATTCTCTCGCGTCCGGTCCAGGCCGTCGGGCCATACCGAGATCACTGCACCAACGAGACCCTCAACGGCAATTATGGCTTCACAATCACTGGCATACGCCCCACCGGACCTGGCGGCCCCCAGGTGGCGATCGTCGGCACGGCGCTGACGACGTTTCACGGCGACGGCACCTTTGATCAATTCGACAACATCAACGTCAATTCGTCCGCCGATCCGTATCAACCTGACCGGCCCGGCTCCGGAACCTATAACTTGAATCCGGACTGTTCCGGTACCATGGCTCTCACCGCGGGGGGTGTGACGCTCGAACTCAGCATCGTCGTGGTGGACAATGGCCGAGAGATTCGCACCGCGGTGGTGACACCGAACGTAATCGTCTCAAGCAACGGAAGGAAGCTCTTCTAACTGCTGTCGCAATTGTGATCTAAGCGAGCTGGGTATTGGTCCGGCGTCCGGCGCGGATTGCGCTCCTCCCGCTCCGGACGCCACCAGGATCTCGGCAACTTGCGCTTCTTCAAAGGCACCGGCTTGACCTGCAGGGTGGTCAACGATTCTGCAGGTCCGAGCCGCACTAAGGATTGGCCATGAAAAATCAAATGCCTTGCATTTCAATTCCCCGGCGCACTATTAAGGAGCGCTCGCACAATCAAGGCTGGGCCCCTCACTCCTTATCATTTTTAGCGATCGCGGCGCTCCTTGTCTCATTGGATGGGTCGCCCGCCGCAGCATCGGAGAATGGTGCAGCGCATTATCCAACCGGCACCAATACGGTTGTACCGGCCTTGATGCCGCTGCCCGGCGACTCCCTATGGCTCAACTACCTGACCTACTATACGGCCGATCGTTTCAATAACAGCAGCGGCGCCTCGTCGGTTCCGGGTTACCTCGTAAATGCGGAATCGGAGGCCGCGCGCTTGCTGCACACATGGACTTCCTTCGATGGAGTGGCTTGGACCAGCGGCGTCGTACTCATCGCCACCGACGCCAAGCTCAATGTGCCGCATATGAGCGGCAGCGGTGGTGGCTTCGGGGATCTGGTGCTTCAGCCACTGCTTCTGACGGCCGCATTCGGGAATCTGCACGTTCTCGGCGGATTCGACGTGTCGCTGCCCACGGGGAATTACACCAAAGACAAGCTCGTAAACCCGGGTTTCAATTATACGACGGTCGCCCCGCAGGTGGCGCTGACGTGGCTGCCCACGACGCAGGTCGAGCTTTCTCTTTTTTCGATCGCAGGATTCAACTCGAAGAACCCGGCCACTCAGTACACTTCAGGCGACTACCTCGACATTGACTATTCGATAGGTTACCGACCGGTTGCTTCGTTGCGCGCGCTTCAGTTCAGCGTGGTGGGCTATTATTTCGATCAGTTCACCGATGACCAGCTCAAAGGCCGCCAGTTTCTGGACGGACACCGCAGCAAGGTATTTTCCGTGGGGCCGCAGGCTCGCTACCAGTTCGCCAAAGGAGGCATTGCCTTAAAGTGGCTGCACGAGACCTCGGCGGAGAACCGACCGGAGGGTGATCGAATCCAATTGCAATTCGCCGTCCCACTCTAGGATCACGCAGGACTGTCTTATGGTTTCGTCCGACCGTTTATGATGTGCTCGCTGCAACGTAAGTGGCCGAGCGGCCATGAAAAAGGTTTAGCAGCCAGCCTCCCCCGCAATGTTCAGCCGATCTTCTGAATAAGCGCCAGTCACACTTGACGTGCTCGGTAAAGACCACATTGCGACCCCAACGATTTTCTCACGATCTGCAGCAACACGCCCCTGCAAAGATCATTGAACCTGAATTAGCTACAATGCCCATCTCTAAATTTCTGGATTGTTGCGCAACGTAGGCGCCGCGTTGTCGCGCCATAAGTACTCAGCACCTCATGCGACGCACCAGCAGCGTCTCAATCTTTTCTGACAGCGAGCGCAAGTCTTCAGATACCCGGCGAAGTGCGGATGCTAGGCGCGAGTACTATCGGATTGAGTTCTTAACAGACTGGTATCACGACGGACCATCGCCACCGGCAGCCATCGGGAATCGAAATGGGTGCGATGACTCTTCCAAGGCAAGTTCATCTTGCGTTGGAACGACTTGCACCAAAGGGTCGGGCTCTAACGTCTTGAAGAGCCGTTTCCCTTCTTTACGCCGCTCAACCCACGCTTGCAGCTATGCCCCGGCCTCTGCCCGCATCCATTCAATCAGCTGGATTTCGTGGGCAGTCAACGCCGCGAGAATGCGCTGATCTTCCACGGGCCCCATGGCCTCGAGCGCCTTGAATTCTGCCACGTACCCGGCATACAACTTGATGGATTGCTGCATCACCTTCTTACAATCGCTGCCGGCGTCCCTGCGGGCGTCGAGTAGGCCGCGCTCCTCGAGCATGGTCTGCGCCCGTGGCGTCAGTTGATATTTCTGGAGCAGTGCACTTAGCTGAGTTACTGTTTCCCGTTCCAGCGCCGCGCACCGCTCCAGGAAGGCCGACTGCTGAGGGTACGCCAAAGCCAAACCGTCAAAATACGCAGCGCCCGCTACTTCGTCTTCGTAGGCCTCGAGGATTTGGAAGATGTATTGAATGCTTTCCACCGGGACCCGAGTCTAACGGGGCCGCCGTCTTCACCGCCATGCGATGAGCGATTGTGCGGCCCGATAACGGTCTTGTATCGGCCGACGGACCCCGGCCCGGCCCAGACGCAGTCGGTCAGCAGGCTGAACTAGCACCGCAAAGCTGCCATTCGACCTCGAGTCGCTAGATCCCATAGACTTCTCGGTGCCGTTGGAGAATGTCGGATCGTGTGCGGGTCGCCATCCGCTCAATAGGAAAACCGGAGTCGGCCTTGTCGGGAATTTTCATCAGCTACCGCCGCAGCGACAACCCCGATGCGACGGGGCGCCTCTATGACCGCCTGGTCGCCGAGTTTGGCAAGGCGACGGTGTTCAAGGATGTGGATTCGATCCCGCTCGGGCAAGATTTTCGCGGTCATCTGAACAGCATCGTTGGCAACTGCGCGGTCGTGCTCGCCATTATTGGTCCGCGCTGGATCGATGCGCGCAACGAGGCGGGCCAGCGGCGCCTGGAGGATCCGGATGACTTCGTGCGGATCGAACTGGAGGCGGCACTCTGCCGCGACATCCCGGTGGTGCCAGTGCTGGTCGGTCATGCGGCGATACCCGCAGCGTCACAGCTGCCGGAGTCATTGGCTGCGATGGCGTTTCGACAGTCGATCGAAGTGCGGCCGGATCCCGACTTTCACAACGACGCCACACGGCTGGTCACGGCGCTGCATGCGATCCTAGACCCGACAGCGGCAGCAGCAGAGTCATCGTCTTCCGTGAGTACGCGGCGTGCTGCAGCGACGGGAACGCAGAGCGGTCGATGGTTGGGCTGGATCGTTGCGGCTGTACTCGGCCTCGCTGTCGTGGCTCTTGCGCTTCCCGCCATCCGGCATCTGCGCGAACCACTACCCGCCGGGGCGCCTCTCGTCAATCTCATCATGGACGTGGCGCCTGCGGCTAAGCTCGGGCCCACACTTTTTTTCGATCGGCCCAGCCGTACCGCCATCGCGATTTCTCCCGACGGTGCAACCGTCGTGTTCAGTGGCGAGACAAAAGCGCCGGATGGCACTGCAACGCAGATGCTCTACCGGCGGCCGCTCGCCGAGACGCAGGCCGTTGCTCTGCCGGGAACTGAGGGCGCCGAATATCCTTTCTTTTCCCCCGATGGCCAGTGGGTGGGTTTCGCTGCCGGGAAAAAACTCAAGAAGGTGGCCTTGAGTGGTGGGCCTCCCATCGACCTGTGTGAATTGAGCGTCACCGACCCTATCGAGGGTGCCAGTTGGGGATCGGCAGGCGTCATGGCCTTTGCGGACGATGGGCTTTGGACGGTTTCTGATTCCGGCGGTAAACGGCAGAATCTGCTAAAAAACGACCCCGCTACCGAGCTGAGTACTCCGGCCTTTCTCCCGGATGGCCAGACCTTGCTATTCACGGTCTATCCCGGGGCGGGCCGATGGGATGCGGCGCATGTCGCTACGATCAATCTGACGACCAAGAAGCGCGCTACCCTGCTGACGAACGCGTCCGACGTGCGGTACTCCCCCACGGGTCACCTCGTATTCATGCGCAACGCCTCCCTCCTGGCAGTCCCGTTTGACGCAACCCGTGCGGAAATCACCGGCGCCCCGGTTCCTCTACTGGCCGGCATCATGCAGTCCACCAATGCTCCCGACACCGGCGGTGAAACGGGAATGGGTCAGTTCGCTCTGTCCGCGTCCGGCACGCTCATCTACGCCGCAGGCGATCGCTATCCCACGAGCGCAAGCACCCTGGTGCGTGTGGATGCCAAGGGCGCGGAAACCAAACTGGCGGAGATCAAGGGGAGGTTCTTGGGGCCCCGCCTCTCGCCATCAGGCTCCCGTGTGGTTGGGTTTAGGTACGGGGATGGCAGCAAAGCCAGTGACATCTGGATGTATGAGATTCCATCGGGTTCTCCGACGCGTCTCACGTCCACAGGCGATGCCGCTTGGCCATTGTTTTCGCCCGACGGCACGGGCGTCACGTTCGCCACTCTCACAGGCGACCCAGAGGAATACTCACTGCCGCTGAATGGCGGCAACGCACCGCAACGCCTGATTGAGCTGAAGCCCGGCATTCTTGCCTCGTCCTGGTCAGCGGACGGGAAGTGGCTGGCCTACCTGCAAGCCGTAGGCAGCGTCGTACAGGTTTTTGTCCGTCCCGTTCGCGATTCCAAACTCGGTTCCGGCGCACTTCGCCAGTTTTCTCCGTCGAGCTTTGATCAGTCGGAGGCGGAATTTTCGCCCGACGGTCGCTGGCTCGCCTACACCTCGAACGAATCGGGAGCCGAAGAGGTGTATGTACTGCCGTTCCCTGGCCCCGGCGAAAAACACCGCATCTCGTCCACGGGGGGTTTAAACCCGGCTTGGTCGCACGACGGTCGGCAACTGTTCTACCTTCGCAGAAACAGGGCGGCAAGCCGATCAATGATGACCGTCGATGTGTCGACCACGGGCGAGTTTAAGGCCGGCGCCCCCCGTGTTCTCTTCGAAGGGCCTTACCAAGCCTCAGTACCGGTTCGTAGTTTTGA
>Ga0302324_100003065_pt1 | contig 37863 bp, 38 predicted proteins | sample Palsa_T0_1_FD_201949 | JGI IMG/M metagenome (GOLD analysis project Ga0302324, IMG submission 201949) | Peat permafrost microbial communities from Stordalen Mire near Abisko, Sweden - Palsa_T0_1 | ecosystem: Environmental > Terrestrial > Soil > Palsa > Peat permafrost | place: Sweden: Abisko... | reverse complement strand
CCATAGGGGGTATTGACTGTGTTGGTAATGAGATCGAGCGTGCCGCTGCCGGTCACATCGGCAAGGTTGTTGCCGGTGTAGGCGCCAAATCCGATTTGAGGCGCGCCCCGGAAGGTTCCATCGCCGTTGCCCATGAGGGCATACGAGAGATTTGGCGAGCCGTCGTCGCCGGCAAACACTCCGCCATCGCCCAATCCGACAAAAATGTCGGCATTTCCATCTCCGTCGAGGTCGCTGACCGAAATAAATCCATCGGTGTCGATTGTTGCGTAGCTCTGTCCCTCCGTAAACGTGCCATCCCCTTTGCCGATCCAGATTGAGATGGTGGAGCTGTTGTTGAGGACCAGATCGACCTTGCCGTCGTTGTTAACGTCGCCGCTGGCGAGACTCACACCAAAACCCGATAAGGGGTCTTGGTAGTAGGGGAAAGCCGGGGCAGAGACAGGCGTAAAGGTGCCATCGCCGTTGCTGAGCAGGACCAGGCCGTTCGAGCAGATGACATCTCTTTTGCCGTTGCCCCGCAGGTCTGCCGTAATCAGGTTGGTGATGGGCGTGTTGCCGGCGCTCGAATAGCCGGGCAGCGTAGGCGCAGCAAAACTCTTCGCGGCTTTGAAGGTGCCATCACCGTTGCCCAGCAGGACAGAGATTTGCTGGTCGCCGGAGACGGCGACAATGTCCAAATTGCCATCGCCGTCTACGTCGTCAATCACGGCAGCCTGGGAGTAGTTGCCGGCGATGGGGTAGTTTACGGCTGTCTTGAAGCTGCCGTCGGGGTTGCCGAGCATGACGGTGACGTTGGCGGCGCTGGCCAGGGGATTGGTGGTGATTACTAAATCCCCGTTGCCGTCTTTGTTCAAGTCTGCAGTCGCCAGGTTCCCGGCGGCGGAATATTGAAAAGAGGAAATGTTGAAGTTCGTTGTGCCCACCATCAGGTACACGCCCTCAACAAACGTGGGAGCAATCAGACCAAGACCGGCATAAACGTAGACTCCGGAGGTTGTTATCCCCACGAATAGACCTGGCCTCGAACCGAAACCAGGGGTTGGTTGTATAGCACAACCTGACTTGAACACGTCGGGGGTGGTGGTCAACTGCGCTTCCGAATGCAGCACCCGCTCATAATCTGGGGTCAATCCTGTTTCCGTATAGGTGATCGAGCTTGCTGAGTATGTGTAGTTGCCGGTAGCCAGGGTAAGCGTGCAGTCCGACTCGCGGCCAAGCGCAAGCGCTCCCGAAGGGGAAGTTATCGTAGTGAAATTGCCTGCAAAGTCGGCATTGCCGGTCATGCCGTTCGTGCCGGTAAGCCTGGGCTTCGCATGACGACGTGCCACTCGCGATGGCTTCTGGCTGACTACCTGTGCATTCAGCGAGAGCCCCTGCGCGAGAACGATCGCCGCAAGAACGCAAGCGGTCACAGCAGCGGGGACCACAGACACGACCTTCCGTATCCAATGGCAATCCGGCTGAACCCGGACTTGTAATTTGGCGATGCGCCGGTGGAAATTAGGCAAAGACAGGCGGGAGAACTGGCTGAATATAGATCGGGACAGGCTCACCATTTCACGACTCCTGGGAAACAATTTAGGTCTGGCGTAGAGCGGGCCTCCGGATGAGAGCCGGAAACCGATGGTGCAGCCGATACGAACCTGAAAGAGAACGGAGTTTGTTCCATCGGCCGAGTTTGGATTGCGCCGCTTGGGGGGCGGTTGAGGATCGCCTGCGCTTCGGTCGACTGAACCAGAGGGAATCTACTGGCCGTGAGCGTAGATTATGCCGCGGTGAGATTGCAAGTGAATTGTTGAGTCACAATTAAACTCGCTGCAGATGCGCCCGTTCGCCGGCCTGTCCGGCGATTTTCGACAGGGCAATCGCGTTCGAATCTTCGAAGGCAGGTGCGTGCGTGGACTCCCGCATGACAGCCGGTCTGGAGACCGGCGCTACGATTTTCGGCGACCTGTGAGAGATGCGGGGCTAGCTGAGGCCAGACATGACCAGCATTCGCGGTTCGGTCATTTCTTCAATGGCTGACCTTATGCCTTCGCGGCCTAGTCCCGAATCTTTTACGCCGCCGTAGGGCATGGGGTCGAGACGCCAGGCGGGGGTGTCGCCGACGATCAGCGCGCCTACTTCCAATTCGCGATAGGCGGTGAGAATGCGGCCGGCGTCGCGGGTGAGCAGGCCGGCTTGCAATCCGTAGCGGGAGTGGTTGACGTCGGCCAGGGCTTGCTCGAAGTCGTCGTAGGGCTCGACCAGGACTACGGGACCGAAGGCTTCTTCGTCGCGAATCTTCATGCCGGGCTTGGTCGCGGTTAGGATAGCGGGGGTGACCAGGGAGCCGGCTCGCTCGCCGCCGGCGATGAGCTTGGCGCCGGCCTCGACGGCTTCCTTGATCCAGGCTTCAACGCGCTCGGCATCGGCCGCGCGGATGAGCGGGCCTACTTCTGTGGCTTCTTCCGAGGGGTCGCCGGAGACCAGCTTGGCGGTAATTTCGACCAGCTTCCAGAGGAAGGTCTGGAAGATTTTGCGCTCGACGAAGACGCGCTGCACGGAGATGCAGGACTGGCCTGCAAAGCCGAAGGCGGCGTGGGCGGTGCGCAGCGCGGCTTCGTCCAGGTCGTGCCAGTCGCTGTGGACGATGAGGGCGGCGTTGCCTCCGAGTTCGAGCAGGACGCGCTTTCGCCCGGAGTGGGCTTTCAGCTCCCAGCCGACCTTGGCCGAGCCGGTGAATGAGACGAGCTTGATGCGGTCTTCCTTTTCGGCCAGCCACGCGGTGTCGGCATTGGAGAGCGGAAGGACGGCGAGTGCTTCGACGGGCCAGCCGGCCTTGAGAATGACTTCTCCCAGAGCGAGGGCGGTGAAGGGGGTCTGCGGGGCGGGCTTGAGCAGAATGGGACAGCCGGCGGCGATGGCCGGAGCCAGCTTGTGGGCTACGAGATTCAGGGGAAAGTTGAATGGGGTGATGGCCAGAATGGGGCCGACAGGGAAGCGCTGTACCAGTCCCCAGCGGCCTTCGTTGCCTTCGGTCAGGTCGAGAGGCAGGCTCTCGCCGCCCAGGCGCGCGGCCTCTTCCGCCGCGGTTTTGAAGGTGAGGGCGGCGCGATCGACCTCGGCACGGGCCAGGCGCAGGGGCTTGCCGGCCTCGGCGACGATGAGCTTGGCAAAACGGTCCTTCTGATCGAGGAGCGAAGCGGCTACGTCTTCGAGAATCTCGCGGCGTTTCCAGCGGGGCAGGGCGCGGGTGCGGCGAAGGCTGGCAACCGCATGGTTGACGGCTTGGCGGGCGTCGGCGCGGGTGGCAATGGAGACGCGGCCGACGAGGCCCTGATCCCAAGGCGAACGGACTTCGAGGGGATCTCCGTCGATCCACTCCTTGCCGCATAGCAGAAAGCCGGTTTGTGTTCCTGGGCGCATCTTCATGGCGGGTCGCTCCTGTTGGAAGAAGGCTGCACTTCTGATGGTAAATCTCCGCCGTGGGGCCAGCGCGGAATTGCAGAGGCAGATGGCATGGCAACAGTTTCGATCTGGTGCAGCGGGAAGGAGGGCGTTCGCAGCGGCCCTACGGGACGCGAATGCGAGACTGGGGCGCTATCCCCGGATTCCCCCTTCGCTGTGCTCAGGGTCCATCCGGGGCTATTTTCGTTTCTTCCCTCCGGGAAGACGGCTGATGCGCTTCAGGAAGAATGCCGGCGTTCGCCGGGAAGATGGAGGCTTAGACTGGGAATGCATGAGATCTACGCGTAGGGAGCATCTGCTTGCACTGGGCGCGGCGGCTTTGGCTTCGAGACTTCCCTGCTGGGCGGGCGGGCAGGGATCGAGCGGCGCCGCGTCGCCTACGCTGCGTGATGCCGCCGCTACGGCGGGCCTGGTCTATGGGTCTTGCAGCGACGAACAATTCGGCAACCAACCGGCGGCATATCAGGCGCTCTTCCTCTCGCAGTGCGCTCTCTATGCGGGCATTCTTTCGTGGCAGGGTCTTGCGCCCGACGCTACGCATGAGGACGATCGACGCGACCCCAACGTCTTAGTTGCGCTGGAAGCCGGACTCAAACTTACCGGTGCGCACCTGCTCTGGTATGAGCACACACCGGCTTGGCTCGAAACGCTTTCCAGAGTGCAGGCCCGGCAGGCGGCGGCTGCGCATATCCAGCGCATCGCGGGCTTTTATCGCGGCAAATGTTTTTCATGGAATGTGGTCAATGAAGCCATCAATCCACGCGAAAATGCTGCTGACGGCCTGCGCGTGAACAGTCCGCTGCTGCGCGCGCTGGGTCCCGATTACTTTGAGGCAGCCTTTCGCGAGGCGCGAGCCGCAGACCCTGGAGCGCTGCTGCTCTATAACGAATACGATCTGGAACTGGATGCGCCGGATCAGCAGGCGCGCCGCACCGCGCTCTTCCATCTGCTCGACCGGCTGCAGAAAGCGCAGGTTCCCGTTGATGGCGTGGGGTTGCAATCGCATCTGAAGTTGGCGCGAATGGGCGAGTTTCACGAGAAGACTTACCGCGGGTTTCTTCATGACCTGGCGCAGCGGGGATTGAAGATTGTCATCACCGAGCTCGATGTGGACGACCGCGGCGCGCCTGCGGCTGCCGAGGAACGGGATCGCGCTGTGGCGGATGTGTATGCGCGCTTTCTTGCCGTCGCGCTTGATGAGCCTGCTGTGGCGGCGCTGGTGACTTGGGGCCTGGTTGACCCGTATAGCTGGCTGAATCACACCAAGTACTTTACCCAGTTTGTGCGCGCCGATGGGCTGCCGCAGCGGCCGCTGCTGTTCGATGCGGACTTTCGTCCCAAGCCTGCGTTTGACGCGGTGCTGCACGCGCTGCAGCAGGCGCCCAGGCGGCATTGAAGCATTTTCGGAGACAGTGTAGCCCCTGAGTTTTATTGGTATCCCACCCTTTCCGCAGAAAAAAGCGGAAAGGATGGGGCACGGAGCGCTTTAGTAAGAACAAAAATATCCTGAAAGTGCGCACGATTCACGCGGCGGTGGCAATGGCGGCAGCGCGGCGGATTGCGACTACGGTGATGTCGTCGGATTGGCCGAACTGCTCGGCTGCTTGGGCTATTTCCGATGCGGGTCTCGTGGAGAGGTCGCGGGCGCGGTCGAAGCCGAAGAGCTCGCCTTTTTGATTTTGCGCTTCGACCACGCCGTCGGAGTAGAACGTCAGACGGCTCCCATGTGGAAGGTGGAGCTGCGCGGTTTCGTAGGCAGCTGCGGCGAGGACGCCGAGCGGCAGGGCGGCGGGCAGCGCGATTTCGCGGCCGTCTAAATAGGGTGACAGATGGCCGGCGTTGGCGATTGTCACCCAGCCATCGGCGGTGATTTGAGCGGCCAGCGCTGTTGAGAAGCCGCCGTGGGTGCGGCCGAGAAGGCGTTCGTTGAGCTGGCAGAGAACCTCTGACGGGGACTGGCTATAGGAGGCGGCAGTGCGGATTGCGCCGACAAGCACGGAGACGAGCATGGCGGCGGGCAGGCCTTTTCCGGCTACGTCGCCAAGGACAATGAGCAGGCCGCCGCGGCTGTCGGGAAGGATCTGAAAGAAGTCGCCGCCCACCTGCTGCGCGGGCTGGTAAACGGCCTCGACAGTGAATCCGGGAATGGACTCCACTGCTTCGGGCAAGATGACCTGCTGGACTTCGCGAGCCGCTTCGAGTTCACTTTCGAGCAGGGCCTGCTGGCGGCTTTGGCGATTGGAACGGAGCAGGATGATCAGGGCGAGAGCGAGGGCGGAAAGAATATCGAGCAGCGTCTGCAGCCATATCTGGAATGGTCCGGCCTGCAACCACTGTGTGGACCTATAAAAGTACCAGGCGGGCGTGCGGATGGCTGGAATCTGCGCCGCTAGATATGCGCCTGTCGAGAAAATCAGGTAGATGCTGGAAAGCAAGGCGGGAATGAGCAGGATGCCGGCCTCGCGGTTGCCACGGCGCAAGTGCACGAGCAGGATTCCAGGCAGTACGAGGGTGACGAGGATGATCCAGGGTATTGACCAGGCTAGATACTGATTGATCGTCATTATTCCCAGGGATTCCCCGAGTTTCGAATATACGTAGGTAACGCAAACCAGAGCGAGGAACAGCTGGAAGCGCCAATCGATGCGCTGGCGGATGAAGGCGAAGTACATGCGCGCGAGCAGATAGGGAATTGCCAGACCGGGAACGGCGTAGATGGCATACCAGCTTGCCGGGTACGTATGGAACATTCCGTACAGATTCAATGGGACGAACATGGTTTGTGCCAGACCAAGCAGGAAGAGCCAGAGGTACTCCTGCTGGCGGCGCTGCGATGTGTAAAGCAGCAGGGCTCCGAGGCTGAGTGCGGCGCTGATCAGGGCGGAGAGCCAGCCGAGAGCATGCTCACCGATGGCAGCGAGCCAGATGTGCTCATGCAGCGAAGCCTGCTGGCCGAGGGTCAAGTTGGTGGGGAAAAAGCCGGGGAATGCGTTCGACCATTCATTGGCAGCGACGTGGACGCGGAGCGCAATGACAAACGAGCCGGTGCGAATTTGGTCGTCCGGAATGCGTGCCAGGAGCCGGGCGCGATAGAAACCAGGCTTGAACGGGACCACCTGGCCAACTTGGATGAGCTTCACGCCATTCGAGTAGATGTCGAAGGCAGCGGAGATGAAAAACTCCTGCAGGGCCAGCCCGGTTTGTGTCGGATCGACCTTGACATGAAGACGATACCAGACCACCTCCTGGGGAACGTTGGGATAGAGATCGTGGAGCGACTGCCGGGACGGAGTGAAGGGCAGCCATTTCGAGTCGTCGAAATCTGGGCTGGCGTAGGCGGGGTCGTCGCCTCCGTGAACCAGCCAGGTGGCGTCGAGATCGGTGGGCTGGCGGAGGTTGGTTGCATCAAAACTTTGCGCGGCGGCGTGGTACGAGGCGAGCGCGAATACCATCGCCAGAAACACGATGGGGATCGGCAACCGAGGCAGGCGCGCGAATCGCCAACGAGCCATGAGGCAAGCCATAGGACTTCAGACCCTCCAAAGGAGACTTTTCCAAGCTACCACCGCCGTGCAGCCGAGTCCCAGATGAATTTTGAGGCTGCAAATATCCTGCCTCGCGGGCCGAGATTGGTCCGTCTCCCTACGCCTGTAGACCTTAGTAACTTACCGGCGGGGTGATGGCGATTTCTGTAAAGAACCCCAAACGGGTCAGGAGTTCCCCAAAATGGGGCATTGCCCATTCCCAGTGGTGGGATTTCCATTGGTTTGGGGGGAACTGTGCCCAGAAACTCTACGGCTCAGTTTCCGGTTCTGGCGGGACAATGAAGCGCAGCAACGCAGACCGGGTGTTTATTTCCCGGGCGGTCACCCTCACCATGGCGGTGTGCGGGGTGGTTGCCGGCTATCTGCTGGGCTGCGTCCTCGCGGTTCAAATTGCTGAATATAGCCTGGATCAATACGCCAAGCTCATGGTGATGCAGGAAGACACTTCGTCCGTCGAGGCGCGAAGCCTTCTGGGCACGCTGAAGGGCTCGCCTTATCCCTCCTGCTCCGACGCTGAGATCGCTTACTTCCGTGAGATGGTCTTCCGCTCGGAGTATCTGAAAGATGCGGGGCGCATTTTGGACGGAAAGATTGTCTGCTCGGCAACCGAGGGCCGCCCGAATCGTTCGATCGGGCAATTCAGGGCAAGTTCGAAGCAAAAAGACGGCACCATCGCCTACAGCAATCTTCTTCCCCTCAAAGATGCTCACCTGAAGCGTCCCGGCCTGCAGCTCGGCACCGCCTACGTTGTGTTCGGCTCGAACACTCCGACGACTCTCGACTCAGTTCCCATGCACCTGATTGTGACCACCAAAGACGGCAGCGGCCAGCAGCCTGACGCCCCGGTCGACAATGCTGCCGGGGGCAAGGCGCCCGACCTGACCACGGAGCGAACGGTGCGCTTCGGGGACACGCTCTACGCGACCCGATGCTCGAATCTCTATGCGACCTGCCTGACGGCGTCTGCAACTGTTCCTGAAGCTCAGAACGGAGAGCGGACGACGATTGCGGAAAGCATGGTGCTGGGATGCATCGCGGGCGCATTGCTGGGAATTGGCTTCTCCATGATGTATCGCCGCAGCAGGAACCAGGAGCAGCAGCTTCGCCGCGCCATTGCTCGCGATCAGTTGGAGGTGGTTTATCAGCCGATTGTGAACCTAGCCACCGGGGGCATTGTGGGGGCAGAAGCACTGACGCGATGGACCGATGAAGAAGGCACCGAAGTGGACCCGGATGTCTTTATCAAGATTGCCGAGGAGCAGGGTTTTGTTGCGGAGATCACGCGGATGGTGGTGCGGCGCGCCTTGCACGATTTCGCGGAGACATTCAAGAACCGCCCTGGCTTTCGCCTCAGCTTCAACGTGGCGGGATCGGACCTTACCGACCCAACATTTCTGCCCATGCTGGACGAATCGGTGAAGCGCGCCAAGGTGAAATCCAAGTGCCTGGTCATCGAGATCACCGAACGTTCCACCGTCGCCAGCGTGCAAGCCATGGATACCATCCGGGCATTGCGGCGCATGGGCCATAGCATCCATATCGACGACTTCGGCACCGGCTACTCGAATCTGGACAAGCTGCTCTATCTGTGGGCTGACACCATCAAGATCGACAAGGCGTTCACCAGGGTGATCGGCACGGAGTCGGTCACGGTGGCGATTCTGCCGCAGATTCTTGAAATGGCCAAGTCGCTCAACCTTGAAGTGGTGGTAGAAGGCGTGGAAAACGACCGCCAGGCCAACTACTTCTTCCCTACTCAGGAGCAGCGCATCTTTGGCCAGGGCTGGCTCTATGGACGTCCTGTTCCGGCTCGGGAATTCATCGCTCTGCTTGCCGCCGATTCGAGCAAGGATTCCGTTGCCGCGAAGAAACCGGTGGCGAGTAGCGGCGGGGGCCGCACGTTGCAGATGCCGGGACCCAACCTGGCGGCCACTCGGGCCAAGGCCTGACGGGATTCAGGGACAACCGAAAGTGCCTGGTTGGGTTGAAACGCCAGAAGAGTCGCCCGCAGGGGCTAAAGCCCACGTCGATTTTGGGCATTTTGCGGCACGACTGAAGTCGTGCCCTGACACTTCTTGCCTCTTCCGGTGAGTTTTTCCGCAGCCTGTGAAGCCCAACATTTTTGGGGTGATCAAATGTCAGGGCTGAAGCCCTGCCCTACCAAGCAATTCAGGCGGCGGTGGCGATGGCCGCAGCGCGCCGGATGGCGACGACGGTAATGTCGTCCGATTGGCCGAACTGGATTGCAGCGTCGACGATGGCGGCGGCGGCCTGGGTGGAGATGGCTTTGGCTCGGTCGAAGCCGAACAGCTCGCTTTTCTGATTCTGGGCCTCGACTACGCCGTCTGAGTAAAAGGTGAGGCGGCTGTCGTGCGGCAGGTGGAACTGCGTGGGTTCGTAGGCTGCATTGGCGACGACGCCGAGCGGAAGGGCGGGGTGGAGTTCGACTTCGCGGCCGTCCAAATACGGCGACAAATGGCCGGCGTTGGCGATGGTCACCCAGCCGTCGGCGGTGATGTGCGCTGCCAGTGCGGTTGAGAAACCCCCGTGGGTGCGGCCAATAAGGCGATCGTTGAGCTGGGCCAGAACCTCTTCCGGCGATTGGCTGTATGCGGCGGCGGTGCGGATGGCGCCGACCAGCACGGAGACCAGCATGGCGGCGGGAAGGCCTTTCCCGGCTACATCGCCGACAACCAGGAGCAAGCCGCCGCGGCTGTCCGGGAGGATCTGGAAGAAGTCGCCGCCGACTTGCTGGGCGGGCTGGTAGACGGATTCGATGGTAAAGCCGGGGACGGTCTGAACGGCGTCGGGAAGGATGACTTGCTGCACTTCGCGGGCGGCGGCGAGTTCGCCTTCCATCACTGCCTGCTGGCGGCTCATGCGGGTGGAGCGAAGGACCATGATAATGGCGAGCGAAAAGAAGAAGGTCATGCCGCTGATGTCGTCCAAGTTAAGGCTGAAGATGCCGACGCGGAGTGAAAAGAGTAGTCGCAGGGCGTTGCTGGCGCTGTGCAGCGGAGGGATCCGAACGAGCACATCGATAGCGAAGAGGGCATAGAGTTCCATGGAAAAGAAAAACAAAGGAATGAGGAGAATGCCCGCCTCGCGATTGCCACGCCGCATTTCCCGCCACACCAGCGAGGGAAAAATGACTCCGATGACGATCCCAAAAGGGAGCCAGAAGAAATCGCCGAGGATGACGGGCAGGGCGCCATAAAGACGCGCGGATTCCAGGGCTAATTCAATGAGCAACGCAACGATGATCAACAGCCAAAGCAGCCGGCTGAATCGCTTGCGCAGAAATGCCTGGACAATGAGCAGGATGGTGAGTCTCTCGGCGAAGTTGATAAGCACCGTAAGAGTCCACCAGCTTATCGGCATATTGTTCGTCGCAACGCTGACTCTCGAAGCCGATTCAGTTGCGCTGCAGGCTCCCAGCAGGAAGATCCAGAGATATTCAACATGGTCCCGTTGTGCGATGAAGAGAGCGAGGGCCACCAAGCCCACTCCCATGGCGAGAAGGTCCGCCAGGATACCCGCTGCGTTCTCGCCGATCATGTTGAGCAAGTTCTGGTTGCGCAAGGCGCTCTCATCGCCCACGATGAGCACGTTTGCCACGAAGCCGGGGTCATCATGGCTTGTCCACCCGCTTCGCGAGGTGCGAGCCCGAATGGCGATGATCAGGGAACCTGTGCGCAGTTGCGCTTCTGGAATGCGCACGATTATGCGGGCGGTGCGCGTGTAGGGCACAAAGGGCTCCACCTGACCGGATTCCATCAGTTTCTCGCCGTTGACGTAGAGCTCGAACGCGCGGGAGATGTAATAGGCCTGCAAGGCCAGCTCAGTCTCTTGAGCGGAAACCTTGATGTGGAGACGGCGCCAGACGATGGGTGCCTCCTGGTGGGGGAAATACTGGCTCAGCGGGGTTTTGTTATCGACGGGAAGCCACTGGGAGTCGTCGAAATCGGGCCGGGCGTATGCGGGATTGTCGCCGGCCTGGACGACGCCAACGGTGCCGATCTCGATGGGGTGATGGAGGGCGGTGGCGTCAAAGGTCTGAGCGGAGGCCCGACGGGCAACGAAACCGATGGCCAGGCATGCGGCCAGAGACAAAAGCGGGATGAGCGGCCAGTGCAGGCGCGCCAATTTTGAATGAGCTGTGCGGCAAGCCATGGGAGTCCAGAACCTCCACGAGAGCATGATTCCAGGGGGCTAATTCACCCTAACATCTGCGTGGGGTCTGCCGGGATATAAAGTGCTGTGCGCGGCTGGGCGCTAGGAAGCAGCCAATGCGGAGAGGCTCTCAGCGCGGGTTTGATCGATGGGCAGCAATGAGTCGGTCTTGGTGAGTTGCAGCAGCGACAACACGCGAGGAGCGACTCCGCAGAGACGCAGCGCGCCGCCCTTCTCATTGAGCGTGCCGTAGGTGAAGATCAGCAAGCCGAGGCCAGCGCTGTCCACATAATCCACTCCGGTCAGGTCGATGACTATCTTGGTGAAGCCATCGGCAATGGCTCCATGGACCTGGGAATCGGCTACCTTGAGGGAGGTTCCGAGGGTCATGTTTCCTTCGAGCGTAATTACAGCCGTCGCTTGCGGCAGTTTTTCAATCGTGGCGTTGACATGCATTGCGAAATTGTACTCGACCAGTGGATGAAAGCAAACGGAATGCGCAGGAAATGGCGAGAATTCTCTTCTCTTCATTCTCGCGCCGGTGCTCCGACCGGCGGTTCACGAGCCCGGCGGATGGAGACGCGATAAAAGACGGGCCATCTCAGAGGCAGTTGAGGTATATTGGCTGGAATCCGGAAAACCGGAGGGAGTGTGTTCTGGAAAAGGACGCACCGCAAGGAGACAATTGTGGCTGAGATACCTGGAAACCAAGGCACCCCAGAAAATCCCGTCGGCGGGTCTGCGCCGCAACAATATCAACCTGTCGCTTCGGGGTTTCAACCGGTCTCGGCGCAACCGCCTGCTCCGCCGGCAAAGTCCGGCGGCAACGCAATGAAGATCATCCTGATCATCCTGGGTATCTTCGCTTTCCTGATCCTGCTGGTGGTGTGCGGGCTTGCCTACGCGTGCCACAAGGTCAAGCAGTCCTTCCATACGGACAGCAAAACCGGCGAGACAACCGTGAGTATACCGGGCATGTCGATGAGCGCGGACTCCGGCATGAAATTTACATCGAGCGAGCTGGGGGTGGACATCTACCCTGGCGCAGACACCAGCAAGTCAGGGAACATGCGCATGAACATTGCCGGGAACTCGGTGGTAACAGCGACCTTTACGACGCCGGACAACAAGGACCAGGTGATCCAGTTCTACAAGGAAAAGCTGGGGAGCGACTCAACCTCGATGGAATTCGGCGACAGCGCTATTCTCACCGCGAAAAAGAGCGAACATGAATCGATAACGGTCACGGTCACGGAGGGGGCGAATCAGGCCGCTGGCAAGACCCAATTCGTGATTCAGCATACGACGGTTACAAAGACCAATTGAAGGTGCTCGCCTCATTTGCCTCCCACCCTTGCGGCGATGATTCTGCCGGACCCCGACCCAGAGGGTACCCCGGCACCGCGTTCTTGTTCTTGCGGCAAGCGTGGGTGGCACAGAGGCCGTTGCCCCATCCTTCTGAGCGAATCGAAGTGGAGTCGAAGAACCTGCGCTTCGAAAGCTCCTGTCGAAAGGACGGGGAACCCGCCTCAGTGATTGGGAAAGAAGAACATGAGCCCAACCAGGATCATCATTCCGCCAATTGTGCAGAATAAGAGTCGTCCCATCCAGGTTGGGATCCTCTTGTCAGAGGGGGAACCGCCTGCTCTGGCGGCGTAGAACATCTTGATAAAGAATGAGAGGACGATCGCTGCGATTCCCACGATAATCGCTGTGATCGCTCGTCCCTGGTCCATCTCCTTGATCACTCGATCACCTTTCCGAACACCGATGACCTATCTTCCTGGCACGGACGCTAATACCGCTGCAAGAACTCCGGATCGACAGGATTCTCAAACAGCGAGGCGTCGCGCGTCACAATGGTCAGGCCTGAGGGTGTGACGAAGTAGCGGCGCTTGTCTTCTACCGGGTCGTAGCCGATGACTGTGCCTTCGGGGATATGCACGTCGCGGTCGATGATGGCCTTGCGGATGCGGCAGTGGCGGCCGATGTTGACGTGGGAGAAGATGATGCTGGCGTCGACGTCGGAGTAGGAGTTGACGCGCACGTCCTGCGACAGCACCGAATTCGACACCGAAGCGCCGGAGATGATGACGCCGGCGGTGATGACGGAATTAACCGCCATGCCGGTGCGGCCCGGCTCGCCGAAGACGAACTTGGCCGGCGGATACTGGCGCACGCGGGTGCGGATGGGCCAGCTTTTGTCATAGAGGTTGAAGGTCGGCGACACGGAGCACAGGTCCATGTTGGCGTCGTAGTAGGAATCGAGCGTGCCCACATCACGCCAGTAGAGAGCCTGCTGCTTGTTCTCGTCCACGAAGCTGTAGGCCATCATTTTCTTCGTGCCCAGCAGGTTGGGCAGAATGTTGTGCCCGAAGTCGTGCTTGGAGTGCGGATCTTCGGCGTCCGCGATCAGCGCCTTCAACAGAGTTTCAGTGTTGAAGATGTAAATGCCCATCGAGGCGTCGACGGCATTGGGATTGAAGGGCGAACGGAAGCTGGTAGTGGCCGGCTTCTCCTGGAATGCGATGACCTCTCCGGTTGCCCCCACTTCCACCACGCCGAACTGCTTTACCTCGTCGGGAGAGATGGGCAAAGTGGCGATGGTGATCTCGGCATTCTTCTCCTTGTGATAAGCCAGCATGCGGCTATAGTCCATTTTGTAGATGTGGTCGCCGCCCAGGATGATCATGTGCTTGGGCTGTTCGCTGCCGATGGAGTAGATGTTCTGGTAAACAGCATCGGCAGTCCCCATGTACCAGGCGGAACCGGTGCGCTGCATGGGCGGCAGAATCTCAAAGAACTCACCCAGTTCCTGGGCCATGATGCCGGTCCAGCCTTCGCGGATGTGGCGATTGAGAGACAATGCTTTGTACTGCGTGAGGATGTAGACCCGGCGCAGGCCGGAGTTGATGCAATTCGAGAGCGTGATGTCGATGATGCGGTAGTGTCCGCCGAAAGGGACTGCTGGTTTGGCGCGGTCGCGGGTAAGCGGAAACAGCCGTTCTCCTTGACCGCCGGCAAGCAGTACTCCGAGTGTGTCTCTCATATCCATCGAACCTTGCCTTTTTCCTGCCGCACCGGGGGGGAAATTCGGAGTGAGCCTGGTACCGCTATTCGATACCTTAACTTTTCCAGCGCCACTTTTCCACAGCCGTCACCGAACGGTGGAGAATACCACATGGAGATGAAGTTGGCAGCCTCCGACCTTTCATTCGAAGCATTTTAAGGCGTATTAGGAAAAGATGTAGCCGTTTTGAATGGCGTGCAAGGTCGTCGCTCCTTGGGGTCGCGCCGACTTGAGAGTGCTGCTTTCTGACTACAGTATTTCCTAATCCGCCGTAGTTGAGCGAGGTTGGATAGGGCCGCGCATTGTTCATAGACAGAAAGATGCGACCAGACTGCTAGGGCCATCCAGTGCGTTGGATGGCCCTAGCGCCGATAAAGATTGACGAGGCTTACCGCTTCTTCTTGAACTTGTATTCGACGCCAACGGAAATGGCGAAATTGACATCGAACTGGCTCGTGTTTGGTGGGTAGTGGATGCCGTAGTGGGTCATCACTGCGTCCGGCGTGATGCGAAAGACCCAGTGTTCGGAGCGGTTCAGGTCCATATGGCCGCCGATGATGGCCGCGGGAGCGATCTGATCATTGTAGAAATCCACGGTCTGGGGAGAGTTTCCCAGCAGGTCGTGCGAGAACTCCCCATACGTTCCGCCCACCAGAGCGTGAGCGATAAGCGCGCCATGTTTGTTGTGGGGGCCAAGCCACTCCGCACCCGCCAGCGTCATGTACTCCGCCACAAACGGACCCTTGATTGCTCCTCCGCCGGGCTCGTCGTGGTTGATACCCGCGCCGCTGGTGCCTACATAGGCGCGAATCGTGCCCTCAGCGCCCCAATGTTTTGAGAACCAGTAGGAACCGCTCAGGTCGATTCCGCCCAGGTTGGAGCCTTGCAGCAGCGTGGGGCCGGCCTTCATGTGGTCATAAGCGAAACCCAGGTAAAGGTCGTAGCGGTTGTCGTAGCGCACCTTGGCGAGGGGATCGATAGCGACGTAAACGCCGTTAGTGGTGGTTGGGGCGGGGGTGGTTTGAGCGGCGGTGCTCTGAGCCTGTGCACGAACCCCGGCAGAGACAGCCAGGAGGGCAAAGACAACGAAAGAGGCGATAAATCTTACTCGGAAACGCATCAACACCAGCTTACAGGACCACGCCGACAGGGGACAACGCGAGAAGGGGCATTTGAGCCTGTTGTTTGCAGCAGGCCCTTTATCAGCTACGGCTCGCAATGATCCATCCAGCGCGCCCAGATCAAATAGCGTGCGGTCTTGAGGACTTCGACTGCCGCGATGGCACTCTGGTAAGCGGCGGACTCGGGCGAGAGGGGTGGAGCGGCGTGCCCGCTCCACTGCAATGGAAGCGAATTGAAGATGAGGCCGGCCCTGGGCAGATGGCTGGCGCTGCTGACCACCTCGGCTGAGCGCCATCCGTGCGCCTTCATAATGCGGACGGAATAGCAGGCGTTCTGGATGGTGTCCATGGCTTGCGGCTCCGCGAAGATGGCGGACTCTGGAATGCCCTGGGCCTCGGCGCTGCGCTCCATTACCTGCGCTTCGACAAAGTGGTTGTGGGCTGCGCCGCCGGTGAGGATAAGCCGCGGCGCTACGCCGCGCTTGTACTCATTCACGGCCTCGGTTACGCGGGCCAATTGCTCCGGCTTGGGGTTGCCGTCGCTGTCTGCCGGGCTGCCGAGAACGATGATGGCGTCAAAGCGGGTGAGCGCCGTGTTGGACGCGGGCGCAAGGCTGCGGGCCACGGCTGCCCAGACCAGCACGGCGAAGAGGGCGCCGCCGCCGGCAATGGCCAGACGCAGCTTCCAGCCGAGCGGTCTGCGGCGCGTCGGCATCCGGTGCGGACCGTGAGAGCCACGATGGGAGGTGCGGCGCGGAGTGCGGCGGGCAGCATTGCGGGGAACATTGCTGGGAGCCAAGCAGAATCTCCTCCAGCCTCTAGATTAAAGGAGGCTGGAGGGTCAGTTGGTGGGTTTTCCGGAGGACTCAGCCCAGGTCCGCGGGTGTATCCCAGGCGGAGAAGACAAAGTCCTTGAACGGCTTGCGGCTGCGTGGGGCAACTTCCTGAGTCCGGAACTGCTCGTTGGGCAGATCATGCGGATGACCTTGGTAGCCGAGGGCGATCACCGCGCCGATCAAGTAGTCGTCGGGAATTGCAAAAGCCTTGCGCGCAGCGCCCGCGTCAAATCCGGCCATCTGATGTGTGACGAGCCCCAGAGCCGCAGCCTGCAGCGTGAGGTAGGACGAAGCAGCGCCAAGATCGTAAAGCGCAACTCGGTTGGGAGTGTCGTTGTGGCTGAACTTCGTCTTGGCCGCATTGAGGATAAGCACCGGCGCGGACTTGGCCCACGCCTGGTTAAAGGCGCCGATCGAGTCGAAGATTTTCTTGTAAGCCTCCGAGCCGCGCGTGCCAACCAGGAACCGCCAGGGCTGCTCATTGTAAGAAGAAGCGGCCCAGCGCGCAGCCTCAAAGACTCTGGTCAGGTCGCCGTGGTCCACTTCGCGATCGGCAAATGAGCGCGGGCTCCAACGGGTATGGAACAGGGGCAGAACGCCCGCAACTTTCGGGGCATGTTTTACTTCGTTCATATCGGCGATAGATTCTGGCATTAGGGCTCCTTGAATTCCATATGAGTATTCGGTCGTTGGATTCAATGAAGGCAGCGAAAGTTTCCCGATGTCGAGGAACAGCGTGCCCCGAGAGAAGCCCTTCCAAGCAAGAAGCCCCAGGGCGGCTAAGCCTTCGGCCGCTTGTAGAACGGCGTAGGCACCTGCTTGGCGCGGGCGGTCTGGTTGGGGCGGACCTGGACGAGAACGTCTTCGCCGGATTGGGCGACGGCGGCGGGGACCAGCGCGTTGGCGATGTTGGTCTTCAGAAACGGCGCAGGCGAGCCGGATGTGATTGTGCCGATTGGCTGGCCTTCGAGATTCAAGACTGAATAACCGTCGCGGGCTATGCCGCGCTCGACCATCTCCAGGCCGATGAGCTTGCGCGCGGGGCCGCCGCTGGACTGGATTTCCTGGAGCGCCTTCCTGCCGATGAACTCGCCTTTGTCGAGCTTCAACCAGCGGTCAAGGCCGGCTTCGAGCACGTTGATCGTGTCAGAGATTTCGTGGCCGTAGAGGGCCATGCCGGCTTCAAGGCGCAGCGTGTTGCGCGCGCCCAAGCCGCAGGGGCGGATGCCGAACTCCTCGCCTGCCGCGAGCAGGTCATTCCATACTTTGACGGTAGTTGCTTCGTCGGCGGGCAGATAGACTTCAAAGCCGTCTTCGCCAGAGTAGCCGGTGCGCGCGATCATCACGTTGGGGATCCCGGCGACGGTGCCATAGGTGAACCAGTAGTTCTTGATGGCGGCGAGGTCGGTTTTGGTGAGTCTTTGCAGTGTGGCCAGCGCCTTCGGCCCCTGCAATGCGAGCTGCGAGTAGTAGGACGAATAATCGGAGATGTGAATCGATGGAAACGTGCCCACCTGCTGGCGAATCCACGCGTAGTCCTTGTCCTTGGTGCCTGCGTTGACGACGAGGAGATAGTCGTTGGGGCTGAGGCGGTGGACGAGGATGTCGTCGACGAATGTACCCTCCGGCGTTAGCAGCGCGGAGTAGTGGGCCTGGCCGTCTTTGAGGCGTGAGGCATCGTTCATGGTGATGTGTTGCACCGCGGCCAGAGCGCCCGGACCACGAAACTGGATTTCACCCATGTGCGAAACGTCGAAAAGGCCCACGGCGTTGCGGACGGCGAGGTGCTCGGCAATCAGCCCTCCGCCGGGGCACGGATACTCGACCGGCATGTCCCAGCCTCCGAAGTCGACCATCTTGGCCTTCAGGGCGCGATGGGTGGCGTTGAGCGGGGTCTTCTTCAATTCGGAGACGACGGCAGCGGCGGGAGTAGTCATTCGGCGATCCTCTTGGTACTGTGCTTACGATAGGGGATGAGGCAGGGGTTGGGTCAACCACTTGCGGAGATGCGATGAATCATGTGCGCGGTTTTGTGATGCTGTTAGCTGCTGGGTTCGCAGTTTGGAAGGGATGGAAGATCCATACCGGGACCTACGCGTGGATGGCGTATGGACTGGCCGTACTCGCTCTGGGGCTAGCCATCTGGCACCTGACGCGGAAAACCGATGCACGGCGCATGTGAGCTGAATGAATGTGAATTGCGCCGAGTCCGCGGAGGGCGAAGAGAAAGTGAGGAGCCGGCGATGGTGAATCTTTACAACCGCATTCAAGGCCGCAGCCTGGAGCGGCTGGCAGCGCTGAGCGACGGCATTTTTGCATTTGCCATGACGCTGCTGGTGCTGGATCTGCGCATTCCCTCAGCCGCGCAGGTGCATGGCGAACGGGAGCTGCTGGTGGCATTGGGCTCACTCGGCCCGCAGTGGGTTGCCTACGGCATGAGCTTCCTCACGCTTGGCATCTTCTGGGCGGGCCAGCAGACCCAGCTCAATCACCTCAGAGAAGGCACGCGCGACCTCACCTGGATTCACCTCGGTTTCCTATTCACCATCACCATGCTGCCGCTCTCGACTCGCCTGCTCGCGGAGTTCATCACCTACCGCGGCGCGCTGCTCATCTACTGGCTCAATATTCTTGCGCCGGGCGCGGTGCTCTATTGGAGCTGGAAATATGCCACGCGAAAAAGGCTGATCAAGGACGAAACGCCGCGCGAAGTAGCGGCCAGCATCTGCAGGCGGGTGGTAATCGCGCAGAGCCTTTACGCGGGCGGCGCGGCGCTCTGCGTGATCAACACCTGGGTGAGCATCGCCGCCATAGTGCTGGTGCAGTTGAACTATGTGCTGGCGCCGCGCTGGACCCGTTGGTTGGGATAAACGCGGGGTGTCGAGGGGATTGGATACGCGGTCTTTTTGTGGCTCGGAATCCCGCCCGTCGGGCGTGGTAGGCTTCCGAAATGGAATTCAGCTATCGGATTAGCGAGGCGGAATATCTGCGGGCATCGAGGCTCAAGCCACTGAGGAGCGGCGTTGCATGGGTCCTTAAGGCGGTAGCAGGGATCATCATGTTCTGGATTTGCATCTTTTTTGGGCTAATGGTGCTTTGGGCGGTGGTTCAGCGCAGCAGTTCCGTGTCCCACCAGCCGCCGGCGAATCATGTGGGCGCTGGGAAATTCCTCAACGCGGCTGTGCTGAATCTCGGACCATTCATTTTTCCATTCATTGTTATTGGAGGGGCAGCCATCTATATGCTTTTTGGGCTGGAGCCAATGCTCAAGCGCCGCGAATACCGAAGAGATGCTCGGATGCAGGGGCAATTCACTGCAACCATTGGGCAGGGTTCGATCTTGATCCGCGATGCTTACGGGGCATCTTCGCAGGCGAGCCCGGACGGTTACAAATCGTGGATCGAGTCCAACGGGCTGTTTGTCTTGCAGCTTCGCTCCGGCGGAAATGTCATCGTAAGCCTTGCCGGGCTTTCCGATGTCCAGCGCGGCGAACTGCGCAGCCTGCTGACCGCGACTCTACCAAAGAAGTAAGGCCAAATCAGCGGATCACCACAAAGCAACTTGTTTCCAGGATGCGTGTTATTACCAATGCGACGGTTGGGCGCCAAGCCCGGGCGCGGAGGTTATGGGAATGACTACGCTAGCGAGTTTATTTGCGCTGATGGGTATCGAGCTGATCCGATTTGGCGGGCGGGGCGGCGGCGGATTTGTTTTCTTGCTGTTTGGGCTGGCGGCGATCGGCATAGTGGTCTGGGCGCTCACGCGGCCGGGCAGCAGTGAATCGGCAAAGAACTGAAGCGGCCGGATGCTCACTTGCGGCGGGCGCTGAGAAATGAAGTGACGCCCAGGTAGAGAAACACCAGCATCATCGCGGCGGAAACCACGAAAGCCTTGTCGTAGGGGCCGTGCAGATGGGGCGGCCGGCTGCGATACATGGCCGCGCCGAAGACCAGCATAAAGAGAAAAAAGAAAACGCCGGTAACTTCAAGCCACAAGATTCCGCCGACGCGCTTGAAGGGGCGCAGAAAGCCTCCGACCCCGTGCGCAACTCCGCGCGTGGTCTTTCCCGCGGCCTGGCCGGCGCTGCGAGATTGCACGGCAGACGCAGTTGCCGTTGCATGCTGACTGGCTGCGGCCTGGGCGCCGCCGGCTAAGCGCTGGCCTGCAATGCGCCCGGCGACGCGGAGTCCGATGCCGAGGGCGCGGCCGATGGATTGCGGTTTCATTTCGATTTCGATGGTAACAGCGCGGCTCTGGGTACGGCTTTCGTGGGATCGCGGGCAGTTGACGGTTGCTCTGAAGCGCCGTTGGAATTAAGGTAAAAGAGTCCTTTGCGCTGGCCGGCGCTTGCAAATGTCAGGTTGGCCTTCGCTCCTGGAGGTGCCCGTGACATCCCGTCTGCGCGAACTGATTCAGCAACTTGGCGAGGCAATCCACGAGTCGGTGGTCGAGAGCGATCAGATCGCCGGAGTGGTGCAGGACATCCGCAAACACGGTTTCGACGTGCTTCTGATGCTGGAGGCGACCATCGGGCTGAACGAGGTGGGTTCGAAGGACGGCGAAGAGGGCGTTCCTGCCGGGGTAACCGGCGAGGCGGATGGGCCCTTCACCGGGGCCGATCTGCATTTTCTCAAGTCGCTGCGAATCTCCATCGAAGGCGAAGCCGAGAACGCGGCGGATTCCGACACCGAATAGTCCGGCTGTGCTCGTGTCGATCCTCAACCAACCTGTCGATGAACGGTCAGGCTGTCCGCATCCGCGCAAGCCTGATGCGCAAGCACGTCTATACTTCCCAACATGATTCCAATCGGCTCTCACCCAGTGTGGCACCCGGTGATGGAGACGCTCGCCTATGTGTCGGGCTTTGCCGTGTATCGGTGGCAGCGCGCGCGCCAGGGCGACATTGTGGATGAGCCGCAGCGCTGGACCGTGCTGGCCGCCGCCGCTGTCGGAGCGCTGGTCGGGAGCCGCGCGCTGGGAGTTGCCGAGCATTGGCCAACAGTTCAGCAGGCGTGGCAAGCGGGGCGGATCTGGGAGCTTTTGCTTTCTCCCGGCGGCAAGACAATTGTGGGTGGACTGCTGGGCGGCTGGCTGGCCGTGGAGCTGGTGAAAAAGCTGAGCGGAATCAAGCGCAGGACAGGGGACCTGTTTGCGCTGCCGCTGTGTGTGGGAATTGCGGTGGGGCGCGTCGGATGCCTGCTCGCGGGCCTGGCCGACGATACGTATGGGAAGCCCACCGCGCTGCCATGGGCCATAAACCTGGGCGACGGCATCGGGCGCCATCCGGTGCAGGTGTACGAGATTCTTTTCCTCATCGTACTTGGGATGTTGGTTGGTTCCCCCGTTAAGCTGCCGGAAGGAGCAAGGTTCAGGATTTTTCTGGCAGGTTATCTGGCGTGGAGAGTGGCGATCGACTTCTTGAAGCCGCAGCCATTGATCGGCGGAATGAATTTGATTCAGTGGAGCTGCGTGGCGGGGATTCTCTTGCTGGTGCTTGACGAAGTTAGACTCGGGAAAGGAATGCATGAGAAAGCGGTTGGTTGACCGGATTCCATTTGCAAAGATCGTGATCGGGCTGGCGGCGGTATTTATCGTCTCGCTGGGATCGTGCGGCCTGTCATTGGTTCTCAACTCGGGATCAGCACGAGCGATTGGCGCCACGCTCTCCATTGGCGGACTGATTGGGCTGCTCGTCTCGGTGGTGGGGCTCGTGGTGACATGCCTTGGCTGGGCAATCTTGTCGATCGTCGGAGCCTTCGGAGAAAAAGTGTCACAACCGCAAAAACTCTTCGATGAGAAGGATGATACAAAGCTCGATAAGCAGGATTAACTTCGCTACGCGGGAAAGCTGTGAAACAGGCAGGATGCGACATGATTGGAAAGAAGCTCATAACGTTGGCGTGTGCGGCCGGAATTCTGGCTTGCGGGGCGTGTTTTCTGCCGCCACCGCACATGCATACGCCCCCGCCGCCGCCCGTCCGGCTCGATTTGCAGGGTATCGGCAGGATTCGCGTGCAGGTCATAAACGCCTCGCCCACGCAGCACCTGGACGCAACGCAACTGGCCAGTTGGCTGGCAAGCCAGATCAATGCTCAGGGCAGCCGCGCGTCAGTCACCGGCTTCGCTGCCCAACAACCCGGGAATGAGGACGCGGTTCTCGAAGTTACGATTCTGAGCGAGAGTACGAACCTGCAATCAGCCCCGGCCTCGAACGGCCAATCGATCTGGGAGATCCAACTCAGCCTCACAGCCACGCTCACGCGGACGGATGGACAGTTGGTTTGGCGCGAATCGGATGGCAACTATCGGGCTTCCCGTGCTCTTCTCCAGGAGCCCGAGCCGGACCTTTGGAAGGAACCTGTCGTGCAGGGCTGGTTGACCAGGGGCGTTGGCAACCGCCTGGTCTATCGCATGATGAATGCGCTTTGATGGAGCGCGGGAGCGAGTAGGATAGCCCCATGCGATTGCCTTGGAAGGGAAAAACCGGATTGGCAAAGGCCGCGGTCATTCTGACCACGATTCTTTCGATTGCTACGGTCTCATGCGGGCTCAACTATGCCCTGGCGATGACGGTCATGAGTTCCAATTGGGCCGTTGGCGTACTGCTGGTTACCGCCTACGCCGAACTTACGGCCATGGCGGCATCCACGGTGGGGTTGGTGGTGGTGCTTGTGATGTGGCTTGCGGCCAAAGGCCGCGCTGCCTTGAGGAAGGATTCGAATGACTGAGAAGCTCCGGCCCTACCTGTTTTATGACGTGGCCATTTCCATCTGCTCCACGTGCTACCGCAGGGTGGACGCCAAGATTGTCTTCGAGAACGACAAGGTGCTCATGCTGAAGCGGTGTCCGGAGCATGGGCATGAGCGCGTGCTGGTGGCCGAGGATGTGGATTACTACCGGCGCTCGCGCGAGGTGTTCATCAAAACGCCGGAGCAGCCCATGGTCTATAACACACCGGTTAAATACGGCTGCCCTTACGACTGCGGGCTGTGCCCGGACCACGAACAGCACAGCTGTTTGACGCTGGTGGAGATATGTGACGCGTGTAATTTGACGTGTCCCATTTGCTACGCGGGCAGCGGCCAGCACAGGACGGAGTATCGCTCGCTCGAACAGATTGAGGCCATGCTGGATTGCGTGGTGCGCAACGAGAAGGAGCCGGATGTAGTGCAGATATCGGGCGGTGAGCCTACCTTGCATCCGGATTTTTTCCGGATTTTGGAAATGTGCAAGGAGCGGCCCATCCGCCACCTGATGGTGAACACTAACGGGATCCGCATCGCACAGGACGAGGAGTTTGCCAAGCGGCTGGCCGGATTCATGCCACAGTTTGAAATCTACCTTCAATTTGATTCGCTTGAGCGCGAGCCGCTGATGCAATTGCGCGGCGCGGATCTGCGTTCTGTGCGCGAGAAGGCGCTGGAGCGGCTGAACCGGCTGGGCATTTCCACCACATTGGTTGTCACTGTAGAGCGCGGTGTAAACGACGGCGAACTGGGCGCGATTGTGGACTTTGCGCTGACTCAGCCGGCGGTTCGCGGAGTTACATTTCAGCCCGTGCAGCAGGCCGGGCGCGTGCTGGGCTTCGAAAGCAAACAGCACCGGCTCACACTTACCGAGGTGCGCCGCCGGATACTCGAACAGACGGACGTTTTCAGGCCTGAAGACCTGATTCCGGTGCCCTGCCATCCCGATGCGCTGGCCATGGCTTACGCGCTTAAGATGGGCGACAAAACCGTTCCGCTCACCGGCATGATTCCGCCCGAGGTGCTGATCGATGGCGCGAAAAACACGATTATTTACGAGCAGGAAACCGGGTTACGCGAGCACATCTTCAAGCTCTTTGCTACCAATCATTCGCCCAGTTCGCAGGCTTCGACCTTGAAGGAGCTGCTGTGCTGCCTGCCCAAGGTGCTAATCCCGCAGGAACTTGGATACAAGAATCTGTTTCGAATTCTGATTGTGCAGTTCATTGATGCCGAGGCGTTCGATGTGCGCAGCGTGAAGAAGAGCTGCATCCACATCGCACATCCCGATGGCAAGCGGTTGATTCCCTTCGATACCTTCAATATGTTCTATCGCGGCGAGCTGGAAACGACGCGGCTGGCCGAGCTGCGCGGAATTGAAGCTGGAGTGGTGTAGACGGAGTCTCCGCTTCTGGCCAGGTTGGATTCTTTGCAGATTCGGAGCATACTATTGCCATGGCCACGCTGCCCGCACGCGATTATGTTGAGGCGTATGTGACGGTCGAGGAGTACCTGAAGACCAGCTACCGACCCGACTGCGACTACGTGGACGGTCGCGTCGAGGAGCGGAACTTAGGCGAATACGATCACGGCTATCTGCAAACCCTTTTGGCGGTTTTGTTCACAAATAATCGGGATGCCTGGGGAGTGCGGGCGGTAACCGACGTGAGGACGCAGGTGAGCCAAACGCATTTTCGCGTCCCGGACTTGTCCATCCTTCGCGCAGATGCGCCCCGCGAGCAGATCATTACGCATCCGCCGCTGATTGTGATTGAGATTCTCTCCCCGGAAGACCGGCTCAGCCGCTTTCAGGACCGCATCGACGACTATCTCGCGTTCGGCGTCGAGCATATTTGGATTATCGATCCAGAACGGCGTTCCGCATGGACCGCGAGTTCTGCAGGGTTGCATCTAGTGCAGAATGGTGAATTGGCTGTGCCGGAAACGCCTATCCGCGTCGTGCTAAGCGAAATGTTTGCGGAGTTGGATCGGGCTTAGTGGCTGTCGCTTTTGACTGCAACAAGAGGATCCGCCAGGAAAGATGCCGGAGAACGGAGAAAACACGCCTCACAAGCCCATCAAGAAGATAAGCTGGTGGAAATTAGCAGTTGGGCTGATTCTGGTTCTCGTTGAAGTCAAGGATTGGCTGACACCCGATAGAGACATTCCGGATGCCCTAAAGGCCTCGAACGCGACACAGCAGGGCGTTATGTACCTCGTATCCTGCGCGATTTTTCTTGTCGGAGTCGGGTTTATTGTGGCTGGAATCCGTGCCATCTGGCTGAATCGCTCATAATTGGCTCGACCCGAGCGCGCGCCAGCGGCTACCAAATTCCAGAAGGTCTGTTTCCAGTTCAGGAACGGTGAACATACATCCCTCTCAATCCTCTTCATCCCGTTAGCTCTTCAGCGCCACGCGAATATGCAGCTCCTTCAACTGCTGCTCGGTCACGGTCGTGGGTGCGTCGGCCATCAGGTCGATGGCTTTGGCGGTTTTTGGGAAGGCGATCACTTCGCGCAGGCTGGGCGCGCCAGCCAGCAGCATCACAATGCGGTCGAGGCCGAGCGCGATGCCGCCGTGCGGCGGAGTGCCGTATTCCAGCGCGTCAAGAAAAAAGCCAAACCGGGCGCGCGCCTCCGCGTCACTGATACCGAGCGATTGGAAGATCTGCTGCTGAATGTCTTTGCGATGAATACGGATCGAGCCCGAGCCGAGTTCGAGGCCGTTCATGGCCAGGTCGTAGCAGTTGGCGCGGACGCTGGCTGGGTCGGTGAGCAGGTTGGCCATGTCGTGCTCGTGCGGCGCGGTGAAGGGATGGTGCGCGGGCATCCACTTCTGCGTGCCCAGATCGTACTCGAACATGGGAAAGTCGACGATCCAGATGGGGTTGAAGGCGGCGCTTCCGTCAATTGGATTTGTGGCGTTGCGCGCGTGCGCATCCTCGACCACCTTCTCCGTAACGTGAAAAGCCTTGTGCCGGTCGGCGTACTTCTTCGCCAGCTCGGTGCGGAAATTGCCGGCGGCGGAGTAGACGTTAATCTCGCGCTCGCTCAACCGGCCTTCAAACTTGGTGTCACTGGCCTTGACCGGATGCGCCGGGTCCCCGGCAACAACGATCACAAAATCGGCCTCGGACGCGCCGGTAAGCTCGCGCACCTTCGCCGCGCTCTCCGGCAGGCTCTTGGCGAGGCGCTTGAAATCGTCAATGAACTTCGCGCCCTTCTTCTGGTCGAATACCGGATGGTTATCTTCACGCTCCTTGCGGCTCAATTCGCCCACGTTGGGAATGCGCAGAGCCACGACCGGCAGCGCCGGATCGATCTGTAGGGTGGCAAGCGCTTCATCAGTAAACGCCGCGCGCACATCGGTAAGGCCCGGCAGGCGCAGGTCGGGCTTGTCGGAGCCGAAGCGGCGCATAGACTCGTCGTAGGTGATGCGCGGGAAGGGCGTGGGCAGGGTGACGCCTGATGCAGCAAAGGCTGCAACGAGAAACTGCTCGACAACCGCGAAGACAGTCTCCTGGTGCGGGAAGCTTATCTCCAGGTCGACCTGCGTGAATTCAAGCTGGCGGTCGGCGCGTTGGTCCTCGTCGCGGAAGCAGCGGGAGATCTGGAAGTAGCGATCGAATCCGCTGATCATAAGAATCTGCTTGAAGATCTGCGGCGATTGCGGAAGCGCGTAAAACTCGCCCGGATGCACGCGGCTGGGGACGAGAAAATCCCGCGCGCCTTCGGGAGTGGACTTGGTGAGAATGGGTGTTTCGATCTCTAGAAATCCTTGCTCGCTGAGCGATTCGCGAATGGCGCGCGTGATTTCGTGGCGCAGGCGGAAGTTGCGCTGCATCTCCGGTCGGCGCAGGTCGATGTAGCGGTATTTCAGGCGGACTTCTTCGTTCTGAATGGCTTCGTCGGAGGGCGAGAACGGCGCCAGGCGCGCGTCGTTGAGGACCAGTAGCTGCGTCGCTTCAATCTCGATTTCGCCGGTAGGCATCTTGGGATTGATAGCGTCCTTGTCGCGCAGGGCAACGGTGCCGACAGCCGCGACAACGTATTCGGGGCGGACTTGCTCGCCTTTAAGGTGGCCGTCAGGAGTGAGCTCCTTGTCGAGCACAATCTGGGCAATGCCGGAGCGATCGCGGAGGTCGAGAAAGATCAGGTTGCCGTGATCGCGACGGCGGTTGACCCAGCCCATCAGCACAACCTGCTGGCCAGCGTTGGCGGCGCGCAATTCGCCGCAGAGATGGGTACGTTCGAGACTGCCTAAAAAATCGAGCACTACTGGTTTCCTTTATCCTTACGCGGATATTTCAACAATCCATCGGTACTAACAATGGGCGGGCGCCCCTTACTGGGTACGTGTTTGTTCTTGTGCCAAGTGTAGGAGACCCTCCGGCTTCGCCATCTCAACCGGTCGCTTGTTGGTTAAGAAACACGGCCAGCTCCGCGCGAAGAACCTTTGTTTGTATTCCTGTCGAGAAAGTCTTCACTGTCAGGATACCGGATTGGAGCTCGTCCTCGCCCAGGATGACGATAGCGCGGGCGCTCTTGTCCGCGGTTTCGAAAGACTTTTTGAGACGAAAGCTGCCGTCTCCCAATTCGACACGCAGCCCGGCGCGGCGCAGTTCGCGGGCCAGGGCCAACGCGGCAGCGTTGATGAGCGTAAGGCTAGCTTCGTTCTTCGCATCGGCCAACGGCGCGATAAATGCTGCTGCCTTCTCGTCCTGCTTGGCTGTTTCGAGCGCCTGGAGGGTGAGGACAAGCCGATCTTCGCCCATGGCAAAGCCGATGCCCGGCGCCTTGGGTCCGCCGATGGCCTCGCTCAGGCCGTCGTAGCGCCCGCCGCCGAGCAGGGCGTTCTGCGCGCCCAGGCCGCCGTGCGTGAATTCGAAGGTGGTGCGCGTGTAGTAGTCGAGGCCCCGCACCAGGCGGTGGTTGCGCGTGTAGGGCACGCCGGCTGCGTCGAGCGCGGCGAGCACAGCCGCGAAGTGGGCGCGCGAGGCTTCGTCGAGCGAATCGGCAATGACGGGCAGCGTATCGATGATGGGCTGGTCGGCGGGAACCTTGCAGTCCAGCACGCGCAGCGGATTGGTGACCGCGCGGCGCTGGCAGTCTTCACACATTTGCGAAACCACGGGAACGAGTGCGGCACGAAGAGTTTCGTTGTAGCGCGTGCGGTCTGCCGCTGAGCCGACTGAATTTAGCTCGAGCTTCCATCCCGTAATGCCCAGCTCATCGAGCAGCGTGGCCAGCATTTCAAGGATCTCCGCGTCGCGCAGCGGGCTCTCGCTGCCGGCAGTAGGAGGCCCGATAACTTCAGCGCCGATCTGCGAGAACTGCCGATAGCGCCCCTTCTGCGGACGCTCGCGCCGGAACTGTGGGCCAATGTAATAGAGCTTCTGCAACTGGCCGGTCTCGCCCAATTTGTGCTCAATATAGGCTCGAACAACTCCGGCAGTGTTTTCGGGGCGAAGTGTAAGAGACTGCGTCTTCTCCGACTGCGCGCGCGCGCGATCCTCCCAGGTGTACATTTCCTTCGAAACGATGTCCGTCTCTTCTCCTACGCCGCGCGCAAACAGTCCGGTGTCTTCAAAAATGGGCGTGCGGATTTCGCCAAAGTTGTAGCGGCCAAAGACGGCGCGGGCCGTAGCTTCAATGCGGTTCCAGAGGGCCGTTTCCGGCGGCAGCAGGTCGCGTGTGCCGCGGACGGCTTTGATCGTGGTCATGGCTTTAACAGTGTATCTAACCGCCCGATTTTCCTAAGGCCTCTCGGATAACTTCCGCATGCGGCGCGACCAAACCTGCGTTAGACTTTGAGCACCGTTCCGGAGCCGGAAAAATTGGTATTCTGCAGCCAATGCGGATCATCCTCGCGCGACATCGAAGGCTATTGCCGTGGCTGCGGAGCACCCATGTCTTCCGGCGAACCGCTTGCTCCCGGGCAGCCTGCAGGCGCACCACAACCGGAAGCCGAATCATCGAGACGCCAGTCTCTCGCTCCAGCTATCTTCCCATTGGATCGCCTGACGCGAAAGAATCCCTGGGTTGCGGCCCTCTTTGCATTGCTCTTCGGACCTCTTGGAATGCTGTACAGCACGGCCACAGGCGCCCTGGTGATGTGCGTCATGTACGTCCTCCTCTTGTTCATCGCCGGCGGGCGGTTGGCGTGGGCGGTCTGGCCCATATGCATTTTCTGGGCGGCGATGGCGGCGCGGGAGTAAGGCGCGACCTTCGTCGCCTTAAATACTTGAACAATAGCTGCGGCCTCTCTTCAAAACCGGCTCAAGCGCAAAGTCCATTCTTGACAAACTAAACTAAACCGTTCAGTATTAGATTTCTGGAGAAATATCTATGATTCGGGTGCAGAATCTGGTTAAGAAGTTTGGCGCGTTTACTGCCGTGGATGATGTTTCGTTCGAGGTTGCGGAGGGGGAGATCTTTGCCTTCTTGGGGCCGAACGGTGCCGGAAAAACTACCACTATCAAGATGTTGACCACGCTGCTGAAGCCGACCAGCGGGGCGATCGAGTTGGACGGGCTGAATCCTGAGGTGAAGCAGAATGAGGCGCGGCGTCGCTTTGGCATCGTCTTCCAGGACCCCAGCCTGGACGGCGACCTGACGGCCGAGGAAAACATGGAGATCCACGGCGTGCTCTACCATGTGCCGCACAAAGTGCGACGCCAGCGGACGGAAGCGCTGCTGAAGCAGTTTGAGCTTTGGGACCGGCGCAAGGACCAGGTGAAAAAGTTCTCCGGCGGCATGAAGCGGCGGCTGGAGATTGCGCGCGGATTTCTGCACACGCCGAAGATTCTGTTTCTCGATGAGCCGACCTTGGGCCTCGATCCGCAGAGCCGCAATCAGCTTTGGACGCATGTGAAAAAAGTGAACGAAGCGGAGAAGGTGACGGTGTTTTTGACTACGCATTACATGGACGAGGCGGATCGCGTGGCGCATCGCGTGGGCGTGATCGATCACGGAAAGCTGGTTGCACAAGGGACTCCGCAGCAGATCAAGGAGCAGACGAAGACGGAGACGCTCGAAGAGGCGTTTCTCGCGTTGACCGGGTCGACCATCCGCGACGAGAGCGCGGGATCGGCGGACCACATGCGGCAGTTTGCCAAGATGTGGCAAGGAGGCAAGCGATGAGCGCCATCTATATTTTGTGGCTGAGAGAGTTGAAGCGATACACGCGATCGCGGGTGCAGCTACTGGCTTCGCTGGGGCAGCCACTGATGTATCTGCTGGTGTTGGGGTTTGGCCTGGGGCCTGTTTTTCAACGCGCGGGTCAGGGAAGCTATCTGCAGTTTGTTGCGCCGGGAGTCATCGGTATGACTGTGCTCTTCTCATCGATCTTTTCCGGGCTTGGCCTCTTGTGGGACAGGCAGTTCGGCTTCTTGAAAGAGACGCTGGTAGCGCCGGTATCGCGATTGCAGATCATGATAGGGCGCACGCTGGGCGGCGCAACAGTCGCCGTCTTGCAAGGGCTCCTGGTCACGCTCGTCTGCGTAATAGCGGGCTTCCGCCCGTTGCACCTTGCCAACGTGCCGCTGGCTCTTGGGTTCATGCTGCTGATCGCCACGGTATTCGCCGGCCTGGGCGTTGCCGTTGGCTCGAGCCTGCAGGACATGCAGGGATTTCAGCTGATCATGAACTTCCTGGTCATGCCCATCTTCTTTCTATCCGGAGCGTTGTTTCCGCTGGATGGGCTGCCGAAGGTGCTTGGAGCGGTTACCATGGTGGATCCGCTGTCCTACGGCATCGACGGAATGCGGGCGGTTCTCATCGACAAAGCTCACTATGGCGCGATGGTCGACTTCGAGGTGCTGGTAGCTGTAGCGGTACTGTTCATTGTGATCGGCGCCTGGCGCTTTTCGAAGATTGAGATTTAACCATGGCGCGACCACGCAGTGAAGAGGCGCACGACCGGGTGCTGCGCGCGGCGCTGGAGCTGTTTGGCGAGCGCGGCATCGATGCCACTAGCATGGATGCGATTGCGCAGTCCTCAGGCGTGAGCAAGGCGACCATCTACAACCACTGGCCGAACAAGGAAGCGCTGCTGATCGACGTGATGCTGATGGTCAACGGTCTGGGGCGCGATCCAGAGGATGTGGACTCGGGCGACCTGTGCAACGATCTGGCCACAGTCTTGAGCCGCCGGCCGCCGGACGAATTCGACGTTGCGCGGGAACGGATGATGCCGGCCATGATTGCGTATTCGGCGGTGCACCATGAGTTTGGCGAGGCGTGGAGGCACCGCGTGATGGAGCCGTCGCGCGTGTGCCTGAAGCGGATCTTGCGGCGGGGAATCAAACGCGGGTTATTGCATGGCGCGCTTGACTTCGATGCGGCGATGGCGCTGCTGCTGGGGCCGATGCTCTACGGCCATATTTTTCATCGCGGAAATCCCTCCGGCCCGAAGGATTTAGGACGCGTAGCGGCAGAGTCGTTCTGGCGGGCATTTGGAGTTGGCGAAGGCAACATCGGAAAAGTGCACCGATGACGGGACGGCAAGGCATAGTAGAGCTTTTTAACTGAGCAGCAAGTCAAAGGAGCAGCGGCACGATGAAGACTGCAACATCCGCGGATGGTACGCACATTGCGTTCTGGCGCGAAGGGTCCGGTCCGCCATTGCTGCTAGTGCATGGCGGGGTTTGCGATCATCTTGCCTGGTACTATGTTGTTCCGTTACTGGCGCAAAAGTTTACGGTGTATACATACGATCGGCGCGGGCGCGGAGAGAGCGGTAACACTCCGCCATACTCTGTTGAACGCGAGGTCGAAGACCTTGTCGCGATGCTCGCGGCGATTGGCGAACCGGCGCATCTGCTGGGCCACTCCGCTGGGGCAATGCTGGCGCTTGCGGCGGCGGAGCGAACCAATGACCTGCTCAGCCTGGTGCTCTACGAACCGGCATTTCAAATTGAGGGGGTCCGCGAGCGGCCTGGGCCGGAGATTCTCAAAAAGATGCAAGATCTGTTGGCGGCAGGCGATCGCGACGAGGTGATCCGCATGGCCATTCGCCAGACTGTAGAGTTTTCGGAGGATCAAATTGCCGCGATGGAGGTTGGCCCGGGCTGGGAACAGTTGCGCAGCGTTGCGCATGCGATCCCGCAGGACTGGGAGCTTTGGAACCAGCCGCTGGTTGCGGAGCGAGTGAGCGCGGTGCGCACGCGAACGCTGCTGCTGATGGGGTCGGAGAGCCCGGTGTGGCTGCAAGCAGCTGCGAGGGCCGTTCTGGCCGCTTTGCCTTGTGCAACGTTGGAAGTGCTTCAGGGCCAGGAGCATCACGCCACCATTACTGCTCCGCAGATGTTTGCGCGGGCGGTGGTGGATTTTGCGTTCGAGAGTCTCGCGTAGATTTGCGCAGTGGCGGATCAAGCTGGGCTAACGCCGTATGATTTTGGGGTGCGCGCCCTTCATCCGAATTCGTTGCCAATGGATACATCGCTGCTGAGGCCGGGACTGCTGCTGGCGGTGGGAGTTTCCGGCGGCGCGGACTCGGTGGCGCTGCTGCGTGCACTGCACGAGCGAGGCGGGGAGCTGGGCCTGGTGCTTCATGCGGCTCATTTGCACCATGGGTTGCGCGGCGCGGAGGCGGACGGCGATCTCGACTTCGTGCGCGGGTTGGCGGCGGATCTCGGACTTCCCTTTCACGCGGCGAAGGTCGATGTTGCGGGGGAGGCGGAAAAGGCCGGCGAGTCGATTGAAGAAGCTGCGCGCCGGCTGCGCTATGGGTGGTTTCGGCAGCTCATGGCGGAGGGCGCGGTGGACGCTGTGGCTACGGCGCATACACTCGACGACCAGGCGGAGACAGTGTGTGCGAAATTTCTGCGCGGCGCGTGGACCGAGGGGCTGAGCGGCATTCATCCCGTGGTCGACTTTGCCGAGGGGCGCGTTGTGCGTCCGCTGCTGGGCACAACGCGGGCCGAGGTTGAGGCGTATCTGAAGGCGCTGGGGCAGGACTGGCGCGAGGACTCGTCGAACCACAACCCGGCGTATACGCGGAATCGCATTCGGCATGAGTTGCTGCCGCTGCTGGAAGAGTGGAATCCGCGGCTGCGGGAGCACATGGCGCAGATGGCTGTGCTTGCCCGCGACGAAGAGGCCTGGTGGCAGGTGGAGCTGGCGCGGCTGGCTCCTCAAATCCTATTGGCCGGGAAGCCGGTCCGGGGCGGTGGCCGGGTTTCGGGGGATGGGCTGGCGCTGGACGTGACGCGGCTTTCGGCGCTGGCGCCTGCTTTGCAACGGAGACTGTTGCGGCATGCGGCGGGGCAGTTGGGCGCGGCGCTCGATTTTCAGGCGACGGAAGCGCTGCGGTCGCTGGCGCTCGAAGGTCGTGCCGGACATAAGCGGGAGCTGGCCCATGGGTTGCGCGGAGAGCGAACTCCGCGGGAGCTGCGATTGACGGTGGAGGCGATCTCGCCGGTCGCGGTCGAAGCCGTTCCTGAGTACAGCGCGGCGATTCCGGGAGAGATTCTGGCACCGGCATTCGGAGTGAGCCTGCGGATCGAGGTTGCGGGAATGGCGGCAACGGCGACGCTGCGCAATTGGAAGCCGGGCGACAGGGTGCGGCTGCGTTACTCCGGCGGCCCGCGCAAAGTGAAGGAAGTGCTGGAGCGGCTCCGGGTTACAGGAAGCGCGCGGGCGATTTGGCCGGTGCTGGAGCTGGAGGGTCGCATCGTATGGATGAAGGGCGTTGAGCTGGACCCTGAACCGGGCTTGGCGGTTTTTGCGACGGAACTCTAAAGTGCCCGCCGATCCGATCACCTTACAAATCAATCAACTGCGCGGCTCGTTAAGATAGAACTCCGTGTAATCAAGGTAGTTCTGCGCGTATTCGAAGATGAGGGCACGGTCCTTGTCAGAGAGTTCACGCCGCATCTTGGCAGGAACGCCGGCCCAGAGCGTGCGCGGCGGGACGACGGTGTGCTCGGGAACCACGGCACCCGAAGCGATGATGGACCCGGCGCCAATGCGGCAATCGTTGAGCACCCGTGCGCCGATGCCGATGAGGCATTCGTCTTCCACAGTGCAGCCATGGACGGTGGCGTTGTGGCCGATGGTGACCCAGTCGCCGACCGTCACTGAATAGAGGTTGCGCTGGCCATGCAGTACGGCGCAGTCCTGGACGTTGGAGTTAGAGCCAACACGGATGGAGTTGACGTCGCCGCGCAAAACGGCATTCATCCACACGGAGGAACGCTCGCCAAGCGTGACGTCGCCTATAAGCTGGGCGGACACATCGATGTAGCAGGAGGAGTGAACCTGGGGCGTATGGCCCTGATAACTGCGGATCATGAACGGAAGCCCTTCAAGGCCAGTTTAATGCAGAAATCGGAGGATTCCGTTATGATTAAAGAGCCCCATGGCAGGTTTGGAGGTGGGATTTCTTGGCAGAGGTTCGCATTCAAGAAGGCGAGCCGCTCGAAAATGCGCTGCGCCGGTTCAAGCGGAAGGTACAGCAGGAGGACATTATCAAGGAAGTAAAGCGTCACTCCTACTATCTGAAGCCCGGTGAGAAGCGCCGCGTGAAGGCAGCATTGGCACGCAAGCGGAATCGCAAGAAGGCTCGCAAAGAAGCTGACTGATCTCACAGTCGTAACTAATCCGTGGCGCCCCGGCGATCTCCGCGCGATCCAAGCGCAGATTTCCTGCAAGTAACACAGAGCCGGGGCGGCCAATCATTCTACCCCGACAACCAACTCCGACGTCCTACCCAGGATCGGCCGGTTCTGTGCCGCTCATGCTTCCAGAAGCAGAACGTTAAGCCAACGCCCGCAGTGGAAGCTGCACCCGTGGCCGCGCAAATCGTGAGCACCGAGCCTATTCCAGCCCTCGGCTGAAGATCAGATCGCCCCAATAATTGGATGGGAATCCGGCGTCGCGGAGCAGCGTGGCCAGTTGCGCCCAGTGCCTCTGACTATGGAGGAGCGCATGGGCTGCCAGTTTGCGCCGCGAAGCGATGCGCAGATCGTCCGGAATCCAATCGTAGGCAAGGGTGAACGTCTCATTCCAATTTGTTGCCGGGTCGTCCAGCAGAGACTGAAAAATCTTCGCAGCTTGCTCGTGCATGGCGAAGAGCGCTGAGAGAGGACTCTTGGGCAGATCGGGCCTCGGCGTCATGGGTTTGCCGGAGACGAACTGTGCCCAGCGCAGATCCGCCATCCAGATATGGCGCACCAGCACCTGCACCACGCCCGCGTCGTCAATGGCGCAGGGCAGTGCCAGCAGCTCGGGATTGGCCTCGAAGTGTCCTTTCCAGAACTTCGCAGCTTCCTGGCTCCATGTGAGCAGCTCTTGCAATGTAATTGCGGCGGTCATCGCATCCTCTTCAGGGCGCGATGGCCAATGTCGCGCCGGAAATACATTCCCTCAAACTGAATTTCTGCCATGGCCTGGTAAGCGCGGTCTAGAGCCTCTTCAAGTGAAGCGGCGACAGCGGTAACGCCCAGAACGCGGCCTCCCGCAGTGACCAGATGGTCGCCAACGCGGGCGGAGCCGGAGTGGAAGACCTGGACACCAGGGACGCGGGCTGCGGCACTGAGCCCGTAAATGGGAAAGCCTGCTTCATATTTGCCGGGATAACCGGCGGAGCTCGCAACTACGCAGGCTGATGCGCCCTGCGACCAGCGAAGTTCGGTCTCTGCCAGGCGGCCATCGATGCATGCTTCCAGGGCTTCCACCAAGTCAGACTCCAGGCGCAGCAGGATGGCCTGGGTTTCAGGGTCGCCGAAGCGGGCATTGAACTCGAGCACCTGGGGGCCTCGGGCGGTCATCATCAGGCCACAGTAAAGTACGCCGGAGAAAGGCGTGCCCTCCTGGGCCATGGATTGAATCGCCGGCTTGGCCACGTGTTGCAGAATCCACTCCGTCATCCCCGGCTCAAGCATGGTGTCGGTGGAGTAGACGCCCATGCCGCCGGTGTTGGGTCCGGTGTCTCCCTCGCCAATGCGCTTGTGGTCCTGTGCGGGAGCCAGTGGGGCCACATTCACGCCGTCCGATAGGCAAAGAAAGCTGATCTCATCGCCTTCGAGGAACTCCTCGACGATGACCTGCCGCTCGGCTTCGCCGAGAAGCGAGCCGGTGAAGAGCCCTTGCGCCGCTTCAACAGCAGTGCGCCTCGACTGGCAGATCAGCACGCCCTTGCCGGCAGCCAGGCCATCGGCTTTCACGACGATGGGCGGGTGGAAAAACTCGACGGCTTTCTCCAACTCCTCCGCATTGGCGCAGACGGCGTAGTTGGCGGTGGGTATATTGTGCCGCTGCAGAAAGTGCTTGGCGAAACCCTTGCTGCTTTCGAGCTGCGCAGCGGCACGCGTGGGCCCGAAGACGCGCAGGCCGTGCTGCTGCAGCGCGTCAACAATGCCGAGCGAGAGCGGCAGTTCCGGGCCAACGATGGTGAGCCCAGGCTGCTCTTCGAGCGCGATGCGGACCATTGAGTCCAGGTCTTTGAGATCGGCGGGAACGCAGCGGGCAATCTCCGCAATGCCGCCGTTGCCGGGGGCGCAAACCACTTCGGTGACCTTGGGGCTGCGTTTCACCGCCCAGGCTAGCGCGTGCTCGCGGCCTCCGGAACCGATGATCAGGACTTTCATTAGGGGACGGGCCTGCTCTCTCATGGGTGCTGATTTTGGCAGATGCTGAAAGGCTATCTGAGCAAAACGGGGGTCGGAAGTCAACCGGACGGCCTCGTTAGCTGGGATGCAACGGAAAATGTGAAGCTTTTCAAGGCTATTCGGAACTATGATCAAGCTCAATGAGGATCCGAATGCGAAGGTGCCTTTACATTTTGCTCGGCATTGGCCTTTCTGCATTCCACTGCAATGCAGATACACGATGGTGCTCGATTGCTGTTGGAGGCTCTTCAGAAGCGCTGATCTACCCACCAATTGCGCGTGCTGCGCGTGTTTATGGTGTGGTGTTGAGCCGAGTGACCTACTCGACGACAGGAGAGGTAGTAAGAGTCGAGGCGATTTCAGGGCCACCAATGTTGTCGAACTCGCTGGGTGAACAGATGGGTAAATGGTCAATCAAGACCGACGCAACCGGGGAGGGATTGTGTCAGTCTCTCGTGATTGCGGACTTCAGACTCCATGATTCCTCCGACCCGGTTCCAAGTAGACCGACTTTTCCTGCGATTCCATCAATTCTGCGTTTGTCCGCAGACGGTGAGACCTTTTGTCTTTGCGATCCAAGTGCCGAGATCCGGACATACTGGAAAACGCCCTTTCTGCGTTTCGACAATGCGATTAAGAGACGCTTTGCGAGGCTTTTTCGGCATTCAAATTGAGTCGCCAGGAATAGGAACTTGCAACGCCAACTGCCCTATACTCAGTCGTAATGAGCCAAAATCCCAACAATGGTTGAACGCCGAATCAAGCCGTATTTTGAAGAGCGGGCCGAATTGGAGCGGCGGGCGGAGCAGACGCGCGTGTTCCGTCGGAATCAGGCGATTGGGCTGGTGATTGTTGCGGCGGCGATTTTGATTTTCTGGCTGTTCCGGACGAATCCGCGATGGATATTTCCGCCGGGATGGTGGCGGCTTTGACGATTGCATCGAGCAGGCCCTTGGACGAGGGCCAATCTCCGCTGGCTGTGATCGTCCTGGGCCCCACGGGCAGCGGCAAGACGGCTTTGTCGCTTGAACTCGCCGAGCGCTTCAATGGCGAAATTGTGAGCTGCGACTCCGTGGCTGTCTATCGTGGCATGGAGCTGGGCACAGCCAAGCCAACAGCCGAGGAACGGGCGCGGATTCGCCATCACCTGATCGATGTAACCGCGCCGGATGTGCCCTTCACCGCCGGCGAGTATAGCCGGCAGGCGCGGGCGGCGCTCAAAGACATTGCGGAACGGGGAAAGCTGCCAATTGTGACCGGGGGAACGGGGCTTTACCTGCGCGCGCTGACGGAGGGGTTGATCAT
>Ga0302324_100003060_pt1 | contig 37903 bp, 41 predicted proteins | sample Palsa_T0_1_FD_201949 | JGI IMG/M metagenome (GOLD analysis project Ga0302324, IMG submission 201949) | Peat permafrost microbial communities from Stordalen Mire near Abisko, Sweden - Palsa_T0_1 | ecosystem: Environmental > Terrestrial > Soil > Palsa > Peat permafrost | place: Sweden: Abisko... | reverse complement strand
TCCCCAGCATTTGCAGGATTCCGATTCCGCCGGAACTGGGCGGCGGCGCGGTGATGACGTCGTAATCGCGATAGCGGCCCTGGAGCGGCGCGCGCTCCACCGCCTGGTACTGCTTGAGATCCTCGAGCGTGATCAGCCCGTGATTCGCCTCGATCGCGGCCGCGAGCTTCCGAGCAGTTTCGCCTTCATAGAAATCGCTCGCGCCACGGTCGCGAATGCGCTTCAGCGTCTCGGCCAGCTCGGGCTGGACCAGGTTTTCGCCGTAGCGAGCGCTCAAGAAGATTCGTTTCGATTCCGCGAATTCCGCCAGCTTCCGGCTGGACGATTCATTCCCGAGCGATTGAGCGAGACTATACGAAACCGGGAATCCTTGTTCCGCCAGTTGAATGGCCGGCGCCAGGAGTTCCGCCCAAGGTTTATGCCCGTACTTTTGGTATGCCAGCGCAAGGCCTCGCACGGTGCCTGGGACGCCCGGCGCCCGCCATCCGTCCCGGCTATCTCGGGTCACGTTGCCGTGCGAATCCAGATACATATCGTGGCCGGCCTGGAGCGGCGCTTTCTCGCGGAAATCGACGAAGGTGGTGCGGCCGTCGGCGAAGCGCGCCAACAGGAATCCGCCGCCGCCGATGTTGCCCGCCGAGGGATGGGTCACGGCCAGGGCGAAGCCGATTGCAACCGCGGCGTCGATGGCGTTTCCCCCGGCCTTCAACACGGCTACGCCGACGTCGGTCGCCAGCGGCTCTTCGGTCACCACCATGCCGTTGCGCGCGCGCACCGGCTCGTGCGCCCAGAGACCGGCTGCGACGAGCAGAGCGCATAGCGCTGCCTTGATTCGCATAAATCTATCGTGGCACAGGCGGTGGCGCGAATGTTACTTTCGGATGGTTCGCAAAAATTGCACCGACTACGCACCTGAACGCGGACGGGCCAAGTCATGGCGGAGTTGGTCGAGGGTCACATATTTTCCTTGGCGCATCTCGTGTTCGGCCTTGTTCACGAGAGCGCTCTCTTTGGCGCTTAGAACGTCATCGCGATCGACCACACGCTTCGGTTTGATCAGTACACCGTTCTTTTGCTCCGCGAACGCTACTAAGTCCCCAGCCTGGAGTTTGAGGGTTTCGAGGATCTCGCGCGGGATCACTACCTGCCGCCGATGCCCGACGCGACCGATTCGTTCTTGAGCTGGAGCTGTCTTCATGTGAGATAGCCTTGGACGTTTGCTTTCAGCGGGCCCCGTTGTTATCGCGTCGAGAGTTCGGCGCGGCGTCCGCGGTGATATTCCGCCAGCGCCTGGTTCGCCGCCGCGATGGTCCCGAGTTCGTCGGCGACGGTTTCAAGAGCCGACCCCGGAATCGCGGCGTACAGCTCGCCGTCATCTAAATCCGTGTAGACGCGATTGCCGATGCATCCCGCGCTGGTGACCACGCCGCCCGCCATCGCCGCTGGAATGGCCATGCACGTCGGACGCGCGAGCAAGGGGAGTTTAGACGCGACCCCGGCACGTAGAGCCGCTTCTTCCAGCAGCATCAGGCTCGCGGGCGCTGCCGCCAACAGGACTACATCCGGAGCCACGGGCGTCTCGGCCAGCGGCGCATACACGATGTTCTTGGGCGCTTTCGCTAGCACCGGGATGCCCGGCACCTCTTCCATTTTCAGGTAACCCAGGCTGGTCATTGTGCCTAGAATATTCGTCAGCTCGTTCGCGCGGTTGGGCGGCGGCTCGATTTTGTGCGTGTAAGAACCGACCGGGCAATTAAGGTGGTCGGCTGGGACCGTGTAGAACGTGCGTCCCTCCGCCGCCAGCCGCCAGAAGCTACAACCGGACGGTTCCGATCCGACGAATTTCTCCGTCGCCGCCGGCGGTTCATCGGGGAAGCTGATGGCCACTGGACGATGTTTCAACTTCAGGATCTGATGGAACCGGCGTTCGAGTGCTGCATAGTCAGGCATTGTCCTATCTTGCCACGTGCAAGAATCAGAAGAGATGTCGTCGGCTGTGAACGCGCCCACGGCGCGCCAATTTTTTTCCAGGCACGGGTTGCTCTCAAAATGGCATCCGCGCTACGAGTTCCGGGCCGGGCAACTCGAAATGGCGGAGGCCGTGGAATCGGCCATTGCCGAAAAGAAACATTTGCTGATCGACGCCGGCACGGGCACCGGCAAGACGCTGGCCTATCTGGTGCCCGCCATCCTTTCCGGCAAGCGCGTGGTGGTTTCCACCGGCACCAAGAATTTGCAGGAGCAGCTATTCTACAAGGACATTCCATTTCTCGAAAAACGCTTCGCCCGGCCCTTGCAGGTCTGCTACATGAAAGGCCGGAACAACTTCGCGTGCCGGCAGAAGATTTACGACGCCGACCGCGAGCCGATTCTCGACGGCCTGGAGGAGATCGCCGATTTCCAAGTCATCCGCGAATGGGAGAAGACCACCACCACAGGCGATCGCGCGGAGATCAAGACGCTGCCCGAATCGAGTTCGGCCTGGCAGAAGATCGATGCGCGCCGGGAACTGTGCAGCGGGCAGAAGTGCCCGCAGTTCGAGCGCTGCTTCATCACGCAAATGCATCAGCGCGCGCACGAAAGCGACATCATCATCGTCAACCACCATCTGTTCTTCGCCGATCTCGCGGTCAAGGGCGAGGAGTTCGGCGGCATCATCCCCGAGTACGCCGCCGTGGTTTTCGACGAAGCGCACGAGATCGAGGACGTCGCCGGGAGGTACTTCGGCGTCGGCATCAGCAACTACCAGTTTCAGGAGCTGGTGCGCGATGTCGCCGCCGTTTCGCGCGCCAAGCAATTCGGTTCGGGCGAGCTCGACCGCATCCTCGACACGCTCAGCGACCGCGCCGAACAATTCTTCGCTCTGTTCGGCGAAACCGAGGGCCGCGTCGGATTTAAGGGACACACCGCCTTCTTCGAACGGCATGAGGAAACCTATGCGGACGCCCAGCGCGCCTTGGAACTTCTGGCCACGCAGCTTCAATTGGTGAAGAACGCCCCCGACGAAGTGATCCCGCTGTTTCGCCGGACACAGGAAATCGCGCAACGGCTGGCCTTTTGGAGCCGCGGGGACGACCGCTCCTACGTCTATTGGATTGAGCGCCGGGGACGCGGCTGTTTCCTGCAGGCCACGCCCATCGATGTCTCCAGGCTGCTCGAGGAAAAATTGTTCGACGCGCTGGATACCGTAGTGCTTACTTCCGCGACATTGGCGGTGGGTGGAACCTTCGAATTCACGCAGGCGCGCCTGGGACTCCGCAACGCGCGGCCGCTGGTGGTCCCCAGCCATTTCGAATACCGCAAGCAGGCGCTGCTGTACGTTCCGCAGCACATGCCCGACCCGCGCTCGCCGGCCTTCGGCCGCGCCGCCGCCGAGGAGATCGCGCGCATCCTGCTGCATAGCCGCGGACGCGCGTTCGTGCTATTCACCAGCCACCAGCAGATGCGCATGGTGTACGATCGCGTGTCGCTCGAAATCGAATATCCCACCTTGCTGCAAGGCACCGGGCCGCGCAGCGCGCTGCTCGAAGAATTCCGCGCCACGCCCAACTGCGTCTTGTTCGCCACCTCTTCGTTCTGGCAGGGCGTCGATGTGCAGGGCGATCAGTTGAGCTGCGTTATCATAGACAAGTTGCCGTTCGCCGTGCCTAGCGATCCGGTGGTGGAAGCGCGGATCGAACGAATTCGCCAGGAGGGCGGCAATCCGTTTTACGACTATCAGATCCCCCAGGCGGCGCTTAGCTTGAAGCAGGGTTTCGGACGTCTCATTCGCAGCAAGAACGATCGTGGAGTCTTGGCTCTGCTGGACAATCGAATCACCAAGCAGCGCTACGGCCAGGTGTTCTTCGACAGCCTGCCGGACTACGCCTTCACCACCAACCTCGGCGATGTGGAGAAATTTTTCGATGTTTGAAGTTTCAGTGGAGCAATCCTTCGCGGCCGGTCACGCCTTGCGCAACTATCATGGCAAGTGCGAAAACGTGCACGGGCACAACTTTCGGGTTCGAGTGGCGGTCCAGGGCGAACAACTGGACACTACCGGCCTCTTAGTGGATTTTCTGGAAGTCAAAAACCTCATCGGCGGAGTGGTCGACGGCCTGGATCACCAGTTTCTCAACGAAGTTTCGCCTTTTGATGAAATTAATCCGTCGGCCGAGAACATCGCGAAATATTTTTACGATCGCATCAGCGCGGGATTGACCGGCGAAGGGGTGCGAATCGCCGAAGTCAGGATCTGGGAGACGGACAACGCCTCGGCTCTGTACCGGCCGTAAAACGCTATCGTCCGAAATACTCGGCGTTCTTCTGCGCGAAGCTGGACCACTTCTCGGGCAGGTCGTCGAGCGCGAAGATCGCCGACACGGGGCACACCGGCACGCAAGCGCCGCAATCGATGCACTCCACAGGATCGATGTAGATCATGTCGTGCTCGCCGAAATTGGTTGCGTCTTTCTTAGGATGGATGCAATCCACCGGACAGGCGTCGATGCACGCGGTGTCCTTGGTGCCGATACAGGGTTCTGCAATAACGTAAGCCATTCGAAGCTCCACAGCACCACTTAGGGGTACCGTGACAGGGATGAGCTCATTATAGCGTGACCGGCCACCGCGCCACGCGTCTTGGCGCTGAATGGCCCGATTTTCCATCCAGATGGAGGTTTTTCGGGGCTGGCGCGGGCGGTGAGGCTCTCGAATTCTGACTCGTCAGAAGAAATCGTGGGTTGATTCCGGCTCAGGCAGCTCTCCAAGTGAGTGATCAAGGGCTAGTTCGAGTGCCTGGTAGGCGCGAAAGCTGGAGCGTGCGTCTTCCCTTCTTGGAAGGAATTCATAGTGACAGCGAAAGGAGACGGCCTATGGACCTGGCGCTACAACTCGTCATTGAGATGAATCAATGGATCTGGAGTCGTTTCAAAGACGATCTCAAAGATGCAACGCCGGAGGAGATCGATTGGCGGCCGTTGCCGCAAGCGAATAACATCAGTGTCATCGTGAGACACCTTCGCATCGAAGCGGCGTGGCAGCTGGCGAGCTTGGAACACGGCGAGCCCATGCCCGTTCAGTTAACCGACCACGTCAGGCAGCAGCTCGATTTGGCGCCAACGAATTTCCAGCGAAACTTTGAAGAGCTCGAAGAGTCGTACACGCGCTTTATTGCCGTATTAAGCGGGACAACAGCGGTAGCCTTAGAGCGGCGCACCACGGCCGCCTACCAGAACCTTCCGAGTGGAGTGTCACGTCCGATACATCTCCTCGGATTTCACCAGGCAACACATTTGGCCACGCACCTGGGGCAGATCCGCAGTATGCTCAATCTATACCGGAAGACGCGGGGCGAGACGGCGCGGTTCTCTCCGGAGAACCTGAGCTTTCCGTTATAGGCAAGATCCAAACAGCCAAACGCGACTTCCGCCGCCGCTAACGCCGGCGGGGCCGAATTTGCAACCGGATACCCGCGCGCGGCGCGTACAATAGTTCTGATGATTCCTAAAGTGCGCAAGGCGGTGTTTCCCGCAGCGGGACTCGGCACTCGGTTCCTTCCCGCCACCAAGGCTCAACCCAAAGAGATGCTGCCGCTGGTGGACAAGCCCCTGATCCAATACGGCGTGGAAGAGGCGATGCACTCCGGGATTCAGAACATCATCATCGTTACGGGACGAGGCAAGACGGCTATAGAAGATCACTTCGACGTCAGTTTCGAGCTGGAACAGACGCTGGAAGCGAAGGGCAAGAAGGATCTGTTGAAGATCGTGCGCGATGTCTCCGACATGATCGACGTCTCGTACGTGCGTCAGAAGGAAGCTCTGGGCTTGGGCCACGCCGTCTTGCGCGCCAAGGAACTGGTGGGCAACGAACCGTTCGCGGTGGTGCTCTCGGACGACGTGATCGATTCGGAAATCCCCGCCATCCGCCAGCTGCTGGACGTGTACGAGTTTTACGGCGCTTCGGTGGTCGCGCTGATGGAGGTGCCCGGCGACGCGATCTCGGCTTATGGCGCGGTGGACGCGGAGCCGGTGTCGCACAACTCGGGCAAGGATCGGCTCTTCCGCATCCGCAACATGGTGGAGAAGCCCAAGCCCTCCGAGGCGCCGTCGAACCTGGCCATCATCGGACGCTATGTCCTCACACCCGATGTCTTTGCTTCCATCGAGGCAATTGAGCCGGGAAGCGGCGGCGAGATCCAGCTCACCGACGCGCTCAAGCATCTGCTGCGCAGCCGGCCGATTTACGGCTATCGCTTCGAGGGCACGCGCTACGACGCCGGCGACAAGCTAGGGTTCCTCAAGGCCACGGTCGAGTTCGCGCTGCACCGCCGGGATCTCGGTGGCGACTTTCGCGAGTACCTGAAGCAACTGAAGCTATAGCCCAACCCAATTTATGAACCAACTCAAAGACAAAGTCGCCATCGTAACCGGCGGAAGCCGCGGAATCGGCAAGGCGACGGCACAAGTGTTCGCCCGCGAAGGCGCGACGGTGGTAATCTGCGGGCGCAAGCAGAACACCGTGGATGAAGTAGCGGCGGAATTCAAGGACCTGCCCGGACGCGTCGTCCCCATGGCGTGCCATGTCGGCAAGCTCGAGGAACTCGAGCGTCTGGTGGACACCGCCACGCGCGAATTCGGCAAGATCGATATCGTGGTGAACAACGCCGCCACCAACATCGCGCAGGGACCGGCCATCGAAATGGACGACGGCCAGTTCGACAAAATGGTGGAGGTCAACCTCAAGAGCGCCTATCGGCTCACCCGCCTGGCGGCTCCGGGGATGTGCCGGCGCGGCAACGGGAGCATCATCAACATCGCGTCTATCGCCGGATTGCGCCCGCAGTTTCACGGCTTGCTGTACAGTATGACCAAGGCCGCGCTGATCATGATGACCCAGTCCTATGCCGTGGAGCTCGGCCCGCAGGGAGTGCGGGTAAACGCCATCGCGCCAGGGCTGATCCAAACCGTGCTCAGCGAATATTATTGGAAGGACGAAAGCAAATGGAAGCAGGCCATGGCCCGCCAACCCATCCAGCACTTGGGCCAGCCGATCGAGGTGGCGGAGGTCGCCCTGCTGCTCGCAAGCGACGCGTCCTCCTACCTGACCGGCCAGACCATCGTCGTCGATGGCGGCCGCGTATTATCCTCAATGTAGGATGCTGTCGAGACTGATTCCCGCGTTCCTGTTCGCCTCCGTCGTCTGGGCGGGCCTGATTGAAGACGTCCGCGACGACATCGCCCACAACAATTTCGCGCTGGGCGATGCGGCCATCGCCCGCTACCGCTCCCTGCGCGGCGTGACGCCCGAAATGTTGGAAGCGCTGTCCTGGCTCGGCCGCGGCGCACTGGCGGTGAAGCAATACGATAAGGCCGAAGCCTACGCCAAGCAGACCCAGGCTCTGGCGACGGATCAGCTCAAGCACCGCGCCTTGGACGCCGAACCTCACCTTGCCATCGCGCTCGGCGCGGCCATCGAAGTCCAGGCTCTGGTCTTGGCCGAAGAACGGGACCACAACTTGGCGGTCGCATTCCTGCGCGAGCAGCTGGCGGCCTATCGCACGACTTCGATCCGCACCCGAATCCAAAAAAACATTAATCTGCTGAGCCTGGAAGGCAAGGCCGCGCCTCCGCTCGATGAGCGCGAGTACCTGGGATCGAAACCCGCGCCGCTCGCTTCGCTCATGGGCAAACCGGTCCTGCTGTTCTTCTGGGCCCACTGGTGCGGGGACTGCAAGCAGGAGGAATCGATCTTGGCAATGATCGAAAAAGAATACGCCGGCCGTGGCTTGGTGTTGATCGCGCCGACTCAGCGTTACGGTTATGCGGCGGGCGGCGAGGATGCAAGCCCCGCCGCTGAAACGAAGTACATCGAAGCGGTTCGCCGGAAGTATTATCCGGATCTGCTCGCCGCGCCCGCGCCCCTGAGCGAAGAGAACTTCCGGAACTACGGCGCCAGTACGACGCCCACGCTGGTGTTGGTGGATCGGCGCGGCATCGTGCGACTGTATCACCCCGGCACGATGACGCTGGATGAACTGCGCGCGGCCCTGAACAAGATCGGCTAGGTGGGGCGGTCCAGGGGACCGCAACCGACGCATGCCTCACTGTCCACCAATAAAAATGGCCCCGATCTCTCGGGGCCGTTTGCATGAACCCTAAATTTTAGACTGCAAGCCCTCTCGGGGCGCCAGCGCTTACTTCTTCTTCTTGGCGGGCGCTTTCTTCTTCGCGGGCTTTGCAGCTTTCTTTGTTGCGTTCTTCATCGATTGATTCTCCCTAACATCAAAATTTGCGATCAACAGATCGCAGTGTGATTCATATATAAGGTGGTTTGAGGCGAAAGTCAAGAAAAAAATGCACATCGGGCCCCTCGGACGGGCCGCGGGCACCCTCCAGCGCCCAAAACCATTTCCTCCAAAGATTGTTCCACACGAAAAACGCCCCGGCTAGGCGTTTTTTGTTCTTGCCGCGAGGAGCGGAGCGCGTTAGGATCGGAACAAATGCGTCTTCGAACCGGATTTGCGCTGCTCGCATTGCCCGCGGCGTTCTCGCTCGCCGGATGCGCGAAGAATCACACGGCCGCCGTCGCGCCCGTCGCGCCGCCCGCTTCGGCCCAGATCCGATCGAGTGAAACGGGGCTCGCGAGTTGGTATGGCCATCCTTACCACGGACGCGTGGCCGCCGACGGCGAGATCTACAATATGGAAAAGCTCACCGCCGCGCACCGCACCCTCCCGTTCGGAACCGTGGTTCGCGTCACCAATGTCGCGAACGGCAAGACCGTGGATGTCCGCGTCATCGATCGGGGTCCCTTCGTCGACGGACGCATCATCGATCTTTCGCACGCCGCCGCGGAATCCATCGGATCCATCGGCGTCGGTGTCGCGCGGGTTCGCGTGGATGTCCTCTCGACGCCCGCGGCCTCGCTCGCCGACAATTGGTTCGCGGTTCAGGCCGGCGCTTTTCTAGACAAGGACCGGGCCGAGCGTCTGCGTGCCTCGCTCGAAAAGGAATACGGATCGGCGCGCTTGGTCCCTCGCCCTGGGTCGCCCTCGCTGTGGCGCGTGCTGGCGGGGAGAGAACGCACCGAACAAGCGGCTACCTTGTTACAGCAAAAGATACGAACCGAAATCGGTACCGGCTTCGTGGTACGGATCGACCAGCCCGCGCCGCTCGCCGGCCAGACCGCCGATTCCGGTTTGCAGCCCCAGGGCCGCTAGGGCCTGCCCCTAGCCGAATCTAGGAGTCGCCCCAAAAGTACTAAAGGCATCCCCGCAAATGAGGAGGTGTCAATACCGCAAAATAGCTACCCGATCTAAGAGCTTGGGGAGTTGCTGAAACCCTAAAGTCCCAGTAGAGTTTATGGAGGTAACACACACTATACCCCCGAAGGACGATCTTGAACCCGATGCTTGCGCAAGCCGAACCGTCGACTCCCCTCCTGGTAGGCCAGTCGCCGCGCGTCCGCAATATCCTGCGGATGGTCGAAAAGCTCGGCCGCTGCCGTTGGCCGGTTCTGCTGCTGGGCGAGACCGGTACCGGCAAGGAAGTAGTGGCACGGTCTATCCACGGCGTGGCGCCCATCGGACCTTTTGTGACGATCGATTGCTCCTCACTGGTCGGGCCGCTGATGGAAAGCGAGCTCTTCGGCCATGTGAAGGGCGCTTTCACCGGCGCCGTCGGAGCGAAAACGGGACTGATCGAATCCGCCGACGGCGGCACCGCCTTTTTTGACGAGATCGGCGAACTGCCGCTCGATTTGCAGGCCAAGCTACTGCGCGTCCTCCAGGAGAAAGAATTCCGTCCGGTGGGCTCGCTCACCCAGCGGCGTTCCGATTTCCGCGTCATCGCCGCCACCAACCGCGACCTGGCGAAAGAAGTGGAAAAGGGCGCCTTCCGTCGCGATCTGTTCTACCGTCTCAACGTCGTTAATCTGCGCCTGGCGCCGCTGCGCGACCGTAAAGAAGATATTCCCTCGCTCATCGCGCATTTTCTCGGGCGCTATGCCAAGGGGCACACGCTCACGCAGGAAACGCTCGAGGCCATGCTGTCCTATGACTGGCCCGGCAACGTCCGCGAGCTGGAGAATTCGATTCAGCACATGGTGGCGATCAATTCCGGCCCGCTGCTGCACGTGGGCGAGCTGCCCTCCATGCTACAGAATCATCTCATCGCGAAGAAGGCTCAGGTCATGTCGGCGGCCGCTGGAGCTCATCCGCTTGCTAAACCTCCGGGCGACGCCGGCGCCTACGAGCATCGCTCGACACTTCCCGCGGAACGGCCGCCCATCGTCCCCCTGACTCAGATGGAACGCCAGGCGATCCTCGATGCGCTCGAATACACCAAAGGCGACCGCGCCATCGCGGCCAATCTGCTGGGCATCGGTCGAACCACGCTGTACCGCAAGCTGAAGGAATACCAGCTCGCGGTCTGATACAAATCCTTACGCGCTCGCACTACTCGTACGAGTGAACGACACCAAAACATTAAAGCTCCTCGTCGTGGAGGACAATCTCGAAGACGAGCAACTCCTGTGCGAGGCTCTCATCGAGATCGAAGAGAATCGTCAGTGGTGCAATTGGCGCGCCGCCGCCATTGTACAAGTGGACCAGCTCGCCGACGCGCTGGATTGTTTGCGGCGCGAGCGCTTCGACGCGGTGCTCCTCAACTTGAGTCTGCCCGACAGCCCCGCGTTGTTGGACACGTTCTTGGAAATCAATGCGTGCGCGCAGGAAGCTCCCATCATCGTTCTCGCGGACGAACCCGACGAGCATCTCGCCAACTGCCTGCTTCGCGACGGAGCGCAGGACATTCTGTTGAAGTCGGAACTCGAGTGCGCGCCATTGGCCCGATCCGTTCGGTACGCCGTCGAACGCCAGCGGCGGATCGCCGGCGCGCAATACTTGTATCCCCGCTCGGACGACAGCGCGGCGGACCGATGGCCCGAGTTTCGCGAAACTTCGGATTCGCCGAACGAAACGCCGGAGGAGCACGAGTTGCGCGAGCTCCTTCTGCTCCAAGCCGGTGAAGTGTTCAACCTCCAGAATCATCAACCGTTCATCGGAGAACGCCGCCAAGCGAAAACCGTTATGCTGGCAGATTGAAAATCGCGCTGGATGCGACCCATAGTCTGGACCGAAACTTATCCGGTGTCGGCGTGTACTCCCGCGAGATCCTCCAGGGGCTCGCGGCCGCCCATCCCCAAACCAAATTCCTGTTCTGCTACCGCCCCCATCGGGCGCTGCGCGCATTGTCCGCTAGCCTTCCCCGCAACGCCGGTCGCCGGTTGTTGTGGAAAGGTTGGGCCTCGCCGGCCGGTGTGTTTCATGGGCTTAATCAGCGAATAGACTCCACTCGTTACCCCCGCACGGTCTCCACCTTCCACGATCTGTTCGTGATGACGGGCGACTATTCCACGCCCGACTTCCGCCGCAGATTCACCGAACAAGCCCGTGCGGCCGCTGATCGTTCGGACCTGATCATCGCCGTTTCGCGCCACACCGCCCGGCAGGTCCAGGAACTGCTCGGCATCGAAGCCGCCAGAATCCGAGTGATCCCTCACGGAGTCCGGCGGCCGCCCGAAACCAAAATTCCAATCCCGCGCGAGCCCCTGATTCTGTTTGTCGGCGCTCTCCAGCGCCGGAAGAATGTCGCGACGCTGGTGGAAGCTTTCGAAACCGTGGCGCCCGCGAATTGGCGGCTCGTTCTGGCGGGCTCGTCCGGATACGGGTCCGAAAAAATTCTCGAGCGCATCGAAGCCAGCCCCCGAAAGCAGGACATTCAAGTGCTCGGCTACGTCAGCGATGCCAAGCTGGAAGCCCTCTATCAACGCGCGTCCGTGTTCGCCTTTCCGTCTCTCGACGAGGGATTTGGAATGCCGGTGCTCGAGGCGATGGCGCGCGGCGTTCCGGTCCTGACCTCCAACGCGTCGGCGTTGCCGGAGGTGAGCGGAGATGCAGCGCTGCTCGTGAATCCCGGGGATGTGGACTCCCTCCGAGAGGGTTTGTTAAAACTCACGCGGGACGACGCGCTGCGGGCCGAGCTGGCAGGCAAGGGTCTGGCCAGAAGCGGCGAATTTTCGTGGGAAAAAGCGGTATCTGAAACTTGGAAGGTCTACCAGGAACTCGCGGTCTGACTAACTTTTGTCTTCTTCGATCGCGATCTTCAGCGCTTTAAGAAATTTGTGGTCCTGCGAAGTGAGCTTGATCTTTCCAGTGGACTCGAACTTGCGCTTGGGGGCGGTCGCTTCGGGCTCCGCGTCTACTTCGGCGTCTTCGGATTCATATTCGGCGGATTCATCCCGCTTGTTAAACCCGATGGTTGCTTCCAACACTAGGAAGACGTCGTAGCCAGCGCGCTTGATCTCGCCGATGGCAGCGGCTATGCGATCAGAATCGGACAACGACTCGTTGATCGCGTTGCCCAGTTCCTGCATCAACTCTTTCAATTTCTCTTCCACGCGTTGCCCCTTTCTTCGTGGGCCACCTTCAGCATATCACTCTACCTTCTTGATGTTCGCAAAGCAAGCGCAGTTTCATTCAAGATTGTAGTACCCCCAGCCCGCCGTTCCGCTCCCATTTTATATATCGGCGCGAATCGCTTTCCACAGTAGCGGATCGGCCTCGCGCCGCCGTCCAGCGGCATCGCAAGGTACACTAAAAACTAGCGGAATGTTCTCCACTGCGAAGCGTTTCTTGGACCATGTGGTGCCGGGTGTGATCCGGCCGATTCATATCCTGTGGAATCAGTTAATTGGGTTCTTCTTCATCGTTCTTGCCCTGCTACCTATAAGTGCCATTATCCGAGATTGGAAGAGAGCTGACGGTGGCCCCAGGCTGGCGTTGGAGATCCCGTTCGCGCTCCTGATGGCCGGTTTCGGCATTCATTCTTTTCTACGCGCAGGCAAGATTTCCAGATCATGACCGCCGACCTTCCAGGCCAGTACCCCTATACGCGCGGCATCTATTCCGACATGTATCGCGGACGCCTCTGGACCATGCGCCAGTACGCCGGCTTCGGCACCGCCGATGAGAGCAACCGTCGCTATCGCTATCTGCTGTCTCAAGGCATCACCGGCCTCTCGGTCGCTTTCGATCTGCCTACCCAGATGGGAATGGATTCCGACCATCCGCTCGCGGCCGGCGAGGTGGGGCGCGTGGGCGTCGCCATCTGCTCTCTGGCGGATATGCAGCGCCTCTTCGATGGCATTCGCCTGGCGGACATCACCACGTCGATGACCATCAACTCCACCGCGCCGATTCTGCTGAGCCTCTACGTGCTGGTGGCGCGCAGCCAGGGCGCGGATCTGCGCAGGCTTTCGGGCACCATTCAGAACGACATCCTGAAGGAATACGTCGCCCGCGGGACCTATATCTATCCGCCGCGTCCCGCGATGCGCCTCATCACCGACCTGTTTGCCTGGGCCGCTCGCGATCTGCCGGAGTGGAACACCATCTCGATCAGCGGATATCACATTCGCGAGGCGGGCTCCACCGCCGTTCAGGAAGTTGCCTTCACGATGGCCCATGCCATCGCCTACATCAGCGCCGCGCTCCAGGCCGGTTTAGACGTGGATTCGTTCGCCCCGCGCCTTTCGTTCTTCTTCAACGCGCATAACAATTTCCTGGAAGAAATTGCCAAATACCGCGCGGCGCGACGCCTCTATGCCACCATCATGCGCGATCGATTCGGCGCCAAGAATCCTCGCTCGTTGATGATGCGCTTTCATGTCCAGACCGCCGGATCGACGCTCACCGCCCAGCAACCCGACGTGAACGTCGTGCGAGTCTCGTTGCAGGCGCTGGCGGCGGTCCTCGGCGGAGCGCAATCGCTGCACACCAATTCCAAGGACGAAGCTCTCTCGCTGCCCAGCGAGGAATCGGCCCGGCTGGCGCTGCGCACTCAACAGATTATCGCCCATGAGAGCGGCGTCACCAGCACCGCCGATCCGCTGGGCGGAAGCTTCCACATTGAACAACTCACCGACGAAATAGAGCAGGGCGCGCGCCAGTATCTGGACCGCATCGATGCCCTGGGCGGAACGCTCGCGGCCATCGAAAGCGGTTACATCCAGACCGAAATCCACAACGCCGCCTACGCCTATCAGCAGTCGGTGGAGCGGGGCGACGCGATCGTGGTCGGCGTGAACCGCTTCCAGCAGGACCAGCCGGAATCGCCCGAGACGTTTCGTCTCGATCCGGCGCTCGAAGCGCAGCAGGTGGCGCGCCTTCGCGAATTGCGAGCCTCGCGCAGCGCCGGCACGGTGGAGGATCGCCTGCGCGCGCTCGAGCAGGCCGCCCGCTCCAGCGACAATCTGATGCCCCACATTATGGCGTCCTCGGAAGCCCTTGCGACGGTCGGCGAAATCTCGGATCGCCTACGCGCGGTGTTCGGCGAATACCAAGACCGGCACTGACCTCACCGAATTCCGATGAGCGGCCAATAGAACGGCGCCAGAACCAGCAACACCAGCGATTCCAGAATCGTCAGGCCTAACCCGACACGGAACAGGTCGCGCGCCTCGAAGTAGCCGTAGGAATAACCCATCACCATAACTCCGGATTGGTAGACGAAGATTTTCCCGCCCGAAGCGAAGGCCCAAATCATTCCCAGCGCTAAGGGAGAATGCCCGCTCGAAGCGGCAAAATTGAGCAGCGCGGGCATGGACGCCGCCAGCATTGAGACCTCGTTTCCCAATAGAAGGTGATACACGAAGGCAGTCCAATAGGGAATCACCGCGAAAGCAAAACGATTGGTGATCAGAGGGCCCATCCAGCCGAACATGCCGGCGGTCACCGTGGACAGAGCTTTGGTTTCCATCAACACGTCGCCCATGCCGATTGCGGCGGCGACGAAGAACACCGGCAGGTAATTCACCCGCTTTAAGTCCTCCTGGTCCAGAACGCCGAGGCCTGGCGCCGCGCCCAGCAGACCCGCGCCGATGCCGATCACGGCCGGCGAGATGTGGTGAATCAAATCGGTCATCCAAAGCGCCACTGCCAGCAGCATCAACACCAGCGTCTTAATCTCCATCCGGGACAACGCGCCCATTTTTTTCAGTTCGTCGTCGAGAAACTGCCCGGCTACTTCCGTCGCCACCTTTTCCGGCGGGTACAGCCACACGATCAAGCGCCAGGTGCTGAGAATCGTAACCAGCGCGCAGGGCAGGAAAGCGAACAGCCAAAGACTCCAGTACACGTGAATGCCGGCCGACTTTTCGATGAGGCCGCGCCCTAGAATGGACGCCGCGCCGGCGATCACCATCTTGTCGAAGATGCCGGCCGTGTACGTCAACGTGATGAAGATCCCGCGCCCGAAGTTGCTGCCGCGCGCGACCCCCAGGACTTCCGTGAGTCCCAGAGCAACTGCCGCCATGATCACTACACACGCGATTCCCGAAGGAACGAAGAACGTCAACAGGAAGGATGTCAGAATCAGCCCCAGCAGGATGCGAGAGTAACTCGTCCCGGTGCGACGGATCACCAGGTAAGCCAGGCGCCGAGCCAAGCCGGACTTCGTCGCCATCGTTCCGAGCAGCGCGGCCCCGAACAAGAACCAGGGCGTCTGGTCCGCAAACCCGCTGAAAGCCGTTCGGAACGGAACCACTCCCAGCACCCAGAACAAGTAGCATCCCACCAGGCCCGCCAGCGCGTGCGGCAGCGTCTCGGTGATCCAGGCGATGATCATGAACGCCGCCACCGCCAGCGCGTGCCTCGCCGTTTCATCTGGCCCGATGGGCGCGAACCAGAGCGCCACCGGCACGGCCATGCACAGCACCGCGCCGATCGTGGTTCGCCCGGTTTGGCTCGCCATCAGGCCTTTCCGGGATCCGGCCGATCCGGCATGCGATTGGAGAACTGCTCCGCCAGTACAGCTCGCCGCAGCTTTCCCGTCGCCGTTCGCGGAATCCCGTCGACGAGCACGATGCGGCGCGGGACTTTGAAGAGCGCCAGCCGCGTGGCCGCGAACTGCCGGAGCTCCAGCGCCGACGCCGCCGCTCCATCGCGCAGCACCACCGCCGCGGCCACATCCTCTCCGAGCGTGGAATGGGCCACGGCGAACACCGCCGCTTCCGCCACCGCGGGATGCTCCATCAGCACTTCCTCCACCCCTTGGGGAAGAATTTTTTCGCCGCCCCGGTTGATCATCTCCTTCAGACGCCCGGTGATGAACAAAAAGCCCTCGCTGTCGAGATGGCCGAGATCGCCCGTATGGAACCAGCCGTCGCGAAAGCAAACCTGATTGGCTTCCGGCTCGTCGAGGTAGCCGGAGATCACCGACGCCCCGCGCACCACGATTTCGCCTTCCCGATCAGCCGCAAGCAGATTGCCAAGCGGGTCCATGATGGACACGTCCAGGCCGCTCGACCGTCCCGCCGATCCAGGCTTACGGGCCGTCGGCGTCTCTCGCGTCACTCCGCCGGTTTCCGTCAAGCCGTAGCCAGACAGCACCGGAACGCCTACGGCTTCCTCCAGCTCCCCGATCATTTCCGGCCGCGGCTGCGCGCCGGTGGTACGAATCAACCGCAATGGCGCGCGCCGGAAGACCTCCGGATGCTCGCGCGCCTGAGCGAGAATGGCGCGGTTTAGCGGACTCGAGGTCGTGAACCACGTGGGCCGGAACTGGCCCATCCAATCCAGGAAAGTCGCGGGGTGGAACCCGGCAGTGCCGATCACGGCGCCGCCGCAAAATAACTGCGCCAGCGCGGCTGCCAATCCGTGATTGTGAAACAGCGGCATCAAGCTCAACAGGCAATCCGAGGCGCACAGCTCGGATGCGACGATTTCACGCGCCGCCATCGCCCGCAAGCCCGCCCAGGTGCGTGGAATCAGTTTCGGAGCGCCCGTTGTCGCCGAGGTGAACAGCAGCAGCGACGCATCCGTTTTGCGAACCGAGAGCGCCGGCGCCGCGTTCTCCTGTTGAGACCAAGTGAACGTCCCCGCTGCGTCCTCGGGAGTCGAGCGAATTCTGAGTACCGAGATCCCCAACTCCTGGGCCGCCGCGGCCGCCGGTGATGCGACGCCATCTGGAACAATCACCATTCGGGCTCCCAGCCGGCTTAGATAGAATCGAAACTCGCTTTCGGTGGACGCCGGATTGAGAGGCGCGCCCGCGCCGATGCCGGAAACCGCCAGGAACGTAGTGATCAGATCCGCCCCATTCGGCAAAACCAGAGCGGCAATCTCGCCTGGTCCGAGCCCTGCCTCCGTTAACTCGCTCCGCATTCGCGGCAAGAGTCGGCCGAGTTCCCGGTAGGTGATCGGTTCGCGTCCCGGAGCCGTCACAGCGACGGCCGTCGGCATCTCCTCCGCATGCTGTTCGACCGGCAGGAAATCTTCAATGCCGCAAGATGTGCTCACTGGGATTCGTCCCGCGTTTCGATCCGGTCGTCAATGTAGGACGCCAGCCCCGACAGGTCTCTGAGGAAGTCAAATTTGAGATATTCCGGTTCCAGCGAGATCCCGAACTCCCGTTCGACGGCGGTCACGAATTCGAGCACGGCGATGGAATCGAGGATGGCCGCCTCCTCCAGCATCTCTGCATACGGCAATTCCTGTTCGCGGACATGCAAGCGTAGCGACTTGACGAAGACTCTCCGGATGCGCGCCATTGTGTCCTTCCGAGCGTCGACCGGGCCTCCCACGGCGGTGGCGCGGCTTAGATGGTCATCCATTGCTCCCACTCCTCCGGGTGATCCACGATCTGTTTTTCGATGCTCTCGACGAACGCAGGCAGGTTGGCGCGAATGAACTCCTCGCGCCCCGCCGCGCGAACGATGTCGAGCATGGGTTCGAAGACAATCCTAAAATCCGAGCTCCTTCCAAGACAAAGCATCGGCACCACGGCGCAGTCCGACAACCTTACCAGGTCGAAGATTCCCGTCGAAAACTGCCGCGGAGCGCCGAGAAAGGACCACGGCCTGGATTGCGTCCCGGAAGAACCGTCGTAATGGATGCCGACCAAACCTCCGGATCGGAGCCTGCCCAAGATCTTCAGGGTGCACTCCCGATCCTCGATGTACACAGCCTCTCCGATAATCGTCCGCAACAATTCCAAGCGGCGCGGCGCAAGGTTACGGCGGCCGAAGCGCCCCCACCAGTCGCCTTCCGAGATCTCGTCGCGCACCGATAGTATCGGATAACCGCTGGCCGCCAGATACCGCTTGGCCACTCGGCTGGCGCACATGTGCGCTGTGAGCAGGATCGCTCCCTGGCCGGCCGACCTGGCCCGCTCGATGTGCTCCAGCCCCTGGATTCCGCTGCATCGCAACTTCCGCGGGAAGGATGGCCAACTCACCACCAGGTCATCCAGCATGCGGATGGCGGACTTGGCAAGAAACTCGCCCGCGATGCGCGGGATCTGGTCGCGCGCGATACCGGCGCACTTGGCCGCAAGCATCCGCCGCGTGGCAATCTCCCGGCGCTCGCGCGCCCGAAACGCGAACAGCCCGCCGATCGAATGAATCAGTCCAATGGGAACGGCCGCCGCCAGAAATCGCAGCGGATAAAGGTAGAGGAACCAGAACAAATCGTCAACGGTGAGAAACGGTAGTGGGGCCACCGCGGGCGCCGGCGGAGCAAACCTCGCGTCGGACTTCGGGAGTGATTTCATCACCTCGATAACTATCGTTTGTACCACGCGGCGGGCTTATAGTACCCGCCCATAAAACACCTAGGTCATGGTATGATCCAGCGTTCTCCGGGTTCGAAAACCTTGAACCCCACCGACGGGCGAAAGCCCAGCATGTGATCGACGAAACGGCTCACATCCAGATCCTGATCGGCGAACGTTCCATAATGCATGGGTACTAGCCAGCGCGCGCGAATGTCCTCTGCAAGCTGCGCCGCCTGCGCGATATCGAAGTTTCCCTTCCCGTCGATCGGCAGCAGCGCCGCGCTCACATTGTAGGGACGCAGCCGGCCCACGATGCCCTCGTACCAGCGGCAATCCCCGGCGTGATAAATCGTGCAACCTCCGAACCGTATCAAGTAACCCAGATGCGGGTAACCGCCCAGCGGCGTCCAATCGAGTTCCGGATGCGCCGACGGCGCCGCGTACACGCGGCCGTACAGCCCGCCCTTGAAGTACTCCACGCGCAAGTCGGAATCGGTGGTGGTCATGCGATCGTAGGAAATACCGATCGAACAAGCGTGCTCGGCGGCGCTTTTGGGAAGCACTACCCGCGCTCGAGGCGAGGCTTTCAGCATGGCAGGCAGCGTCCCCGGGTCCATGTGCGAGCCGTGCGCGTGCGTGCACAGGATCAGGTCGGCATTGCTGATCTGCTCGGCCTCGAGCGGCGGCGCCAGCGTGCGCGTGCGGCCCGGCGGAGTGGCCAGACAAGGATCCACGTAGAACACAATGCCCTGATGCTTCACTACAAAACCGCTATGCCCGAGCCACCACAGCGCCGGTGACGCGCTATCGGTCTCCTCGATTTCCGCGAACAGCTCCTCGCCGCTCTTCACCGGCGCCTTCATCGGGATGCGGCCCGCTCTAACCGATCCAGAATCGCGGCCCACGACGGATCTTGCGGCGGTCGCTCCACCGCGATCCAATCCCAACCCTCGGAATCCGCCTCGTGCAGAATCCGATACAGCGCCGCCGCGTAACTGCGTGGATCGGATGGCATGCGCATGCTCCGCGCGGCGCCGGCGCTCTCGCGAATCCACAGATACGCGCCTCGTCCGCTGGATGGCAACCGACCGTCCTCTACCAGCACCAGCGACGTCCTGGGACTGTAGTGCCTTGGATGCATTCCCGGCGAGGCGTGAGCGCCCGCGCCAGCCGATTGCGCCGCCAGCACCGGCCCAATCAATTCCTCAATCTCCGTCCGCGCGATCATGCCCGGTCTCAACAATACCGCGTCCGGACCGGCGAGGGAAAGTACGGTGGATTCGATACCGATGGTAGTTGCGCCCCCGTCCAGCACCATCGCCACATGTTCGCCGATAGTATCGCGAACGTGCTGCGCCGTGGTGGGAGAAAGCTCGCTGAACCGATTCGCGCTGGGGGCCGCGATCGGAACGCCTGCTTCCCGAATTAGCGCGAGAGCGATCTCGTTGGCGGGCACTCGTATTCCAACGGTCGGCAATCCAGCGGTCAGCCGGTCGGGAACGTGCGGCTGCTTGGGTAACACCAACGTCAGCGGACCCGGCCAGAAACGCCGCGCCAGCAGCTCGGCGTTGGGCGGCCACTCCAGCGCCAACCCGCGCGCCATCTCGATCGAATCCACGTGGACAATCAGAGGACTGGTGCTGGGCCGGCCCTTAGCGGCGTAAATCTTGTCGACGGCCGCCGGATCGAGCGCGTTCGCGCCCAGTCCGTAAACGGTCTCGGTCGGAAACACCACCAGTTCCCCGGCGCGGATCAGCGCCGCCGCGCGGACCAGCTCCGTTCGCTCACTCATCCTCTTTTCCGTCGGATGCATCGCCGGAAACCTTGCCGGTGTGTTTGTAGACCAGAAACGCGTGCATCAGCCGGTCCAGATCGCCGTCCAGCACGCGGTCCACGTCGCCGATCGACAGCTTGGTGCGATGATCCTTGATCAGCCGGTACGGCGCCAGCACGTAGCTGCGAATCTGGCTGCCGAAATTGATGTCGAGCTTGGCGTCCTCCACCTTGCTCTGCTCGGCGCGCTTCTTGTCCATCTCGAATTCGTACAGACGCGCGCGCATTTGCTTCATCGCGCTGGCCCGATTCTTGTGCTGCGACCGCTCGTTCTGGCACTGCACCACCAGTCCGGTCGGGATGTGCGTCATCCGCACGGCGGATTCGGTCCGATTCACGTGCTGGCCGCCCGCGCCCGAGGCGCGAAACACGTCCACCCGCAAATCTTCCGGTTTGATGTCGATGTTGATGTCGTCCTCGATCTGCGGATACACGAACACCGATGCGAACGACGTGTGCCGCCTCGCGTTGGCGTCGAACGGCGAAATGCGCACCAGCCGATGCACTCCGATTTCCGATTGCAGCAGCCCGTACGCGTTCTCGCCGTTGATTTCGAGCGTGGCGGATTTGATGCCCGCGCCTTCGCCCTCCAACCGGTCCGTCACGATCGCCTGCATGGAGTGCCGCTCGGCCCATCGCAGATACATGCGCAGCAACATTTCCGCCCAATCCTGGCTTTCGGTCCCGCCGGCGCCCGGATGGATGGCCATGATCGCGCTCTTTTGATCGTTGGGGCCGGACAGCAGCATGCCCGTCTCCAGCGTCTCCAGGCGCGCGGAATAGCTTTTCAGTTCGCGCTCCAGATCCGCCGTCACGTTTTCCCCCTCGCGCGCGAGTTCAAAAAGCGTATCGAGATCGGACGTCAGCCGCGCGACTTCCTCGGCCCGGGCGATGTTTTCTTCCAGGCGCTTGCGATCCTGCATTACTTTTTGAGACTTTTCCGGCTGATTCCAGAAATCGGGGTCCGAGATCTGCTGTTCGGTTTTAGCTAGCTGGGCTTTCTTGCCGGGGGCGTCAAAGATAGCTCCGGACAGCGTCGGCCTGCTGTCGGAGCGTAGCGTACTCTCTTTCCAATTCGTCGAGTGTCATGAAACTTCATCTTACCAAGCCGCCAAATCGAGCACCCGCCCCCGCTTGCCGACGTTCCATCCGCGCGTGCGGCCGATGCTATCCTCGACGCCCGCGGCTTCGTGAATGTGGCCGCAATAGAAGAACTCCGGCTGACGTTGCTCGATGAAATCCCGCACGGCCTGGCTGCCGAAGTGCTGTCCTTGGCCCGCGCGATCCAGCTTGGTCCCCTTCGGCGGCGCGTGACAAATCAACACCAGCGGATCGAGCGAAGAGAATTTTTCGAGACGCTCGGCCAGCTCCTGCTCCGTGTACTCGCCCGGCGTATTGAACGGCGTCGGATTCGAGTATCCCAGGCCCGCGACTTTATAACCCTCGATCTCCAGCCACTGCCCGTGAAAATCGTGGAACCCATATTGTTCGCAGAAGCCCAGGATGTCGGTATCCGATTCATGATTCCCCGGCATCACGTACATCCGGTCGGCGCGCCGCTGCAAGATCGGACCAAGCTGCTCCAGCCCGCGGCCCCAATTGGCCAGATCGCCGGCGGCGAAGTAATAATCGGCCTCAATCTCCATCAGCTTTTCGAGCGCGGCCTTGTCGCCGTGGATATCGGAAAAGACCAGAAGCTTCATGGTTTCGCGGTAGGTAGTGGTTTACATTCAAATACTAGCGCCGCCGAGGACAGGAATCACGCCAAGATCCCCGAGGCTTGTTCCCGTTTGAACAATCTTGAAGGCGCCAGACGAAACAGCGGATTGCAATCCGATCACTCTGCGCCGAATGAACCGACGACGGCGTAGGCACATGCCAACTCATTATGTCGCTATTTTTGAGCCCGACTCGCTCACCTGCGGGCCGGCTCATGACCCGCGGGCGTCGACGGCATTACAATGTCCATATGTCCAAACTGAAGCTGAGCCGCGCCGACACGCCGATTCTTCGCTCTTTACAAGGCTTGCTCAAAAGGGGCAATCCCCGGGACTACAAAAAACATCTAGTCGCGAAATATCTCGCCGCGCGTCCGGCTCGACCTTAACGATAGGCCCCGCTCACCCGCCCGCTTTCCCCGACGCCGACTGGTTCGGTTCCCACAGCACTTCCGGCGCGCCCAGCACGTGATTCGCCCAGCGGCTCCAAACGAAAAACGCATCGCTCAGCCGATTCAAATACTGCACCACTTCCGGCGGCACTTGCTCTTCGCGAGCCAGGCTCACGGCTAACCGTTCCGCGCGCCGGCAAATTGTCCGGCAGGCATGCAGCTCCGTATTCAAGCGCGACCCGCCCGGCAGCACGAACGACCGCAGCGGCGCCAAATCCTCGTTCGCCCGGTCGATCTCTTTTTCGAGCGTCTCAATCTCAACAGCAGTCACGCGGGCCTGCTTGGGATGCACATCCTCGGCTCTGGTGGCCAGAATCGAACCCAGATTGAACAATTCGTGCTGGACGCGGCGGAGAATCGCCTCCAGTTGCGGCACGGTTTCCGTGGCGCTGACGCACGCCATCCCGACGAAGGCGTTCAACTCATCCACGGTCCCGTAGCATTCGATGCGCAACGAGTCCTTTGGAACGCGCTGCCCGCCCACCAGATGCGTCTCGCCCTTATCGCCGGTTTTCGTATAGATGCGATTCAGCGCCAGGCGCGGTTCGTGGAACTTCGGGTCAGGCATGCCGCTTCCATTCTCTCGCAACTTGCGTTACGGTCATGGCATGAGGCTTGCCGTCTGTGCGTTTTGCAGGTTGGCAGATTCGTGACTTTTCTTGACAGGTTCTTTGAAAAAGAATCTGGCAACGTATATACGTTGCGATACAATATTGGGCGGTGGCCGGCGGAATCGAATTCGATTGGGATGAAGAGAACAAGAAGCACCTCGAAGCCCACAAAATAGCGCCCCCGGAGTTCGAACAGTTGCTGAACAACAATCCTATAGACCTGAATTTCGAACTGATCGATAACGAAGAACGGTACCGCTCTGTCGGCCTTACGAATGCAGGCCGTTTGTTGTCAGTGGTGTGGACGATTCGCACCGGCAAGGTGCGTGCCATTACCGCCTTCCCGGCTAGCGTTTCCGACAGAAAGGCATTTCTGGAGAAACCCAAATGAAGAAGCAGTTAGAGAAACAACCCAAGCGCGTCATACCCGCTTTCGCCACCGAGGCGGAAGAGGCGGAGTGGTGGTATAAGAACCGCAACCTACACGGCAAACGGTTACTTGCCGCCGCGAAAAACGGCGAGGCTCAGGTGTTGACGAAGGAAAAACTGCGGGAGCGGATAGCTGCGTCCAAAAAGATGCCGGCGCCGACGGTGGCTCTACGGATTCCAGCGGCAGATTTGGCTTTGGCCCGAAAGCAGGCTGAACACAAAGGTCTACCTTACCAGACTTACATCAAATCGCTATTACACGAAACACTCACCGAGCGAGAAAAGCGAAAGACGGGGTGGTAGCCCGGTTCCACCTTGTTTTTCTATCAAAAAGACTTGCATCTGAACCGTTTGAATACAAATCGCTCTACTCAATATTGAAGATTCTATAAGCTCCCGCCGATACCTTAATTGGGATGCTAGTCGAAACTCAAAACAGCGAAGCCATGCTGACCCGATTCAACAAGCTCCTCCAGGAGCTGGTGCGGGGAACGATGAACCGTAACACGTTCCAACCGTGGGAGATAGAGATTCTGCTCGACATCGAAGCCTGCAATATCCGGGAAGCCGTGAAGCGCGAAACGCTGCGCCGCTATCAGAAAGCCGTCCAGCGCGCCATGGAGAAGGGCGCTCGCGTTCCTTTCACGCTCTCCGAATACCTGGGTAACAAAAAATCGGCCAAGAAACCCGGGCCGGAGCCGGTTGAGGTTAAGGCTTCCTAAGCCTGCGCATTCGCCGGTCCCTGCTATCCTAAGGTTCAGCGACGTCGCCAAAGGAGAATTCACATGGGCTGTGGCAGCGGGATGGTGGGTCCGCAGGTCGAAGAAACAGGCGGCCGGAAAGTTTTCTGCGTAAAATTCCAGAAGGAAATGCAGGGGCTGGACGAAGCTCCGTTCGACAGTCATCCGCTCGGCCAGCGCATCTATGAGAACGTCTCCAAGGAAGCCTGGAAAATGTGGCTGGAGCAGATGAAGATGATCATGAACGAGTACCGTCTGAATCTCGGCACCCAGGAAGCGCAGGAGTTCCTGCTGAAGCAAATGGAAGATTACTTCTTCGGCGAGGGCGCTACACTCCCGCCCGGCTACGTCCCGCCCAAGTCGAAAAACTAAAAGACTCGGGGTTAAATCACGGAAAGCGCCGCCGCGATCTCAAAATGCAACCTTCCGTGCGCCAGCCGCAGCGCACGTTCCACCGCATCCGCCGATTCGCCGCGAGCGAATATGAACCCCAGGTAACTGTTGCCCTCCGGCAGCAGAACCAGCTTCTGACCCTGCTTAGCGGTAATGATCACGTCTTCGATCAACGGCAACGCGCGCGCCTCCGCAACGCCCTCGACGCTTGCATAAATCCCCTCCCTCGGGATCGGAATCATCATGACACCCGCCGCATCCGCCGGCATCGGAACGGCCGACACATCTTCACCGGCCGCGTGCCGCAGAATCAATTCTTCCAGTCCCGGAAGTGCGCGCGCGCACAGCCCGCCGATCGGCCGCGCGGCCACTTCCAGCATCCATACGCCGCTACCGTTCACTCTCATTTCGGCATGCACCGGTCCATGCGTTAGGCCCAGCGCCTGGATCGCCGCTTCCGTGGTGCGAACGATCTCGGCCTGGATCTGATCGCTCGCGCGCGACGGCGTAACGTAGATGGTCTCCTCGAAATACGGACCATCTAGCGGATCCGGCTTATCGAACAGCACCAGGACGCGCAACCGCCCGTCCAGCAGAATCCCTTCTAGCGCAAACTCGCGGCCTTCGATGAAGCTCTCGATCTGGATAAAGTCGTTCCGCGACTCTTTATGCCGCGCGATTTCCGGCTCCTCCAGCAGCTTCGCAATGCGGCGAAACGCGGCCACGAATTCCCGGCGATCGTTTGCGCGAATCACTCCGCGGCTGGCCGAAAGTCCAAGCGGCTTCAGCACCGTGGGATAACGCGCGCTGTCGGCGGCGTGCTCGGCGCCGTCCGCTATAGCCACGCGAGCGAACTGCGGCACAAGCAATCCCGCCGCGCGAAAACGCTCCCGCGCCAGAAACTTGTCGCGCGCCGCCAAGACCGAATCCGCCGAGTTATACGGGATCTTCAAACGCTCGGCCGCCAAAGCCGCGATGTGAGCCGGACCGTCGCCCAGCGCAACGATGCCGTCCACCCGCGATCCTTGCGCCACCACCGCGGCCGCCTCCGCTGGATCTTCGAACCGCAGGGCCAGCGCCTGATCGCCCCACGGATCATCCAGCACATGGCAACGATCAGTCCCGAGCGCCAGATCGAATCCCAGGCGCTGGGCGGCTTCAGCGAAGACGCGCGTCTGATAGCCCGTGGTCGCGCCCACCAACAGCAGCTTTTTGCGAATGGGAACGTCGCGCCCCGCCATATCAGCTATCATAATGACGTTTGACATGAGCGAAGTTGCCGATCTCCTGGAACGTTATCGACGGGGCGCCGAAATGGTCGCGGTCTCCATCACCGGCGCGGCCGGTTCGGAAGTGGACTACGCGCCTCAACCTGGACAATGGACGATTCGCCAGATCGTCGCCCACCTGGCCGACGCGGAAATCGTCGGAACCATGCGGCTCCGCCAAGTGATCGCGGAAGAAAATCCGCCGCTCCAGGCCTTCGATCAGGCTGCCTGGGCCAACAATCTCGATTACTCCCGACGCAAACCCTCGCAATCGCTCGAAACCTTTCGCCGCATTCGATCGGAAAATTACGAACTGCTCAAGGAGCTGCCTGAGACGGCATTCGAGCGCGTGGGAATCCATTCCGAGCGCGGCCCCCTCTCTTTGAAACAATTGCTCCACGGCTACGCGGAACATGCCGAAAACCACGCTGCGCAGCTCCGCGCCCGCCGCGCCGAATTCAAAACCTTCAAGGCTGGTTCCAAATGAAAATCCTTGCTCGCCGCCGTCGAATCCCCGCCGCCTGCCTCCTGCTGGCGTCCTGCCTTCTGCTGACCGCCGCCACCGACTTCACCGCCGAGGGCCAACGCTGGTGGGCCCACATCGAATTCCTGGCCAACGATAACCTGCAAGGCCGCGACACTGGAAGCGAGGGCCATCTCAAGGCCGCCCGCTACATTGCCGGCGAGCTCGAACGTTATGGACTCGCCCCCGCCGGAACCAACGGATATTTCCAGCCGGTCAAGTTCGACGTAAAGCAAATCGTCGAAGATCAATCCAGCCTCTCTCTGGTCCGCAATGGAAAAGCCGAGAAATTAAAGCTCGGCGAGGACGCCAATCTCTCGCTTCGAGGCGACATCCAGGAGAATACCGACGCGGGCGCGGTGTTTGCCGGTTACGGCTTGAAGATTCCCGAAAAGGATTACGACGATCTCAAGGGCTTGGATGTCAAAGGCAAGATCGTCGTTTATCTTTCGGGCGGTCCGGCGTCCATTCCGGGGCCGCTCAAATCCCACTATTCCTCCGGCGGCGAGCGCTGGAAATATCTGAAAGCCGCGGGCGCCATCGGAATCGCGGGCATCCAAAACCCCAAGTCCATGGACATCCCCTGGGCGCGCGCCTCGCTCGCGCGTTTCATGCCTTCCATGAACCTGGCCGATCCGTCACTCGACGAAAGCGCGGGCCTGCGGCTCGCCGTAAGCATCAATGCCGAACATGCCGACAAGTTCTTCCAAGGCTCCGGCCATACCATCGCCGAGATTCTCGCGGACGCCGACCACGACCGTCCCCTGCCCCACTTCGCGCTCCCCGCGTCCATCCGCGCGCACGTCCAGCTAAAAAAATGGCAGGTCGAATCGCAAAACGTCGCCGGACTGCTCGCCGGCGCGGATCCAAAATTGAAGAACGAATACGTCGTGCTCACCGCGCACCTCGACCACGTTGGCGTCGGCCAGCCCATCAACGGCGACAGCATCTACAACGGCGCCATGGACGACGGCTCCGGCATCGCGTCCATTCTCGAAATCGGGCGGTTGATGCACGAATCTAAAGCCAAGCTCCGGCGTTCCGTGCTCATCCTCGCCGTCACCGGAGAAGAGAAGGGATTGCAGGGCTCGCGCTATTTCGCCGCGCATCCCACCGTCAACGGGAAAGAGATCGTGGCCGACATCAACCTGGACATGTTCCTGCCGCTGCATCCGCTGCATTACATCGAGGTCCAAGGGCTGGGCGAGTCGTCGCTCGGCAACGATATCCGCGCCGTCGCCAACGCCGCGGGCGTCGAAGTCCAAGCCGACAAGGAACCGCAGCGCAATCTCTTTATCCGCAGCGACCAATACAGCTTCATCCGCCATGGCATCCCGGCGCTCGCGTTCAAGTTCGGCTACCTGCCCGGCTCACCCGAGGAAAAGCTCCACAAGGATTGGCTGATCTATCGCTATCACGCGCCCTCGGACGATTTGAATCAGCCCGTGGACAAAGCCGCGGCCGCTCAGTTCGACGATATTATCTTGAATCTGGCGGAGCGCGTAGCCAACGCCTCCGGCCGCCCGCAGTGGAACCCGGATAGCTTCTTCCGACGGTTCGCCGGTGACTGAAAAAACCGCACTCCTGCGTAAACTGCACGGCGGACCCCGCATCCTGGTCCTTCCGAATGCCTGGGATGTCGCGAGCGCGCGTATTTTCGAGAGCGCCGGCTTTCCCGCCATCGCCACCACCAGCGCGGGCGTTGCGAACTCGCTCGGTTATCCCGACGTGCAAAAAATCCGCCGCGACGAAATGCTGGGCGTTATCGAGCGAATCGTAAAATCGCTTGACGTGCCGGTTACCGGCGACGTCGAAGCGGGCTATGACGATCCGCTCGCGACGGCCTTGGCTCTCGTCAACATGGGCGCCGCTGGAATGAACCTGGAAGACAGCCTGGGCGAAACAGGAACGCTAGCCGACATCGCCGCGCAAGTCCGTGTCATCGAACAAATCCGCGCGAAAACCGATCTCGTCATCAACGCCCGCAGCGACATCTATTTGATGGCTGTCGGCGACCCCGCCACCCGCTTCGATCGAATCGTCGAACGGCTGAACGCCTACCGCAAAGCCGGCGCGGATTGTTTATTCGCCCCCGGCATTCGCGACGCCGAGACCATCGGCAAGCTCGCCCGCGATGTTCACGGTCCGTTGAACATCCTCGCCGGCGCGGGAACTCCAACGGTGGCGGAACTCGAGCGGCTGGGCGTCGCGCGCGTCAGCGTCGGATCGGGACCGATGCGCGCATGCATGGGCCTCACCCAGCGCATCGCCAAAGAGCTGCTGGAGCAAGGAACCTATTCTTCATTCACCGACGGTGCGATCCAGTATCCGGCCGCCAACCGTCTCTTCGGAGGCTAAAGATGAAAACCGTGCCCGTAATTTGCGCCTGCCTGGCGCTGTTCGCGAACGCAATGGTCCTGCTCGCTCAGCCGCCCGCTAAGGCGGTTGTCTCCGGCCCGGTCGGCCCCAGTCCGTACGATATCGTCCGCGGCTGGCACAAGCCGTTCGCGCAACCGGGCTTCGCGTTCGGCGGCAACTCGGGCGTATTCGCCGAATCGCCCGACCGCATCCTCGTCGCGCAGCGCGGCGAGACCCGGCTTCCCAATCCCGTTCCGCCTGGATACCTCGGCTTCGCCGGCTCGATCGGGATCAATGTGCTCACCGCCACCGATCTTCGCGTCTGGCGCAACTGCCTCTACACGCTGGACGCCGACGGTAACGTCAAAGAGCGTTGGACGCAGTGGGATTCGCTCTGCGAGGGCTCGCCCGGACCCGGACCTCATCGGCTACGCATCAGCCCCTACGATCCCGAACATCGCGTTTGGGTGATCAACGAGACGTTCAGCACCATCTACATTTTTTCCAACAACGGCAGCAAGCTTCTGAAGACCCTCGGCGAGAAAAATGTCGAAGGGACGGACGGCAAGCACTTCGGCAAACCGCAGGATGTCGCTTTTCTCCCCGACGGCAGGATACTAATCGCGGACGGCCTGGATAACCACCGCGTCATGATCCTCGACCGCGACTTGAATTACATCGGCGAATTCGGCGGCCACGGCACAGGGCCCGGCCAGTTCAATGCCGTGCATGCCGTCGCCGTCGGCCCCGAAGGGCGGATCTTCGCGCTCGATCGTTCGGGTGGCCGCATCAACGTCTTTCGGACCACCTCCGATCCAGCGAAAGTCGACTTCGTGGAGGCGTTTCCCGGTTTCTCCTTACCGCTCGACATCATCGTCAACGACGACTGCATCTGGGTGACCGACCTCAATCCCCTCCGGTTCAACAAGCTCGATTTCAAGGGCAATCATCTCTACACCTGGATGGTGCCGAAGGACCTGCCGGACGGCTATCTGGAGGTCCACACCTTCAGCGTCGATTCGAAGGGCAACTTGTACGGCGGCGACAATCAGTACGGCCGCACGCAGAAGTTCGTGCCGAAGCCCGGCGCCGACGCGAAACTACTCATCGGCCAACCGTGGCATGCCCGCTAAAATGCGGCGCGCGCCGCTAAGCTTGTAGCGATTCCGGTGCGAGATGCGCCAATCGCCGCCGCAGCGTCTCATAGGCGCGAAACAGCAGCGATTTCAGCGCGGGAATGGAACACTCCAGCACTTCTGCGATTTCGTTGTAATCCATCCCCTCGTATTTGTGCATGAGGACCGCGGACAACTGTTTCGGCGGAAGCGATTCGATGGCGTCCTGGATCTCCTTCGAGAGATCTCGCTCCATCAAGCGCTGATCCGCGCGCGGCGTCCGGTCGGAAAGCTCCATCCTGCGGAGGTGGAGCAGTTCCTCGTCCAGCCGCAAATGTCCGGCTTCGCGTCGCGTGTCCCTGCGCCAGTTCAGCGCTACGTTGGTGGTTATGCGAAACAGCCAGGTGGCGAACTTGGCGCCCGGCCGATATCTGCTCCGGGAGCGATACACGCGCAGGAACACGTCCTGCGCCAATTCCTCAGCGATGGCCCAATTGCGAACCAGCCGATAAAGGTGATTCACAACCGGCGCGCGGTGACGATCCAGAAGAATCGCGAAGCTCGGGTCGTCGCCCGCCGACACCTTGAGCATCAGCGACGTATCGGGGTCGAGGACCCACTCTGCCACCATGCAGTGTTCAACGCCGCTCGCGCCGCGCACGTTACTTTTCGCTTGTAAGGTTTAGTAAATCCGCCGCTTACGCCGGCGTCTGATTCTCGGGAAACACGGCGTAACCCGCCGGCGGTGGATACAACCCGTGCAGCGCGTTCAGCCGCTTCCGGAGATAGCGGCTGGGCAATTGCCGCGGTCCGGTCTCGACATCGATGTCGCAACAGATCCCATGCAGATAAAGCGTCAGCGTATCGACAAACGACTGGCGGGCGTAGTCGCGGAAAACCTTGGTTTCCTTTCGAACGCCGTTCTGTCGCCGCAGCAGGCCTTGCTTGGCTTGCCAGCTCTCTTCATCCACCTCGCCGTGCACGTTCGCGCGCAGTTCCTCGCGCAGCAACGTCAAATATTTCGCTTGCGCCTCATCGGACCAGGAGTTGGCCGCCAGGTTCGCCAGCGTATGGTAGAAGCGATAGTGATACTCGGAAACTTCCTGGTCCTTCAGCGCGAAGACCAGCACTTCTTCGGTGTCGAACCGAACGTGAGTGGCCCAGGAGAGCCTATTCTCGGGCGGTTTCTCGGTGCAGACGAATTCGTCCCCGCGGATGTTACCTTTCTCCTTGCCGTCACCTCGTTCCAAGTACGGAACCAGCATGATGGAAACCTTGGGAAGCAGCGCGGAAATCAGCGGTGGCAGCGCGGCGATGGGTTCTTCCAGGTATTCCTTGAGATCCTCTTCGCTCAACGGAACCGAAGCGCAGAAGTAGGAAAACGTGTTGCTGAGCGGAATCATTTCCCCGCGGAACCTTTCGGCGAACTGGCCGACACTCAGCTTAGAAAGATCGGGTTGTGCGGACATCAATTTAGGAGGGAACGTTACAACTCGATTCTATCACGCGGGTGTCCATTACATGGAGGAGGGATTGTACTAAGTTCTGGTTGAGCTTACCGGCGGCGGTCTGAATCGAGCCAATGAGCAACAGATTCGATCCACGAGAATGGAATCATAGCAAGCACGATCAGCGCTGCTCCGGTAGCGATTACCGCTCCAGAATAAATGGGCATAGCCTGCCAGTTAACAATAAATGGGCATAGCCTGCCAGTTAACAATGAAAAGAATCCCATGCGAGAAACGGAAAAGTCCAAAAGCGAGGAAAACGCTGCCCCACGCGATGAGCCCAAGTCTCTGCTTAATGCCGGAAACAGAGCGTTTGACCGTTCTTGCCTTATGACCGGCCACGTGGAACGGCATTATTCCACCATGCCATCAACGTCCGTTCAACGCACCGAAACGGCGTGCGGTAAGCTCTGAGCGGACATGAGCGATCACACACGGGACGCAGGCGGCGGGCAGGCGCACGCTCCTGGCCATCAAGCTACCTGGATGAAATACGCTGGCTAGGTCGAAAGTGGCGATCTTCACGCGAGCCAGACCATCGACGAAATCGCCTACGGCCGGCCAGACTGAGGCGACAGCACGCCTCCCCCGCCTGCCCCTCAGACCGGAATCATCCGAAAGAAAACCCCTCCCTTGACCATTGAATAACCGTGAGGCATCATTGCAAATGCCAGCCTCGGAGGGTAATATGGGGCCGTTCCGTTCGATCCGCCGTAACCACATCCGCTTGACCGCTAGGCTCGGCATCGCGATGCTCCCCGCCGTCTTTGCCGCCGCGCAAGACGTCAAGCTCAACCTTACCTACGTTTGCAGCGGCGAACGCATGTACGTCGAAAGCTGCAACATCCGCGATCTCTCCGACACCGCCACCTGCCAGGTGGCCCACCCCGACCGCCCTCAACACAACGGCTTCATGGCCTACACCACCGAGACCCGCGGCGCGCTCAAAAAGCTGCTCCCCACCTGCAAGCAGCCTACGCCCCAGGAAATCGCCCAAGAAGAAGCCTTCAAGAAGAAGCAGAAGGAAATCTACGACGCTGCCGTCGCCAAGGCCAACCCCCAGCTCAACCAGCCCCAGCCGAACCAATCCAACCCCGGCAGGGCCCAGGCCCAGCAGGGATTCGCGCAGCCAACGCCCCCCAAGAACGCCGAAGAGCGTGCGATACGCCGCTGCGTTTCTTCTGGAAGACTTGTGGCGACTTGTACCGGTAACTCGCTCCTAGGCGCATTCGGCCAGATGGTCGGTCAGGTTCTACCCTCCCTAGCCAAGGAGCCCGCGCCCGGACCCGAGATCGCGGGCGTCTACGAAGGCCCCGGTAGCTGGCGTCTCGATTTCATCGACGGCGGGGTGCTGGTGAACTGCTCCTTCCTCGCGCCCGATCAACACAGCTACACGTTCGATTTCAAAAACAACCGCGCCGCCATCGTCATCGATACCACGCCCAAACCCCTGGTCCTCACGCTCGGCCCCGACGGAACAACCATGTCCGGCCCCGGTCCGGTCACGATAGATGGCGTGATTGTTAGCGGATACGACAGTGGGTTGCGAGATTCCGCCGGAAACCACGTGGAAGCGGCAACCGCCACCGGACCGGTCTTCGATGAATACGGTCACCGCGTCTCTCGGACTTCCAATCAAGGACACGCGAACTTCGCTAACCGAAAAGCCACCTGCCCCGCGCAAAACCTTTCCACGAAGGGAGCCCGTGTCGGCGTTCAGACCATGCAGACCGATTTGCTCAAGTCGATATTCAACGACGGCGACAAAGGTCCACCGACGCCGCCCGGCATTCGCATGCACGGTATCTTCGCCGCCTCTACCGGATTCAGCGTCCAGTTCTTCCCTGAGTCTGTCATCCTCGGCTGCGGACCCGACGCCGCCCGCGCCTATCCTTACACCGTGGTCGCGGACGGAACCAGAGCAGCCATAAAAATCGACGCGCCGGATCATCCCCTCATGCTCGGCTTCGGCCCCAACGGATCGCTCGATGCCGGTTCCGGCCCCTATCAGGTCCACGGACGCATCGTGGTCGGCCAGAACGACAACGGCGATTTCACGTTCGCGCCACTCGAGCAAACCTGCAACCTCGCCGTTCTCGCTCCCAGCAAGACCATCCCGTCAACCGGCGGCGCCGCAGCCACCCCCAACGGAGGCGGCACGCTCTCCATTCCCGACGCGCCGCTGGGCAACGCCACTCTATCGGTCGCCTCCGGATTTCCCGCGCAACCTGGCGTCCCGAACCCGCTCGCCGGTCATCCCTACATTCTCCTGCGCCATAGTTACGGCAACGCACTCGCGAAAGGTGGCGTCTCCGTCCCGCTGGGTATGTCGCCCTTTATGTACGCGGCCAAGGCTTGCGCTAACAGATCGCCCGATTGCCAGAAGATCAACGACGCGATTAAGGCCAATGCCGCCTCGGCCGTCCGCGCCGATGCCGCGGGCAGCGGTACATTCCCAGGAGTGCCGCCGGGAACCTATTACCTGATGATCTCCACTCGCTACAACAACCAGGGAATCATCTGGGCTCAGCCAGTGCAGCTGAAGGCCGGCTCCAATTCGATAACGCTCAATCAGAGCAACGCGGTTCCGATCAATTGACGAGCGCGGGCCTAAGCTTGCCGGCGTCGCCGAACCGCAACGAGCGATCCGACTAAGAGCAGCCCAAGCATGCCAGCATAGTAACGCGGTTCCGGAGTAGCGGTTGCAGGCGAGATCGTGCCCGAAAGGTCGTATGCAATTCCTGAACCGCCCTGTCCCAGGCCCAAACCGCCATACGATCCCGAGGCATTGTCCAAGTAAATCCACGAGTCGGATCCGATTGTGCCACCTGTGTAACCCACCAGGGAGCCTGTGTCCAAAAGCCCGTACTCGATAGTGCCGCTATCAGAGATGTATGAGCAGGTTGTAGAGCAGCCGTAGAGTTTAACGAACGGGTTGCTGTCGGTTTGAACGGTGACGTCGACGCTATCGATCGTTCCACCAACTGTGTCGATATCAAGTGTGCCAGTGACCGTTAACCCCGTATATCCATAAGCAGAGGGTGTGGCAGTGTCTTGAATGTCTCCCACCGTGCCGCTAAAGTTGAAGATAATGTCCGCTTTTGCCGCAGAGCTGGTAATACTAAAAGACCCGAATACAACCAGGGCCGCCAGACCCAGCGATCTTGCGCATCCCCACGCCGGCTTTGCAAATTGAGTTGCTGTCATAATGATGAGCACCTTTTTGAACTATTCGTTTTATAGCTGAACGGCGCTAGCCGTCACCATAGACAGTGCCACAGAGGACCAGGATCCACAATGAGACGTGCAGCGTTTTTGATCGCGGCAAAGTACTACCGAGTGGAAATATAGTTCTAGTATCGCCGCGAGCGACACTTCGATCAGAGTGAGATCGAAACTGCAAGAAAAAGAGATCCCACGCCATTACTGTAAAGGAGACTAAGCATGCACATACGTTCGGGATTTCTCGCCTTGACTACTTTGACATTCGGCCTAATCGGCTGCGGCGGAGCCGGGTCCGAGCCCTCTGAAGACCAAATGAAGGATGCCATGTTGTTCGCCATGAACCACCCGCCCGGCGTAGAGAACGTCGCGCCCATCCGGATCGACTTTTTCAAAAAAGAAGCCTGCAACGCGCCGACCCCGCAAGGCTTCAACTGCACTTTCGAGGTCCGTGTCTCGTCAACCAATATCGGCGCGTCGATGTACAACAACATCCCCAGCGCGAACTTCTATAAGGACAAAGAAACGGGCAAATGGGCCATGCGCCCGCCGTTCTGACGAGCACCGCGTTATCGCGGCGCCGGCGGATAAAGGCTCACCGCATTGTCGTGTAAGTAGCCTCGCGCGATCTCCAGCGCCTTGTCTTCGGTGACTTCGTTCGAAGCCACCATCTCCGCGAGCGCGGCCGCAAGCGCGTCGCGCGCTGAGTAAACGCCCAGCCAGTATGTCTCCTCCGAACCCAGAGCGGCGCTGTACGGGTACGAGTCCGTGCCGAACGTGATCTTGTCTGGGTACGTCTCCAGCCAAAACTTCAGGACATTCTTCAGTTCCGAAGGGTAGACCAGCGTTTCGATTTCCGAGCTGTCGATATACACATTCTTCATCGACGCCAGCCAGATCACCTCCCGAAAATACGGATAGCCGCCATGGATCAGGACGAAGGTTGTGTTAAGGTAGCGCGGGTCTTTCACGATGTTCTCCAGATTGAGGACGTCGCCCTTCCGCAGGCTGAAGTAGTCGCCTTCCCCCACCGCCGTGTGAATGTGCACGGGCAAATGCAGCCGCCCGCCCTCCGTGACCAGGTATCGAAAAACATAATCCTGGAACGTCTTGTATTCCTCCGGTGTTGGAACCCCGCCCGCATGGAATTTCTGATAGACGCCGGCGGCGGCCTGGCGCGGCGGATCGGCGAAATAGAGCGAACGGAAGTAGCCAGCCTCGAACTTCTCCGCAATGCCGCCCTTTTTCTGGTTCTCTTCCAGGATCCGCGAAACGAACGCGAGATAGGCATCGAAGCTGTCGGGCAGTCGGCTGATGCCGGCCTGCTGCATGTAGCGATGCAGCACTTTCTCCTGCAGCGGGATGTACACGCCTTCGTCCGGATTTTCGCCGGTCACGATTTTGTTGTCGAAGGGAAACAGGAACGAGTCCGCGAAAAACACCCATCGAAACCGTTTCGGGTCGAGGTAACTCGCCATAGCCACGCGATTCGCCACGCCGGACTCGATGCCGCATAGGTCCAGGATGTGGTCCCAATAACCGGTGCCGCCCGCCTTCTCAGCCGCGGCCGATCGTTCCTGCAACCAGCGCATGTGCTCTTCGGACAGATCCGAATACGGATAGTCGAACAACGCCTTCACCGCCGCCACCAGTTCCGGATTCGTCTCGCGCTCGCGCAACGGCAAGTGTTGGGGCGGGGTGGCTTGAGCGTCCACGTCGGAATCGTCGCCATATCCGGGATGCGCGTGGTGGTCGAAGATCTTGATCGTTTTGATTTTTTCGAGCAGCCGCTGATAAATCGCTTGGACGTCCCCGGACGGCAACGCGCGCGCCTGCGCCCACGCTGGAAGCGCCCCCGCGGCGGCGAGGACTGCAGCGAGCACCCACTGAATTTGCTTTCGGTTCATAGTCGGCCCCTCCTGTCAGGCCCGCGCACAGCTACAAACAGGGGAACCGCGCTGAGACGCAGTATAGCTAAACAGCGGTGGAAATTGCCGGTCTAGGCATCTCCAACATGATTCTGCTGATAAAATAAATAACGAACCAAGTCTGTATTTGCCTAGAATGGAGTCCTTCTCTCGAATGACGCAAGACCCGGCTCAAGAACGTATTCAGTTGATGGACATGCTCGTACTCCGGTCACTCCAGATCGGAGGGACGTTCAAGTTATCCTCCGGGGCGGAGAGTTCCGTCTACATCGATGCAAAGCGAACCGCGTTTCACGCGCCGGCAATGCCGCTTATCGGTCGAGCCTTCCTTCGCAAAATAGCCGAGTGTGGATGGAAACCGCAGGCCGTGGGAGGCAGAACCCTTGGAGCCGACCCGATTTCCCTTTCCATCGCGAGGGAGAGCTTGGACCTTTGGGCATCGCCAATAGACGCGTTTTCTGTCCGCAAAGAGCCCAAGGGTCACGGCACGAAGCGGACTATCGAAGGTCTTTCCAACCCTGAGGGCATGCGAGTCGTGATTGTTGACGACGTATGTACAGGGGGCGGCTCAACCGGGGATGCCGTAGACAAGGCGCGCCAGGCGGGTATGGCCGTCTTGGGATGCATTTGCTTAGTGGACCGCGAGCAGGGGGCGACCGAGTTTCTGGCGCGGGATTATCAAAGCCAGCTCGAGAGCATCTTCAAGCTCTCAGAGCTTGTCGTCCACCATGACAAAGTTAGAACACCTCCGGTTCCTGTTGGAGCACATACATAGTTTCGAAAGCTGTTCTCAAATACTAGCCGAAACCTCTCGTCTGTTCACCGAGCCGGAGGGCTGGTTTTTTCGCATCCTTAACCAGACGATCCTCCGTTTGATCGACGAGCCCGATATGTTCCTTGGCGTTAACGAAGGTGTCCTGTCCCCCGTGCTCGAAAGAGCCTCCCTTGCGGGTATTCAAGGCATCGCCGCGATTCAACTCGGGGACGCAGAACAACTCAAAGCCGCCGCTCAAGAACTTTCCGATATTCGTCCTGAAACGTCTGAAGCGTTCGATTAGAAGGCCTCCGACGCCACCTTGTTCTTCGGTCTGTCATGCCGAGTTCGCCCGGATTCGAACCCAGACACAGATCCACCATAAATATTCATTCCCATTCGACAACCACTTACATTTTCCCGCCCGATTATTTCCTCGTCCACCATCGTAAAGT